>Ga0307511_10002707_pt1 | contig 18444 bp, 7 predicted proteins | sample 13_EM_MG_FD_200266 | JGI IMG/M metagenome (GOLD analysis project Ga0307511, IMG submission 200266) | Populus trichocarpa ectomycorrhiza microbial communities from riparian zone in the Pacific Northwest, United States - 13_EM | ecosystem: Host-associated > Plants > Roots > Unclassified | place... | reverse complement strand
CTTGAAATATTCACTTTGGTCATTTTATTTTCCAAATTCTATCTTTCCAGCCCCTCTAACTTTTAAAAAATAAATTTTGATCCAAAAAATTGTTTTTCTTATATCTCGGTCCCTACCTCAAGAGAGAAGAGAGAAAAAGGTGCTGAATTCCAATGATAGAAAAAAAATATTGTTGATTAACACTGATTTCGACAATAATAAAATATTGATTTTAATGTTATTGAATTGCATTCAATGAAAAAAATTTCATTGGGGATGTTCTTTGGAATTCCCATTGCTTGAGAGGGCAGATCTCATTTAGGAAGTTTATTGAATCCATGTTGATTTTGAATTTTTTAGATAGATTAAATGGGTGTTTCAAGGAGCCTACAATGGTTTTTAGGTGTTTTTGACTAGGAAATTGGGTTATAAAGAGGTTTTTTTCTTCCATGAGAGTTGGTTGCTTGGTTTTTCAGCCATGGGGGCCAAAAATTAGAATAGCAAACAACATGTCACTTGTGTTTTTATTTATTTTTTGTTTTTATAATTGATTTATTTTTTCTAGTTCTATCCTCCCGAGTTGGATTTTTATTTATTTTTCTTGTTAATTTTGTTTTTAATTTTATTATTTAATATTCAAATAATTTTTAATTGGAAAACATGATTTGTTTTAGTTTGATACTTGTAGGTTTATCGCGATCTTAAATAAACACCTTGATATTTGGTTGATTCTTGATTTTGTGAGTTTCTATTTTTGTTGTTATGAAATTAAATAAACAATTATAAAAAAATTGTTTAACAAGATTGAGTTCTTAACTTGAGTCACGAGTTTACTTGGTTAACTTTGTCTAATTAGAAATTATGCTTCATAATTTATTTCGATTTGCTTTTAAGAAGTTATTGAAGTTTCAAATAAATATCTCGACATTAAGTTGGTGATCGATTTTACGAGTAACTATTTTTATTATAATATGATTAAATCAAAAATAATATTAAAAAATTTAAATTTGATTAAGTTTATGATTCAGGTCACATGTTTGATATATTAAGTTACAAAACCTAGATTAATTTAATAAATTTCTATTTTAATATTTTTTTAAAATTATTTTATCTTAAAATTTATATTTAAAACAAATTATATTTTTACCGGTTTTTTTAACTTATCTTTAAATCATATAAGATAGCGTTAGGTCAAAACAACTCTTGATCTGTTTGATTTGAAACACTAACGTCCAGACAACGAGACAGGTACGAAGGTTTTAGGATTGACCGTTTGACGCCAAGTTTTTTTTTTCCCGAGACCTTGATATTCTTTTTTCTAGGTCAAAAATCTTTGTTGCTGCTCGCAACGCAATACAGGACATCTATCTAGTTCTTTGTATATTGCAAATCATAAATGGATTTGTTTATCCATCGCCGACACGGAGCTGTTAAATGTTAAAATTCCCTTTCCATGATTTGTGGGTAGCAACCTAGAATAGCCTTATCTCTCTATTAACGGAATATTTAGCAATTCACGTTCCTATGCTCGATGAATTCTCTGCTCTTGGCGTTGATCGAAAAAAGTCAGTAGAAATGGATGGAAAGCTTCATTTTAGGGATCAGTGATCATCAGCTAGACGTGTGTTTTAAGAGCCTGTCATGTTTTCTAGACCGTGTTTTAGCAATCAAATTACCATGGCTGTCATATTCATCTAGCTGCAATTAGCCTGCTTATTATATTAGCTTTCTTTTGTGAGAGAAATATTCATGAACCAAAACAAACTCTGTTTAGAAGAGGTCATTCCTAATAATAATAATAACAATAACAATATATTAATTAATCTATTTCATTCATTGTTCCTATAAATAATATAATAACTTTTATAATTGCGGTTTGAAAAAACTATAAATTATAGTTTTTCCATAACTAATATTTTAAAAATTAAAGAGTTTTCATCAAAATCTATAAAAATATTATGATGTATATTGATGAATCAAAATTTTTAAATTTAGAATTGGGACAAAATACAAACCACAACCTATATAGAAACAAACAGAGACTAATTTTTTGGAATTGTATTTTATTTGCAGTGCAGGTCCTTTTACAGTGCTGTGATGCTGTGGAAGTTCGAGGTAGGTCATACGATACGAGGACTCGAAGAGTTAATGCTAAAGCCCTAACTACATGCATATGCATTTTGTGTACATAAAAAAAGAGGAATGTTTCAAACAAAACGTGAAGTAGTGTTTCAAAGACATTAGTGGTGATATTACAGTCCTCATAAATGGACTAAATCTTGATGGTTGATAACGGGAAAGAAATTTAAATTCAAACTAGAGCTGATCAGACCTACATCTGACCATGCACAATCATCCAACATGACCCTCGAAGCTAGGATGTGACAATCTCTAGCTTGTGTGTCATGATATCGTTTTCTCTTGAGATTAGGTACAAGCGCCCGCCCACCGGCCAAACTATACTAGCTAGCTCTCTGCATTTGTTGTGTTCTTATCATACATTACTTCGTCATGTTGAATCTAATTTCCTTCTCCCCCCGTACTCCGTGACAAACATAGGGATTGCACAGCTCCTCGAGCAACTCAGGCAGCCATGTAAATTAGGCAACAAAGTAATCATTGAAAAAGATTATATTATAATTAAGCATAAAGCATGACAGCCGAATTGAAGAACTTCGATGTTTAATTATGATTAGCAAAACAAACGACAACCGCTTAACCACAGCTAGACAGCTAGTTGGCTGATGGTATAACACTAGCCATGCATCTTCTCAAATTTAGTGAAAGCAAGAACCCGCGGCTAAAGTAAAACCCTTGTTTTTTTTCCTTTTTAACATATCTCATTTTCGGCTGTAGAAAGTAAACATATGTTTATTGGTTTTCGCATGAAATTTTTTATTTGTTTTTAATGAGTGAGAGCTGTGCTGGGTTTTTATTAAGTGATTGGTGTGGTGGGAGAGTCTCAATAATTGTGTCTGTGTCTTTCACTCTCGAGCCTCGTGCATGCATTCTTTTCTCCAGTTGACTCTTCCTCTTTCTCTAATTCCTCTCCTGATCGGCTATGCATTGATACTCAATATTTCTTACACATGGAGCTAGGTTAAGGTAGAGGTGACCCTCGAGGGCACATCATGAATCCTCCATTGAAATCTATGATTTTGGACTTTGTTATCATGGTATCTTTGGATTAAAAATGAAAAACAAAAAAAAAAAGAAAAGAAAAGAAAGAAAGCAACCTACTTTTAGGGTAGGTTATATGCCGTAGGAGTACTTGAAATCATTTCTATATATTATAGTAATTTTCTTTTTAACTCTTCTAGCATCGTACGTCGGATTCTAAGGAATCTGTTCACAAAATAAAGAATATAATCGTTCATAGCTTTAAAATTCTAATCTTCTATGTTTCTTTATATATATATATATATATATATATATATATATATATATATATATATGATATGGAATATTTTATATTCAATTGTAGAGATATTTTAAACGTTAAGCACAATAAAATTATTTAAATATATATAAAAAATGAAAAATATAATATTTTCCCATTAATTTATGTCTGTTTTCCGTGTAAAAATAAATTTGAAGGATAAATTATATATTAAAAAATCTCTTGTGTAACTACCAGTTACAAGTTATTCCAAACCATTAATCATGCGGCAATACTTGTCTGCCGTTCAATTCGGGAAAGTGAAGCTATAATTGCAATTTGCTTGCTGTTTCCTTGTCAATCTCGAAGGCTTTTCCGCGTTCTAAAGGAAAATGATTGAGAGTGAATGGCTTAAAACAATCGAAGCACATGGTACCCGCTATGAAAGTAAGTCATTGCCGTTCTTGAATTTACAGTTCTATTAAATAAGTTGGTCGATTTGTACCCAAGTTAACTCGAACTCATCTGGGAAGGCTAGAGCTTCATGCATGGCGAATGTGCAAAAACCTAGATCACACGCACTGTCACACCAGATAACAGATCATTCTTAATTTTAGCCACAGTGAAAATCAGAACATAATGAGTAATTATGCTTTCTCCGCTGCCTAATGTTATAAGTACACGCAACAAATTAAGTATCAGAAACTTGTTACTAATTGGAGATTAGTATCCTTTAAGAAATTAATCAACAACAGTCCTTTGATAGATAAACTTTGTTGTTAAGTTAATTTGGTTTATAAAATATGTAATGGGAATTTTAAATTCAATTTATATGTGAGGTCCTGGGGAGTAACTAATGGATATCATGTTAGTTATTTATTGTACCCCCTCTGAAAACAAATATAAATAGAAAATAAAAATTATAGGCGATAATATTCTTATTATATTTTATGGGTTATGAATTTTATTATCTTCTTTCAACTTATATCTTCTTTTTTTTTCAAAATAAATTCTAGAAAGTGATATCATTGATTACTCCCCGAGCACCGTGAAATTTTTCAAATTAAATTCTCTTAATTAAGCAATCAAATACCAATAATAATTTGATTTCCAAATAACTAACGATTAAATATTTATAAGCCTTGGTCCGCAGATTAAGTCAAACAAACTCACAACTCTCCACTCCTTCAACAGTTTTATCAAACTCTCAAATTTATCATTGCTAAAGCTTTTAGTTTCGATTCAATCGATTCTGGCGACTCGAAAGATGCACTCAATTCAGAATCAACGAGCAGGGAAACTAAAAGACTATATATATGCATACAAAAGTTTCATGGTGTGATCTAGAGAGGAAAAGGAGATGCACTCTTGAATAAATTTGGGTTTGATTGATGCTTCAGTTGATCCGAAAATATATACCTTATTGTCCAATAATAATAATAAAAAAAACTGTTCCTCATACGTAGTACTGTAAGTTTTCTCAATTGTTTCTTGCATTAAAAAAACAATCATCTGTAACCTTTAGTTTTTTTATACACGCCAATTTGTATAAATTTGTCAAATATGTGTCCTTTGCGCTTTGATCCTGGTGTTGGAATTTTACTACAGCTTCTGCCAACTAGGGGCTTGAAGAATCTTAAGGTCCCAGCAAGGCCTTTACTACAAGGTGCTTGTCAATGTCTATGGACTAAATAAGCTTTTGAGAGGCACTTCGGAGGTTCTTTTGTCCTTGTAGACTCGGGAGGACAAATATTGGTTGGTGCCTTTATGTCACAATGGTTCCTCAGTTGCTCTGATTTTCCAAAGCAAGCTAGCTAGCAAATCTTGTCACTTTGGAGCTTGGAGACATGAGCAAAGAACCCTAATCCTGCCCCACCCATCCTTACCCCATGCAGCAGGGCAGGAAGGAGACTTATATGAGAATACGAACCTTTATAAAGAAACCAGCCGTATTGTATCAATTCTCGACCGACCAAAACGCATCAACTGATGTTCAGCATAGCATTTTATCAAACCCTAGGCAGTAATTTCTCTTGCATGTTACCCTCCACGCTCTGTTAAATTAAATGGTAGAAAAGTAAGCTCACATGTCGCAAATACGTAGGCCATAAAGATTTGGTACACAAGAGGACTTTGATGTGTGGTCCCCATTGTAGTGTGGGTCCAATTGGGACATGGACAAGGGGCCCGCCTGGCCTTGCATGTGAAAGACATTATAGATATAGTTTTCCATAGACTGAATTTTGTAGAGCATAGGTTTCTCTTTGAGCATATTATTGGTGTAATATCCGTTTCGTAGACATAATGTCTCAACAAAGGTTACAAGACTCAATTCACGTGCCTACCACCGCTTTTCACAAGCCTAAGAAGAACTTCTTGTTGGAAGCTTTGAGCCTTTCAATCTCAAATCTTCAACCAAAACCAAAGTGCTATTGCAAACTACATCGTTTTAAACTCGGCTTAGATCTATGTATTAATCCTCCTATCCAAAATTTGATATGGGTTAGACTTTAAATTAAACTAATAAATGAGAGTTAATTTGATTAGATTCAATTGAATCGACAAGTAACCCACAACTCAGTCAACATTAAAACCTGATTTAATTTTAAAATTAAAAAAAAACATTATGAGAAATTAAAAACTTTAAAAAACTATATATATTTATATAGATATAACATTATGAGAGGTTTCAAAAGCCACGGGAAAAAGTATCTGAATTTTGTTTTCCCACAAAAATATATAGGATAAGTGGGCCGTCCAGGCACAACATTAACAAGTTGAAGTTGAGTCCAGGCCTGGATAGTGAATGACAAGATTTAACTCTCTCCCCACTAATTTCAAATATTGTGCAGGCCTAAATTAACAAATAAATATAATTCGGCCCAATTAGAGGTTCGAGCATGAGCCTATAGATTTTTTCTGTGCTTGGACACTAGTAGGCTGGACCTGGCTATTTCAAGTTCCACCTGTCAGTTTTTTTATAATTATTATTAAAAAAAAAGAAACCGATAAATCTCACCATAGGGCATGGCTAATTGGCTGTGTGCTACTCAATAAAAAATATATAAAGTTGACCGTAAAACAGCTAATTCTTCCAGGTTCCATGACCATAATTTAAAAAAATAGAATTAAAAAAATTATATCCCAAAGCTAATATAAAAAAAAACCAGACGAAATGGTCTCTTCAAGAAAGCTCATGAGCTCGCAGTTCTTTGTGATGCTGAGGTCTCTCTGTTATCATGGTTTCTTGCACTGACAAGGTTAATTTACGAGTACATTAGCCCCACCACGTAAGTCCCATCTCTCTTCCTCATTTTCCTTTCCCGTGATCAAACCCTCTTTGATCCCCCTTTGTTTTGATTTTATTTTCATGACCAGAACGAAGCAAATATTTGACCGGTATCAGAAGACACACTGTATGCCTCTCTTTAATGGTATAAAGCTTACATGTGCAGAAAATGCAAGAAAACTTGGGAAAACTGAAAGAGGTGAACAGGGAAAATCAGGAGGGAGACAAGGTAAATCTTCCTGGATTTTGCGGCCCTAATTTTCGTTATTCTTACTTCTTTGGTGGTCTCTGTTCTGTTTCTTGCAAAAATGTTGCGGTGTCCAATTGTAATCATATTTTACAGGCAGAAGATGGGTCAGGGTTTAAATGATCTGAGCTTTCAGGACCTGCGCAATCTTGAGAAAGATATTGAAAGTGCTTCGAAGGTTATAATTCATGACCGCGCAGCAAGATACTCAGCCCAGTTCACAGCACTCTTAGGGTTCTATACTAAGAACATTTTCAGTCCATACTAATTTACTCAAGCCATCCAGAATTTTTGTGATCTATATGGTGTGATTTCTAATTTGAAACCTAAGCCTCCTAACTTGCGAAATGTGTAGTCGATTTGTAATGGATAATCATCCAGCAATTGATCAACTCCTATGTTTTGCTCTTAATTAAACTATGAATACTTTGTGTATAAATAAAGTTTTTAGCAAGAAATTTGTCTGGACACTTCGTTTGTTACTTTAATCTGTAATAATTCCTCAAATCACTTCAATAATTACTATGAGTTCTGAGCTAGGTCAAATTTGTGCTGCTCAGGTTGCTTCGCCACAGTTAATTAATGTTTAAACGAAGGACCCATCATCTAAACTCATGCATGCATGCTTGCTGATTGTATTTTTTTTTTTTATGCACATGACATCCATGGAAGTATGTCTTTCAAATTGATAGAAGCATCGATGTGATCTGTAACGCATTTCAAAAAGTGTAATTTAATGTAGAATATTTTTAAAAATATTTTATTTTTTTCAAATTTTTAATATTAGCATATTAAAACCATAAAAAATACTTAAAAAAATAAATTTAATATTTTTTAAAGTAAAATATATTTTTGAAATGCATCTAAAAAATAAAAACAATCATATTTCCTAACACTTACTAACCAAATTCTTTTTCACAATGTTCGTAGATCTTCTAAATTGAAATGATATTAGGAAATTATTGAATTGAGGAGGATTAATGACCTTTATCATAGTACTGTTTGCTATCACCGGCCGATCATATTCTTTATTTTTTAAAATATTTTTTAATTAAAAATAAAAAAATATTTTAATAAATTTCTAAAATAAAAAGAATTTAAAAAACATTATTCCTAACTTCCACCACTCCCAAATATTAGCTAGATACCTGACCATTACCTAATCATCATCATCCAATAATTAATTATGAAATTGATAGGATGATTCCGCACGGAAGTCTAGGACAAATATTACTTGACAATTTCCTAATGGTTCCCACTTCTTTTACTCGAGACAAGTACACTTCTTCTTCCTTTTCAATTAACTCCAGCCTTACCCATCACTCCAAAATAAAACTCATAAATCCCACAAAGCCATCCTTCCTGTCAAAATTTATTCTCATGAGATATAAATAGGCAATTTAATATTTTTTCAATTTACTTCTTAAAGTATTTTTCATGATAATTTTAATTTGAAAAATATTTTAATATAAAAATAAAATAATTTTTTATTTTAATATAGTTTTAATTAAAAAATATTTTTACAAAACACCATGCACTATATTATTAAATTATTAAACACGCACCATGACTCTCCATCAAAAAATATAAAAAACCCAATTTTTAATTTTATCAAAAACTAATTAATTTTATTACTATTGTCCAGAAATTTAATTTTATCTCTAACAATTATTTTTGTCAAGAACTAATTAATTTTTATCAAATATTGTTTCAAATTCGTTTGAAATTAAACAATATTGCTATTCTATAAAAAAGAATTCAGGTAATCCAATAAACTTGGATGAAATCGAAACATTAATTAATATATATAAGATGCTATTGAAAATCAAGTGATATTTTTGGACTAAAGCAAGATTTTCCAAGAAAAAAAAAGGTTAGATAGACACATTTTATTTCTTTTTTTCTTCAACATCAAACGTTACTTAATTATTTCAGAATCCAAGAGAAATTCAATTTCCTTTTGAATCACAAAATAAAAAAGAATAAATAAATAAAATCAAATGCCGTTATTTTCACAGGCTAATGGCAAAATCTTTCTGCCCCCACATCCCGTAATTCAGTTGGACACAACTACCCTCCAATATAATGTGAAACAACAAAAGGCATTTTTATTTCGGCTCTAACTGGAAACATAAAAATCCCAGTCGCCGCCTCCCGCAACCAATTATTAAGAGTATTTATTACTGATATCAAGTGTTTTTAAAAATAATTTTTATTTAAAATAATATTTTATTATTTTTTAAAATTTATTTTTGATATTAACAAATTAAAATAATTTAAAAATACTAAAATAATTAATTTAAATATATATTTTTTAATTTTTTTAAAGTGTTCTTAAAAAGCAGAAATAAAAGCGCTATGAATTTAACTAATGTTCAACTCGCGAATGACCACAGCCGTTTCCAGTGACAGCCCACCATCACCGAAAGAGCAAGCGGTGGAAAGAACGAAAACGGTGGTTCTTGTCAATTCTTGTCAAGGGTAGTTCCGTCAAATTCACTTAATTCTCAAGGATTCCTCTTTTTAGTCAAAAGGTCAAACCCCCAGTAACAATTTCTGCTCGCGACAATTAGCAAAGTTTCCCAGTTTTCCGTCACCTGAGAAAGCAATAGTTGGCTCACACGCCCTATCACCGACGTTACTTTCATGGGTTTTTCATGAAATCTCCAGTCACCTGAAAGAGCCGGCACGACGCACCAGCAAGAACCAGACTTCTTTCACTGTCCATGTTTCAATAAAAGAAAAGCCTTTTGCTGCTTCTTCTTTTGCATGTTTATTCTTTAGTCATGGGAGCTCTTGGCCCTGTCTCTCCTTGGATGCCAGGGGATGACGTTTTGTTGAGAAATTCTATCGAGGTAATTTTTTTTTGGTATCATTTATCCTTTCTCTCTCACCAATTCTTTGTTAATAGTTTTTCTTTAAAAAATTAATAAAACCCATTATTTTATATTTGTTCAAGTAAATATTTTTGTTGTTATTTTTGTAATGTTGGGTTTCTTTCTTAAAACAAGATTGTTATGTTTCGCATGATTTTCTCTAAAGATAATGATTTTAACAAGGGCGTGCTTGTTAATGTTGAGAAGAGAATCTGAATTCGAACTTAGAAACATGTTAATGTAATCAGTATGAGAAGATATATGAGACTGAAAGAGAAAGGGATGTATTTATAATAGTGTTCTTGACTTGTAACTGGACAATATATTCTTCTAGGCTATCAGAATGGAAGACTGTAGCTGTTGTGTGAGTTCCAATTTTCTTAATGATAAACGATGAGGGTCAGGTTGTCAGGTTCTGCTTTCTTAATTTCTCGAGCTCAGTGAGTAACTAATGATATCCTATTGATTACTCTGGACTCAGTTTAAAGAAATATATAGATACAAATAGAAGAGATAAATACTAGTTTAAGATATTTTTATTCCTTTTGTTGAGGGAGTCATGAATTTTATTCTTTCTCCTCTTTATATCTCTTTTTTTTCTTCAAAGTGGTCCAAAGTGGACTAGGAGGGCCCAGAGTAACTAATGAGATGTTATTAATTACTCCCGGTGCACCATAAAATTTTCCTTGCTTTCCATGTATGCTGATTCTGGTGATTATGATAATATATGTGGTTTCAGTGACTGTGATTCTGGTGGTTTTGATAATCTATGTGGTTTCAATCACCCTGTGATGGCTGTTAATAGAGGCATTGGGAGTCAGGTATAAGCCAAGATAGATATCTATAATGCTCCATTTTGTATGTAAATTGAAAAAAGAAATCCTTCATAAGCTAGTGCAAAAGGGGGGCACTGAGAGTGAGTGAGTGGCATTACCAAAACCAGAAAACATTAACGGTGACATGTATGACCAACACTGATTATTCGTATGACCTCATATAAGTATTTTAAGAAGAGAAATTTTGGGTGTTTGTGAGAGAGAGGTATTGCATTCTTTTTATTCTGGATTTTGTCTATGTGCTGTTATTAGCAGACATTAGTGAGGGTAAGAGGGAGAACATCCATGGATATGCCAAGAGGTATTGGGAGTCAAAGCTTACGTTCCTTGTTATTTTTTCTTAAACTGTATAAAACTAGATACCATATATTGGAAAACATAGAATACTAATTCGAAAACATGAAGATTTAGGTTGCAGTTGTTGGCTAGGATGTCTGTGTGAACCGGTGCATTTGTAATTGTTCACATTGCACACCAGAGGATTTTTACCATGGATTCTTTTTGCTTGCAGTTTAAGACAATATAGTTATTATTGGCAGTGATAATTTTATTTCTTCATCTGCTAGTAAGAACCATTGCCTGATTGCTCTCTTTCTGTTAATCTTTTTGAATATCTGTGTGTTTATTAGACTGCTTATACTTTGCAGCATGTGGATTTTAGCAGTTGTCCATTTTTTTGTGCTTCTTAAGACTGAAATGACATACCATGCATGGCATATAAAATTTTTCATCAATTGGTGCTTGGCACAGCTTCTTCTTCATCTTTTCTTTTTTGTTGTTGATGTAGGGTCGGCTCATTGGTTTGCTACTATTATGTAATTAAACATCTACTGTTAAAGCTTGTTGACTTTTGCTCAGTGTGATTGTTTTGGGAATTCCTTTTTATTTTTGTTTCTTACTTATGTTTTGCAGGCTGGTGCTTCCTTGGAATCGCTGGCAAAAGGTGCGGTGCAATTTTCTCGAAAATTCACTGTTCGAGAAATACAAGATCGTTGGTATTCTCTCCTTTATGATCCAGTTGTTTCTGCTGAGGCTGCTTTTCACATGACTGAGTTTGAGCGTTCTACATCAACTCTTCCGTCAAAATACAGCAGAGCTGGAAATTCAAAAGAAAATAAATATTTTTCAGGGAAGAGGAAAACTGAAAGTGTTCATAGTTGTTACTATGCTCTGCGTAAAAGAATTTGCAGTGAACCATTTAACTCCATGGATTTGAGTTTTCTTGTTGGCCCCAATAATAGCAATTATGCTGGCAATGAATATGAGCAGTTATCCGGACAATGCACGCTTGGAGATCCAGTTACAAATTACTTTGTTCATCAGGAATCTAATTTAGACATCATGCATCATGCTTTTCCAGAAATTATGGATGGTGATCCTGCCCATGCCTTTGATACTCAATTCCAGAATACATTTCAAGAAGACTATCCAATGGAGCAAGACAATATACATGAACACATTCCCCGTATACTTGGAGAGGATCTGTCTAACACTGAAAGCAGAACCGTGGTTAGGGAATTCAGTCAACAATTGCCAGTGAATGATGATCTAGTACATGGGTGCTCCAACTTTGATGGAAAGGAAGTCCTTCAGTCACCAGTTCCAGATCGCGGCTCGTCATTTCACAATTTGGAGTACCCATCTCCACTTCATGAGATGCCAATGTGGAGAATGGATGAAGTGATTTCAGCGCCTTATATTCCAAATAATCTTGGATTATGTGATAAAGATCTGCACCCGGGAGATACCTTTTCACTTCTTGATGATGGTGATATTAAGAATAGATGTTTGACAGAATATGATGATCTCCATGAAGACTCAAAGTTACAAATGGAAATGCTGACTGATGTGCCACAAAATTCTTCTCACAGTACAGAAGATTTTCTGGCTGAACTTACCAATTATTTGTCTAATGATGAGGAAGGGTCAGGTGTGGATGTTGATGGAAAAGATTTCAGCACTGATCCTTACATTGCTTGTCTCAATACAATTTTATTGAGCTCACCTAATAGTGAAAATGAAAAGCACATGCCCAGTGTAACTGAACCAGAATCATCAATATCAGCAGACTGTCTAAAAAATCACTCTGGTGTGTGTCCTGGAAACTTATGGGAGGATAGAGGGTCTCACTACAGTGTTGATGTAGTTTGTAATTCTGAGATGCAGTTTGTTTCATCTACATCAGTTCTAGACCCTCATCCTGAGGTGAAAGATGGGGTTATTTGCTGTGTGCTAAACTCCGAGGACACAGAGATCCCATGCAATGGTGATATACTCTTCCCCACTGAGTGGCACCCAAGTTCAGCTGCCTCCTTAGCATCAAGAAGTTCTCAAGATGCTGGCAAACCAAATTCTTTATTTGTTAAGGAATTAATAAGTAATAAAAAAAGTGGAGTTCCAGTAGTGGTGCATAGGGATCTAGATAATCCTAGACAACCACGCGCATCTTCTCAGATGACCAGATTACAGGTGATGCCAGAGCGTGGTCTACTCCATCCTGCAGGTGATCATGTTTTGAAATTTGAGTTGCCCAGCAGTGAAGCCACTCACAGGGGTGGTGCTGGTTTTTCTTCTGGTGGTTCAACTCAATTTAATTCAGCAGACACTGAGATGGAAACTCTTGTTACTGCTAAAGTGAAGGAAGAAACTACAGATACCCCACTGGTGAAGCATATGAGTCATGATCCAGCAGATTCTTTAACAGAGAAACTGGATTTCGTTTCTGATTGCTTTACATATCCCCAGACAAATGTGTCTGCTGTTAAACAGGCAGAAGATGCTCCAGCTGGAGTTCAAAATCATCAAGCATCACATATGAAAGTGGGCTCTTCAGATATTGCTGCTTCAGAACTAGTGGAAAACCATTCAATATCAGATCCAGCTGAGCCACCTATCCAGAGTGATGATGATGTACCGTATTTTTCAGACATTGAAGCAATGGTAACCATGCACTATCCTTCAAACAGATGGGTCATTATTCGGTTTCTTTTGACCATTTCTCCCTTTTTTTTATAATATATATTTGCAATTCCACTTGTTATCAGATACTTGATATGGACTTAGATCCACAGGACCAGGATTTGTATTGCAGTGAGGAAGGTAACATACAGTCTGCTTAGTACCTAGCAATTACTTTTCTTATGTATGGATCCACTGGAAACATTCCACAAACTTTGCAATAATTCTCTGTACCCTGTTAGTCCTTGCCATGCTTGAAATCTGTTATCGCATGATGATACACCCTGGTGCTATCTTTTGCATCTTGGGGCTGGGGATGTTATTACAAATCTCTAGCATTATTCTGTGTATCTGTTTTTCCCTTTTATTTTTAATTGCCCGTTGCCTTTTTTTCTTGAAAATAAATGCTTTATTAGATCATAGATGCATACAGTAACTTAGACAGGTATGTATTAGTTAATCATATTTTATGTGTAATGTTGTTTTGAATTTCTGAAACGATGAGAGCAAAATTAAGACAATCTCTATGCTGTTGTAATCTGCACAGCAATGAAAATACAAGTATATGCTGCCTGTATTGATAGTTACTTTGATTCGATTGAAGTTCTATCTCAGTATTCATAACTGAAATCATTGAAAGATATCACATACACTATCATCTGTGTGTTTGTGCTCGCCTTAGTGCACGCGTGTTTAAGTGCACATGTTCTTGTGCTTCATATTAATATCTTTAACTGAGTTTATTGACATACATTTGAAAAGTAATGTACTGTGTACATGCATTGTATCTAAGCATGGCATATAAGTTTCAATTGTTCTCTGCAGTCTCAAGATATCAGCATGAGGACATGAAGAGAGCAATCATAAGGCTGGAGCAGGGTGCTCGTTCGTATATGCAAAGATCCATTGCATCTCATGGAGCATTTGCAGTTATGTATGGTCGCCATTCAAAACATTATATTAAGAAGCCTGAGGTATTTCAAAGCTGCAAACTTACTTGATTGCTTACTATGTTGGGTATTTGCTCTAAGGAGTCCTGTTCTTTTTAATTCCTTTGTACTTTGCCTCGCCTACAAAACCACAACTAGAGCTATAGCTTTATATATGGACTCAATGCTCATCCAAATTGTGTATCTGGAGCACTACTTGAGTGGTAAAAGTAAATTATCTGGACAGTTTGGTAATTTTGTACGATAGATATTCATGTTACACAAGTTAGGGGAAATGTTATTCGCACACCTCGTATCTGTTAACCGCACAGCAATTGTCGAAGTGACCTAAATACCCCAATGAAATTTCCTAATCACCCGTAATTTATTTGAAAAATCTGCCTGTTTTCTCTTTCATTGGTTGGTTTGAACTTGGTTTGGTGCTCTGGTTCCTTTTATCTCATTTGCAAATTCAATCAAGATGAAACAGTAAACTTGTCAAGAGAATATTCTTACTGCATTCTGTTTTAAGAATTATTGTATCAATATCAATAATAAAGTGAATAATATTTGTATGTATATATAAACTACATTGACACTCTGAGATGTTCTTATTGTGTAATCATCTAAAAATTATGTAAAATAATGAAAATGATGTTCTATATAAATACAGACAAGCATGGCATTCTTTTTAACATCTAACATAAATATTCATCTATTATCCAAAAGGGACAGAAACCAAGAAATAATAAAATTTTATAATTGATCATGTTATTTTCAATTGATTGGATGCAAATGTTAAGTAAACTTTTACATGAAAAGTTATATAATAAAAAAAAATACTTTAGGGCAAGTGGTTTGGAACTTTTGGATGATTTTTTTGCAATACAGAGACCTAGGTTCCACATGTAAGAAAATATCATAACTCTCAGCTATAGGTAAGGTTAATTTGGAGATTTCCAGTGGGCATTTAAGTCATTTTAGGAATCTTGTTGTTCAGTAACAAATCTTTGTGCGTGAATTACGTTTCCTGCTAGTTAGGAGTAGGAGATTATGTTTCCTTTTCTTTTTAAATCGAAGATTATGGAACCTCAATAAGATGCTGTTTTTTGTATGGAGCTTAAATTCTGAAGCTAAATATAATGTTTGACAGCCCATAAAGCTAAGAATTCATGTCTTGGGTTGGCAAGTAGGATTCAAGTGCATGTGAATTTTCTTGTGACCATGCAGGTATTACTTGGTAGAGCAACAGAAGATGTTACTGTCGACATTGACTTGGGAAGGGAAGGCCGAGCTAATAAAATATCTCGACGGCAGGTGAGATCTGTCCAAGTTTATTGATGTATTTTAATGGTACTGTTATTGGCTTATTCTCGTTTTCTTTTTGTGTCCTAAAGGATTTAGAATTCAGAAAGTTTTTTTGTTCTTTTTGTAACTTCAAGGATTTGCTGGGTTTCTTTCAAACATCTTGCCAGCATTTACTAACTCAACAAACTGGTAAATTAAGAAAATTTGCATGTTAAAGAGTCATGAAAAGTGAAAATTGTTAATTATATATGGATTAAGATAGGTTGAAATTGATGATGGTATTTACATTTATTTATTTTTAACAAAATTTGTAATCATAGCAATGCAAAATCACATGAAAATCAAACTTGTGATTGCCTTGCTGGCCATTCAAGAATACATGTGGGAGTTCTGGATCTTGAAGTGCTGTAAACCAAAAGATTCGAGTAAAGTTTACTCAAGTTGTAGTAGCCGAAAAGAATGAAGTAATCTTTTTGAATTTAGCCTCCTTTGGCTCCATCATGCACACCACGCTTTCTCGCTTCTAAATTCAATGTCTCGTATTTTTACCTTTCTCTGCTAGTCCACGAAGGCGCCTACTTTTTTCTTTAAGTGCATTTAACTTATTCATTTATTCTGTTTAGGCCACTATATATTTGGACAAAAGTGGATCTTTTTATCTGAAAAACCTTGGCAAGTGCTGTCTCTCAGTGAATGACAAGGAAATAGCCCCTGGACGGAGTCTAAGCCTTTCTTCTGGTTGTTTGATTGAGGTTTGTTGCAATAGGTCTTTCTTCAGCATTATGCATGGTTAATAAGATGTTCTTGTTGTGTAGAATTTCTATGTAGTGATCTCTGCAATTTTATCTGTGCTGAACTTTTTGTTGGCTTTTTCCATGCCTGCTTTTACCTATCAGGGTTTATGCAAGTAATTTTTAACAATAACAAAATCGGCCATTTATCATGACCAAGTTTAAACTTCGTGTAGATAGAATGAAAGATATGCCATCTTTCACTAAGGCTTTTACAATGAATGAGATGACCCTCTTCATTTTGTTGGTACTGCCATCTTTAGAAAGAGTATTTATCATCTTGAATTGATTTGTCTTGAATCTTAATGTAGTTTCTTTCTTGTATATCATTCATTCACATACTGACACCCATTAGGTAAGAGCCTACGAGGTAATGTTGAGAATTTGACTGTTTCTGTATATGCACTTGTAAACTTTGTCTCTTCCTCTCTTCTTCCCAGCTGCCCTTTGTTTTTTCGCATTGTGTAAAGCCTAAATAGTTTCTCAATGCTGTGATTTGACTACAAGACTCTATTTTTTTTTATGTGCCAACCGCTCTAGTATCACTTTTTTCACAGCCCACATAATTGACCACCATTAAACAGCATCTGTAGGTTCCTATGGAAACCTTAAATTTGTTTTCTCCTAACATTAACAGAGGCAATTTATTTTGTTGCAATTGGACACTGGTGTCTTAATCCATGAATGGTTTTATCCTCTACATGCTTTATTCCTCGAAGTTTTATGCTTGCACTATACACCTAATCGTAAGTAATCGCTCGGTGTTTGTGATTTTGCAGATTAGGGGAATGCCTTTCATATTTGAGATAAACCAAACGTGTGTGAAGCAATATCTAGCCCAGAAGAACCAAACCCAGGAGCACCTGGTTTGAATCGCACCATGAATCAGAGCGTATTCAGAAGGTGCTAATTTTTTTCCTTGTGCTTTCTGGGTTCTTTCTGTAATCTATGTTCAGTCTGTTGTATGTAGATCCGCTGCCTTCGAAAGAGGGAGTAATGTTCTCTCATGGTAGAGAGGTATATTCCACACGGTGTTTCCCATGCTATGCTGCCTCGGGTTGGATTGATTTTTTTTTTTATTGTAAAAAAATATTTAAATAATGTTAATGTGTTTTTTAGCATAAAATATTTTTTAAATAATATGAGAATTGATTTGATATGATCTGATAACACAGAAGATTAATAAAAATATAGCTTGATTAAAAAAATAATCAAGAAGAAATCTTTTTTTAAGTATTGAAATAACAATATATTATATCAACTCGAATTAACTATGGTTAACCTGTCAAATCTACTACCCAGATCATGAGACCTTTATGACCCTATAGAAAAAATATAAAATAAAAATTATTAAACTCAATTCTCAATTAATCTAGTGTTGAAGGATAAAACCGAAAAAAAATCAGTTAAAAAAATAAGCTGAGGGAACCTGGGTTAACTTGTTAAACCTGAGGCTTGAGACCGAGATAACCCTTTAAAAAAATCAAAACAAATTATAAAACTCAAATTACAATCAATTCAATGTTGAAGGATGAAATTTTAAAAAAATCAATTAAAAAAAACTCAAAAAACCACTCGAGTCAACTGAATAAGCTCATGATCCGAGTCATAAGATCAAGATAACCTTGCAGAATGCAAATTAAAATAAATTATGAAGCCTAATTCCCAATCAATCAAATATGGAAGGATAAAATTGAAAAAAGCTCGACTAAAAAAAGGATAAAAAAACATGAGTCAATCGGTTTAACTTGCGACCCAAGCCAAAAGACTGTGATAACTCTATAAAAAGCCAATAAAAAAAATTATAAAACTCAATTATTCCTAATCAATTCAATGTTAAATGATTAAATTG
>Ga0307511_10002706_pt1 | contig 18454 bp, 17 predicted proteins | sample 13_EM_MG_FD_200266 | JGI IMG/M metagenome (GOLD analysis project Ga0307511, IMG submission 200266) | Populus trichocarpa ectomycorrhiza microbial communities from riparian zone in the Pacific Northwest, United States - 13_EM | ecosystem: Host-associated > Plants > Roots > Unclassified | place... | reverse complement strand
AATAACATATAATGCATTAAATTGAAAAAAATTAACATAAAATTTTATCACAAAATGCATTAACTTGAAAAAAATTCTTTAAAAATGTTTATAATTGTTAAAATAAAGTGATAATTTATTAAATGTTCGTTTATTATTATAATATCGGTTTTTTTTAAAATGATTTTTAGTTAAAAATATATTAAAATAATATATTTTTTATTTTTTAAAATTTATTTTTATGCTTAAAAATGTTAAACTTATACTTTGAAGTCTTAAAAATGTTTATGAATTTTCAAAATTTTAATATAACAACCTTTAAAAAAACACAACTTATTAATTGAGCTGGGCTAGTCCAAAGCCCACAAACCCATCCTCACCACACGCGACGAGCCTCCTCTCTATAAAACCCGATCTCCACTCCACAAAAGCCCTCCCTCTCTCTTTCTAGGGTTTCCTTCTCCACTAGATCTTAACCCATTCACCACCTTATCCTCCGCCAGGACAACTCAATCCCTAATTCCAAACATGATGCAACAGCCCGGAGTCGCCGGAGTGGGGGCCCCACAACCAGATCAACAACAACAATACCAACAACAACAGCAGCAATGGATGATGCAGCAACAGCAACAATCGCAACCGGTGCCTCCTCCTGCTGGCTGGAATCCGCCGCCTGTTCCTCCTCCGACCCAGTACGGTGCAGCCGCCGGAAGTGGAGGAGATGGAGACGAGATTAAGTCGTTGTGGATCGGGGATTTGCAGCAGTGGATGGATGAGAATTATCTTCTTAGCATCTTCTCTGCAACTGGAGAGGTAATCCAAAATTTAATTTTGGTTTTAAATTTTTTTTAAAAAGAAGCTTTAATTTTAATTTGTATAATTGTGTACGTGCCTGTGCTTGAGAAAGAAAGTAAATTTTATGGCTGGTTTTTTTACGAGTGTGGCATTTCTTTTTTATTTTGTTAACTTTCGTGTGGATATATAGATTTGTGTGTATTTGCTGTGAATTGAAAAAACTTTTAAGAAATCGAGAATTGTTTTGTTTTGTTTTTAATGGCGATCTCTTTTTGAGAATTGGGTTTTTTGATGGAAACAATAGGTTATTGATGCAGTATAAAAAATAGAGAGAGAAAGAAACATGGGGTATGTTTGTTTCTTTGAATTGGGTTTGTGTTGATAAGAAAATAAATGGTGTATATGCACTTGTAGGAAAACGAGAATTGTTTTGTATTGTTGATTAATGGCGTTCTCTTTTCAAGAATTGGGTTTTTTGATGGAAACAAGGGGTTATTGATACAGTCAAAAAATAGAGAGAGAGAAAAAGAAACATGGGGTATGTTTATTTGTTTGAATTGTGTGCCGTGTTGATGAGAAAATAAATGGTGTATATTATAGAAAGAATTTTGACAAGTGCTATACATGTTTTGTGATTTGGATGCAGCTTTACACACTGCTCAGCTACATTGTTGTGTTGTTTTCTGAGTTGTCTTCCTCTTGTCATGTATAACAGATTGTTCAAGCTAAGGTTATTCGTAATAAGCAAACGGGTTATCCAGAGGGTTATGGTTTTATTGAGTTTGTAAGTCGTGCTGCAGCAGAGAGAATTTTGCAGACATACAATGGCACACCAATGCCAAATAGTGAGCAGGCTTTCCGGCTGAACTGGGCAACCCTTGGTGCTGGTGAGAGGCGGCAAGATGATGGGCCTGATTTTACAGTTTTTGTTGGAGATTTGGCTGCTGATGTCAACGATTACCTTCTACAAGAAACATTTAGAAATGTGTACCCATCTGTGAAAGGTGCAAAAGTTGTTACTGATAGGGTCACTGGACGTTCCAAGGGATATGGATTTATTAGGTTTGCTGATGAAAATGAACAAAGGCGTGCCATGGTTGAGATGAATGGACAATACTGCTCTACCAGGCCCATGCGGATTGGACCAGCTGCCACGAAGAAACCCTTGACCCAGCAGTATCAGAAAGGTACGTGTTCTGCAACTTTGGTTGCTGTGGAGTGTAGATGTTGTTTTTGTTATTTTATTTTTTTCTGCTTACATTTGCATGCTTATCTCTTATGTTGAAAATGAACATCGAATTGGTAAGTTGAATGTTGTGTGCTATGTATGTATTTTTCTTTTTTGAGTTGATGTTTCCTAAACATGTTCTTATTTTCCGTGCCTCCAGTTATGCACTTGAAGCTAGATGGATTTTAAAGAGTCATTTCCTTCCAGTACTTACCTATGTAAACTTGGGCACATTTAATTTAGTTAAAACATGCAAAAACTTATATAAAACTCATGTTGTCTTAAAGCAGGACACCGAGAGGCTCTCATTTTGGGGGGCCTGGAACTGACTTCAGCTGAAATGATTCCACTTAAATGCGTGGCCTCATTTTAGGTCAGTTATTTTGTTTACGTCGTAAGCTTAATTTCTTGTGGCGCTTTGCTACATTCACGAATTACTTTCCAGTTCGTTATTTTCAAAGAGTTACGTGTCAAGTTAAATATATTCTTTTTCCTAAAGATAGTTCAATTCCGTTCCACAGTTCCTTTATTTATGTAAATCAGACAAGAATTGTTGGTTTAAATCTTCATGGTCAGCCCTTTACTTTATTTACATGCTATTTTTTAAGAGTTACATGTCAAGTTTAATATGTTCTTTTTCCTAAAGATAGTTCAATTCCGTTCCACAGTTCCTTTATTTACATGTCAAGTTAATATGTTCTTTTTTCCTAAAGATAGTTCAATTCCGTTCCGCATTTCCTTTATTTATGTAAATCAGACTGGAATCGTTGGTTTATCTCTTCATGGTCAGTCCTTTACTTTATTTACATGTTATTTTTGAAGAGTTACGTGTCAAGTTAAATATGTTCTTTTTCCTAAAGATAGTTCAATTCCGTTCCGCATTTTCTCTATTTATGTAAATCAGACGAGAATCACTGGTTTATCTCTTTATGGTCAGTCCTTTACTTTATTTACATATGGTCAGCAACTATTTTTGAGTTTTTGTTTGGTATTTACTTCAAGTGAAAATATTTTCTCTGCTGTTGATTCCGAGCATTAGAAACCTTATGAAGCAACTTATGACGATGGATTCAGAGATGCTCTCTGTCGTGGGGAGCACCATTCTGACTTCCATTCTTAGGGTTGTTTTCGTCTCACCTCGAGCTGCTCTTTTTTTTAAACATGTGCTGTCTCTTATTATTATTTTTTGTTTGTGAGATGGAGTGCATCCTTGATCCGGAGGAAGGACTTGATTACACGCTTTTGACATTCTAATTTCTAAGCACCTACTTGAGGATCAAGTCCTTGCATCTTTTTTATAGAGAGCTATGTGAATTTAGTTTTATATGTTATTGGTTTATTCGATTTGGAAAAAAGTCTCTTTCTTCCATGACCATCAACTTTTTGACTCCATCCTGTCTTGAAGGTGTCATTTTCTTATTCTTCTTTCTTTGTCGTGGGCTTGTCATTGCTTGAAATTTAGATAGGTTGTAGACTGAACTTTTGCTTTTGTTTTCCTGTTCTCTTTACATGAGGGAAATCAGGAAATATGTTAACATGGTACCTAGAATATCCATTTTGTTCTCCAAGCAACCGATGGGTTTTTATTGTTGATCATAATAGGAAAAGTGTACTGACCTAAATTCTGAATCCCGTTTCCCATCCTTGGCAAGTATGAATCTAGTTTGGAACTTTCCAATTGTTCATGCTTTTAAGTTTGGATATTGCTGAGTATTGGGGCATTCGATACTTTCCATCTTGATTTTATGCTTAAGATGTTCATCCTATTGAAAATGATTACTGAAAATTACTTCATTGATGCTCAGCTTTGTGACAACTGACAGCTGTCAACGATGGTAAAGCTGTTGCAAGGCAAGTAATTATTTAGTTACATGTTTCTCCATTCTTTAGGCAATGTTTATCAACTTCAGACTAAAAATAGTGGACACAAAGAGTGTTATCATGGCTATAAACTGAATTTCATTTCTCTCAAGTTGCCTGAAAATACTGGCATTAAGTTGGACTTTGGTCAGGAAGTTGACTTTGCTGGATCAACTCCACTAATATAGTGTTAACTTATTAATCATTCTTTGTTTGTTGTGTTTGCTTTGGTTTTTTCTGTTATCTATGTGATCCTCTGTAAATATCTGTAACTTGTGCTTTTTTACCCTAAAGAACAATCATCTTTGCAATTTCTCAAGAACAGAAAAATCTGATCGTGTTTTTTCTCGCATGCTTCTCAGAAGAGGTGGTTTTGTCATCTTTAAACTCATTCCTGCATGATTATGTTGTTTAGTTTATTCTATCATCTCCTTGGATTTTCATACAACGATTATCCTTCAGGGAAGCTTTGCTTTCAGTGTCTATTTCTCTTCATTTATGTATATTCATATGTTATTTGACATGCGTTTGCCATGTGCAGCTACTTACCAGAATCCTCAAGGAAATCAGGGAGAGAATGATCCAAATAACACAACAGTGCGTAGTTTGTTTTATTGTTGGTATGAACTATTACTTGTCAAAGTGAATTGACTTGTTAACCTCTTGGCTGCAGATATTTGTCGGGGCCTTGGATCCAAGTGTGACTGATGACACTTTGAGAGCAGTGTTTAGTAAATATGGCGAGCTAGTGCACGTGAAAATACCTGCAGGCAAGCGTTGTGGATTCGTTCAGTTTGCTAATCGGTATTTGAAAAATACTTTAACCTGATTTCTGTTATTTTGCATTGTAATGATTGCCTCTTTGCCTGATTTGGTTGCCTGCATTTGTTTCATTTAGAACTAGCGCGGAGCAAGCACTATCAATGTTGAACGGAACCCAGATAGCTGGTCAAAATATCCGTCTCTCATGGGGCCGTAGTCCTTCTAACAAACAGGTTTGGTTGATGCCCAATAAATGTTCTCTATTTTTGTGCTCATGAATTTCCCAGTGTTTACTGAGAAGGATGCAATTATTGGTTTTGTTCAGGTTCAGCCAGATCAAAGCCAGTGGAATGGCGGTGGATATTATGGATATCCACAAGGATATGATGCATATGGATATGCTGCTGCTGCTCCCCAAGACCCTAACATGTATTATGGAGGCTATCCTGGATATGGAAACTACCAGCAACCGGGAGCTTACCAACAGCAACAGCAGGTAAAGTAACCTTGGTTTAGAAGTTTTTAGTCCACCAGATATTGTTCAACATAAAATAAGAGCTCAACTCACCAAGGCTTGGCTAGCATAGAGTAAGCTATTTAAGGCTTAAGCTCTTAGAACAACAGTACTTAAATCTCATTCTTTTTTTTTAGTTTAGTTTCTGATTGTTGGGTAATGTAATCTGATGTAAGAGATGCTTCAGGACGTGTCCAATTGCTGGGTGTATTCCTCGTCACTAGAATGATTTTGATCTCTAGTGAGATAGGGGTCTCATTTTCTCCTTTTGTTTTATAATTAACGACATCTGTGTGTTCCTGGTATGTGCAGTGATCTGTTTCCATGGCGGGATTCAAAAAATGCAAGGACTGATGTTAATCAGTAGCCAGAGCAATCTGAGGTTGCAGTTCACTAGTTGCTTGGTGTTTGGAGTTTGGCGTTTTGCTATTTGTTCTGGTGTTAGTTTATCAGTGACAAGTGTGCTGTGGGCACCATTTGAGGCATCAATGCACTCTGATATTGATCAGTATGGTTTTGTAATACCATGGTGCCGCAATTCGCACTATCTGTCTACTGGATATTTCGTACCTAACCCTCTATAATCATTTAAATTATGGCTTGCTTTATTTTTAATGGGATGTTTTCTATGCTTTCCAAGTTTTTTGTGCTTTATATGATTGGATGCAATAAAGCCATTATGCTACAGGTCTGCGTTCCAGGGATTGTATTTTCCTGCGGTGAAGCAATGTCCATACTTGGCCGTAAATAATTATTTTACTTTTCTAAAATAATTTTCCAGAAAACGCTAGGATGCAAAATCTGTGGTTGCATCAAATCAAAATTCGTTATCGTAGTTGCTAGTTGAAATTTACAAGTAAATTGATGTTTCCGAAAGTACCCTGCTGGGTTGAAAGTGCTAATAAATGTCCACAGGAGTTCCCATGAATTGCAAAGATTAAAGGGTATCTCAGCTGCATACATGTAAACGCTGCTCTTGTTCTCAATGTGCTTTAACAGACTGTTGGAGACGTGGTCCGCCGACCATTATTCTCACGATCTTTTCCATTCCTTAACCCAAAAGCTATCAAAAACCTGTTGTAGGGCCTTCCTGTTAGTTTACACCTGATATATTATTTTATTCCTATAGAATATACTTAGTTTTATTAATAAAAATATTATTTATCTTTAATATTTATTTATATTTAATTAATATAAAATTATAATTTATATTTGAACTAACATAATGGGTCACATATATTTAAAATAATCTTTAAATAATTTTTATATAAATTCTAAATAACTCTAAATTGTTGAAAATATTCTTAAAACTCCCGAATAATTTTTAAATTTATCAGCCGAGATGAATTTCAGAACCCAACTCTTCCTTCAGACATCACATGTACTGCAGAGGATGATATTTCTTACACGCATGGTCGGCTGGAAACCGATGCTTTAAGCACACCTTTAACTGGCAAGTTTTGCAGGTGCATGTGTTAGAGAAGGTTAATATCTCCTTGCAGCGCTTAACAGCGCAAGTTGGCTTCTTCTTCTTCTTCTTCCTTGGGTCACAGTCTCCAGATTTCTCATGTTTCAGCAATACCACTTTCTCAGCATCCTCGTTGCATCCAGTAGTCTCAATAGACGCCGAACATGTTTCACAAACAACTACTTTTCGACTCTTGTGGTCTGATTTCGGACACTCATGAGACTTGTAGGATCTATGCTCTAAGCAAAACACCTGCAAGAACATATGATTAAGGCTATAATATTCCACGCCAAACAAAGCTGCATGCATAAATTTGAGTTACCCTTGATTACCTTCCGACAACCATTGCAGTTGAAAGGCAGAAAATCGAGCTGCTTGCATTCAGAATGTTGGCAGTGTCTTCCCAAATCTGGAAAAGCCTCTGTTCCTCCTCCCATCCTTTTTTTTTCCCTTTAAATTTCCTCTAAGATTAGAATTTGCAGAATGGCATGTAGGAGGAGGTTTGTCGTCATTTATAGCTTCGCTGAAAGGCACTTGCTGGCTTGGTGCCTAAGCCATCCTGACTCCTCTTTCGTGTTGCTTTCGGTTTTGTTTTTGGCATTCTAGTAGTTTCTTGGCCACGCGGTTGAGGTTTCCTTTTTTGACTAGTCTTACTCTACTAAATTAATTTAGTAGATATTATGATATTATCACATGTAGTGTTTTTTAAAATTGTTTTTAGTTTAAAAATATATTTTTTAATATTAATATATTAAAAGTATTAGAAATCATTTCATCTGGGAGGCTTGGATTTAGGAAAAATGATAATTTCTCCATCGATTTCTTCAGGCGGTCCCTTTTGATTTGTTTGGACTTTCATTTTCTCATTGTGGAAGCTGACAATGTAAGCTCGAGAAGAGAAGATTTATGTTTTAGGGTTTCGGAGGTTTTGCATTTTTTTTCCTTTTCCTATTTATTTTATATCTTTGAAGAAATCAAATGGAGATTATAAAGATAATATAAGAAATAAAATGAATAAAAATCAAGTTAGATAAGGAGTGATATCAAAAGATTTCAAGATTAATTCACTAGATTATGTTTAATAATTTTTTCAAATAACTTTTTATAATCTAAATATTTTTTATTAGGTTTAATATTTTTTTTATTAATTCCCTAGATTATGTTTAATAATTTTTTCAAATAAATTTTTATAATCTAAATATTTTTTTATTAGGTTTAATTTTTTTTATTTATTAAAGTGGGTGTTCGGGCTAGTTTGCGCGCACCTCGACTAATCCCACGGGCCTTGAAGTTAATGACTATGTAAGCCTCCAGTGATCATCATATTAGCAATCACATAACTCGAACTTGAGACTATAAAAAGAATAAACCTTTTAGTTCTAAATTCTTACCACTGGATGAAGATTAGGTTAATTCTTTTTAATTCAACTCATATGAACCTTGGCAAGGCTGAGAGTCCAAAATGAATTTGCTCCTCTTCACATAAAAATAAAATAAATGGAAAAGAACAGATTTTTCATAATTGAAAGATGGTTCGAATTAACTATAACTGGAATTGATCTTTTATTTACAAGTAAATTACAAGCATCAATGGCTTTTGGTGAATTTGGCAAATTCAAGCTAATGGCATTCGTTGGCATGTACAACAACAAAAAATAATAATAAAAGAAATCTGGTTTTGTATTATGATTTTCATTCCTTTTTCATAAGCATAAATATTTATAAAATGTAATAAATACTTGCAAAATCAAGTATAAATTATAAATAAAAAAAAACAGACAAAAAATAAATAAATGTTATTTAACTTTTTGAAAACACCATATAATTCATTACATATATTGAAGTTCATTTTCCGATTAATTTATACACAAATTAAAACTAAATTTATTTTCATAAATATATAAAAAATACACTTGCTGTATTGAATTTGTTGTGATTCAGTAAATGAATTTACAAATTTAATAATAAATCTGGGAAATCTTGAAGAAAATACAGTGAAACGACCGAAGCATGCCGTGATGCCAAGGTTACGGGGCTTATTACATATATTTACAACATATAAAGCCAGCATAAACTCATCAAACCGAACAAGACACCAGCACATGCATTGAAACACAGGCAGAAAAAAGCATTTCTCTGTTCCAATTTCCTTGATTCTTTCTTTAGATCTCTCCTTCCTCTGTCAAGCACAAACCCTGGTCTTTCTTTATAAGAAAGGGAAAACCTTTTTTAAATAGGCATACAAAAAAGTTTCATTATTTTCTTTTTTGGATAAAAACAGAGATGGGTTACAAAAACAGAGCAGAAGCTGAAACAGAGGCTTGCTTAAACGAGGCTTTATTGTTTGCTACTATGTGTATAATTGGACTCCCTGTTGATGTGCATATTAGAGATGGTTCTGTCTACTCTGGAACCTTTCACACTGCTTCTTTTGACAAGGAAAACGGTGAGGTTTTCTTTGTTCTTTTTTGGTCTCCATTGGAAACGTAAAGATTGCTTCTTTTTGGCATTAGTTTTTGAATTACTTGAAAGTTACGATTTTCGTACAAAATGGTATCTGGGTTTTGATTTTTATGAGCAACCCTACCTGGGTTTTTGGTTTTATTGAGAAATAGACATGTACTCTTTAGAATGGACGAGATCAGATTGGATTCTGATCTGGGGTTTTGCCTATTTTGTTAGTATATAATTCTGTTTCTGTTTTTGTTTTGTACTCTATTTGTTTATGCAATGGAGGGTCCACTATTTTATTTGGTTAACACAGACTGGATTTGGTACTTTTGGAAATAAGACTTCATAAAGATTGGTAATTTTAAGTGAGATTTATCATTTATGAAGTTTAGTTACCTGCTTTGTGTAGGTGTTGTTTTGAAGGAAGCAAGATTGACTAGGAAGGGAAAATCTGATGCAAATGTAGCTAATGGGAGTGTGATAGAGACACTTGTAATTCTTTCGACTGATGTTGTCCAAGTTGTTGCTAAGGTATGCAACTCTTTCTATTTTAAATTCCTGTTAGTTATCCGGATACAACGTTGGAGAATCTGCCTAATATATGTGCTGCTTTGAATTCAGGGAGTTCTGTTTCCAGCTGATGGCGTCACTGGAAATATATCTGGTGGCAATGTAGAAGCTGCTCTAACCAATGCTCCGTCTTCTGAGATTGTAGCGAGCGAGGCAAAGAAATCTAACAAGTTCACTGTGGATAAAAAGAAATCTAATCACAACAGGTATTGTCTTGTCTTGGACTTGGGTTGTAAGGACTATCGTTGTTAACTGTTTAAATTTAATTGTAAGCTGCAATAATTTAAAGTCATATATCTTATTGATTTACTTTTCTTTTCAATAATGCATTTGTTTTCAAGTTTACTGTTTGTTAAATTCTGATAGTTTCTCCAAGTGCACCATTTGTTATTTCCATGTTCTGTACATACCTGGAACCACCTTAGAGCCTTTGCATGCATGCAGACATACCTATACATATACATACTGTTTTCAAGTAATTAAGAAAACTACTACCTGTTTTAGTACAGAAATCTGGTCAAGGAAATATTTCTGCATCCAAGCAACCTTTTTTTTTATTTGGCTATATAACCATGGACTAATTGTACCTATGAAGTAGGAGTTCAGTCAAAAACAAGAACGGTACTTCCCATGGTCTTATGCCGACAAAAGCAGGAAAGGATCCTGAAGGGAGAAAAACGCCACCAAATCAAATAGGAAAAACAATGGAATTTGAACATGGGGAAAGAGATGGTGTGCATATCCCAAAGGTGAGGCTTCTATTTTCTTTTCTTCTGTTTTGTGGTCTACTAGGGAAACAGTTTCTGTGAGCTTGTCTAGATATTCATCAAAAGATCTCCATAAATGATGTTAACTTGTGTTTGCGTTATGACCATTTCTGTCGTGAGAGACCTATATCAGCAGCAGCATAGTTGGCTGCTTTTAATATTGAGAGCAGACTTTTTGTTGAAGAGTGTTGTTCTTATTTTAATGCTACCTAGGGTGCATCTTATTATGGTTTGGATGATCTGATGGATTGATAAATGGCTTGAAGGAAACCCAATCAATTACTGTTTCAATGAGTCAGTGGTAATTTAATATCTGTAGTAGGATACTTTTTTTACAATGCTAGTGAGAGAGAGAGATGTTTGTACACTTTTCACTTCCTTTCTTTCTAATTTTTTCTTTAATTTCTGTTTTGTGTATGCAGAGAGAAGCTTCTTTTGGTGACTCAGTTAATGGACGGTATAAATTACCAGTCTTTTCCAAGTTTCAAGTGGGGTTTGCACTGTTGGATGCCTTAAAATCTTATCCTCTGCATTCTGTGTTTTTTATACTTGCATTGGGTTGCAAACTGAACTGGCCCTTGTCTGTTCTAGCACAAATTTTCTCCACCAAAGCACTGCATGATTAATGATTCATATTTCTTTTGAATATAGACACAAAGGATTAGAGTCTATGTTTGCATTAAATTGTGTTGCTCATTAGCTTAAATGTAAATTATTTTCTTTATGGAATCCCTTCTAACTTTCAAATTTCTGTCAATTATTTTTCTGGCAGACAGACTAGAGATGACAGGTCACAGGAGGAGCAGGGTCATTATAAACAGAAGTTTGATTTTCAAACAGAAAAGAGTGTATGTCATGACAGGCATATTTATTTCCTTGCTTGATGCTCTGTGTTTGTAGAAGTGGAAACTATTTGCTCAATAACTCGTTGATGTAGATTTTTACCCATGCATTTGATTTGTGCAGGCTGATGAAGTTCATAGCCCAAATGCAATCAGTAAGTTCAACTTCCACACGGGGTTTAACTATTTGATCCATAACATACTATACAGATCTGCCTTGTGCTTATTAATATCTTTTATGAAAAGAAAGCAGAAGAGAAGGCATGCCTTCTTTTACCTGTAAAAAGTTCTGATACTACCAGTGAAAATGTTTGTTATAAAATACCCATGATGTAAGGCTTTGCTCTCTGAACTTCATTATAACAATAAATTGCTAATAGATTTTGGGTTTTGTATCAATTGTATTATGTGAGTTAACATTCATGCAGATTTAGTGGCCGCATGCCATTTTCTGAATTTTTTATTTATTATAACACAGGGCCTTCTATGATGAGATGCATCTAGGTGATAGTTTGCCTGTAGAAGCTAAATCTTGCCATGATTCCCTGAATTTGTCTTATATTTTTTAAAATGCATTTTCTTTTTTCCATCCTGATTCTGTTCTGTTTTAATTGCTTAATGTGCTACATGCAGCAGGGCCTCATGACAGTGAAGCAAAATCCATTGCAGAAGGGCGAGTAACAGTGAAGCTGTTGCCTAATGTTGTATCTTGTAATCCCGATGGTGATCTTATGAAGCCAGACAGTCAATACTGTGGAAGGCCTGCTTCTGCAGGAACCACCTCTCCTAGTTCTGTTTGTGCTAGTGTTTCTACTGCTTCCAATCCAATGGTTGATGTTCCTTCAGAATCACACTGTAGCTCATCAGCAAATTCAACTGATGTGGCCTCTCCACAAGTTTCAGAATCTAATAGAAGTTCCAAGGTAAAAACCTTGTTTGTTTCAACCATTTAGTACTGACATCTGTTTCATCTCACCTCTATTGACTCTCAATTTTTAGGGCAATCATCAGGTCACTGTCTATCACATCAGTAAATCATATAATTTATCGAGCCAGCACTTTTTATGAGTAACTGTGAAATATTTTTTTGAATTGCTAGTGCAATTCATATAGGATATAATTTATAATCCATACCACAAGCATCTGTAGAAATCATTGGGTTTGGTTAGATTGCAGTTTCTTTGGAATTTTGGAATATTTATGACATCAATTTTATAACCATGCTGATGTTTTTTGGCGTTCTTTTCTTTCAGGCATTCAAGCTCAATCCAGGAGCAAAAATTTTTTCTCCTTCCTTTTCCAATCCTACATCAGCTAATGCTCCAGCAGTGCCAACAGTTCCAAGTATGGCTTACATACCAAGCAACTCTCCTGTGGTACCTGTTGCTGTTGTCCAGCCAGAAGTTGGGATCCCTTGTGCACCTCGATCATCTGTTCCTGCTAAGTTTCCCCCCTACAGTAACTTGACAGCTGTAAATGGTGGCAGTGGTTCTCAATTTTCACCTGTATGCATTAGTTAACTTCTTGCTTCTTATTGAGTAATCTCTCATATTAAATTCAATTCACTTGAGAAAATGCCAGATTTAGCACCAACAACTTTCTTGTCAACTCTTGGAATTTTTTTTTTTTTACTGAACTAGCCCCTAATTGTTAAAAGAGGAATTCTTTTCTAGTTCTCACAGGCTTATTTGGCTATAGGTTGCTGGACACGTGGGAACCAGAGTACAGTCACTTAGATATGCTGGTCAGTATCATGCTGTTCAGGCAGCACCATCATATGCACAACCAAATTCTCAATCCGTAAGTGAAAGGAAGATTCATGTGATAGTCATCTGGTAGTTTATTTCTGGTGCTCATTTGTTGCTTTTTTGGTCAGGAGATTTGTGACTTTTATGGTTATTTTTGAGTTTCTAATCTGGCTCTGTTTCTCTAGGTTATGGTTGGACGGATGGGGCAGCTTGTGTATGTTCAGCCAGTTTATCATGTAAGATACAGAATCTGCAACATGAAATAACTAAGCACTCTGATGTTTGATAGTTACAGATACAATAAACATTTAGTTTCTGGTTGTTGTAGCTTGTATTTAACTGTTTAATGTATGTTAGGGAGCAATTTATGCTACATTTTGGAATGGAACAATTTATGTCATTATCAGATCTCGAGATAGTTCCTAGAACTGGCCTTGGCCAGTACTCTAGCCACATATTGATTCTAAATATCCTATTGTGGTTATATCTCTAATTATTTATATAGTTGGTTTGAACTAGTGTCATACCATGCTTCTCTTAACACAAATGCTTTTTTATCAACCACATTATAATAGAATAATGCTGGTTGTGTGCGTCATTGATCCAAAGCTAGATAGCTAATTAGCTAAGATTTCGATATGCAATATTGTGCGAAAGAAATCATAATTGTCTATATATCAGTTAACAAAGTCTGCAGCTATGCAATCTTGTGCTCATATCTTGAAGGTCTAATGGCAGGCTTATTTCCTTGTTTTTCATGTATAACTTTCTAATTTTCAACGCTTCTGTCTTTTTTTATTGAGGCTGATCCTCTTGCATGTCAAGTCATCTCGAGTGTTTAATTTTCTTCTTCCTTGAAGTTGTTATCCAAGCATGCATTTTATATTTCTCTAATTTTTTTGTTGTGTTTGTTTTATGAAAGGATTCGGTTCCAATTGCAGCACCCATATCAACTGTATCTGCACGTCCTCTGTTAACTCCACACCAGGTCCAGTATCCTAAACACCAAGGTATAAAAAAAGAGTTTTATACTATGTTGCAAGAGATTCTGGTTTCAATGGTTTGTCAATGCACTTTCTGCCATCAATTAGGTTGCACATTCAATGTAAGATTAGATGTTTAATGTTTTATGTTACTGACTACTTGAAGGGACAACCTAATTGCTAAGCTAGCAAGTCAGCGTAAGCTTTTCAAAAATTGGTCGAAAATTCCAACTTCTGTCAATGTCTGCTAGGGGTTGATAGTCAATATGTGCAGAACCATCTGAGAGATTGATTCCATTTTGAGTTTCAACTTGATGAGAGAACTTGAAATTTAATGCTGTAACTCAAATATAGGGAAGATGATTATATTATTTTCTGGTATTGTTTTAAGAGCTTCAATGAATTTGCTGCCCATCCCACCCACAACACACGAAGGAAAGAAAATTAAGAAAAGATTTCTACAGCATAACGTAATTATAGATGGCAGCACCATGTCAAACATGGCATCTTATAAGATCAACTGTAGGATATTTTTCTACATTGGAAGATTAAGTCTCAAAATACAAGACTGAAGATGTTGGTCTCAGCATCTCTATGTTTTTCTGTGCCTGTTTATTGTGTATTTGAGAATGATTTTTTTTTCTTTTCCATATGGATCGCAGGAGGTGCAGCAGGCCAAACCTTGCAGCTTTGTGTGACTCCACCTTTTGTAGGTGGACAGCAACCATTTGTAGAGCCAAGCCAGATTCCTTTTCTTCAGCCACCCATCCCTGCTATCCGTCCCATTCCAGTTCCAGGATCTAATACTCTCTTTGGCACCAAGTTTCCATGAGCATACTCCACAGTGAATCAAGATTCTTTTTCATGAACAATAAAATTTTGGTCCATAGTTTTTACTGAAGCGCATCTAGCAATAGGTTATAGTTGTATCTCTCATCTTCAGGGTTTAACTCGTCTCAATGACTTTTTGTAAAATCTGATTTGAGGGTAATTTTTTATTTGGTGATTCATGCTGCAAAACATGTAGGGGTGGTTTTCTGTTTTGGTGGAAAATTCTGAGTTCCCCCCTGATGGAAAGAATTGCATCTTGGAAAGTGATAATACAGGCCAAAAGGTGTTTAGTGTACTATATTGAGAAAAAAAAGGTAACAACAAGAAGGTTGTGATATATCAAGTTAGTGGGATCGTTAATGTCATCTTTCGCTCAATTCTGCAGTAGTTTTTGGGTTCACAGATTATTGCCACAGGATGCCTTTTCTTCTCCCTTCCTGCATCAGGCAATAGAAGGTTTCTGTTTGCTATTTTTTGTTGCTGAATATGTTTGAACGTCATCTTTTACATTGGCCCCAAGGCTTCTGCATCCTTGATCACAATTCGTGGAACCAAATTTTACTAGCTCATGGATATTATTAAACAATCTTTATTGGGTTGGACTGCAATATTCTACTTCCTTTCATCTCTCTTCCTCTTTTCGCGGTGTAACTATCAGCAGTTCATCGTGTGAGAACCTCAACCTGAAATGTGATTCTTCTGTTATCCGAAGTAACCTGATGCGATCAGCTTACCATGAATTTTAGTCCACAGCTACACAAGGAGGATAATCTTTAGACCATTAAGTTCCTCAAACAGCAACATCACACCACCTAATTAAAATGAGTTTAGTTAAGCTTTATTTTCCCCATACCAGATCTTTGATCTATGCTATATTCCATCTTCCCTCTATCCTCCAAGATCGCTTAGAACAAAGTTGCTCCTAATAATCTAGTGCCTGATAACTTTGCCTAGAACAAAGTTATCAGGCACTAGCACATTTAAAAGCAGAACTCGTGCTTTGGAAGTTGGATCATAAACCCCGCACCAGGCATGGATACATGATAGAAGGTTGAGGCTGCATAAATGTCTACTAAGAAGGTATCCTTCAATTCAAACTATGAATAAATTACAGTACCAAATGCAAACATGCACCTAGGTTTCCTTTATAATTGAACTAAAATAAAAGTCTAAGAGAAGACATCTCAGCCTCACACTTTTGAGCAAAGATGGATCTTGTGTGGCCTCTACCTAGTTTAAGATCACTAATTTTCTAGACTTGTACAAGTCTAGTAATTCATTCTCCGGAAACTTTACATAGTACAGAAGCACCAGTACACCATTTTCCCTTGCCCCGTGTGCTCTGAAGGACTACTCCATTCATCTCCAAGCGTGGTTTCTGGGCTTTTCAAATTATCTATTTCAATCTAAACCTGCAGCCGGCCCCTCAGTACAGGCCCCTGGATTGTCTGCCATGCTTTCCTGCAAAACCTTCTTAAGGTTTGATGTATATAATAAGTCATTGATCTTGTACCTGGGAAATGACCTTTAGTATATAATGGATGATTGGACAGTGAATTTATTCAGTTGAAGACTTGTTTTACCTGCAAGAGCTGAGTCATTTTGCCAGTCTTGTATTCCTCGGAAGGTCTAGATGCAACCGCAGGATGACAGCCAACATTAGGCTGTAAAACTTGCAGTGGTTCAACAGACAGGGCCTGATCTGTGTCACTGACATCCTTTTCTGCCACAATACCAGAATCTTTCACAGGCAAGTTAACAGCTGAGCTGCTATTAGTATCTGTTGACTGTAATGGAGCAGGAACCCTCTTGATTACTTCAGTTAACAGTTTCTCAAAAGGCACACCAGTTGTTTTCGTTGGGTTGGCTTCTGATTCATGTAGTCCCCCAGCTTGAGTTTGATTAAAAGGACTTGGATTTTGCAATCCTGAATGCATCACCTGGTGGTTATTTTGAGATTGAAATTGCATGACTTCATTTGTTGGTGTTGATCCATTTGATGAATGAGCAGCATCTCGAATCTGCTTGCCTTTAGAAGTCACCGGATGGGGAGTTTGGCTTGTGGCACTGGCACTAGGTGCACCATTTGATAGATTGACTGGCTGAAGTACAACAGGAACTAAATTGCCTCTTGATATTGCAGGGGTTTGGGGTACCACTGAAAGCACCTGCTTACCTTTTGATCCAGCTGGATTAGCAGCTCGGGCAGCATGAGCAGTTCCATTTATGTCTCTAGGCCCAGGATTACGGCTGTGGACCTTAGTATTGCTTTCTCTCGGAAGGGGAATCTCATTCCTTCTGATCATTGGGACACCTGGGGCGATATCATTTTCTGGCATAACAGGGACGTAATGTCCAGGCTTAAAAACAACACCCCTCAAAGTTGTTTCGGTATCACCAACCCTGACATTAAGCAAATATCCAGCATCAAATGTCGCCTCTATAATACCATGCACTGACTGGCCTATCATGGAATCAATTGCATCATTAACTGGATCTACTTGATGTGGCCGATTACCATTGACCCCTCCAAATCCAGGAGTAGTACGAGCATTCTCCCCATGGTTTGGATTTTGATCCCTTGGAACATAGGCATTCCCATTATGATCAACCTCCAGTTTAGGGTACTTGCGTGGACGACCACGCTTGCGTTTCAGAGGGATGATTGCTGAAGCATCAGGATTATTCCCTTGGTTTACTTCACTCATGTTCTGTATAATTTCCTTCCCTGAATGATCTTTTATTGTTTTCCTCCCTGCAGCAAAGAGCAAATATTTAGTTTGTGAAGCAAATTGGGCCAACCATGATGGAACAGATGCAAGTAAAGAGATCAACACGTGCATTTGCAAACAAACATAACCAACTTCTACAAAAAAGAGTACACTATCAGTCATGGAATTCTATAAAACCACTGGTACATGCATACTCGACCTTGCTGTGGACAAAATGAGCATGTCCACAACACATTATCTTGCTTGCCCTAAAGTCTACAGAAAAACTTCGGTCACTTTAAAGGTCTGAGGGTTTTCCTTAAATTTCACAGTAAGGAATCCAACACATCAAACTTTCCAACTTAGCATTCTTAAGCAATCTAAACAACTGCAGAAGGCTAGTACAAGTAGGGGAAGCAGGTGGAACAGCCACAAAAGTTGCCACATCTTTATATTATGCTATTCAGAGTATCTATCTCACCATCCAATCAACCCAAAAATATAAATGATCATGTGCAGGAATTTGATCTCAAAGGGTGCGTATTGAGATACATGAAAAAGAAAATGATCTCTTCTCGAAATGAGCTACCATGGTGACTATTTTATCAACTGCCATTTCAGGATACGAATTCTCCTAGTCAAACTCAAAAGAGCTCCTATTCCTAGCCACTATATCAACAAAGCACCTAAAACACTAATCCCAAACCGATCTAATAAAGGAAAATTTGGTCAGCTTTAAAATCCCCTACAGTGTAACAAGCCTTTTGAATTCGTATACTGGAAATTCAAGCAAAAAAGAAAAAAAAATATTCCCGTGATCATAAATTTCCCAAAAACTCTGAATGTTAACAATGATAAACAAACAGTGACACCATCATCCCATAAAAAATGCACTTCAATTGAAATAAGAAAAGCAAAAAAAGCAAAAAAAAAAAGAAGAAGAGA
>Ga0307511_10002705_pt1 | contig 18456 bp, 10 predicted proteins | sample 13_EM_MG_FD_200266 | JGI IMG/M metagenome (GOLD analysis project Ga0307511, IMG submission 200266) | Populus trichocarpa ectomycorrhiza microbial communities from riparian zone in the Pacific Northwest, United States - 13_EM | ecosystem: Host-associated > Plants > Roots > Unclassified | place... | reverse complement strand
GGCTTCCTCCATGCATGATGTAGAGTGAATAAGGGCATCCAAACCTGGAATAATAAATTAAACTGGGAATTCGTACTTAGAGGTGTGAATTACCTAGGAGATTTTGGTGCAAGTAAGGGGTACGAATCAGGCCCTAGAATTATACCGCATTAGTCTGAGGGTGTAATTGCACCGACTTCAGGGTAATGCTGCGCTCGTGCTATTCCTGCCTACCAAATAAGCGATCGATTAAAATAGTTGCGAGAATCATGTAGGAATTCCCACTAATTTTATTTACTAACAAATGATTGCTATGGTAACTTCGGGTTGCCATGGAAACTTAACAAGAAAGTTGACAAGGGAGTAAGTTGCAAAATCCCTCTATAACCGGCCGATCGCAATTATTTGAACTCCTAAATGCTACGACACACAATGACAAATAAATACATAGGCTTTTTATTTATAGACAGGTGATAGTCGTTTCGTTTCTCTGTACATAAGTATTCCTGATGGTTACAACTGGAATATCATAGCAGATAGCTAGCATTTTACAGGTCCCTGTCAGAGCCTCAGCTGACCGCGGGTATTAGACCCCCCAAAATAGTACCTAGATGAACCTTAGGCCTTGTGATACGCTTCTTACTAGTATGATCTAAAGCTCAAGGTATTCACGGTGATGGAGTTTTGGTGCATTATAACCTACTTAATTGTGTGGTAGAGTAGTTGAGGCTTCAGGGTAACAAATATTCTGGAAACCAGACCTGGGGTATACCCTGTAAAAAATTCCCCCGTTTCTATCATAGTTGAGCTTGACATTGTGCTACTTAGTATCGTTACCAGTGATTGCAGAACCCAGGACATGATTAGTGTTGATAGATAAATAACGTGAATGCGTAATTAATCTAGATTGGCGGTACTAAACTCAGGGATTGATAGGATTATTCCGGTACAGTAAATGAGACTAGTACACCAATAGGAACACGACAAGTTAAAGGGTATATAGTCTCGAGGGTATATCAATCTTGGGGCGCCGGGATGGGTAAACACACAATACCGCTGGAATAAGTGCCAACTAGACTACCGGAATGGGGTTCTTTTGTACGGTAGTTAGCTGTTATCTGTGTCTGGAGATATGCGGATTTGGTTTTCATATTTTTATGATTGGGCCCTGATTCCGAACGATTAGAGATGAATCTCAACATTCTCGGCTGTGATCATTATCTTAGGCAACTTCAAAGCTCGGGTATCATGTATAGTTTATACCCTTGCCAGCGATTTAGACGCAAGAGGGCGTTGATTCTACTTCTTGACATCAAAGGACCCAGTCGGCTGCCCCCTCATCCCCATCTCCCAAAACCCCGTCTCCATCTGCGGCGCCCAGTGGATCAGCAAGAGTGCAGAGTAGGGATTCGCCGAAGTGAGATAGAATTGAATCTTACCTTACATGCTGCCGCAAATACCTCCACCAATCCCTCTAGTGTCGCTCTTCCTATACCCTCCACTGCCTTTTCCACCAGCTGCTTCCCATTGACTACGGCTTCCCGGTAATCTTCGGCAACATAGTTCTGAATCCACTTGTAGTATATATTACCTTCTTCCGTTGTCCGCATCGTCCGGGATGTATATAAACGATCTGCAATGGCGAAATACCCTAGTAAACAGGGTAACATTGCTATTTGGAGATGGAGATGGGTGCCTTTGACGCCCGTGTCAAGGACGAATCTGGTATAAGCAGTGCATGCTGGCGTTGTGGTTAGTGACAGCATGGGTAGCGTTGAGAAAATAAGAAGAACCTTGGTGCTCCATCCCGTTTTCCAATTCCTCTTTCGAGATACCAAAGCCTGCGCAGTAATTTATGTGCAGTGCCATCTCCCTCTGAATATGGAGAACAATTGCTGCTGACTGAAAGGTATCAGCACAAATATGATATTATATCTCATGGTTGAACCTACCCTGCATATGTCGTCTAGCTTTCCAGATTTGTACCCAGCAAGACTATTCGCCCTCGCAAACTGAATGAGGAAGAGGTAGTCCTGCACTAGGTAAAACTTGAACCTCTCCACATCTAAAGAACCATCTCCCATTTTGTCGACAAACTCATGGTGTGTATACTGGTGCCATATATCCTTCACTTTGGGGTGCCTGAGAAGCCAATCGATAAAACCTCCTGGGGGGAAATGTACAGGCGGAGTATCAAGGAGTTTATTGATACTGTATAAGTGGTTGAGTGGGGCGTTTGGTCCTTTCCCGATAGGCACATGAGACATAATCGTACTCTGTGTAGACTTCAGAGCTTCCGAGATGAACCCGCATCCTTCACGGATTGCATCCCTAGCACTGTGTCCTAGAGCAAGATTTGCCGCGATAGCGGCTGATGTCGGCCCATGTTAGTAAATATCCCCAGGTTTGCTTTCACAACGGGGCCACTAACAGGCTAGGGAACACCCTGTGCCATGAATACATTTTGTATTCACCCAGTCATTCACTATTAAGTCAACTTCCTCCCCATCATATATAACGTCGACAGCAGAGACCTTCTCCGATTCACTCTCAGCTACTACAAATCCGTATTCAAAACCGGCTTGCCTTGGGCTTGGTTTGAATGGCAGATGCCCTCCCTTAAGTAGCACGATTTTGGGGCCCAGAGCATGGAGGCGCTGAGCGAGCAATACAACCTCGTCGACGCTTCGGAGTTCGTAAGTTGCTGGGAGGTTGAGCAGTCGAAGAGCTTCGGGGATATTAGGTGTCAGTACGTAGGCTCGTGGAAGTAGTTCTGTAACATAAGCAGAAACAGCCGAATCGGGGAGGAGCTGATGATTGGACGTCGAGACCATAACCTTGAGACAAGAAATCCTAGGTCAGATTTTTGGAAATCACAGTTGAGGGTCTTGCGGGGTGGGGGGCGCATATTCTATGCGTGGGACATAGTGATGTGGGGGTCTCTCTGCATTTAAAATAGAGTACTTGCCGGATCGATAACAGTTTTCTCGATGCCGTAGTCTCGGAGTGCTGAGGCAACAACTCTAATACTCTCCTCACATGCGAGCATTCCTGTGACACCCACCCAGTACTAGTCAGTGTGCACACCAGGGTGCGCGGATCTCAATGAGAATTCCAGAACCCACTTCACTCACCTGTTTTCACGATATCCACCCCCACATCCTCAACGCAAGCTGCAATTTCTTTTGCCAAAAACTCCGCGGGAACGACATGAACCTCATTCACGCCATGTGTGTTTTGTGCCGTCAGCGCAGTGATGGCAGTCATCCCATAGACGCCATAGGAGGTTACCACCTTGAGATCGGCCTCAATGCCTGCACCACCTGAAGAATCCGACCCCGCAATGGTCAGCACGCGGGGAGCCCTGCGTGGGGTATCGGACCCGGGATTCATGAGAGGTGATGCGGCAAAGCTAAACGGGAGATAGGAGCTCGAGTCAGGGCCTAAAGTGGCTATTCTATGTATAATGGAGGATCAGCTGGGTGCTCTATAACGAGGCCAAAATAGATGTCCGTTCATTTGCCAGATTTGTTGGTAGATCCATCAAAAAAAACCCGAAGTATTTTTGCCGGAGTAGTCCCAGATTACATAAAGTTCTCCTTAAGGTTGGGTCTAACTACTTTACATCTAGCCCATTATTCGATTCGATAACCAGATTCTACTTAACTCAGGATGAGATGACAGACTAAGATGATGTGAGATAATGATGTTCGATGATCTTCAGGGAGACGTGATGTCTCCGGAACTCTAGCTAAAGACAAATGCCAAGCCCGCACATGATAAACTCTCCTTCCACATGTGGTAGTACCATCATATATAGACTGCTTTAGATCGATTAATATGTATCACATCTAAATAAACAGTGAAGGTAAAACTAATAATATATAGTAGAATAGCTTTAAAGGGTGTTTTAACTGTAAATAACTGGATAATAGGGTATATGAACAGTGAAGGTTGTTCATATAATAATGAGAACAGAAAACCTGTACTTTGGGTTTTACGTAAACACTCGAATAGACATAGCCTGACGAGAACAATATGCTGATTTATAAATCCACAGAACAAACCACCATAACTCCTACAACCAAGATCAGTATTAGCCATAAAAAAAAGTCGACGCAGGTGTCCAGGCTCGAGCTTCTTATGGGGTGAGGGTACCACCCTCGGAAACCCTGCATAGTTTTTGCAAGATACAGCTCCACTTGCCGTATTGCTCGGGAATAACGATATAGCTACCCCTGCTCTGATACCACAAAGCGGGACCCCAATCTGAACAGGCCACAGTGAAGTCTTTACAGGCTTCGATCTGGGTTTTACACTTGCTCAAGGACTCGCTAAAGTCATAGAGCACTTCGTCTTTGGGCCTTCCTCGGCGCACCCGGCAGGGGGGTGTAGTGTCGGGCCTGGTTGGTTCCATGGATCTCCTATTTCCGGATGTAAATTCTCGGGGCCGTTTGAAACGTCGCGATCCAATAGGCAAATACCTGTTCAATCGTGAAGTCGACTAGTCATGCACTTATGCACTTAGCCTGCTTCGACTCGGATATATATATGTAGATAGATAGGTAGTACATACAACTGGGCCTCAAGCACTCTAATAAGGGTACCAGGCAGTTCAGAACCCGCAATCACTGTGGGAAGTGATACTTAAGTTACTGTACAGTAGACCGGTAGGTAGCCAAGCGATAACGAACTCAGATATACATATGACCCTCAAAAGTATACGGCCATATGTACTTGTCATGGGTATTCGGTACCTTTGTAGTTAACCCCCTATATTGGATATGCAATTCCATAACTAGATAGTGAACAGGTCGATACATAGGACTGTCCTATAATGTCTTGTCGGATGCTACCTATATAAGCGGAGGCCGTTAATCTAGTACCACGTGCATATCGCGTCTTTGCCCCCCTGGAATAAACCTTCCCGGCCCAAGCATATCCAAGAGACTGTTTTTGTCTATCCTACTTTAGGCGCGGTACTCAAAAGTAGTACGTCAGTAATGGTGGCCGGCGTCTGAAAGTGTGACAATGTTGTCTAGTTGCAGGAAGTTGGCCGGCCAGAGGTGTCGCTCTCGTACTGGGTAAGGTGGAATGTTTGTATATGAATCTGGCGTGAGGGCATACGTATACGTATACGTACGCTCGCGTAGATATCGTAGATGGGTGACACAACTACGGCAAATATGCGTAAGTTTGAATGGACTCAATCGAGAATCTCAATCGAGGAGTTTAAGCAAAAGTAATAATGGGCGACTCTGAAGCCCTCACCGCATCCTCCATCGCGATATTGTAATGTGTGCTGCAGTGTCTCTAGACGTTTGGTATACTTGCACGGGGGGTGGGTTGCAGTTCGTACCTATGGCGGGGAAAGAGTTTGGCTGTCCTAACATGCTACAAGTACTTCGACCATATATATAAAACTTACGAGACAAGGAGCACATGCGCTGCTTTGGCCCGTGTCTCTTCTCTCTGCATAATAATCAATTGTCTTGGCAACACACGGAAAAAACATTATCTGCATGTTCTCGTGCTGGTCACGAGACTACGAGGGACTGTGCAGAGTGGATATTCGTTTAGGTCCGCCTGGAAGATAGCCTAGATAGCTTAAATAAGAGTTACAGGGATGCAGTACTCAGAGACGACGCAGAAGCGCAATTTGTCATATTTTGGCCAAAGCTGAGGTGGGAGTTAACCGGTTTGCTCAATACACCTGTAGAGCTTGACAAACTACCAGGCCTAGGGTCATATGTATTTAATACCCATACCATAATATGTTAAGTATGTGATGAAATTTAGGATGCTACCTAGTAGGGAACCACCCACATGTACATGCTTCCAGAACCTCTAAAATGACTTGCCAGACCCTCAGGGACAGCCTTTACCAAGTCGAGCTCCACCTGTGACTTGGTCCTATCTGTATTCAGCTCTTTTTTGGAGGGTAAAGCTCACATAATTCATGGGCTTCTTCTAAGGCTTGGTCTATCTATTGATATAGTCACGTTGATAGGATCTGGGGGAGGCTCTTTGAGCCTATGAGGTCTAGTACTCAGTGTTCCGCAGAGTTACAAAAATGCCTTTCCTAATTATGTATGTATTACATAATATATTGTAAAACTGTGTATTTTAGGGTGCATGAACATACAACTGATGTATAATGTTCAATTATGCCAGTAACCTCAGTATTAAATCTCGGCTCAATTGGCGGGCTTTTAGATTTTTCATGAATTTATTTGTCGCATTCTTGTTATCAACACTAATGGTTTACTTCTCTCCCCAAAATGGATTGTAGAGTAGTCATGAGGATAGTGCCTATCTAGATCGATCTATGCTGGGGTCGATGGGAAATATCATGGGATTAATCGCAATGGGTGTATTGATTTTAATCAACTTATTCTATATACGTAATGGCAGAGTATTGAACGAGCCATTTTCTCCAAAATTGCAATGCCCGGCAATTTCGGGCCTGTTCCTGAATGATAGGTAGGTTAGCGCAGCCAAGTCAATGTTCAGGGTAACCAGAGTTTTAGAGGGTCTTATTTTATTTTTATTTTTATATATTCAATATTCATATTAGGCCCTGGTGGGACCATGATGAGGTAGGGGATCTTGCCTAGGCTTGCATCTGTGTACTTATAGCTAGGCAGGGCCATATGCATACAGACTAGCTACAGGAAGCTTTGTTTTCAAGCAGGCTACCCGCGGCCAAAAAAAAAATTGGGAGGTTGGGCTTAGTAGCTTCATTTCACGTTATAGAAAAAAATGCGTTTAACGGTCGAATTCTTATAATATCAATAAATATCAATAATATTATTATACATCATACCTGCAGAAAATACACCGCACCTGCAGAAAACATCTTATCCATTCTGGACCTCGTATAAGTACAAATGTTACATATCTCCTAGGCTCTAAAGCTAGTCTGATTGAAGCTTGTAGTCTGGTTGAAGCAGCTTTCCAGCAGGAATTAGTTGGTTTGGAGCCGGCATCAGCTTAGGCTTAAGCAGGCACAAAAATTACCCCAGGTAACTGGTATCGACCCAGCTGGTGTAATCACTACCGAGAATCGTGGTGATTGAAACTGCAGCCGACAACTTGCCAGCAAAGCTCGCCCTTGTACCTGTGCTTCCGGGACCCCAGTTTCCGTATTCACGGTAGAAGACGTTGTCAGTGTTTGGAGTGGAAGGGGCCCAGATACTCCAACCAGTGCTGTTTATGATGGCGGACATGTAGGTATTCTGGAAAACAACACGGGAGTAGTTCCGCCATGGGCGGCCGAGGGAGCTGGATCCAGCCGCGAGGCTTACGCCGGATGCCCAGTCAATATTACATTGATTGAAGAGGTAGTAGGAGGGGTTGGATTCCGAGTCCCGGCCTGTGAGTATTCGATAGGTTGCATTAGTGATTATCGAGCGTGAAAGGGGTCATATCGGGCTAACTTACCATTGGCTGTAACCCACCCTCGTCCCTTAATTCGGATATCAATTTTGTGGAACCAAACACGAGCTTTTTGGCCGAAGACGAAGTCGCTATTTTGCACTACGGTTAGAAAAACATTTCCCGAGCTAGCAGCTTCGATTGTAGGGCTTGACAAACATACGTAGCACCATCAATGTAACTCCTAGCATAGGCTTGGTTACCAGTGTTTGCAAGAAGGGTATCTTGGTAACCCTGAAGCTTCACGCCATAATATCCCTGCTTGTCGGCCTGAGCAGATAGAGCAATAGCCTGGGAACCCTCACCTGGTAAACCGCACACAGAAGTCAGTACAAATGTTATCTTATATATTTGACCAACTGAAGTCTCCTAACCTCTGCTGTTGACGATGTTGATGTTATAGATTTTCAACCCCTTTGCCCAAGCACGGACAGTTCCAGTTGCATCATTGTTGGGGGTATCATCCTGGCTCTTTCCATGAGTGATGGTCACAGTGTTGGAAGTGTAAAAAGAAGAGTCGTTCGTGTATCCATAGATGGTCAATTGAGCGGCACGGGGTGCGATATACACCTGTTCATCGTATGTCCCTGGGTAGATGAAGATACATTGGGCTGCCGAGGAAGTGTTGGAGAGAGCATTCAGGGCAGCTTGGATCTATAAAGTATCAGTACACAAATATAACCCCAAGGGCAGAAATACTCACAGTTAAGAACTGTCTGGAATTTGGGGTCTTAGAAACCACAAGAGCTCCAGGAGGTGGGGAAGTGCGAGAAGCAGCTTCCACGGCCTTAAAAAGGGTGACAGAGAGGAGGACGTATAGAAAAGAGAAATACTGCATCTTGGAAACTGGTACTAGGCAATCTGAGAATATATGGATTTCACGATTGATTTTGACTATAATACTACGGGGTAGTAGGATATTTATATATACATTAATTAAAATATCTCTAAAACAACCGGTACCTTGACCATGTAATTGTCCTCGCCATCATTACTTTGTATTTTCAGGTATAGTTAAAAAAGTACTTCGGGCATGAGATGCTAACTCTCACGTCGAGCAATAGAAACCCAACAAACATGGGCTTCTACGGCCATATCTCGCTATTCCTAAAATGTAATATACTTCGCAATCGCACGTGGTGTAGTCTGGTTACACATATAATGTTCCGAAGACGGCTTCGGTATTCGGATAGCCATGCCGGTGAGACATGCCAGACATTCGTGAATGCCCACGCGATCTATATACAAGCTGAACAACCTACCGGTACATGCCGACAGATGGAACTATGAAAAACAGTTCTCGCTCGACATGAAAAACACAACCTCCGGCATCGCTTTACTGAATCGATGTAGGTGCGTACATGTAGATGCTCAGGTACAACAAGTAAACCTTCCTGAATAAGTGCAGATGATAGTGCGTTCTTGTTCTTATCGACCTACATGCTCGAACTTGAGCTGCCCATAGCTACCGAGTAAGAGTTGAGCCTGAAATTTGAGACTTGGGGCGTTTTAGGATCGCATTGCCGTTTCAATTATCGCGATCGCAAATAAATTGATCGTGCAGGTCGGAAATTCGATTCTGGAGATTTGCGAATAGGAATTCTCAGCAGGCTCATAAGCAGTTTGGTAGACTCGCTAAGCTGGGATCCAAATGTGCAATTAATGCAGGATGGTTGGTTTCGGCACCCAAACACGGCGCATATGATGTAGCCTGGTTGGGAAAATGGGTACAGCGGTTGGCTGCCCAAATGGGATGGACTGCTCAACGGGAAAGTGAGGGTTGGTCTGGCTATAGGTAGCGGTGTGTTCTGGCGCATGTACCAGTCCATCCTGCTGAGCGGTCAATCGCTGTAGTTTGCTACTCCGTACTCGCCTTGTAGCTTTTGTCGTACTCGTCTTCACTGTTGCCGTACTCGCCTATCTATAGACCTTCGTCCCCTCTCAACACGACGTACAAACCCCTCACAAAGAGGCACCTGGCGGTAAGCTATAGCTTTATGTTCTATAGTATATTTGGCCTCGCTATGGCCCAGCATCGATTATCTACCAAGCTGTAGATCGATGCCTAACACTGTATGGGAAGGGGTGATAGTAGGAAACTCATGGAGAGATAAGATGAGTACGCATCATGATAAAACGAGTACAAAAATTCAGGTTTACGAGTCTGCGGCCAGAGTATGACAATGATAAATTTAGATGGGGAGGATGAGTCGGCAACCACATATAAGGTGGGCAGTTTTGCACAGAAACGGGTCCATATTCCACTCCACTGACAAATTTGTCCGTCATACTCAAGTACTAGGAGTTCCTGTAAGATCCTGGAAGTTAAAACCAACATCAGAAATGCATGCTTGGGTATCTATTGCGTATGGTCCCACTACTAGTATTATGTAAAGGTCTCATTTGCATGGGTGCTTGCCTTTCGTGCCGAGTATATTACATCAGGCAATATATATGCCTAGTACCTTATGGATTCAGAGAGGTTGTGTCACTAAGGCTGTGATGTAAGACTACTTAGCTGTAGGTGGCGTGTGTGCATATTAGAAATTAGAGAGGTAATATTACTTAGTTTTGGGAGTACAAGTACATGAGCAAGAGTGCACATACGTATATCATGTATTGATAATCAGAGAGGTAATATTATTTGCTTAAGAGAGTAGGACAAAGCTTGCTGAGAGTTTCAAGGACCTTTGTGGCTGGGAAAGGATGAGGAAAAGAGTGTTATATATTGTATATTTTAGTCTGATTTTGGCACAACATTTTCCACTAATATATATTGCCACAAGTACTAGCAAGAGGAATGACTCAGCTATCTATAATGGTAAGTAGAAAGCAGTAGATGCAGCATGAGAGTTCAATTCCTGATCCGTGTAGTCTTTTTACTATTAGGGCATAGAGAGCTGTTCTAGGCTTTTATTATTCTACTTAACGTTTTCGAAGGATCTGAGGCGAGGTTCACCACGGCTGCGTCCACAATTGTAGTTGGAGCTTCATCTGTAATTGGTTGGTTATTGAAAAGTGGCTGAGGTAGCGGCATACACTGCCCATAATTATTTGAATTGAGATACATACATCTAGGTGTTAAAGGTGCCCAGGGAAATCGGAGCTCAAACATCTATATGAATGAATGTTTTGTTTGGGTCAACACGGGAACACATGACATGGATATCAATCTTAAAATTCAGTTGAAGTTCCAGATATGGACTGGGCTCGCTATGGTGCTGCTAATCCCGGGATAGCCGTGCCTCGGCAAACGAATTTGCCTTGACGCTATCCATAACATTATCAATTATATTGAAGGTTTCATTATACCCCACCTTGACCCCTAATATTTAGGCTACGTCTGCTCACAGGAATCTGCTTGAGATAAACTTAAAAAATAACCTTTGCTTCCCCGCCGCTATAATCTCAACCCTTCCAATCACGCCTCTCCTGATTCTTCTAACCTTACCCTAGTATATATACGGGGATATGATAATATAAGTTCAATAGCCTCATACTAAGCCTTCCTCCTCCACACAGACAACATATCCGTCCCTTCTCCAGCCTTATGTGTCCTCTCCGGCTTGTATCGTTCAACTAACTCAAAACCTCCACTCAATAACTCATCATAGGTGTGGGATCTCAGACCCCAAGGTGGTCCAGGGATCTCAAGCGACTTGTATAGAGGGAATTCTAGACAAATTAAGAGACCTGTGCCCTTTGCAAGAAGGTTGGTCATTTGTTTGGCCCATTGAGGACGCAAGGTTGGGTGAAGAGCACAGAGGAACTGTCATGAATGGAGTTAGCAATGCATCTGTTCCCGCTATAAAACTATCGGCTCATGGCATTAATATATTTGGTAGTTGGTGGGCTTTGTGCCAATACTCAGGGTTTCTGTCTACTCCATTTTTGACTGGGGTTGGGAAAATACTACCTTCGGTATACAGCGTGGGAGTTCCAAATCAAAGGGGTGGGCTAATGGGTAATCTCACCGTATAATCATAGATCAAATCCACTGCCCCCTCAGCCTGTCCCTCTTCCCCGACCACCTCCTTCTTAACCCAATCATCCTTGAAATAATCCCCCAGAACAAATTCAACCTTCCCCTTTCCATCTTCTCCCTCACTATCCAATCTATTCTCATTATAGCACTCTCTCGCCATCCCAACTGCCTTCTCAGCAATTTCCACCCCGAAGCTGGCAAATCCGTATTCCGCGAGAAGCCTCACGTCGTAACCCTTTCCACATCCTGGGACAACTGCATTTTTCTGTGCTTTCTTCACTGCAGATTGAATTGCGGCTGCGGCGGCGCCAGTGGATCCTACTGGTGCTGAGCCGGTGGTGGTAGAGGATAGAAGGTCAACTAAAGCGGGAGATGGAAAGCCTTTATCCCATGGCATGAAGTTGTCAACCCAGAGGGGGTTCCACTGGGAAGATTGCTCCCCTATGGGACTATAGGGAGGAAGGATGGTCAGTGATCGTGTGGGGTGGAGAAGTAGGCACAGATCGTTCTTACCGATTAAAGGTTTGGGCAAGACGAAGCCGGTCCGGGTCTGTTATTTGCTCCATTATTATCGTTCGGCCTCAGACGATCTATTGCAAGGAATCGGAATCGGAGTCGGATGAACACAAGTGCTAAGCCAATACTTATATTGCCGGCTGGTATCGTGATTGACTGACTCTGATTAGGCGGATGAAAATTGACAAGGATTATTGGAGGTAATCGCAATTTTAAAGCAAGCCCTCATGATCTTGTAACACCCCTAGTAATGTATATTTTGGTATAAAGTCGTAGTAAGTAATTACGCAAATACAATATATGTTCTGGGCCGCTCACGGGCAATTTAAATAATTCCTCGATTTGGTGTATAATGTACTTGAATTGATAAAGCTTTACGAGTACTGATTTACAAAATAATAAAAGAATTAATAAAGGTATACCTAGCTAGAGCTTTGCAATAGATCGATATATTTCCAAGTCGATTGCTCCTCTAACAGTCCAATTTGTGTTCATTCAGCTAGAACTGAGGTTACCACCGCCATGATCGGTTGACACTCTCGTATTCAATAAATTGATCATTCTTAAAGCATCGGCAGAAACACGAGTAGTTGTATGTAGATGCCTGGCGAGCAGCATTGGCTAATGTAATTGTGGTTTGCCTAGCAGTCGGAGGGTATCTGGAATGTCATTCTCCAGGGCCATAAGGTCTGTAGCTGGTGAGGGGTCTTTAGTTGGATAAAACTTAAATACGCCAGACTTGGTTAACAATTGATGGAGTTCAGGCTGTGGTTTTTGCTGTTTTCCCTACCCTCCAGTAGGGTTTCCGGCTGGCCCATCATGCCCCCCATCGGGGCTGCATACGAGTATCTGAGTATTTAAAAAAAGGAAAGAAAAATATGTATCACAACTTCAAAAATATAACATCTCTTAAAGCGTTTTGCCATGTGGTCCTGATTCACCTGCCTATGATACTGTAAAACAGCATCTAACTGTTGCATAAGCCTAGAACCTGCTTCGATTTGGTTTAAAATTGTGGAATTGAAGGTACCGTAGAAATCTCCATACAAGAGAGCACCTGCGGTTAAGGATGTAGTGCCTTACGCCTTACCCAGATCCTATAAGTAGCAAACAGTAGGATTTTTTCTAATGTAAAAAGAAATCGTGCCATAAGATGTAGACAACAGATATTACCTATCATTGTTCTAAACCTCACTGAATTCCATAGAGCGCATTAATATTCAGTGGCCAGACCTGATTGCCGAGCCATAAGGCCCTCATGTATATGAACCTCGGTGGATTCAAACCCCCGTGGATAAGAAACTAATTTCGAATGCCTATTACATAGGAAACGTTGTAGGTTTCTACGATAGCAATGAACTCAGTATCCTCCTCTCCATTCCATACCTCATCAGTGATGAAGATGGTGGGTTGTTACCGTCATCCGCATGTTCTTCAAAGGACCTGAGGCAATTTCCCCGGAATTCTCCTCTTATTCTATGTCTGTCGTCTCCTCTGGCCAAAAGGAAGGGTACGTGATGTGGATAGGTCGGACAAAAAATAATTTCATAGGGAGTTTTGATTGTAGCGGAATGTTTTGTTCGATTGACAAATACCAAATTGAGTAATTATATCGATACTCAAAGATATCAAATTGTACCACAGATCTTCAGGCCTATTCTCGCAACGTTCCCAGACTGGTACTAGCTTTCTGCAGGTGGGCTTGGTCGGCACCGAAAAAACTTTCTAGTAGTCTGCGTTTTGACATGGACAGAATTGGATTGCTATTACAAGTGCATATATATATACTCTAGGTTATTCAACATGGTAGAAACTGTTGCAAAATTGATAGAAATACTAGCGGCAAGTAAGGAGAGATAGCATACATAGTTACTCCCTTTGTCTAGGCTCATTGTAAACTCTGTGCATTTATGGTACTAGAGCACACCGCCCATCCCACCAGACTATACCTCTCTATGCTTACCGATATCTATTGGATTGTAAGCTACGCTCAAGCTACTATTTATTGGCTAACACACCAAAGAACCCCATTTCAGCACACGGCGTAATGACTGTGTTCTCGTGGGAAGGTTTGATAATATTACCCACCACCAACCTGCCCATGACCGTGCTTCTATAGCTTCTTGTACAATCGTAACTAGACTCACAATATTAATTGTGCCATGGTTTAAGAAGTTCCATTGTTATACATTGCTACTGTAGGAATCTCCAGGTTAATGGTAAGTACATTGATACATTTCGACAAAAACCAGTTTCAAATCCCCCAAGCTCCAGTAACATGAGTGTCAGCAAGCAGATCTGCAGACTGCTATTGACTACTTTACCTAGATTACAAGTTAATCTTGCCTCCCCATGCCCCACCCAAGTTCAACCTCAAAATACCTACTTGGCTCGTTCTACGACAGGTATTAGTTTCTACTCTTACTAGTATCAATAAATAAAAATAACCTAGGCATAGTCAGCACGTGAGGAACTTTTCTGCGGGTCACCCACCATATCAGAACCTTATCTAGTGGACCACTACAACATACCATGGCAAGGAAAAACTTCAACTTGAAAAGCAACCGGAACACCTACCTACTGCAATAAAATGTCAAGTTCCTATATGTTTTTAAACGATTCAAATGACTGAACTATTTAGTACGATAACATGACTCCTTACTTGATTTGATCATTCATTGCGAATAGTGCTATCTACACCTTATTACAAGAAAAACAAACATGAACTTTAAACCAAAATGGAAAAGAGTTGATTCTTGAAGCTTATTTACCCCAAGTTAAATGAGATATGCCCTAAAACCCCCTTGGTGCGGTTATCCGAGTTTCCCCAGTGACATACTCTAATGGTTCTAGCGGTCCTATTATCAGATGGAATATATCACCATATCCCTCATTCCCGACTACTTTCCAGCTGCCGTGGAAGCAGTCTATTAAGTACTAGTAGGAGGGTATTGGATTGGGCATATGTAACCAGACTACCTGCCAGGAAATGTTCCACCAATCATGAAGATCCTTCACTGAGTAACATCAAGTAAATATTCCCTAGAGCAAACTTCTATCAATAATTATATCTGGGTGCGGGCACTACACCATAATATGTTTGGCTTTGTAAGCATTAAACGGCACCCTCCAAGGCAGGGAGGCAACTGAAGACCTAGCACTAGCAGAGACAATATCATATATATCACGACGACTCTACAATCAATTGTACATGCATGTCACAAACCCCCTAGCTATTACATCTCAAATGGTTTGGCTTGCCTTGATGTTTTGAAATAACCTCTGGCAAACCGGAAATAATATATAGAGCAAAAGAAATACATTTCCCAAGAACCCCAAGAACAAAAGATTCACAAACCGAAAACCCCAAACGCAATTATCAATTCCCATCTATAGTGATGCTTCCCAGTCCATCAACTCCTTGATCCCTTCCGCTACCTGTTTCACCCTCTCATCGCTCAGTCGCTGAAGTGGCTTCCTGGGATATCCTCCGTAGCCAAAGTAGCTCTGGATTGCGCTCTTAGTCCCAGGAATTGCCGACTTGGTCAATACCCAATCCCCCTTCGCTAGTAATGCCTGCGCCTTGAACGCCTCCTGAATCTTTCCCTCGGCGAAAAGGTTGAACACCTTCACGTTTGCCTTGGGAGCCACATTTGCTCCCCCAGCAATAACACCACAACCACCAACAGTGAGACCCTGCACAATGAAGTCCGCTATTCCAGAGAAAGCCATATATCCGGATCCCTTCTTGGATGTTGTGTATGAATCCATTTCAAGTGCTACCCTGGCAAGCTTACCAGTGTTGGCACAGGTGAACTTTGTACCAACGATGTTGGGGTGCTGAGAAAGCTTGATGATGAGGTCGGAATCCATATCAATACCCGCGACAGCGCCGGGATAGTTGTATAAGATGATTGGGATGGGGGAAGCATCTGCAGCGGCGAAGAAGTAATCCGTAATGGCTGTCTCATCCATTGCATATCGGTAGTAGCTTGCTGGGATAAGGAGCGCATAGTCACCACCAGCAGCATGAGCGTCCCTGCAGAGCTGAACTGTTTCCCTCACAGACTGCGCAGAGCACCCAACCATGACAGAGACCTCAGTGAAGCCCGCCTCATCGAGCGCCTCTCGGGTGGCCTGGGTGACGGCAGCTTTCTCCTCCCTCGAGAGGTGGACGGCCTCCCCGTTACTACCGCAGGTGACCAGGCCAACCAGACCTGCTTGTGCAAGGCGGACAGAGTGCTGTTTGATTGTTGGGATATCCAGGTCTTCGGTGACTGGGTCAAAGAAGGTCATGGTTGGGGCGTAGATACCGGGTATGAGAGGCACCGGGGTGCGGGTGACCGCTGGGGCGCCGTTGGTGGAGTCAGAGGCCATTTTTGGAATATATCCGGGATTGGCAACTCGGGAGGATGCACAGGAGACTCAAGATGTGAATTCGAAAGGGTCGTGGAGTTCGTGTACGGATGGACTAGGATGCCTGATATCAGTATTAAGATCGAGGAAGAGGGGTTGGCTACTTTATATCACGACTAACCCTCAGTAATACAACGGCAGCTCGATTATCTCGACGTGGGGGTCAGATAAGTTTTGATTTTTAGCCCCTGAAGAGTAGAGCGGGGACGTGTACTGAATTTAGAAAACTCCGAAGGTTCAATGGGGCTGCAAAGTTCCTCTCCCACTGGACGCTAGGGTCCAAATAAATGCACTGTGAGTGAGGAGCAAACCAGATGAGCTCTCAGGTGGGCTCTCGGGTGGCGATGGATCGCAAAAATGATGTCAGGTAAACCGTCCCGTGCGGTCTGAATCTTGAGAAGGTATGGAAGAGTTGCAGGCGAACAACCTACCCGCAGCTATTCTGTGATTGTATGTAGTGGGAAGAGTTTGCCTACATGAGCAACTACCGACAGCACTACATACGTGCATACTATGGGCCTACCACCACCCCCACAGCCCCGCCCCCCCCGCGCCCTCTACGGGCCCACCCAAACTCCCAGAGCCCCTCCTCTGACTACATAGCCACCACATGGGAAGAGCCATGCTTTTTCACGTGAGAGTTAATGTTACTTAGGCTGAATTCCATGAATTGCAGATCAATATCTCCAACAGGGTTCAGCGTTTCTTGGGGCTATTGGTGTACCTGAGGGTCAGGGGAGGGGTATCGGTTCGCTCCCAACCCACTAAGTAGTCTTGCCTAACAGGTCAGCGTCACAACGTCCAATATGATGTAATTCCAATATCACAGAGTTCAAAACCTAACAATACATTTTAACTCACCAACTCAATCAAACCATACGTTAAATATGCCCTTCAATTTCACTCCGGCTGAAGTCCTGAAGGCAAGCTTCACGTCCCTATGGCTACTCTCCCCCACCCCGCAACCCCCACTCACTTTTTTCTAGCAACCCGCACTCAATGAGACTGCACTCAATTGCAAGCCAACCATACCCACTTAGCAATAGCTTTTCTCCCCACACAATAACAAACGACGAATTTACCTTCGGCCGCGGGTGCGGGTGCGGGGATCCATCCAGGAATCGCGGGCTCGGGGTTCGGTGTAAGAAGCAACCGCCTGAGAAAATAAATGTTCGGCCTGCGGGGGAGTCCAAATCGAATAGGCACAGTGCAAAATCTCCCTACTCCAATTGCTCCTTTGACCAAGTAATGCAAGTATCCAACCTACAGAAGCATTTCAGGAATGCGACACTTTCATCCTGTTCTCAATTTCATCCCATATTTTAAGACCTAACGATCAGACCTCATGGCTTGCATAGCCTAAATGCATTAGCCGTAGGCTAGCCTCGTCCTAGCCCAGCCAAGCTCTAGTACCACTATCAGATTCTTTACGATATCAGGTGCCACGTTCGTCTGGTCGTAATCTGATAAGGTGACCGAACGATGATAATAAAACACCATAATTTTGCAGGCAGATGACATCAAGTCCGTGGCGTTAGCATTTTCTGCCAGCACGAAGTATTAGCCTAACTCATCGTCACGTCATATGGTCTGGCGTTGGCCTACATAGTATTCACCATGTATCTTAGGGGCTATCCTCCTATTTCCCATTATATATGGAAGTCTCCACCCAAATCTTCACTGAGTCGACCATCAACTCTTTGTGACAGAAATTATACATTCTGATCCATTGTACTGAGGGGATTGAATAATGCCGGGCCGTAAAATCATTATCACCGCTGCTGATGGCCACACAGGCCATCTCACCGCCGATCTCCTCCTCACTGACGACGTGTTGAAAGCCAAACATTCCGGCCTAACTCTGATGTGCGGCGACACATCGAAATGTGTCGATCTCGCCGAATTCGGGCCCAAGATTGTCTCCGTTAACTATGAGGCAGACCCTGTCGAGCATTTAGTGAGCACGATGAAGGATTCGGGTGCAGATACGATATACCTCATACCCCCTGCTAGTGGAATGAAAATGAAGATCGTGGAGAAAATGCTAGAAGCAGCAAAAAAGGCAGAAATCCCTAATGTGTTGTTCCTGAGTAGTGCTGGGTGCGATATGGCTGAGAGGGATA
>Ga0307511_10002704_pt1 | contig 18459 bp, 10 predicted proteins | sample 13_EM_MG_FD_200266 | JGI IMG/M metagenome (GOLD analysis project Ga0307511, IMG submission 200266) | Populus trichocarpa ectomycorrhiza microbial communities from riparian zone in the Pacific Northwest, United States - 13_EM | ecosystem: Host-associated > Plants > Roots > Unclassified | place... | reverse complement strand
AACAGCTAAAACTATTCCTAGCTAGTACATAAAAGTTACCAAAACAGGGCAAATTCCCTGTTGAACTTCTAGCCAATCTTCGATCCATCGCTGCCTCCACCTTGTCTTGTTCTATTCCTTGCATATACGGAGATTGCTTTAGAAACATTGCAAATTTGAACGGAATAATGTCTACTTGCAAAATAAGTTCTAAGGTGCAATGGCATCAAAAACTTGAAACATCACAATATTATCAACCTAACAATGTCTACTTTCACTCAACAAGCACTACACATCTAACAACGTGATTTTTTCTCTTTCAGGCGAAAACACAAGTACTTTACAAGAGTTGAATAAACTTATTTTGATAGCAAGCAGTGGATTTTTGAAGCTGAAGCAGAGAAGCATATAGCTTACGATGGAGTGAGGTAGATCACAATCAGATCAACAAAATAAATATTCTCGGTCCATCTCCAATATATATGCAGTGCGAGTCTAGTCATTGTTTTACCAGATCAAATCCACATGCAGAAATCTTAGTTCAGTTCTTCATTTGCTTCTCAACATCAACTATATTTGCTTAAAAAAAAATCAACATGAAACGGAGAAATGGTTCCACAAGGTAAGTAAAAGAAAGGAGGCAAAAGAAAAATGGAAGACAAGTCTTCAACCAACAGAATGAAAAGAAGTAACAGTCAGACAAAGACAACAATAATAGGCAACAGAGACAATGGTTGAAATGGAAGTACAAAGGAGCAAATTTTATCTCCCTGCAGTTTCACAGGTTCAATTCTACATGCATTCCAATCATAACATGTTGGAATTACTTCTTGGAAAATGCACATTACAATTCATGAACAACCCATGAATAGAAAGGTGGATTTGTCGATTACATGCCAGAACAGAAATAAAAACAAAAGAAAAATTATATTGGTGTCTCACCATGCTGACCCCTCTTCTGGAAAATTACGACTGTAGAGAGGAAATTCAAAGAGGAAAACAGATTTGAACCATGAAGGTAAGCTCCTGTACACTGCTTGGGGCAGTGGAATTAGAGGGCTGAAACAGGAGTTCAGTCAGCTAGTTTATCCTCCAGATTAGTTGAAAACAAAAACTGGCACTAAGAGAAAACAAACTTAACCTGGTTGTCCTTTTATACGTCCTGTATGCAGCCACGTTGCCAAATTTCTTGTCAGCAGATTGCTGTTCACACAGTTGTGGATAGTAAGCATTTTGAGATGTCAAAATGAAGTTTCAGCAATAACATTTGAGGCAGGAAGAGCAAACCTCAAGCAATGGTATGCCACTGACAAAAAGAAGCAACAATGTGAGAAAGATTGGCCCAAGGATCACCAGCCACTCAGCACCTTCCAGTACAGGTGCAGAAGCCACAAAAATACCCCACCAAAGGAGAATCTGCGCATGACATTCAATAAGGTTTAGCTTGTCATGACGAAATAAGATTGAAGCAGATCAAGTAAATCTTTGGAGTATGTGAAACTTATGAGACATCCGTTCCAGGAAAAACTCAGCTGAAACAAACTTCAGGTTACTTACTTCTCACAAAATTACAAAGTTAATAATTCATGAGGTACAAATTTTTGCGTGCCATGAGCACAATAATAATGAAGGCTCGTATTTGTGATATGTTTCTTGTTTATCCAAATCAAACAACCAGCACATTTAATAAAGCCAATAGAGGTATTGACTGAAACCTATGAGGTTTAAGTTGAATATTTAATCACATTCAGGTACTTGCCAAGGTAGTGAAGTTGAATATGAAGGGCATGCACTGAAACAGTGAAGTTTGCACTTACAACCTGTAACCATTAGAACAAAGAGCATATTTTTCTAAAGTTGTCACAGGAGCAGCACCGCTTGATTTCAACAAACATTAAAAAAGCATCACGCTGCTCTGCTTTCTAAATTACCCAACATTGGTGAGAAAAATGCAGGACAAACCTCGCCAAAATAGTTTGGGTGACGAGATATATTCCATAATCCAACATTGCACCATTTCCCTCTGTTTTCTGGAGCATTCTTGAATGTCAGTTTTTGTTGATCAGCTGTAGCTTCAACTGAAACACCAACAGACCACATAATCCAGCCAATTATGTCTGCAGCCTGAACGGAAGGATCCCTGTCAATTCCATTAACCACTGTTACAGGTAAGCTCACAGTCCACACCCAGACAGCCTGCAGTGAATAATAAGAGGATAAAAACGAATAATTCACCTCTCAAACATCAAACCGTACCCGACAAGAATTGAGACACGAATATCATCAATTTAAAAAGAAGATGAAGAATCCTCAAAAACCTGAAATATCCAGAAAACAGCTAATTTCCCCAAGTTACTACGCATTTCATCAAAACGTCTATCCTCCCCCCACTGCAGAATCCTGTTCACAACATTACACAAATACAGTCAATCAATTTCAATATACTATTATCCAGTATCTCATGAAGCTAGTAAAGGCAACCGCAGAATGTCTGAGTGGCAAATTGATTAGGGATTTTAGTATCAAGCAAACCTCATCTCATCTCATGCAACTCAAAACTTCTGAACTGAATTAATAGTATGTCGTAGAATTGCTTATAGAATTTAAAAGCATTTCCGTAGAATATCATGTCATTAGTACCTCAGTAACAGGAACAGTCCCAGGCGAAGACCCCAAGATACTACAAGGAAACTCAAGACTACCTGAAATACAGAGCAGCAAAATCATAAATGTGGAAGGTTACATGCTAAAAAACACAGGGCAGGATCAGAGTAAATATTAAGTAGCAAGCAATTGAATTTACAGTAGTAATGCAAAAAATATTTTCCCTGATGAAATTACAGAAGGAAAGAAAGCTAGAGGTTTACAAACAGGAATGTGGAGTCCATGTACCTAACAACTTCAAATCAATCAGCCTATCAAATCCCAGTATTATATCATACAAGATGTGCTAAATAAAATAGGTGACTCTTTACACCTTACTAAACTCGCATCACTAGGAGTCTTGTTAAAGCAATTCTCAGCATACATGTCTGTACATGCGTGTAATCAAAGGACAACAGGATTTTTAGTAAAATTGAAAGGAAGAAGGATATAAACAATAAAATCCCATTGAACAAGTTGTGGATAAAGGGTTATATAATGCTTTGCTAATCACATCATCAACTGAGTTTAGGATTATCAAAGACTCCAGCCGAGTCTTAAGGCATAATAACAATTTGATCCGTCAAAGAGTGATACAACAGTGTTAAAATAATATTATAAGCTCAGGAGGAGAGACATTTACCTGTCTGAAATGCCATGTCCCTTTCAAAACCAGAGTCAACACAGCTAGTATAATAAAATTTGTGCTTCCTGATATAAGGAACCAGAATCAATTTCCACAAATATTACAAAAGTAACCAACAACAAATTAAATCAACAAAGTTGATGATATCAATTTATTCATCAATTCCTTCCAGCAAATTCTCAAGGAAAGTTGGGAAATTGAAGTCTAGAAAAGTAACAATACCGGCAAAGTCAGTGACTTTATCAAACTTCAGAAGGGCAGTGATAACAAAAAACAGCAGTTGGTATCCCACCTATAAAACAAAATAACAGCAATGTTCAAAAAAACTTAAGGCCACCGTTGAAGAATGGAAGATAGATGGATAGATGGATAGATGGATAGAGAGGGAGGGAGGGAGAAACTTACAGTGACGATGGCAGTGAGTGCTAGAAAATGGGAGTCTAAAACGGTTCCCATTTTTAGGGGATTACGTTGTACTTCACTATAGTTTTGTTCGATCTATAAAGAGTAAAGACTGGTTTTTTCAGTTTGTTGTGTTCATTTGCCAGCTTCATTTATGCTTATGGGGTGTCTCTTCTTTTATTTTCTCTTGCCATAAAAATGTGTGGATGATAAGAGAGAGGTATTATGGGGTTGGGATTTGAACACCGTTTTGTTTTGTTTTTTTTTAGCATTCAAAGTTTTCACTTCATTCCTTTTTCCTCTTTTTGGGCTTTGGCGATGTGAACATTTCAAACGAACCACTTTTTTTTAAAAAAATTTCCTTTTATTCTTTATATATATATTTTCCATGATAAGATAATCCTTGAGTCGTTTTCACTTAAATTTTTTAAGGAATCACTTTGATTTAATAATTTAAATTATTAGATAAGATTTCAAGATATAATTTATATTATTTTCTAACATATCCCTTCAAGTGAAAGCTTTTTGAACTTGAAACTTGTACAAATTCATATTACCTTGTACTTAATTTTTATTAAATAAATGGAGATAGTAAAATTCGAACTCGTAACCGCTTGGTAATTAAGGCTCTGATATCAAGTCAAAGAATCATCTCAATCTAATAGCTTAAGCCCGTAACTAATGAAAGTTATAGAAGGTAATCCCAATGTTTTTTCTTCACTTTTGCATGTCTCCTCTCATTTTTCAAATTAATTATTAACTATAAACTCAAAATAAAAAAAGGAATTTTACTATATTTCTTCTGAAAAGCATTGTTTATTTAAATTGTGCTTTACTTCTTCTTTTTTTTAGATCAATATTTTTTTTAATTTTTTTTTAATATTAAATTTTTTATTGAATTATTATATTTTCATGATACGGATTGCGGATTTGACAGGTTAACCCGATCGACTCGGATTTTTTTAATTAATTAATAATTTTTTTTAATTTTCTTTTTCTAATACTATGTTGATTATGAATTAGATTTCATGATTTATTTTGTTTACTTTCTATTATGCTATTCCAACCCATGACCTGAGAATAATACTTAACAGATTAACCTGAGTTAACTCATGTTATTTTTTGTGTCATTTTTAATTAATTTTTTTTTCTAATTTAATTATTCAACATTGGATCGGTTGAGAATTGAGTTTCATAATCTATTTTGATTTGCTTTCTACAGGGATATCTTGGCCTCACAATCAAGATCACGAGTTTTGGTATTTTTACCCTGGTTAAATCGGGTTATTTTTTTTCTAGGGGGTTATCTCGGTTTCATGACCCAAGTCATTGGTTCTTCAACATTGGATTTGTTTTTTATTGGATTGTCATCGTCTCATAACCTAAGTCACGAGTTTCGCAAGTTAACCTAATTGATTGAGTTTTTTTTCTTCTTTTTAATTGATTTTTTTCCAATTTCATCATTTAATATTGTGTTTGATTGATAATTAGACTTCATGATTTGTTCATGTTCTCTTTTTTTAGGTTATCTCGACATCATAACCCGAGAATAATGTTTAATGGGTTAACCCGGGTTGACTTGACTTATTTTTTATGTCATATTTTTAGTTAAAACTTTTACAAATTTTATCGTTCAACATTGGGTTCGACAGATGTAATTGGAAATTGAGTTTCATAATATTTTTTATTTGCTCTCTATGATGTTATCTCAATCTTATTATCAAAGTTGTAAATTTATCAGGTTAACCCGGGTTAAATCAGATCTTTCTTTTTTATTTTCTTTTTATGAAGTTATATGTTTAATGACCCGGGTCATGGATTTGACGGATTGACTTTGGTTGTTTTTTATGTTCTTTTTTTAATTGATTTATTTTTTAATCTCATCCTTTAATATTGAGCTGATTAGGGATTGAAAATCATAATTTGTTTCAATTTACTTTCCATGGGGTTATCTCGGTCTTATGATCCAGGTCGCGGGTTTGACAGGTTAATTCAGGTTGTTTTTTTAGGTCCCTTCTTAATTGATTTTTTTTTTCAATTTCATTCTTCAACATTAAGTTGATTAAGAATTAGACTTCATAATTTATTTTGATTTGTTTTCTATGAGATTGTTATAATCTTATAATCTAGGTCGCAAATTTAACATGTTAACCCGGGTTTTTCCAAGTCAATACGGTATGTTGTTATCTTATTATTAAAAAAAAAGATGCCATCTTGAAATTATTTATAATCAAACTATGTTTTTAGAGACTCTATAGGTTACTTTTAGACCCACAAAATCAATCAAGTTATATCAAATAAACCCTCAACCGATTTAATCTTTTCTACTTGAAAAAAAGACCTTAACAACTTCTAAATATTTTTTTTATTAAAAAAAAAACTAATCCGATCCACAACATGTTACGTGTGAAAGATGTAATATCTTCTACATCTCCAATCACACGTCTTTTGAATATAAAAAATTGCACTGGAAAATTTATCACTCCATTTTTATTTTTATTTTGTCGTATATGATTAGTCAATTGCGGGTTATCCATCCAAAATGCCAAAAGAAAAGGACAAATGGGAATCAAAATGAAAGAATTATCAAGGATTGTGCAAAGTGGTGGATACAATGAACATCCATCTGCTTTTCCTTGTTTCGGACCCTTAATTCATCAGGGAGCAAAACCGAATTCTATTCCTCCATGCTTTGCCCAGATGAAGGGAAGAAAACAATCACAAACTTGAGACAATAAATAGCTAAGTTACTATCTTCCCCTTCTTTGCTCTCCTCATCATTATCTTCAAACACTAAATCATTCTTCTCGCCATCAGATTCATTTCGAGAACCTGTAATTTGAGGGAGTTTAACTCCATTATCAGAGGAACAATGTTTCGGAGTTTCACAGAACTACCATGGATTAAGGTGAAGAGATTTGCGTGGACTAAACCTCCATCCTTGTTTCACTAGCATGACCAAACCCATCCCATGCGCCATCTTTTTTTTCACAACGGGACTGCCAATTTCTCCAACGCCTCCTCTGACTATGGAAACCTCCAGAATTTTGCAATCACTACTTACTTCCTTGCATAAAATATGCATCAGGAAGCTTGATAGATAGGTGCAGCAGAAGCTACGGACTTGAACGGTATGGCTTTGGCAGCAGGAACAATACAGAATGAGGTGTTTGGGAGGGCCAAGATGTAACATTTTCATTTTGGTTGGGGTGGCTATTACAGTTTCAAAATGTGATTTATTTGAGAAGTTTCAAAGAATAAGGGGAATTTTGAATTTTTTTGTAAACTTGGGGGAGGCGACAAGGCCACCCCCATTCGTCCCTGTTTCACGGCATCAGAGAATAGCTTTGCATCCTTTTTCTCCGCAAATATCTGCCTTTTTGGACCTGTGGAAAAGCCGAGTTAGTCCCAAATAAGCATTGAGAGCTTAGACCTAATGTGTTTAATCTCCATCAAACAAAACATGGCCGTTCTTACACAAGTTCAAGACTTTTTACTGAAGAATATTGACTTGTGAAAGTTGAATTGCTGGCCACTAAGATCTTTCTTACTGCGAGGGATTTTGGGTCCAAAACACGCTACTCAGAACAATTGTACGTTGCCCGACGAGTCACCTAGATGATTGACTTCCAAAATGTTGGCGATAAGTTTTTTTCCCCTGGGATCATTGCGCTTGCTGTCTTGTCTTCATGGCAGCACAAAGTTCACGTCATTTTTTATCTTGCCTCGGCTTCCATGGCCAAAAAATGGTTTACAACTACTGACTTGCTTCTCCAGTTCATGAAATTTCTGGGATGCAATGTATCGGCTGGGAAATGAAAAGAAACAATTGAAGAACAAAACATTGATTACAACAATTTTCAAATTAATTTTTACTAACAAATATACAACCTTGAGAATGGCTGAACAAGAATATAAAACAAGAAAGGTAAAAACAAAGAAAAAGAATCAGAGTCATCTCAAATCAAAGTATATGTCTGGTCTTCGACCAGTCTCTCTCATTCTTGTCCCACAAAGTCCGCGACTTGCCTCCATTTTTGGCAATCCAATGAGTTAATGTTCAGTTTGGTCTCCAACTTGCTCTGCTAGCCTGCCTGGTCTTCAGCTTCTTGAAACAGCTGAACCTTCTCACGCCCACTTCTCAATGATGCATTTGGTCTGGGCACTTGTGGACCAGTTATAGGCTTCTGCAATGGCTTCAGCGCAGCCATGATTTCTGCAAATGTTGGCCTTAATTTTGGATCTCTGCGGTTTTAAGAAATGTCAATTTTACATCGATTAAGTAAATAAATAAATAAAGAACATATCCAAGTAAAACTATATGCCATGTCTTTAGCAGAAGCTGCTGCTTTTGACACAAAAGCATCCAGACCCAATACCTGATATTTTCTCAAGATGTTGTTTTATGTTCAAATATGAAAATGAGAGAAAAGGGGCCTTGAAGTTCGTTACAGTATGTTCAGTGGAACTACCAGTTTTCATTGGGACAAGTATGGCTTCCATAAGTAGAAACTCTTTATACTCTAGTTTAACTCAACCAAAAATATAAACCAAAGCATGTTTGCAGACAGTGGTATCAAACTGAAAAAAGAAGAAATCAGGTGTATGCAGAGCAGTGAGGATAAAAGGACCCAAATAAATAAATACTCACGTCTTCCAGCAGTTCCTAATAATATCTGCAATTGCAGGATCCATATCATTTGGAATGTCGAGACGGCGATGTTGAAATCCAACCGCACCAACAACTTGCATTGGGTTCATTCCACCCCATGGTTGTTGCAATGTAGAGAGCTCCCACAATATAACCCCGAAGCTATAAACATCACACCTGCATTTTGATTCTTACTTTAATATAAGCATTTAATGAAAAGTTCATAAACATTAAAACAAATTTTAGAAATATTTGCATACTTTTCGTCTGAAGGTTCATTTCTTAGCACTTCTGGGGCCATCCACTCAGCCTGAAAAGTCATGTAAGAGGAAATTAAATTTTTATGAGTGACAGTTTTAATAGCAGAAAACCAACAGGTATTATTCAAGGAAATGAGGAACCAGATTGCAATAAAAAAATTTAATACATGTAAATGGCATAGCAGAAGCGCTTTTTGGTGTCAATATGTAACACACAATGTTCTACTCAAAGGTACCAAGTGGTACATGGTTCATTTAGAATATGCCTAACATTATGCCTCATAAATTTCACATTGCATTCAAAATTTTCCACTAACTTATTTCAGAATTTGGTCTATTAATATGTTTTTCTTTCATAAATTAAGCTCAGAATAGCTAATGAAGAGTATCCAACTCCATTTCAATCTCAAATTATCGGAAGGTTCTTCTCGATGTCCCTTTCTCACCAATGCTTTGAATTTGTTTCTCTTTATTCATCTCTTCCTCTTTCATCACATTCAAATTGCACTAAACCAAAAAACTACTAGTCCAGATCTTATTCAACTAATAAAAAATATTAGTGGTTGTTAGATTTGAAGATAATTATTCCCAACACATTTTAATATATTGGTACAAATCCTTCAATATAATAAAAATCACTGATAGTGAACAATCTCATATAATCATTATAATGTTATTTTTAAAATATAAATCCATATGATGCATGGACAAAATGCTATTACTTGCTTATAATATATACACATACATAAATACAAAATACATAGCTAAAACATAAAAAGGTACAGCTTATCAGGCACAGCTTACCGTTCCTGCAGTTGATCTTGAAGAGAGAAATGTGCTGTGCTTCATCCTCGATAATCCAAAATCACATACCTAAATAAGTAAATGAAAAGGAAAAGGACTTTCAAAGTCATGCTGGGTAAAACCTGGGAAATAATAAACGCATGGAATATATTTCAAATGTTTTTTCAAAGATGTTGGTGAAAAGATAGACACCTTAACTACCCAATTTTTATCAACCAGAAGATTGGGGGACTTCAAATCTCGGTGTACTATCATTGGGGTGCAGTTGTGCAAATAATTCATTCCCCGAGCCTGAAAATTTTCAATTATGAGAACCTCCAATGAACTCAGCACAATAAATAAAATTTATACTATTTGATATTTGAATATAGGTCAAAATTAAACAAATCATACAGCATCAAAGGCCATCCTCAAACGCCTCCGCTCATCCAATTGATTGTTAGGCCGGTGAAGTAATCTATACAAGCTACCTCTGCAAAATATTAGCATGCTTCAATACACCCCAACTAACATGAATATTTGGTATAGAAAACCTACAACTCTCAACTCAAAGGCAAGGAAACTGCAACTCTTGTTGAAATCTTGTCAATAAACTAGAATACAGCTTACAGGAAAAAGACTACAGTGAGTTTGACTAGGAAAAAAAACACTGGAAACATGAATGTTCCAGTGACAAATAAACAAGCCTGCTGACAAGATACAACATATGGGCTTTAAACTATCCGACCCTATACAAATTCTTCTGATGAAGCCATTTCAGTGGTTTTAAAAGCATTCAGTGTAAGCATCTGCTTTTCAACTTGCTACAATCTCATTTGTCATCAGAACTTGAACGTTTTCTCAAGGAACAATGAACTACATAAGTACTTGAGCATCATACAAATTGCATTTTAAACCCAAACTTATCAGAACAGGTCAAGAAGTCCTTAGAAGTGCTATTTGTTTCCTGCATCACGCGCCAGAATAAATCATATCAGTCTTTTCAAAAGGCTTATACAGCATACATGGGCTCTTGGGTGGGAGAATTTGGACAGTCCTAACATTTATCATGCTTGCATGAAAATGTTTGCTCTCAATACTCAAACCCATACCTTATGATTTCAAGTCAAAGAATGTTATCATTGGATCATTGGACCAAGTAATGGTCCATTCAGTAAATATTCAAATATTTACTTGCAGATGATATTATTTGAGATAAAATTATGAACATGGAAGTTATAGAGCACCAACATACCTAGGAAGAAACTCTGTAACAATTGAAAGATTTGGGGCACGAGTTACAGCTCCCATGAAGAGAACCACATTGGGATGCCTGACTCTCTTCATGATTCGAACCTAGCAATTCAAACCACAAACAGATTTGCTAAATTCAACTTTGGCAATGCAAGTTTTAAGGAAATCCTATAAGAAAAGATTTTGCTAACATGTATAGACAGAATGGTCATTTGCAAAATATGACACAGCTACACCTTAAAATTTAAAAACAGTTCACTGAGAATTCTAAGCAGAAAGGTACACTTGAATCATGCAAACCAAAAGTATTTCACCCTAAAATTTAAAATGTCAAACATGTTCTTAATTTGCAAAGACATTTTTTTATAATTGCAAAAATGAAATTTGAAGCAGCCAACATTAGCGTCAAATTTACATATATGAAAGACCAATGCCCAGTAATCATGTCATCTACTTAAACCGAGATATATTTTATGCAATGACTACAGTTTCCAGAATATGATAGCACACCAAACGGAGCACCGAAATCCTTCATTGACATTTTTCACGGGTTTAGCTGTAAGCAGGTAAAGGTGTACCAAAGATCTCAGACTAGAAGGTTAATAACTGGAACAAACCATTTGTTGCCAAGTATTGGAGAACCAAAAGAAAAATGCTCAAATTTTAAAAGAGTACTATATACATATCATGATTTGCAAAGTCAATTCAGCATCTAGGAGATTATCCCATAAAGTGCAAATTTTCTGTGAATATGCGCTTATACCTATAGCATCAACTTAACAAAGTGTCCCAATTACCATTAAATTTCTGGAAGATGTGCTCAATACTAGCATAGTTATTTTGTCAGCCTGTCTTTGTTTCTTCAGATCAGCTAGAGAATATGAAAATAACAATATGATCAATTGAAAGGACTGCTGACCTAAATCATATATAGTATGAGATACCTGGGATGCTGCATTATATCATGAAATAATGAGACTTAATGTGCGTGCTCACCTAGATATTTTCTAATAATATAAAAATTACCACAAGTTTAAGACATCTTCAACTGCAAGCATTATAAAAATATTCAACTATGCTTTGCTTTCAATGATATGAAATGAGTGAATTACTAACACAACAGCAAGAATAGAATGGGCTTATACCTCACTTCTGAATTCTGCAAGAGATTCACCCGTAATATCTTGGTCTAGGAACCTCTTCACAGCAACTTCCTATGAAATACAAGAGTCAAAACAAAGTCAATATATTTTCATAAGTGAGCATTGGGATAGAGTATTTATTATTGTCAGCAGATATTCTGTTTAGTAGAACTATATTTATCTATCAGAAGCAGATAGGCACAATCACGAAATCCCAGCTGTCAAACTTCACTGCAACTTTTTCCTTTGGCAAAACTTGCTTCCTTGGATTCCCTTCCCCAAAATTGATCAGAATCTTGTAAGAATCTTCAAATTCAACTAACTCATTCTGGCATTATTCATTTTGTATACCATTCCAAAAAAAATCAGTGACAAGAAGCCATTTATTGTCTTTCTGGCACATGCATGCAACATAGAGATAGCAAACAGGCTTAGCTTTAGGGTCAACAGGAAAATACTCACTGTTCCATGCCAGTCTCCACGATATACCTCTCCATATGATCCTGCAACACAAAGCATCCAAAGCAATCAGAGGAAACCTAACTGGGAGTACAGTTATCGAGATTGACAGTAGATATGAAGTCGTAAAAATAACAGCAAGAGCAGGTGGCAGTACCAAGTCCAATACGTTCACCCAAGGAAATTTCATCCCATGGAATCTCACACTCTGCAACATCATCCATCGCAGCATCAGACTTTGAGCTATCATTTCCAACTGATCTGTCAGATATTCTCTCGCCTTCTGAATTGGCACCTAAAGCATCACATTCTCGGCCACCACTGCCATGGCCTTCACTGCTGCGTCCTCCACTACCCTTGTCCCCACTACCTCGTGGCTCATAACCAGCACTATCTGCATCTCCATCACTCCGTGCACCCTGCTCATATTGCTTGTTGACAGCTGCTGTGGTTGCCACCACTGCTGCAGCTGTGGCAGTGGCAGCAGCTGCAACTGGTAGTTCAAGGTTTGAGTCAGTACCTGACTTTGCTGCAGCAACAACCATAGAAGATGCAACAACAGCTGCAGCGGCGGCAGCTGCAGCAGCTACAGGAACTTTTTTTACATATTTCACAGGAGTAACTTCAGACTGCAATGGTATGGGTAGTCCAGTGATCTCCCTTGTATCAAAAGGATGGTTGACCCCTGAACCCTCCACAGGTTTAGATTGATCAGGTGGATTACCAGGTGAACTGGCTTTATATGGCAGCCTATGAGGAGGCAGAGGAGGCAAAAATCGAGCAGGAACAAGATCATCTTGATCCTTCACACTTCGGATTTCAGTCCTCTGTTTGTGATCAACCTTATCTACTGTTGGGGACTTGGTCTCAGCAGTAGACAAATCCAACTGTTCAGCATAGATTTCAGTAAACAGGTTAGGGGGGGCAACAACACCACTTTCAAGCAACACATCGTGAAGTTTCTGGGCTAACTGTGGATTCTCTTTTGCAGCATCAATCATATATTGTGAAACATCTTTTACTTTCATTCTACGGGCAGCAGGAGAACTAACACCTTCAGTCCAAGAAGGAGAGCGAGCATGTGCATAAGGGTAAATAGGTCTGCCAGGAAGCTCCCGCACTGGCACCTTCTCAGCATTGGAAGTTTTTCCAAAATCATCTGAAGACATCGTAGATTCTTCTCCACTTTTACTCGGCCTAGTTAAACTTGCCCCCTCATGAGATTCACTTCTTCCATCAGATTGGTTCCCTACAGCAGCAATATTTCTCAATCTGGATTGCTTTTCCAATGTCCCAAGTTCTGAATGTTCTTCAAATGAACTTGTGTGTCCACTACTAGAAGAAGCTATATGAGAAGAGTCAATGTCTCTAGATAAAGGACTGGAAGAAAAGAATGTCTCATCGTATTCTATATGTGATCCAGCTGCATCAGAAGGAATAAGGGTGCCAGGGTCTGCTGTTAGATCAACAATGTATTCCCTGAAATTCACAACATCTATCACCTTAATAAACACTTTTATTAAGCATTTCAATCGTTTCCAACGAAATATTACAAATTTTAGAGGCAATTTACCATTTTTCAATCCATAGAATTTACAATCAATGGTAACAGCTACAGAAATGCAAAAACCTCATAAGAAAACTAATGCAAAATCATGTGTGCCACCAGCGGAAGTTTTCTTGTACAAGAATCTCATATAAGCTAGTTTGCAGAGCTAAAATCTAAAAGCTTCATCTGCATTTAAGAATCCATTGTCTAGAAGCATCAGAGATAGCACCTCACATTTGCATACCGAATCATGTTCTGTTCTACTGCACAGAAAAGATTGAGCTAAACACTAAACAATCCAGCAGAATTTCATTAAGAAACTTCACCACTGGAAGGAATAAATAAACTACTGTAACTGTAATTACCTTCCATCATCGAGCTTTACAAAGTTCATAGCTACATCATCAGAACCAGTGTACAGATGCCCTTTTACCAACCGGCATGGTATGCCAACACTATCAGCCAAAACCTACATAATCATTGAAACCAAAAGGTAGAGAAGAGAGGCAATTAGTAAGAAACCAAGACTTCCCAAACAGATTTTGATGAAATATGGCAAACTTAAAGCTCATAAATATGAAGAACAGCAACTGGTCAGAAGACTATATCAGTAATATGTCTATGAATTTTCAAACACTAACATGTGGAGGATATATGAAATAAATATTCATAAGCATGCTTTTCAGCATAAAACAAAACATGAAAGGGAATCTTGATCAGTGTAAATTTTCTCTGCTCTGGCATAGAATATGAACCACTGTATTACACTCTGTATATATGCTTCCTAAGGAAAAGAATCTTGATCAGCAGAAATTTTCTCTGCTCTCTGGCATAGAATATGAACCCGCTGTATTACACCCTGTATATGCTTCCTAAGGAAAAAGATGTGATTACAGCTTCAGCAAGACAAACCATACAAAACCTCAGAGGGTTTCAGTAGTGTCAATGCCTTTCACAGGATACAGCTTTGCTTCTGCAATGCAAGACACCAATTTCCATATGCTAAGTTTCAGAAGGTTCAAACCAAGATTTCTATAAACAAATTTGAATTTCTGTTGCTTCATTAAAGATGAGAATATAATTGAATGGCTCACTGGTGCCAAGGACAATCACTGGAGATCACAAATCCGAAGCTGTGGTCATCAGCTGCTCTAAGAGAAGGTGAAACCACCTTATCTCAGGGTGAGTATTTCCTTTTAGCATGAATATTTATGTGTTAGTAAATACACCAATAATAATACCAGTCTTTGAAGAGGTTAGAGACTAAGTTTAAGAAATAAAGGTGCTTGGTAGGCCACTTCCTAAAAAACCTGATAGAGATTGTTTATCAAAGTTTATTATTGGATAGACAGGATATGCAGAGGCCAAACTGAGTAAATGAGGTGCATTACTGATATTTGGAGTTCAAAAAATCAAGGACCTGTTCAGTTCATTTGAGGAGGATGGTTTTGAACCTGTCTTATCTATAGATCTGTAAAGCATGTTCAAGATTGATTTCAACAAATCCATCATGACTATTGAAAAAATTTCTCCCACAGCAGAGACCCATTGTTGGATGCTTGAAGAATGTTGCATAGTAAGAAAGTGTGCTCAATGTGAGCAGGTAACATGCAAGCATAAACTTCGTCAAATTGTCCAAAACAATTTTCAAATATGTCAGCAGAAGTAAACCATTTACCTAAAAGTTGTAGTAGCACCCTAGACTAAGTGTATCAAGCACTAAGATAAAAAAAAATGAAAACTGAAGTACCTTGAACATTAATGCACGATGACGAGGCAAGCCAATTGTAAGAGAACCAAGTGGCAAAACCATGCTACCAAGGGTTGCTTTCAAACTATAGCTAAGACTGCGCCATGCTCTTGACAAATTGCTGGGATCCCCAACTGATCCACCCATGTAATCAGAAACTAAAACAGCAAGCCTTCCCACCAAAGCACTGCCAATGAAAATTTGACATTCTGACCTTGACTTGACAGTCATCTCCAGTGCCTTCTGTTCAAGTTTCAACAAACTAGCATCAGCAGCCCTATTGACCAGCACTGCTTCCCAGGTGACACCATCTGAGACTGGTGTTCCTTGCAAATCAACGAGAGGAGGCATTCTGTCTGTTGTGGACTCGGTCATGATTCCATACAGGTCATAAAAACCATCCAAGACCTTGTCATCATAGCTAAGAGCATTGTAATTCTGTGAAGCATGCATAAATCTACGATATGAGATTGGTTAGAAAGGAATATACATGTGATAAACTGAGTTCGAGAAAAGAGTGTCAACTGAAGGAATAAATCTAATGTATATCATATTAACTTCCTATTAGTCTACAAATATCTTCAGTGCATAGAAAAATGAGATATAAGCCAAAGCCAAAGCCAGAGACTGCAGACCAGGTTTAAAAAGAAGATAACAGAAGTCATAATCAAAAGAGAAACATTGACCTCTGCTATGTTTTCCACATGTAGAAAAAGTAACAAATGGAAAGCACTGACATCTTCCTGGTTGATTTTCCGGTGACAATAGGCCATTAGCATGCACTAATTCATACATTTATATATATTCCCTCCATCACTACAATATTCAAGACTGTGCTTTTTAATTTCTAGAACAAAACCATCAACTATCTCCTTGACAATGAGCATTCCAATAAGATCAAATAAGCATGATTTCAAGTCATTGATCTCATTAAAACACAGGAGTTGAAGGAACCAATTTCACACGCTAATAAACATCCAGTCATAGATGTGGAAAGAGGAAACTAAAAAGTTGTCAAGAACACTCCTGTCTTTACTACCACAACTTCACTTATAATACTAAAATTGAGAACGATGTAGCTTTCCATTTCCTCCCCTTTTTCTCTTCCAGCCAGCATTTTTGTAATCTCCACTAACTTGATGAAAGTTAAAAGGTCCCTACTAATTTTCTCCTTTCCTTTTCTTCTTTCATATGTACATGATCTTTCAGATTTTCTAAATTGTGAAGGTCATGATTTGTCCACTATTTCTGATTTCCAACTGGTTAGAGTTAATAATACAGAGGAGCATTATTGTGAACCTTCAACAATATTATTTACGGTGCCATAATGATACTATAGATTGATAGTTTCAGGTATTTCTTTATTTACAGGAGCTAGAAAGGATGACGAGTGACATAGGATTTCTAATAATGGCACCCTCATCAGCCATTTTTCTCTCCTTCTCTTTTTTCCGCAGTTCCATTATCATTATGTCGGAGACAATCTAATTCATGGAAGCAATTTTATAAATTTATTGGCAATCTAAAATTTGTCAGGAGAACAATCTAATGAACAAGTTCCATTCATATACATTTTCCTCAAACCATTGTATTGTATCATAGAGGAGTTGACTTAACAAGTAGCTGTTAAGCAAAAAAATTTCCTCATAACTTTCTACTGTATCTAGACTATGAAAAAGGATACTTTGAATAGATTAGACAGGGCAAATGAAGAGACAGACAAACTTACCCAATATCGATAAGCAATGACTTCAGCAGGAGTATTCTCGGGTGCACAAGAGCCCAAGCTTATTTGCTTAACAGCCTCAATCTGAACTGCCTCGGGATCCTCACTTGCACTCAACTCCAGAGCCAGCTGTATCTGATACTCCTCTTCAATATCAGGATCCCTGGAGGTGGTAGACCCTGAATCACGCCTTGCAGCTTCTGAAACAACATCAAAACCACTACTACTAATTGACTCCGGTTGCTCCACCTTCTCTCCTCTAGTCACATTTGAAGATGATGGTGGACTAGGACTTTTTCTATTAGCAACTGAACTTAACCAATTTGAAAGGCCAGAAAAGGGTTTATTCTCTTGGGACCTAGAATGCAAAGACTTATTATCAGGGGATGATCCATTAGTGGACTTATGGCCTCTTGATGAATTTGACCCCTCTGCATCCTCTGATTGATTAGGCATGATATGAAGCTTCTTGAGAAAGTTCTTCATATTCTTTGACTAATTTTTTCAGTGCAAAAGAAATAAAAATCTGGCCATAAACCTCTCCATTTTCTTGGACCAAGCATGAAATCTCAATCACAAAAAGTCTAAAATACAACCAATAGAAACACAAATTAAGTTCAAACCAATCCAAAACACGGAGATTGCCTCAAAGCCCACAACATTAACTGACCCTAAATCAACCCATCAATCCAATAAGCAGAATAACCATTTCAAGCAATACCCAGTTCATCTTTTCAAAAATCAAGAATGCCCAGATGCTTCAATTGAATGAAAATAGCTTCCCTTCCAGGGAACAGCAACACCCTTGCCTACTTGCATGCATTACACAAACAAGGACTATCCCACTAAACAGAATTGATCTTTGTAGCCTCCAACAAGAATAAACCAATACCAACACAGTATGGAATGGATCTTTCTTTGGATATAGGGAAGATGGTACATAGAAAAGAGAGAAGAAAGGGTCTTAAGGAGGGTTAAGTTTGGAAACAAGAAAAGGTAAGAGATGCAGCAGAGAGACAGCAAAGCCAAAGAGCAACAAGTGGGAGAGTAGGACTCGAGAAACAAGAAAGAATGACCCACTAGGAGTTTTTGAGGCACAAGGATTTCAAGGTCCCATAAAAAAGATTAATTTAGTGGCAAACAGAAACAATCTCAACTCGCTCACTCCCCCCCCCTCTCTCTCTCTCTCTCTCTCTCAATCTTTATATATATAAA
>Ga0307511_10002703_pt1 | contig 18461 bp, 18 predicted proteins | sample 13_EM_MG_FD_200266 | JGI IMG/M metagenome (GOLD analysis project Ga0307511, IMG submission 200266) | Populus trichocarpa ectomycorrhiza microbial communities from riparian zone in the Pacific Northwest, United States - 13_EM | ecosystem: Host-associated > Plants > Roots > Unclassified | place... | reverse complement strand
GCCAGTGTGGTGGCCCAAGTTCGAAGTTAGCGAAGTTAGCGAGCATTAAGCGGCGACAAGTTAACTTGAAACTTGGCGGGGAAAAGTTCCGGCCAAGTTAACTTACAAGTAACTTTGCGCACACTCCTAACCACCCGACAAACTTTTCTCCTGTATTCTACGTATTCCGAAAAACCATGGTCATTTTATACCAACCTTTCTGTTTACCGGTCGAATGGAATAAAACATCCCGTGTTCTTTCGTTAGCTGGGCGGTGGCAAGTTAACTCACGAGAATGCATCAACGTAGCCAGTAATTCTATTGCCGAAAACATCCTGGGCATACAAGTCCGGTGAATTTCCCGGTGCCAGGACTAAGTCTTGTCCGCCACAAACCAATCGCTCCCATCAAGGTCATCGTAGGAACGCGGAATCTACGGCGTGTTTGTAAGCGCTTCATACTGAGAAGAGAAGACGATGCCAAACCCAGTGAGCCAGGATGGCCGCAGCGATATCGGGTCCGGGACTGACGACGTGATAGGGAGGTTCTGGTTCGGACTCGATCACGACTGGCGGCGATACCTTGTATCCCCCACCCTTCCCATTTTCGTTGAGATGGAGAATGATGAATTCCCATTCAATCCAGTTGCTAATAGCGCCGCGAATGATCTTCTCCCTGGGTGGGTCTTGAGAAAAATGAAAGCAGGTTATAAAACCCAACGCACTCGTATTGTGTGGCCCTTTCGTACATCCTGGTAATTGCGTGTGCGACACGCTCAGAAGGTTGGGCCTTCTCTGTTTCTCCAATCAATACCCCTTTTGTGGTCGCCAACTCTTGTTGGGGCGAAAAGTCTTCTGCTGCGGTGATATGAACGTCGAGGTTCGGTCCTCTGGATATATTTTTCGTGGCCTACCTTCCTCTGTACCGACCCCCTTGACCGACTCCCAGCCACTTCCGATGTAAAGCCCCCAAGGTTCTGTGTGAGTGCGCGACTCGTGATCGCCGACCAAGCCGCGTTGGCTGTTGTCCAGTGCGATGGATAATGCGCGCACCATGACGCATGCCGGCGAGAGATCAGCCCTCATATGCTAGTGAAGTAGGTTAGTGAAGGTCAAACTAGGGCGGTTGAGTGATAACGCACGGGTTTTGGATACACCTCCTGGAGCCAGTTCAACTGTCGATACATGTCTTTTGATGTGCTTTCTCCATCGATGCCTCTGTTGATACTCTTTGCAACGCGGATGCTGTGGTCGCCATTCCTGACCAGGCGACCGGTAGGAAAAAAACCGAGTTTCTCCAGAGTTCTGAAAGATGGGGAGGGCATGAACCTTTGTCGTGGTGTCAGTGGGGAATCGGCCATGCACGTTCGTAAGGCTCGCCTGCGGCTCGTGTCGACGTTCAAGATTGCTGCATAGACGTTCTTTGGCGGCATGGAGGGTTGTGGACGATATGGTCGTGGAGATAGCGTGAGTGAGGCGGGGACCCCGACTCGAGCCTGCGTTCAACTCGGGATCGACTTCTGGCCCGGAAGAGCCAATGTTCGACTAAGTTTGGAGTGAGGCGACTTACCCTAAGATGCGTATGGAACGGTCTCGGATAGCTATCCGGTGCGCGGAAGAATCCATCCCTCACTCAGTCCTCTACCACTGAAGGGAGACCGAGAAATGCGGAATGAATCTGCCTCCGTGAGACGGGAATTCGACGAGGCCCAGAGGATCTGTAACATAGTTCGCCATCGTCTCCCGTTGGTCAATCGCCTGGGTCCTTGGCCGAGTTTATTTGTCTGGTGCGTCGTCGGGCGGGTCCATTCCTCTCATCACCACGGCAAATCATCATCGATGCCGCCGCGTCTGAGCTTCGGCTCGGACGTCCTTTGGGCTCGATCTTCTCCGGAATGACCGCGATACCAAACGAGAGCCTCTCCCCACCTGTCGCCTTCGGGTGAAAAGTGGGAGTAGGGAGAGTAGTCTGTATTTTATTTCGAATTTATGCAATTTCTTGGGTGAGCGCCGATGAATCGTGCGGCGGGGATGTGACCGGGTGGATCATTCTCCGAGGCGCCGACCTCTCAACCTGCTCCATCAGACACAAAAATCCCCCAAACATCTCGACACATCCGACGACAAGTTTTCCCTTTCTCTTTACGACTTTTATCAGACTAGGTGAGCGTTCCAACGGTCTGCGTCGATGTCCTATCTGATTTCGCCCCCATCGTCTCCGTCTCCCCTACCAACCGCCCCTTCCCCGTCTTTTTTCTTCTTCATCGATCCTCGCCCCTCGGTCTGCGAACTGCTGCGGCGCATATGAAGCTCAAGCCTGCTCGACTATTCTACCCATACAGGCAGGTCACTTGTCAAGACCCACCTACAAGAGCGAATGGATGAGTATCCATCATTGCCTCGGTCCCTAAGATTTTCACCCAATAACTCGTCCGTGTATTCCTTTCTCCCCTCCCACGATGTCTAACCTCCGCTCTCTCGTCTCCTTCAACACAGAACGAGCAAACCTCCAACGGAATATGCGCCAAAGATTTCGACCCAGCCACCCCAGAAGTCAGTGTGGGCAAGAGGCCCTCCACAAATATCGACCCCGGCGCCCCCCACAAGATCTCAGTCACACCTCTTGCCTCCCCAACAAAATGCAACAAACCCTTTCGTGCAAACACATTCTAGACGGTCGAGTGCTCTCGGTCAGAAGGGTGTCACTATAAGGGACGGTATCAACATTCCTTGTCGTGATAGCATTGGCACATCGAAACAAAGTACGTCTCGCTTCATTCGGGATCAACTCTGTGCGCTGGCCCCCAGGTGGATCTGGACCTCCTCCGCTTGCGCGTAGATAGGACGGCATTGGATCCCAGTTTTGCAACGATTCCCACTACCACGGATATCTGACCCCTCGTTTTTTTCTTTCTAGATTCGGTGACGTTCGGGTCGGTAGACGACGATTCCGCGACGATATTGAAGCCACTGCCTTCTTTTGGGAATCCTTCTTTTGGGAAGCAGGCTGGTCCGTCATCTTTGAAACATTCGAGTTCAACCTCGAACCCTCCCCCTCCTACGATCATCTCTCCCACCGCCACAAAGCGTGTCGCTCCTTCATTAACCAAGTCAGAATCATCCACCTCAGAACGTGACGTTCCCGCTCCTTCACCTACATCGATAAACGAGGCAGCGCCACCGACAAAATGCGGCTGTCCACAGAGCGCCCATACCAGCGACTCTCCTCCTTCCGAAAACACGATATCTACCTCCACCAACAGCGGGGAATCCTACCCCGCCTACGGCTCCTCCATATCTCAACTCTTATGTGCGATCAAACGGAAGCTATGTAATTCTACATCCGGTGGAAGGTATGTCTAAAACCCCATTCTTTGCTTATCAAGAAGTACTGAATCCAGAACCCTACAGGATTTCGACGATCATGAACCAAATCGAGGTAAAGTAGAACGGAACCAAAGGCACTTGGCATGAGCACATTGGGCTTACACGCCCTGTGTTGTTGTTATAGGTCGATGTTCTCGAACAGGATACGCTGGAAGTGCTCAGCTTGGCTCGGTCGATGAAGAACGATTTCGCACCTATAAACCGGATTCCTTCCGACGTCTTTTCCCTTATCCCAAAATACCTGGAAAAAAGTGAGATGGATGAGAACTTGATCGCACTGACCCACGTGTGTCATGGTTGGAGGGAGCTACTCATCGCCACTCCTTTGTTGTGGACTCAGTTGGACTGCGCAGATACCGACAAAACACGGGTTTACATCGAACGTTCAAAGTTGTCACCTTTGGAGATCTCTCTCTCCCTTTTCAGGCGTGGGGAGCCAACCTACCTTGAGGATGCACTCCTTTTAGTTGTTCCACACATCAGTCGAACCAAGTCCCTCAGTATCGGTGGAAGTACGAATCTCCTCCGAAATCTCACACCGCACCTCTCCTGCCCTATCCCCCTCCTCAAAACCTTATCAATCAATCTCACTTGCTACCCTGCCCCCGCCCTCGAAGGCGCACTTTTCAACGGCGACCTATCGTCGTTGCGCACATTAAGCCTGACTGGAGTCATCACACATCTGCCCTGGGAGAATTTATCGGAACTCACCACATTCACGCTTTCCCATGTCCCAAAAGACAAAATCTCCATCACACAACTTCTTGACTTCTTTTTGAATGCCCACCGCCTCAGGGATATCACGCTCTGTCATGCGATCCCAACCTCGTCTAATGCCCCTCCCGAACGAGTAGTGCCCCTCCCACGTTTGAAAAATCTCACTATCGATGCGGATCCAGCTCATTCCACCCTCCTCAATCACCTCTCTATCCCAGTAGGGGCATTACTCACTCTGGAATTCGACCATATTGGCAATGAGTCCCCACTCCCACAATTCTTACCAAAGTCCCTTGGGAATCTCAAAAACCTCCCCCCCATAACCTCAGTTGATCTTTGTCTTCCCCAATACGAGAAGCATGTTCGATTGGGTGGACCAAATGGAGGGCTCCACATGTTTGGCCACTGGAGGGATACGCAAAAAACTCCCTCCATTCTTGAAAGTCGAGTTCTCCGATCCCTAAGCTGCTTTGTCCTTTCTGGAACCCAGAGGCTGGCGATTACAGAGTACGAACCTCTAACGGTGGACAAAATCGATGAATCTGCTCCCTACCATATCTTGCTTCACATGGACGATCTTTACACCCTCACGCTAAATCAATGCAACAATCTACCCTTCATTTTCGCCTTGAACCCGGTCCAAAACCCCTCGAAACACACTCTATGCCCCAAGCTCAGAGAGATCACCATTTATGTCAAGGACCTGAAGTCATTCAATATCACGGAACTGATGAGCATGGCAAAGGAACGAGCTTCGGCGGGCACGAAGCTCTCATCAATCACGATCGTTGGTCTGGGTGAACTCGTACCAGGGGAGAATGTGTTCAAACTCAAGGAGTATGTTAGGCGTGTGTATTATAGGGTCGAGGAGAAACCGCCAGGGTGGGACGGCGCTCTTGGAAGCGGGTACGATTGATTTGTTGGAGGGATAGGTAGAATCCTAGCCGCCTTCATTTTTTTGTTGTGAGTCGTGTTCATACCACTCGACGATTTATTCTCCCATATTCTGGCACGTTTTTGGAAAATCACGGCCACTCACTCAATCAGCCAGCTTTTTATCTACCGGTACAATGGAATAAACATTCTGAGTTCTGTCGCTACCTGGGCGGTGGCCAGTTAGTTCACGAGAAGACATCAACGTAAACAGTAATTCTATTGTTGAAAACATCCTGGGGATTCTTACTCTCGTCGAGGTAAAGTTCCCGGTGCCACGACTAAGTCTTATTCGCCACAAACCAGTCGTTTCCATCAAGATCATCGTGGCGGCGCGGAATCTGCAGTGTGTTCGTAAGCGTGTCATACTGAGAAGAAGAAATGATGCCGCACCCAGTGAGCCAGGATGGCTGCAGCGATATCGGGCCCGGGACCGACGACGTGATAGGGAGGTTCTGGTTCGGACTCGATCACGACTGGTGGGGATACCTTGTACCCACCACCCTTCCCGTTTTCGTTGAGGTGGAGGATGATGAATTCCCATTCAATCCCATTGCTGATAGCGCCGCGAATGACCTTCTCCCTAGACGGGTCTTGAGCAAAACGAAACCGAAAAGTGATTACAAAACCCTACACACCCTTCTTGAATGGCCCGTTCGTACATCCCGACGATGGCGCGTGGGACACACTCCGAAGGTTGGCCGTTTTCTGTTTCTCCAATCGGTAGTCCTGTTGCTCTCGCCAGTTCTTGTTGGGACGAAAAGTCTTCTGCTCCGCGGGCACGAAAGTCTACATTTGGTCCTCCAGACGAAATTTATGTGGCCTACCTTCCTCTGTACCGACCTCCTTGACCGACTTCCAGCTTCTCCCAACGTAAAGCTTCGCATATTCTTGGTCAATGTTTAACTTGCGATTGCCGACCGGGACCAAGCCGCGTTCCCTATCGTCCAGTGCGACGGATACCGCGCGCCCCATGACGCATATCATCGAGAGTTTGGCCCTCGCATGCTAGGGAGGCAGATTGGTGCAGGTCAAACTAGGACGGTTGAGTGACAACGTACAGGTTCTAGTCTGCTTCCTGGAGCCAGTTCAACTACTGATACATTTCTTTTGATGTCCAGGCTCCATTGAAGCTTCTGTTGATACTTTCTGTAACGCGGGTGTTGTGGTCACCGTTTCTGACTAGGTGACCGGTAAGAAAGAACCCGAGCTCCTTGAGAGTTCTGAAAGATGGGGAGGACGCGAATCTGTGTCGTGGCATCAGCAGGTATGTCGGGAGGATCTTCTATCATGATGCGCGTTATCCATGAAGCTTACCGGCGGCCCGTGTCGACTTTCAAGATCGCAGGCCGGACGTTCTTTGGCGGCAGCATGGAGGGGTGTGGACGATATGGTCGTGGAGAAGGTGTGAGTGAGACTGGGACCCCGACTCGAGCCCGTGTTCGTGTTCAACTCGGGATCGGCTTCTGGCCCAGAATGGTCAATGCTCAGCTATGTTTGGAGTGAGGCGACATACCCTAGGATCCGTATGGAACGGTCTCGAGTAGCTAGCTGGTGCGCGGAAGAGTTCATCCCTCGCTGAGTCTCCTACGGAACGGTGACCCAGTAATGGGGGAGGGATTCGCCTCCGTGAGACGGCAAGAACTCCGAGACGAGGCCCGACTGATCTGTAACGGGTTCACCATCGTCTCCGGTTGCTCACTCGCCTGGGTCTTTGGTTGAGTTCGTTTGTCTAGTGCACTGGCAGGCGTAATCCTTTCTTTCATCATCGTGACGGGTCATCGTCTCGCGCTCACCTCCGGAATGGCCATGATAACAGACGAGGCAAACCATACCGACATGCCGTTCCAACGTTTTGATGACCAGCTAGGTTCACGCCCAAGGCTTGAAATTTGGAACCCGAAGCATGAAGGATGTCCAGGGATAAAATTTCTCAGATCCTAATAGCCTAGGTGACGCCGCTGGGCCCACTTGATTCATAGTGTGGTTGTTCGCAGAGAAGTCTCTCGATCTTCCGTTTCATCGACGGCGAGTAGGGATGTAGCGGGTCAGCGCCTTGGTAGACGTGGAAACAAACGCTACAGTACTGTCCGTTGAACCCAACGGATCACACTGCTCGTTCCCATCGTTCCCGTTATCAGTTGGAATCTTTCAAACGCCCCTCTCCTCGCCGACCCACCTAGCCCGGGTTGTCGCACTGGTTTTCGCGTCGATACCATTAGCATCGTGAATCGATCCGATTGACAGAGGGAATGAACGTACCGAAAAATGTCCCCAACAAATGTGAGAGGTGACGATGAGATACCCAGAGGGTAGTTTGTGGTTCACTAGGACCCGTCATGACGGCACTCAAACACGATTGGATTCCACCTGTGCTGTTTTCGGTGGGCGATGTCAAGAGAGGATATAATTTCAGCTACTGTGTTCCACCGAATATGACATTGGCCACTTTAAGTACGAAGTGTCGTTCTCAACCTGAACACGAGGTATCACAAACCCGTGCCAATTCATGGCCTTTCTTCTGAGCTGGGGCATTGGCATCAGGATAGCACAAGCTCGTTCAGCGTCAATCATTGCTGTCCACGGAGCGCCCATACCCGCGACTTCGACAACACGATGTCCATCTCCACCAACGGCGGGGAATCCTACCACACCTGCGGCTCCTCCATATATCAACGTTAACCCTTATGCTCGGTCAAACAGAAGTTACGACGCTCTGCATTTGGCGGAGGGTGAGTTTAGAACCCCATTTTTTCACTGATCAGGAAGTAATCCTCAACCCAACAGGATTGCCGTGTCCCATGAGACTTTGATTTTGCTCGCCACCTCGGGGCCAGGCAGTTTCGCTTCACCAACCGATATCATGGTAGCCATCTAGTCAACGGCTGATAGTCTCAACCGGACCTAGATTACTTGGCATCGTTTCGAGGCACCGTTCGTTTTCTTCACATCCTCCATCGATCTCTCGACTTGTTCACATCCTCGATGGTCGATCTCTCGTTTCGTCCTGGTCCCCCCAGAACTTCAAGCTTCACCGGTGACGGGGAGGCGAGCAGAGAGGATGGCAGAAGGGGACTGGTTGGGCCGGGGCTCTATCGCGGTCGATGGGATCTAGGAAGAGAGGGCGCCAAACTCTGCGAGTTCCTTGGGTAAACCTTGCTTCCTTTTCGGTCATTTCTCTCGGGTCTCCTGGCCTCCTTCCACAGACTGATGCTTCGGATTTCTGGACCCGGAGAAGGATTCCGGATATCCAGATGCGATCCCCTTAGAGCTCTCCCTCTCGCATTTGAGTGCCGGTACTCGTCGTGGCCGACCTGCGTCGCATCAGGGTTCACCTTTGTCCAAGAATCCCCCGTCGATTGCTAGTTTATCATTGAATTCAGTCCAACTGATGTTCCGATGAACCCCCGGCGTGGATTTACTCCAACGCGGCCAGTTTCCCTAATTCGTTCAACCCAACGTCCCGGACGCAACCGTGCCGCACTCTCAAGATTCCAAATACCGCTGGCCTTACCGTTCCTACTCTTCTCGTGGACAAGAGCGACAATCATAGAAGCCACCACAGTGCACGACGCCAATGTCCGAATGTAACATTGAACCCTGGGGACTAAGGGTCTGTGAACTTGTCGTGCAAGTGTACCTTCGGTGGTATGTTGTCACCGGCGTTCATCTCCATGTGCCGGATGATCCTAGGCCCATTGGTCACGAGCCTAACGAACGCCTGGAAATCGAAACCCTCAGGAACGTGCGCTGGGACCAATAGAATTGGGTATGTTGGCGACACGGGTCCAAGATAAAGTCCGTGTCGCGTCAGTGGCTGGGTGACCTGGGTACAAACATACGGTTGGAACCAGCATGTCGAGAATGAGAAGAGAGAGGAGAGCGCATCTCAAGGAATCTTGAAATCCCTGGCTCGGAACCGAATGCGACAACGGGGCCTGTCAGGAGATTGGAGATCCTTCCGCGAGAATTCGCGCCACTCGCAGTGGGTGGTTGTGTTTTTTTTAACAACATCGGGGGTCGGTATCGAACGAGTAGAAACTGATGTTATCCTTTTCCACGGATGTATCCGCAAACAGGAGGTAGATACACGACACACGACGCACGGCGAAGGTACTGTTTCAGTTCGTTCCCGAACCCTTTCGATCTCAATCCGACGTCAGCCTCTCTCTTCACATTGTTGGATAAGTTGTAAGGGTTTCTTCAGCGGTTGAAAACAGAGTCAGGCAACTCGCCAGCTTGGAGGGATCGTCAATGGCCGACAGAAGTGTGTGCCAAAAGAGACCCGCGCTGTCGGAAACGCGGCTGTGCCAAATCCTTCCCGAGGAACGTGGAACAAGAACCTGTGCACCTGTGTGTAGACGCCGAGCGAAAGTACAATTGATGGGTCGTCCATAGGAGCTTCGGGATCTGGCATATCGACACCGCATTCATGGGACTGAGAAGACGTCGTAGCAGCGCGCCAGACATTGAGTTCTATCCACGCATGTCTTGCAATAATGGGTTGGGAATCCGCGCTCGTATTTTCTGAATAGGTGATTACATTGGGGGGATGAAAGCAGAGTAGAAGAAAAACTACCGTAAGCCAGGTGGAAAAAGCGGACGAGGCTGCGAAGTTCGAGGAGTCATATTATTTGGAGTTGTGTGCTGGGAACATCCGAACAAAGGGTGTAAATGGAACCACAGTGGAGAATGAGGACATTCGAGGACACCCAACCAGAGGTGGTAGCCATCGCGACCGGGTTCCTCCACCCAAAACCACCTTAAACTTTCTAACCCGCAGAGCTCTGGACTTCTGAAACGACTGCGACCGCCCCCCTGAAGATCATCCCAACCCATCCGAACATCCTCCACGTCCAATCCCCAACCCTCAAGGTTTCTCAGGAAGCGCTTACAGCGGACATGCCGTGATTGAACTCGCATGCCACGGAGGTAGATGGGTGAGGTGTGATAGGTGGAGGGACAGTCAAATGGATTCCTTGGCGAACTGTTCTGGGTATCGCTGGCTGGTGGCCCCAAGGTAGAGGGTCAACTCGATATCCCGTCGTCGAATCACCCATTCGGTCGAGATTCGTTATAAGATGAGGGGTGAGAGACGACCGCCACAAATGGAAGGAGACGGGTGTGGAGGACGGAACGGGTCATCGTCCTGACACACGGGACAGATACAGCCACCGGATGAGGGGTCGGCTGGGAGCGCTTGAGAATCCCAGTTCCAGCGAGGTGAGAGAGGTGTCGAAACGGGTACGGCCAACAGTTCTCGAGTTGTGGATCACCAAATCGGCACTCTCTGAGAGAAGGTGGGTGGAACGGATGACCACATGGCGACCCAGTGCTGGTAATGTTCTCGGGTGTTCAACCTCGGGTAACACCGGAATGGAAGAGAATGCTTCCGGGAGACGGTCGATAGAGGGGATAGTCGTGGCGGTGTCGATGTGATACTGGTGTATCCTCTCGGGACGGGGGGCGGAGACGATGGTCAAGGGCGAGAATGTATTTTCGATGTCGACGATCGAGAGTTGAGCATCTTGAAGGATATCCCAGGCATGGTGCAGGACACGTGGGCTCTCCAAACGTGTGGAACAGTGGAAGAGAATTCCTTGAAGTGGGGTAGGCGGTGTCGGTGAACTCCAGCCCCACGGTGGGCAGAATCAATGAGAGCGTGCCCTTGAGAGATGGTTGTGGCGGGGACTATCTCTTCGGGACACGGTTCAGGTCAACTCTGGGACGCTGGGGGGGTGTATGACCACGAGGAGCGGGAGATGACGTTAGAATACGGTCTACTTGCCAGGGGAAAAATGCTCACGGAATCGAGGTGGTATATCGAGGTTGTCCGTCGCGTCCTCCGTGGGATAATGACCGAGGACCATTTGACTCCGGTGGCACTTCCCGTTCCAATGAGATTTAGAAAGGGGGTGGTGATGTTTCGAGTGTGGTTCCTTTTGGCTGGACACGAGAGAATTTTCAGCGTGGGGGAGGGTCGTTGATTGCAAGCCGGGCCATCCTTCGCGAGTGGAGGATCCGATGGGCGACGGAGAAAGAAGACGTCAGAAGGGGGGGGGCGGGTCGTTCGGCACTGGGGTTCGAAAAGTGGGCGGAGTAACTCAGTAAGAGGTTAGAGCGCTAACGATCCGCCACACTTCCGAATCTTTTTTTTTTTTTGAACCAACGCTTATCTCGAACACAAGTGAACGTCAGTACAGCGCGGGTCAGTCGTGATGAACGAGACCAGGTGGCAGTAAAAAGGGCAGAGCATCGGTCTTATGTCATGCAAAATGCTTTTTTGCGTGCTCGACGCTGGCCGATCTTGAACCATAACCACGAGCTCATCCGCACGCCACACTCGCTGGCACGATCTGCACTGATCCAACACCGACATGGATTTTCGAAAGTCTTTCTCAAAGCGGTTCAAGAGGTTGAAGGATAAGCTCCCAGGGGGTGGCCGCAAGCGGGATGGAAGATCTGCGAGTGCAGATAGTGGAAAGGGGCGGGTGGCTGACATTAAAGGCGACGCTAGCCAGGGGACCTCATTCACACACTCAGATGTTAGTGTTGAGGGCGTGGTGGAGAGTGGACCCAGTGCAGAGGGGAGCAACGTCGAGGGGAAGAAAGCTGCTCTTGTCGATGTCGATCCCCCCACATCTACGAACTCGATCTCGCACATCGGGGAACCTGACGGTATGTGAACAACGCTGTTTCCAGTTCTGCCTCTGATAGGACCCCCCAGACACCGTGGCCAGACCCGCCTGTCCCGATCAAGTCGACGTCGCTCTTGGTTCCAACCAGGGTCAACCGGATGCCATGGGTAGGAACACATCTAAGCTGTGGAAGTCCGCTGCATCTGCAACGGCAAAATTGTTCCTCCGTGCAACGAAGGAATCTGCAGATGCCTTCCCTCCCCTCAAATCTTTTGTTGGAGGTCTCTGCTTCATTCTTGACAATTATGAGGTATGGCACTCCTTTTAGTACACACAATCCTTGGTGTTCACAAGTCCTCTAGCAAACAAAGGCAAACAAGAAAGCAATAGAATCATTGGTACCCAGGATCAATGCCCTTTCCACCTCACTCTGTAAACCTGTTCCTGAAGGCAACAGAGGGGAACAAATTAGGAGGAAGGAACTGGAACAGTAAGCTTACTCCCTCCAAGGTTGAGATTCATGCCTGATGAGCAGAGATTGGTAGGAAACTGGAAAGCATTCTCCAAGGACTCAAGCTGTTGGCTGAGCAAGGGGATGTTGAAGGTTTCATCAACAATCTCAATAATGCAGATAATCTCAGTGGCCTGGTTGGGGATACTCACAATGCTGTGATGGACTATCAGGTCTGTAGTCAGAGTGAACCAATTATGCTCATACCTGACACCCATTTCAGACTCTGTTACAAAAAGACATCTTTGAAAAAAGTTGTCAGCTTATTGTGAGTCCCACTCCTACCCCCACTCTTTGTCTATTGATGTAACCACTGGATAGGAATCTGCAGACCTTGCCCTCCTTGACAAGATGCATCATACCACTAAGGCTGAGCATCGTTGTGGGAACAGACAGGGATGCTTGGGAGGAACAAGGGTGGATGTCCTCCAACAACTTGAAGAATGGCTGGAGAATGAGCAGGGGCAATGTGTGTTCTGGCTCAATGGCCTTGCTGGGACTGGGAAGTCAACAATTGCCCAGACATTTGCTGAGATCACTTTTGCAGAGGGGAAACTTGGTGCGAGCTTCTTCTGCTCACGAGACTTTGAGGACAGGAGCAACCTTGAAGCCATCTTCCCAACCCTTGCATTCCAGCTTGCATATCGGTACCCCCTGTTCCGAGAAAAGTTACTCCATATCTTGAGAGCCAACCCTGGGATTGGGCATGGGTCTCTTTGTCCCCAGATGGAGACCCTCATTGTTGGCCCATTCCAAGCAACACAGATTCCAACCCTCATCATCATTGATGCTCTTGATGAGTGCAGAGATGAGGAGCCTGCATCTGCACTTCTCTCTGTGCTCTCCCGCTATGTAGACAAGATCCCCTTTGTCAAGTTCTTCATCACTGGGAGACCTGAACCCAAAATCCGTTCTGGGTTCCGTCTGGTATCACTTCGGCCTCACACAGAGATACTCAGACTCCATGATGTTGAACCTGATGTGGTGGATGGTGATATCAAGCTTTTCTTGAAGACTCAGTTGACAGACATTGCCAAAAACAGAAGCATCTGCAACCTTGCAGAGAACTGGCCAAACCCACAGGATATTGATGTTCTCTGCAAGAAGGCAGCTGGATTTTTCATCTATGCCTCAACAGCTATCAAGTTTGTTGCATCCCAGTACCACCCTCCAGATGAGAGACTTGCTCTGATCATCTCACTTCCCCATGACACTTCTCATGAAGGGAAGGGAGGCATTGATCTCCTCTACACCCAAGTCCTAGAGCAAGCATTCTATAATATGGATCAAGACTATTACTTGCATTTTAAATTGGTGGTAGGGGTGGTGCTACTTATTTTCAACCCACTCTCAATAAAAGCACTCTCAGACCTCCTCAGGAACAACAGCACACAATCTAGGATATACAGTACTCTGCGTGCCCTCCATTCTCTCCTCCTTATCCCAGACAACACAGAGGATCCAGTCCACATCTTCCATAAGTCATTCCCTGACTTCCTCATGGACCAAGAGCGATGCACAGATGCCAGATTCTTTGTGGATTCTCCAATCTATCACAGAGAAATCCTCCTTTTGTGCTTGAATGTGATGAAGGAAGGGTTGAAAAAAAATCTCTGCAATCTGGTTTATTGTACTCCTCTCAGTGAGGTTGAAGATCTTCCCACATGCAGGTCAACCCACATTGGGGATGCACTAGGATATGCATGCCACTTCTGGACAACTCACCTGGCAAGGACTGCTGGCAGTGGCCCTGGGGTTGAAGAAGTGCAGAAGGAGATTGATGGGTTCTTCACAACAAATTTACTATTTTGGATTGAGGCCCTCAGCCTGATGGGAATCCTTGATGTTGGTATTTATGCTCTAAATGACATAGAGCAATGGTATATGAAGGTGAGTTGTACGTTGAGAGTCTAGCCAGAGAAACTGTGTTCATGTTTATTTAGGCAGGAAATACCTGCAAGTGGGCAAATGATAGCCAGCATCTCATCTTGGAACACTTTGACATGATCCATGACTCTCCCCTTGAACTCTACCGTTATGCCCTCCCATTTTGCCCCTCCTCAACTTGGCTCCATGAGTACTATAGTGCAGAGCTCTTACAAGAGGTTAAGGTAGTCAAGGGGGCTCCAGCTGAATGGAGGGCATACTCCCGCACAATTTCTGTTGATCATTCACCATTGTCCCTTGCATATCAGAAAGGTGCTTTTGCAGTTGGCTTGGGGTCTCATGGAATTACTATCCTTGATGCAGTCACAGGCAGCCAGTTAGCAGTCCTCCCTGGGCACAATGACACTGATTATGTGAGATCTCTCACCTTCTCAGTGGATGGGATATTCCTTGTGTCTGGAGGTGATGATACAACTGTCAAACTCTGGGATGTCCAGACTGGTGGGGTTGTTAAGACCTTTTGTGGCCATGCTGACTGGGTTTTCTCTGTTTCCATTTCACCAGACTGTACCACAATTGCCTCAGGGTCTGGAGATAGAACAATCCGTTTGTGGCATGTTCAGGCAGGGGACTGCTTTTGTGTCATAGATGAGTTCAATGATTTTATCAACTCTGTCAGCTTCTCCCCTGCAAACCCCCAACTCTTAATCTCTGCATCCAATGACAATGCTGTCCAGCAGTGGGGTATTGATGGATGCCAAATTGGACCCACTCATGAAGGCAGAGGTTTTGCTTTCTCCCCAGATGGGGCTCACTTTATTTCATGGGAGGGCCAAGTTGCCACAGTTCGAAACTCTGACTCTAGAGTAGTTATTGCAGAACTCCAGACCCCAAGTGGTAACTTTCAGTGCTGCTGTTTCTCTCCCAATGGCAGATTTGTGGCCAGTAGTACTGGTTCCACTTCCTATGTATGGGACATCACAGGCTTAGACCCTCATCTCATCAAGACCCTCATTGGACACACTCGTGATATCACCTCCCTCATATTTTCCTCCTCCCTCATTTCAGCATCTGAAGACTTGACAATCAAGTTCTGGCCAACTGATGCCCTATCTACAGACCAAGTTGCAACTGATCCGGTATCCACCCTGCCAACACCATCATCCATTGTGTCTGTCAGTCTGCAAGTAAGGGATGGGATTGCTATTTCAAGTGATGAAACTGGGATGGTGAAGACCTGGGATATCTTGACTGGCCTCTGCAAGGCAGCCATCCAAACCCCAGCCAAAGGCTGGACTTGGAGAGATGTCCAGCTGATAGAAGGCAAGTTAATTGTTGCTTGGCACAAATACCAGAAAATCCACATCTGGGATGCTGAGAAGGGTGAATTTCTCCAAGTAGTGGATACACTTATTGACAGAGCCAGGGGTGTCAGGATATCAGGGGATGGATCCAAAGTTTTTTGCCTGGATAATGAGTCCATCCAAGCATGGTCTATATGGACAGGAGAACCTATGGGTAAAGTAAAGTTGGAGGATAAGGCATATTTTGACCCCCTCTATATGGATGATTCAAAAATCTGGGTTTGCTTCAAGCACTCACAAGCCCAGGGGTGGGACTTTGGGATCTCGGGATCCTCCCCCATCCAGTCAATCAACAGATCCCTGGATAAACCACACCTTGGCCTTATTTGGGGTACCAGATGGAATAATGGTTCATGTTTAATCAAGGATCCGGTCACTGGGAAAGGGGTTTTCCCACTGGTTGGGAGATATGCAAGTCCTGATGAGGTACAGTTGGATGGTCAGTATTTGGTTGCTGGTTATAATTCTGGAGAAGTTTTAATTCTGGATCTCAAACATGTACTTTCCCAGTGAATATGTAGAGTGTTACACTAATCTGTAACTGTAACTGTTCATTGAATTCTGCCTCTATCAGTGATGATTAACCAATTCTGCACTAATGGCCATTCTACTGGCCAGATGGGAACTCTGCTCATCAGCCAGATTATCATGGCTGTGAATTAGTTTTCAAAGGATAAGTGCTCCCATCACCTGCTCTTGTTACCCTCCTCTTTAGTGCTCTATAATGACTAAACCTTGATGGAGGCAGGAGAGCCACCCTGAGGTGTGCAGACTGTCAGATGTGGACTAAACATTGGGGCTTGGGTTGTAGTAGATCCATGTGTTGGAACTTTAGGTTTAGCAGATAGCCCAAGTTGACAATCAACACCAAATTCATGGGACAAGGGGTAGATAGGTTGGGGTAGTGTCCACTGAGTTTCTCATTGGCCATCTCAATGAATAATTTTGGCAGATTCATTGTTGTTGCAGTCCCCTGTCTCAAGTGAGACATGGAACTGCAATAAACCCCATTTCCCTACCTGGTGCCTTGATGTTGGATGTATACTCTTGTTTCTACTTGTCAAACAAATGAACCTTTCCCCTGCCTCAAGTGTAATTCATGGGTTCAAAATTGCAGGTCTGTATCCAAGTTTGAGTCTGAGTCCAGGTCCTACAGAGGAGTTCCCAAAGTGTGGGTGTCATGGTTGGCAGTGTGCACAATTTCAGCACTTTGATTGTGACTAGGATCACTGGCAAGACAGTGGTTCCTGTATTAGAACAGGGGGGATGGATGAACCAAGTTGAACCCAGTCAAACCCATTGTAGATTTCTTCCCCAATGAGCTCCATGAGTAAACCCCAGTACCATGAAAAAAAGTCCCAATATGTACATCTCTTCAAGAACATCTACATCCCAAGGGCATGATCAAAGTGTCCAGGATCTACAAGGACTGCACATAACATGTTAGATTTCAATGAGAACAAGAAAGGAAAAAACCTTGCTGGCACTTATTCTAGCTAAAACAGTATCAACAGGAGTGATCTGTTTTTTCAACAACAACCCAGATCCCCAGCAATCCCGAGTGCATCATTGGCCTTTGTATTTGCCAAGGTGAGAGTTACATGGAGATGGCCTTTCCAAATGGGGTTAACTCCCCCATAGTGTTTCTGTCAGTGATAAGGTATGCACAAGCAGAGGAGTCACCCACATACCACCTATTGTGAAAGTGGGATGGATCAATATAGCACTGTGACAATCACAGCCATGTGTGCCTGAATACCCAGTCTGCAATACAGGAAACCCTGTATCCCACCACAGTGGTAAGGTAACATTGGACCAGTTGGAGTATAATCACCATCCGTCCTCTGTCACGATTTTCACATTTTCACTCATTTTCTTCTAAGTTCGAAGCGCCCAAACACTCGTTCAAATCATGACATGGCGTTATCTTAACTTATCTTATCTTTTTCTTATCTTATCTTTTCACACTTCAAAGTCACACCATCAAGACAAGGAAAGCAGATAGTATTGGAATACCGACAAAAGAACTATCTACTCGGAAGCTGCCACGACCCACTCGTTCTCTTTATCGGACTCCCCCAATCCATCAAAGTCCAACTCATCGTCAGCATCGTTCCCACCATGAGGCCAAGTCTTGTCATAAGACTGCCAATTTATATACTGGTCAACGGTGGCCTGGTTGACAGTAAGACCGGGAATCTCATCCGGGAAACCGATGTCCGGAAGAGGAGGAGAAGCCGGACGAAAGACGGCCTCCCTAGGAACAGCCGGAGGAGGATTGGTTAACTTCTCAACCATCCTCTCCAGAGACGTAACCCGAGCCTTGAGGTCAGCAATCTCTAACTGACCCTCCCTGGAATCCTATCAGTACTCCTCATCAAGAAAGGAGTAAAGGAGGACACACCTTAAGGAATCCTCAAGGGACCTCTTGACGTTCATCCGCTCCCAACCATCAAGAGCCCTCTTCTTCTGCTCGTCCCTCATATCCTCCTTCATCTCCGCGATGGTCTCATAGATCTCGCATCCCATGACGGCTGCAAAACCAAGACAAGCATCCATGCGCCCGTCCATCGCATCACCCTCGTGATGGATCTCCCGGAGACCCCGACCGATCCAGGACTTCGGGAACGTCTCCAAGTCCAACTCGTTGATGTGCTTCCTCCAACGTTCCTTAGACACCATAACGGCATCCCCCAGACCAATATCCCTCAACCCGTCGTGTCGGTACTTACTGGTTATCATCCGACCCCTCAATGACTGAAGGGAAGGATAAGGCTTCCCCCCATTGTCCCGCCGGGACGACTCGCTACCCTGATTATAGCGATAAACAAACAAACGTTTGTCCCGCGCCTCCCTCTCCTCCTGCGAAGGGAAATGCCCTTTCATCCTCTTGAAAAAGGGCAACCCTAAAAAGAAGGATCTTCAACATTCTAAATCAATAAAGAAGGAAGAAGAATCCTACCTGAGGAGTCGCCCTGACTCTCTCCCCGAGGATAACCCCGACGAGTCTTGATCTCCTTCCTAGTGAGAGGCTTCTTGGGAAGGA
>Ga0307511_10002702_pt1 | contig 18461 bp, 24 predicted proteins | sample 13_EM_MG_FD_200266 | JGI IMG/M metagenome (GOLD analysis project Ga0307511, IMG submission 200266) | Populus trichocarpa ectomycorrhiza microbial communities from riparian zone in the Pacific Northwest, United States - 13_EM | ecosystem: Host-associated > Plants > Roots > Unclassified | place... | reverse complement strand
CGTCCGAATTGCCTCAATACACACTAGTTCCCCGTGACGATCCCCCTTCCAAATATCGGTGAGCCCGGTGGGAGCATAGTCTGGGGATTCATCACAGAGTTCCACGTTAGGGAAGATTCGAGAGTCGCGGAGGAGGGCGTGGGTGTAAAGTCTGATCCACAGGTCTGACCAGAGATGGCGCTGAGTGGGGGAAGATAGGGCCAGCACAACCTAAACACCAGGGACGTTAGAGATCGAGGACAGTTTTGGCGGGGAACAGGTACCTTGTTAAATGTTTCCGCCAACGCTGCCGCTTCCGTTGAGGACAAACGCGTCAGAGTACTTCCACCCTTTGGTATCAGGTCAGAGATCAGCGATATATATTCGCTGCCCTCTTCTAGTCTGGTGTAGAGTGATTGGTACTGGTGAATACTGGAGATTCCGTGCAGGCGGGTAGCGGAGAACGCGCGTAACAAATCTTCCCCCAGTCGAATGAGGTTCTTGGGGCGAGTCGCGGAGAACTCAACTAATTGTCCACTAGTCAGCCACCGTTGCTCGAGTTCAGCTAGGTTGACGACTCACTCGTGAGAGGGTGCGCGTCGTACATGGCTAATTGTCCAAGCATACAGCGGAAGGGGTCACAGGAGAATGTCCAACTTCGCGGAAGGGCGTCGCGCCCCTGCTGCGGTCACAGTGATTACCTGAAGTGGTTACACCTTATGAGGGCTGTCAACGGATTTCTACCTCCTAGCGCTGTCAACCACGATCACCCCCGAAGCCAGTTGCCTCCCCGTTCCTCTTGCGGACGTTCCAAGGTCCCCGGTGACTTTCGACTCGCAAGCACATTTTCTGTTTGGAGTTTTGTACGAATGGGAGAGTGGGATGTCGTGTACCGCCCCAGTGAGACCCAATTCGCCGACGCAAAAGCACGGCTATAGGGTAACAGAGTGGCCCGGGTGGTGGGATAGATGGGGGCGGTGCGTGAGAAGACAGGAGAAGACCCATTGACACTTTGCTCTCCCACACGTTCTCACGTCAGGCATCAGAGAGGTGTGAGCACGGTTTTGGTTGTGGTCGACATGAAGTGACACAGGACCTGGTAATCTTGACTAACCTCCAGCGGGGTTCGATACAGTTTTGAGTAACACGGGCTCTGGTCGACGGGAGGGGAACGAGGGAACGGGGTCAAACGTGGGTCGGTGGCGGCCAAGAATCAACCGGGAAGTGCCGAAAACTGGGTAATGCTTCCGGTGCGGCTCACAACCTCCCGGCAACGAGCTCGAATCACCCAGTCCACTCACTAGCTGGCACGAGCTTCCTCCACATCTGCACTTCAGATATCCCCATCCTCTCAGATCTTGGCTTCCACCTTCGTAGGTTACACGCCGTCCACCCCGTTTCTACAACCCAAGCCAAATGCTCGCCTTTCGCCGAGGATAGGGTCATCGGACCCCTGAAGACTCCGAAAGAACTTGGGGGCCAGGATCACCGCGTACTCTCCTGGCCGCGACACCGGTCAATCGTTGTTTGGTGACACGAGGATGTCCAGCGAAGTTTTCCGCAGTAACGTCTCGCTGACTCCGAGCGCGGGGATTTATACTCACAAATGCGAAATAGAGCACCCGAAGGACAAATTTCTTGATACCCTCAACCTTGCAGATAGCAAGAAGGATTCGCGACCGTCGTGCAGGTTGAGTCGCGTTGTTGTGGATGTTGGCTCAGGGAGAGAACGACATCTCGACATTTCCAGGCTCCTGATGAAGATCGTGGATACGGCCAGCGCTGTCCGAGTGACCGTTATGCAGGCGGGGTCTTGTATGAATTGTGCTTATGGACGCCGTCTCTCTTCCCTGGGCTCTGAATCCGGTTCTGGTGATGCTCGAGTCCCACTAAAAGCTTGAACATGTATGATTCCGTTATGCACCAAATAAATAAATAAATATAACAAGGGATGCCCCCACCCCGCGATATCATGTTGGAGGTCAACGATGCAGTCAGGCCCGCTCTCGAAAGGGACCACATCAAACGCGGCTGATCGTCCAGGCGAGGAGATCGCGGTGGCGGGGAGCCACAACTAGAGCTCAAACCAACCCATGCACACGTCCAGCGACGTTGAAACAGAACGTCGTCGAACGCCAGCTTCAGGAAACACGTGAAGCTCGTGCGATGAAGTAAGAGACGCCGCCACCTCATTTTGGCGTTTTCCACTTCAGCCCCGAGGAAAATTTCCTCCTTTACTAATGTCGCACACCCAATCTGAAATTCACGGAGATGGCCTTTCTTCCGAATCTTTAACACTCGTCGACTCTGGGATCGAACGTTTCACCAACGACGAAGAGTCCGTATGGGAACAGTTTGACGATGTCGACCCCGCTCTAAAGTTGGAATATCTCCGGGAGCAGATGGCCAGGAACGTTCTCGATTACTAGTGCGTCATTTCTTTTCACCCCCAAGGCGGAATCTTCATTCACGGACCTTCAGCGTCATCCCCAGCGGAGATGCACACGGATCGGAGTATGTGGCGACATGCGACAGTCGAATGGAGTGGATCTCAGGGCAAGCCTCACCGTGATTTTGAAATGTATCAGGCCTTGGTTTACTCCTTGCTTCAGATTCACTGGTACCGCCGGTCAGGCGATCGTCTCAATGACCGCAGCATACCTCATCACCGACTCGAGGTACTGGGTACAAGCTGCAAACCAGATCTACTCGGGTTGGCATCTCATCCAAGCCGGTCACGCAGATACCCCCAAGAACTGGGTCGAATGGCTCGTCGACAATGTCAAGGACTCTCATATCGGCATTGACGCTCGCATGCTTAGCTGTGCCGAAGCCATCGAACTCAATAACCGGCTGCCTCCAAACTGTTCCACGCTCGTCTACCGCCCTCATAACTTGGTCGATCTCATCTGGAAAGATAGGTCACCGAGGCCAAGAGCACCGATTTACATCCACCCCATGCAGTTTACCGGGAAGTCTACCTTGGACAAGTTGGCCGATATCAGATCCTGGATTCGGAGGTCAGCTCCCACTGTGGGCAGGTACCATACCGCGATTCTCATAACCGCCCTGGATTCTGTTTGTGAGTAATCTCACGACTCTACCATTCGGGAGATAACTTACTACCCGGAAGCTTATATTCTTAACATCCGTGGCCAAGACATTCCCTTCAATCCCTTGTTCCACTCGTACCTCATGATCACCCTCGATAAGGCGGTCCTATTCGTAGACCCCGCTCAGATCACCGATGACATTGAAGGTTACCTCAGAGCCCTCAGTGTCGATACGAGGGGGTACACCGATCTCTGGGATTACCTGAGGAAATGCGAATGGGGTGAGGGCAAGGTGAATTTTCTGCTCTACGCCTGTATCGCGAGTGATTAGTGTCTGACTCTTACAGGTCATAATCACCCCGGAGACGTCATACGCGATTGCTCTCATGCTCACTCATACCCGATACACCGTGATTCCTTCCTTCGTCAATGCCATGAAGGCCATCAAAAACGATACCGAGATTGACGGGATGCGAAAGGCCTACCTCAGGGATAGCGTTTCATTCGTCAGATTTCTTGCGTGGCTCGAATACAAAATTTCCTAGGGACATGGGATCTCCGAGTATGAAGCCGCATTCCGCCTTACGGAATACAGGAGGACGAACAAGCACTTCATAAGTCTGACTCACGAGATCATCTCCGCGTCCGGTCCCAACGCTGCTCTCTCTCATTATTTACTTGACAAATCAACCGCTGTCACGATCGATCGCGACGCGCCATACCTCAACGATTCTGGAGGGCGGTACCATGACGGGGCTTGTAGTATCGCTAGAACCTGGACTTTTGGGCGCCCCACCACAGATCACTGCAGGGCGTATACCCGGGCTCTCCAGAGACACATTGTGATCGACAGCGCGATATTCACCGAGGGTACTACCGGCCAGCAGTTGGACGCCCTTTTTGGATACGGACCCGAAGATGGGTGCGGTGTTGGATTCCCGAACATGCACGAGGGTCCAAAATCGCTCTTCAATAATGTCACCCTTGTGCCTGGGCACGTCATTACGAACGAATCGGGTTCCTGTAAGTCCCTCCTCGTCTATATCGAAGGTAGCCACCGATCCATATTGCTAGACATGCCCGGAAAGTTCGGTATCCGGATTAAATCCGCCCTCACCGTGCGACGAGTCAGTGTCAAATCCGAGTCCGACGACAGCCGTTTGCTTGGCTTTGAACGACTCACCTGTGTACCGATCCAGACAAAGATGATCAAGGGTAGTATGCTCTCCAAGGAAGACAAGCAGTGGGTGAAAGATCACAATCGGCAGTGCTTGGAGCGTCTCATGCCCTACTTGCGAGATGACAAGAGGGCGTCGAAATGGCTCAAGCGTGAGGCTGAACACGGCCTTGGCATCTCCCTCACTAGTCTTGGGGGCATCAGCATCGGCCGTGGTTAGATTTCTCCGGTATTCCGGGGTACAATCATCCTCTCTTGTCCACTTACCTCTTTTTTTTTTTTTTCCTATTTGTATTTCATGGGCGCGCTCCACCTACACCGCTTCATTTTTGCCCCCTCCGCGCCTCGAGGTCTGTCATTGCCTGGGCCTCCCTCACACTTCCTGGGTCACGTTAGGTAGACCAACCGGCAACGCGCCGATTGGGAAGGTGTCGCTTTATAACCTACTTGTTGTTGTTATTCGGCCTCATTCTTGGATGGTAATCGGTGCGTACGCCTTCGACCTCTCTGTATGCGTTCTCCGTTCTTTTCCGTCGGTGTCGGCCGAAGGGGTGACGAAGGCCGCCAACAGGACGCGCAGTAACTCTTCACCCCCGTTACGATAGATCAGACTCCCACCCTCATAATCCATTTCTCTCCCTCGGTTACCCCTTCCCCTTCACATCGTCCACCCATAATGTGTTCGAGTCGGACTTCGTTGTTGGCCACTTGGTCGTCGGCCTCTGCCGGTTACCTCTACTCCTATCGGTTTCTTTGTTCATTACGGTCTTGGCTGACGATGGTCGCGAACTTTTCGGTTACCTACTGTATGATTACACGGCATATGTATCTATACGCCTCCTTGACCTCGTTCCCAACCCTGTGAGCCAACAACGCGTCGCACCCCTTGATCTCGAGCTCCATGACACGCTCCTCGGTATAACGCCGGACCCTGGGCGCGGGTCATGCCTTTCTGGCCGACGGCCTCGCCGACTACAATGAGATTGACACAGGGAGAAACAAAAAAAGTAGGTAGAACAGATCGCCGGCGTGTATAATGTTTTGTTCCCTTACCACGAGCTAGAGCTTCCTCCTGTGCCAGAACGCCACAGCGTCGTTCAGGCAGGAGAGGATATCCTCAACCCCTGGCCGGGAGTTTCGGTCCTCCAGCCAGCTTAGTTCAACAATCCTCCACAGTTCGTTACTGAATCCGAGCCGTTTCACATCCTCCGGTTTCTTCGGCCGAGCCCCTTCCACGATCGCATTAACGGCCAGAATGTCCGACGGAAATTCGAGGTAAGGGTGGTGTCCGCATAAAACCTAGGGTACCACCGGTTAACTGTCCACAAGTGCGGATCGACTCGCGCGAATACCTACTTCGTAGATAACCATCCCCAGGGCGTAGCAATCGGACTGTCTTGTCGGTCTGTTGTTTTCTGATTCCGGCATCCCGAACCTTTCCGGATGTAGAAGTTCAGGACTCATCCACCGGCGGGTCCCTCCATCAGTGAATGACATAAGTGTATCGTTGGAGATCAACGATGACCGAGGAGCCTCAGCAGCTGGGTGAGTCGTAACACCCGTGATCGTCGAAAGACCGAAGTCGGCGACGCGGGCTCGCTTGCTGTCGTCAATCAGGATGTTTGCCTTCATAGGTGAGGGGGATGTGAGTACAAAGACATGTCACTTGGGAAAGATTTATACCCCTTTCAGGTCCCCGTGGACTATGCGGAGGTCGTGCATGTACTTCAAGCCATTCGCAACGTCGACCAGCTGATCGGTACATCAATAGGGCTCCTGCCACGATCGAGTCAACGCACGAGTTCAGCGCGATTTGCCTGTCGATCTTGCTTGATGAAATCGGTGATGTTCCCGTTTTCCATCCACTCAGAAACCATCTCAAACCGGTATTCGCCTACCGTCACTCCAAGCAGTGGTAAGATGTTTGGATGCCGGAGGTGCTTCCAAGCGACTGCCTCTCGACAGAATCTCTGCAAACCGTTCATCTAGGCGGGTGTAACAGTGCTGGCGGAACACTCACGCTGCCGATGACATCCAGATCGTCCGTGACATACGCGCGCACAACCTTAATAGCTATCTGACGTCCATCATAGGTGCCCCGCGATACGTCAGCGAACCCCCCAGATTCAACCTCCACCGAGTCTTTGGAACAGTCAGGGATATGCATGGACTTCGGGATCACGCAACCTCGGCTGCACGTTTTGCAAATTTTATTGAACAACCTGAGTCGCTCCCGATCTGACATATTGTGGTTCTTGAGGCGCTGAAACAAGTGTCAACCATGGGGGAGAGTGGGGTGTGTGGGAGAGCCTACCTCATCCATTTCGTCGACACTCCTCTGAATTTCTGGCTCGGGATCTCGTAGAAACTGGAAGAAAGAGGCGATCCGTGGGAGTACCCCTCCAAGTTGCTGGAGCCCTGTTTCAATATTTGGGACCCTTCAGCGATCGTGTGACTCTTGCGATCTTGAGTGTTCAAATCACCTGGTATAACGTCCTGGACCTCCTGTTGACTGGTCGTAGAAAATACGTGGTACAGAACAGCAAGTTCACTTCGCTGTTCTGGTTTGTCGCTCCAACCGGTCGTGATCGCGTCCCAAACACGGTCCGGCAACCATTGACTCTGACTCGGGTTCCTTGGGCGGGATGGTCGTTCACCACGTGTGATGCTCCGAATGGTCGCAGGAGGGTCCGAATTGTCACTGTATGGCGATACCCCCGCAAGGACCTGATCATAGCGGGGCGGTTGCGTCCAGTGGTAGGACCGTTTACAAATAGGGAACATACCGAGAAGGAGGCCATGGCCATGGAATAAACATCTTTCTCTCTTGAAGGGCTGATTATCCAAAACGAAAGGACGCCTGGAAAAAAACATTCTGGGGCCATATACCGAATGGTTCCTAGCTTAAGGTCATGGGATGAGAGACCTTCGAACGCGCTCGCGATCCCGAAGTCTCCGAGACACGCCCGACCGTCCCGAGTGATCAGGATGTTGTTCTAGTCGTACCAGGTGTCAACGTGTGGGCTCTCTCATTCATTCTTTTTACCCACCGGGCTGATGCTACCATGAAAAACTTCCAACCTGTGGAGATACCTGAGACCTTGGCACGCCTGTGCAAGCTATCGTGAGTGCAGTCAGTGGGTTATCCCCGCCCATATTCAGTCCAATGGGCACCCACTAGCAACAAGCGATTGGCATTTGGATTCGCCTGGGTGTACATGATGATGTTCCCATCCGGCATCCACGGAGTCATGACGCAAAACGGGAACAGTGAATCTGACACGTCGATGACGTGAAGCACATTAGGATGGGGACCGGGTTCGTTCCCGTCGCTTACGCGACGGAACATCTAGACGAAGTGCATTGAGCCCGTACTTGATAGAATGAAGGGAAATCTCACCTTTTCGATCTCCTTCATGCTGATCGGTTTCCGTGTCCGAATTGCTTTAATGCATACCAACTGCCCATGATATTTTCCCTTCCAAGTATCCGTGAACCCAGTGAGTGTGCAACCCGGTGATTCGTCAGACAGTTCCAGGTCAGGGAAAATTCGCGATTCACAGAGGAGGGCATGAGCGTAAAGTCTCAACCATGGGACAGATAATAGATGGGGACGCGTAGGCGAAGATAGGACGGATATGGCCTAAATGCCAGAGTTGTCAGAAACTAAAGGGGATGTATACGGGAAACCGCACATTGCGAAACGTTTCCTCCAATTCCGTTGCTCCCGCTGAAGACAAACCCCTTGGAGAAGCCCTACCCCGCGATACCATGTCAGAGATCGACGATACGTGTCTACGGTCTTCTGCCACTGCAAAGCCCCATCCGTTCAGAAGGATGTCGGAGAACACGTGTAACAAATCTTCAGCCAGCCGAATGAGGTTCTCGGGACGAACTGGGGGGAATTCAACTACATCGTCTGATTATCGGTTCTCACTGCTCGGGTTGGCGATCAGAGACCCACTCTTGAACGGGATCGCATCGGACATGGCTGATCGTCCAGTCGAGGGTCGCGGCGACGGAAAGTTACGGCGAGAGCGCACTCCTGGTCAACCCGTTCAGCACGTCGGCGACGTTGAAACAAAACGGCGTTGAAAGTTGAACGTCGAACGTTGGGCGTCAAACACCAGCTTCTGAAAGTTCGCACGACGAAGCAAAAGACGCCGCCACCTCATTTTGGCATTTTCCACTTCAGCACTCTCTCCTCCTTTGCCGATGTCGAACACGCGGTTTGTAATTCACGCAAATGACTCTTCTTCGACACTTGTCGGCTCAGCGCTTGAGCACCGGATCAACGATGTAGAGTCCGTGAAGGAAAAGCTTGACACACATGGAAGACTTGGGGATCTCCGGAAGCAGATGGCCAAACACAACCTTGATTACTAGTGCGTCTGTTTCATTTCCACCAAGGCAGAGGTCTCATTCGGGGATCTTCAGCGTTGTCCCCAGTGGAAATGTGCATGGATCGGAGTACGTGGCGGCGTGCGACAAGCGAATGCAATGGATTTCTGGGCATGTTCCATCCCGTGAATATCGCGTGCGTTGAGTGTTGATTTGCTCTTTGATTCAGATTCACTGGTGGCGCTGGTCAGGCGATCGTCTCAGAAACCGCAGCATACCTCATCACCGGCTCGGGGTACTGGATACAAGCCGCAGACCAGGTCGACTTAAACTGGCACCTCATCCGAGCCGGTCACGCAGATGGCCCTAAGGACTGGGTTGAATGGCTTGTCGATCGCGCCAAGGACTGTTGTATTGGCATTGACAGTCGCATGCTTTGCTACACCAAAGCCAGAGAGCTCTATGACCAACTTTCTCCCAAGGGTTCCAAGCTCATCTATCCCCCCCAGAATTTGATCGATCTCGTCTGGGAAGATAAACCATTGAGGCCAGGAGAGCCGATTTGCATCCACCCCATGCAGTTCACCGGGAAATCTGCCATGGACAAGTTGGCCGACATCAGAACCTGGATTCGGAAGACACCCCCCATCACTACGCCCTACTCAAAGTTTCCCCCCACTGCAGATAAGCACCATGTCGCGACTCTCATCACTGCCCTGGATTCCATCGGTGAGTGTCCCATAATTCCACCATTGGGAGAAAATTCATTGCCTGGCAGCCTATGTCCTCAACCTTCGTGGCAAAGACATCCCCTTCAATCCCCTGTTCTACTCATACCTTGTGATCACCCTCGATAAAGTGATCCTATTCATAGACCCCGCTCAGCTCACCGATGACGTTGGAGACTACCTCAAAGCCCTTAGTGTTGATACAAGGGAGTACAATGATCTATGGAGTTACCTGAGGAAACGTGAGTGGGGTGAGGGCAGGGTGAGTTTCCTGCTCCACTTTCCCATATCGCGACTTCTTAATGCCTGGCTTTTGAAGGTCATCATCGCCCCAGAGTCGTTGTACGCGATTGCTCTCATGCTCACCAGTTTCCGGTACACTGTGATGCCTTCCTTCGTTAACTCCATGAAGGCAATCAAAAACAATACCGAGATTGACGGAATGCGAAGGGCCTACTTCAGGGATAGCGCTTCATTCATCAGATTTTTTGCCTGGCTCGAGCATAAATTTTCTGAGGGATATGATATCACCGAGTACGAAGCTGCCTTCCGCCTCACGGAATTCAGGAGGCCGAACAAACACCTCTTAGGTCTGGCTCATGAGGTCATCTCTGCGTCCGGTCCCCACACCACCCTCCCTCACTATTCACCCAACAAATCGACCGCTGCTATGATTGATCGCGAGGCACCGTACCTCAACGACTCTGGAGGATGCTATGATGATGGAGTTTGCAGTATTGCTAGAACCTGGATTTATGGGCGACCCACCGCGGATCACTGTAAGGCATATACCCAGGTCCTCCGGAGACACATTGCAATTGACAGCGCGATCTTCCCCGAGGGTACCAGTGGTCACCAGCTGGACGTCCTTGCTGGAAAGGGACCGTGGCAAGATGGTGTGGACTACGACCCAGAGAATGGGCACGACATTGGATTCTTGAACATGCACGAAGGTCCACACTCGGTCTCCAATAATACCACCCTCGTACCTGGACACGTCATCACAAACGAACCAGGTCTCTGTGGGTCCCTTCCCATCCATATCGAAGACTGTCACTGATCTTCGCCCCTAGGCCTTGCCGGAAAGTTCGGTATCCATATCAAATCCGCCCTCGTCGTGCAGCGAGTCAGGGTCAAACCAGAGTTCAACGACGGCCGCTGGCTTGGCTTTGAGCGACTCACCTGTGTACCGATCCAGACCAAGATGATCAAGAGTAGTATGCTTTCCAAGGACGAGAAGCAGTGGGTGAAGGATCACAATCGCCGATGTTGGGAGTGCCTCGTGCCCTACTTGCGAGACGACAAGAGGGCATCGAAATGGCTCAAGCGTGAGGCCGATCGTGGCCTTGGTATCTCTCTCACCGGTTCCGGGGGCATTAGCATTGGCCGTGGTTAGATTAATCCAACCCTTCGGGGCACGATCTCCCTCCCTCATCCGTTCGCGTGTTGTCCCGTCCTCGCCTTCGTGCCTCATGAACACCCTCCACCTGCGTTATGCTCCTTTGGTCGCCTCTCCACATCTCAAAACCTGTCATCATCCAGCCCTCCCTCGCGCCGCCTGGATAACCTCGGGTAGACCCGCTGATAATGCATTGATTTGGAAGGCGTTGTTCTGTAACCCGCTCGCTGTTGTTATTCGGTCGCATTCTCAGATGGTCATCGACGCACATGTTTTTGCCCTCGGTGTGTGTGTGCCCCCCACTTTTTCTGTTGGTCTCAGTCGAAGGGGTGACAAGGCGTGTTCATAAGGTGTACAGCAACTCTTTGCCAGTCACCTTTGATTGACCCCCCATCCACCATGCTCCACTCCTCTCCCTCGGCTACCCATTCCCCCTCACATCATGTGCCCTCAACACATTCGGGCAGGACTTTGTTGCTGGCGACTCATCCGTCGGCCTTGCTACTCATCCACCCTCCACTGGTTCCTATGTTTGTTACGATTCCAGCTGACAACGGTATCTGACGTTACGTCTTCCTTCGCCAGTCGTTGGGCCATCCGCACTCACCCTAGAGGGTGATGGTGACGGTTCCGCTGTACACATCGACCGGGAGGTCCATTCCAATTCTACCCGCCCCCTCTGAGCCCGCAGAAACAGGTTGGGGTCGCGTACCTTTTCACTTGGGGAATATCCCCTCAGGTTAAACTGAAAGGAACAAAGGTATTAGGCGACGGCAATGGGGATGTTCCTCATGGGGTGAGGGAGAGGAAGGTGCTAATTGGATCGACGTGGACGGGGAAGAAGGCGACCGAACGTCGCTGCCAAAGGAGGGAGAGAATTACTCGATCCGTCATCGCTGCCATGGGAAAATGCGCCCCAAGGACGAATGGCCGGTGCGGGGTTTTGAAAGTGGTCAAACTACGAACCCTTGGTCAGGGGACAGCAGGATCGTCAAGTTCACGACGGTAATTTGCTGTCATCGGAGATGATGAATTATCTCTCGCGTTCCTCTCCTCATTCGTTCTTGCTTTCTCTTTTCTTTTCTTGTATCTTGTCTTCACGCGCACCCGTGTAACTGCTAGATCCCCATCACATATTCTTCCTGACCATTTACGAAATTCACCCCTATCTTATCGTGTGTGGTAGATACAGGCCTATTGATATGGATGTCGCGTAATCATCTATCCAGTATGTCTGGGAAGTTCATGACCGTCATGAGCCAGAACCGTAACGAACGACGGTCATCCCTTCCAACGGAGAAGAATGGGGAACAGGGGGAAAAGGTCACCGATGGCCATCGAAGAATAGTACCGGGGGTGTGGTAACAAGAGCAAATAAAGCAAAGTGCAATATCTTCCGAATCGACACGCTGCCAGCGGTTCCGTCTGACGCAGTCCAGAGTCCGTGAGTGAGTGCCAAATTGACAGGCATCGGGTCGAAAGGCAACCAAAAGGACTAGGTGGGGGCCAGCGAGAGAGAGAGAGAATATGATTATGCCACGAGAGGTCGAGGCCGCGAGTTGAAAGCCATGCGCGGACCCCGGAAAGAAGGGTGAAGTAACCGGCCAAATGTGATTGCGATTTGTGGTGTCGCGGTAGGGACTTGGTGAAATCCGGGTGACAGGTCCCGTGACTGGGCATGATGTTGGTTCACGCGAAGCTGGCAGCTGTCGCCGTGACCTTCCCACTTGGACGAAGGAGCCATGTCCGACATGGGACCATATAAGAGTGAGTCGTCAAGCCGAACCCAAGCACTGCTAGCGACTGACGAACAGATGATTTAGCTGGGTTCCCCCCCATTCGTCCCAAGAACCTCATTCGACTGGCGGAAGACCTGTTACACGCCTCTTCAATTCCAGTCTCGGGCGGTTATCACCCCCCGCGGACTCATTCTTCAGGCGGTCTTCACCTCGAGAGGTATATTGGATCACATCTATCGCCGATCTCCGCCACGGTATCGAGGCATAGAAATTCGCGGACGGACTTGTCTCCAAGGGAAGAAGTGGATTTGGAAGAAAGGCTTCGCAAGGTATACATTCCGTACTGAATTTTATCTGTCTCTAACGTCCCTGATGGTTAGATTGTATCCGGCGCATTTTCCGAGCCACGGAGCAGGCCCATGTTGAATCTACCGCTCAGGCTCCATGCTCATGCCCTCCTCCGTGAATCGCTAGTGTTCCCCGGCATAGAACTGTGCGATGAATCCCCGGACTGCTCGCCCAATGGGTTCGCGGATATTTGGAAGGGGGATTATCATGGGCAGTCGGTGTGCATTAAGGTGATCCGTACACAGGATTCGACCGCCCTATTGAAAATCAAATCCGTGGGTGGCTCCCCTCTTTTACCGGAGACGTACTCACCGCGCTTTATACTAGGTGTACCATCTTGCAATCGAAGGGGGAAAGCACGATCCTCACCCGAACGTGCTCCCCGTTATTGAGGTCTCAGAGACATTGTTTCCGCTTTGCATTATGAGTCCATGGATGTTAAATGGGAACATCGCTCAGTACACCCAGAAGAACCTGGGCGCCAATCGGTTGACGTTGGTATGTGTCCATCAACCCAAATATTAACGAGGGTACCCGCTGACCATGCCCGCAACAGCTTGCGCAAGCATGCCGCGGCCTGATGTATCTTCATGGGTTAGACATTATACATGGTAATATTGCCCCGGTGAGCAAACTAAGTGAACAACCGAGCGCACACACTAACGCCAGACAACGCCCAGAACAACATCTTGATTACTCAGGACGGCCAAGCGTGTCTCGGAGAATTTGGGATTACACGATCGTTCCTATGTTTCAATATCATGATCTACGGATTGGCAACTCTTCGATATCTGGCCCCAGAATGTCTTCCGTTGGAACATTTGGAATGGGGACCAAACGGACACTCAAAAGAGAGTGATGTCTACTCCCTTGCAGTGACTTCCTTCTCGGTACGTTCCTCCAGTGTGAACTATGACCCTCCCTAATACGATCTCCAACTCACAATCAGATCCTCACGGGTGTATTGCCGTATGATGGCTGTGACCACCGCGAGATCTGCTCAAATGTCAAAGGGGGTGTGCGGCCGCCTCGCCCAACGGACCCGAGCCGGAACCAATGGTTGCAGGACCCCATATGGAACACGCTCAGAGCTGGGTGGCACCAACAATCAGAACAGCGATGCAAACTGCCTGTTATGTACCGTGCGTTTTTGACATCCAGTCACCAAGGGGTCCAGGGTACCAAAACGGGTGAATCAAATGCTCGGAACGGCAAGGTTCCCTACATCGAAACAGGTCTGCAGCAACGTGGAAATTTTCTCCCACGAATCACCTCTTTCTTCCAGTCTCTGCGAGATTCGGGGTCAAAAATACAGAGGCGCGTTGATGAGATAGATAAGGTAGATCACTTCCACCCCCACCTCTTCTACCCCCATGCTAACATGAGCTACAGCACCTAGAGGACGACACTGTGTCAGATCGGAAACGACGGAAGTTGTTCAACAAGCTTTGCAAAAAATGCAGTCAAAATCGCGTGGTCCCGAATTCCATGAACATCCCAGACTGCTCGGAAGGCTCTGTGGAAGTCGAGTGCGGGGGGTTTGCCAATGTATCGCAGAGCACATATGAAGGGCGTCGGGTGGCTGTTAAGGTTGTGCGCATGTACGTCACCAGTGACCTGGACGCCATCCTCAGTGTGAGTCTTCTCCCTGCGTCGTGACACGTGTTCAAATGAACGGATCACAGAGATTCTGTCGAGAAGGTGTCGCCTGGAAACACCTCCGGCATCCCAACATCTTACCACTTCTCGGCGTGACAGTGGGCGAATATCGGTTCGCTCTGGTTTCAGAGTGGATGGAAAATGGGAACATCAACGACTTCACCAAGGGAGATCGTAACGTCAACCGCACTGAACTCGTACGCACCACCCGACCTTACGGGATCCCCACTGATGCAATGTTCAGTTGGTTGACATCGCAAATGGCTTGAAGTATATGCACGACCTCCGCGTGGTCCACGGAGATCTGAAAGGGGTACAAAACTTCTTTTATAAATGTCTCTGTGCGCTTATATCCCCTCGTCTACAAAGGCCAACATCCTGATCACCGGGGGCCGGCGAGCCTGCATCGCCGACTTCGGTCTTTCGACCATCACTGGCGTTGCAACGGCCGCGGGGCCATCTCGGGCGTCGTTAATCTCTATCGACACACTGATGTCATTTACTGGCGGTGGGACCCGCCGGTGGATGAGTCCCGAACTGCTAGACCCGGAGAGGTTCAGGATCCCGGAATCAGAAAACAATCGGCCGACCAGGCAGTCTGATTGTTACGCTCTTGGGATGGTCATCTATGAAGTAAGTTCTCACGCGAGGCAATCTGCTTTCATGAATGGTTAACCGGTGATACCATAGGTCCTGTGCGGACACCACCCCTACCTCGAGATTCCGTCGGATATCATGGCTGTCAATGCGATAATGGAGGGGGTTCGGCCGAACAAACCGGAGGGGGCAAAACAGCTTGGATTCAGCGATGATATGTGGAGGACCGTCGAGCAATGCTGGCTGGAAGACCGTAACGCACGTCCCAGGGTGGATGAAATTCTCTCCTCCTTAAACGATGGCGTGTTGTTCTGGAACATTTGGGGACTCTAACTTGCGATGAACCGAACGGTATGCACATTGACAGTCCCGGTTTTAATCATAACTTTTCCTACCCATATATCTCGTCACATCCGAATATCGAACTCACAGCAGCGTCATGTAGTTTCAACGAATATCACCAGTTCAAAGTACGGGGAAGAAGAGTCTGCATGACCGATGACTTCAGTCGACCTTCGCGGAGAAATCGATTTCCCATATCATTGTCTGCAAACTTTTCGCCGCCCTAGCAAAGGTCTTAGGTTGACCACATCTCGGTTACGGGCAATGCAATCATGTAGGGAGTCCGACCGAACAAACCGGAGAGGGCGAAGTAGCTCGGGTTCAGCGATAAATTGTGGAGGACCGCTGAGTTACGCTGGCTGGAGGACCGCGATTCAAGGCCCAGGGCGGAAGACTTTCTTTCTTGCTTAAACGACGCTGCGGCATTCTGGTATTGAGAGACCCCTAGCTCGTGATGAGGCAGTATCCACATCGACAATCTGTTTTCACTCGCCGTTTTCCTATTCATACCCCTCGTTACACTCATGTATCAGATACTCGGCGGGACTTGTGTTCACTGAGCTTTACCAGCGCCTGATCCAGGACTAAGGGAAGAGGGGCATCTGTAAACGATGACTCCATATGTTCTTCAGACCGTAACTATTGCTTGGTCGTGTCTCTGACACGCGTGGACACTACCCAAACGCCCGGCATCCATTCCGGCAACAGTCCAGGTTTCAAATTCAATACTGTCTGCTCGCGCACACTCGCGACCAGAGTTCAGGTGTTCCGGGACAGACCTCGCAACCTCTTAGGTCAGAGACTACATCCAATGCTCCCACAATATAGTAGGGCACGCCGGATGAGTCGTGTGGCCCACGGTCGTGGGACCTCCAACATTAGAAAACGAGGGACCGTTCAGTATTCAAAGGGCGCGAAAGTATTTTGTTCGGAGAGTATACAATGTGAGACTGGATGCGGGAAACAGAACCGGGTAACAGTAAGATCCAGTGAGCCGCTCAACCTAGGGTCGGAAAGGTCCGCTGCTCCGACGACCCAACCAAAAATCGACCAAATAACTCCAGGGCGGCAACATGAACCTACCGACCACGAGGGCGCGACCGAAATCCTCCCATTCTCAGCCCCCCTCATCACCAAGATGGTAAGGACCCACCAGCCTCCGGACCGTAATCCACGTCCCAGACGTGTTTCCTGAGCTCCAATACGTCCGCCGGGTCAACTTTAGGTCCAGCATTTCTGTCGATGATCCTAACAATCCTGAGTTTTGCCCCTCTCGACGCCCTCACTTCCACCATTTCTATCACACTCCGAATATCTAGGTCCTCTTTATCGATATTAAGATTGAGAACAAGTCCCTCCAAATTGGGACAGACCATGATCCTTGATGGTCTCATGTCGGGGTGCAAGGCGCGGATGAAAATATGTGGACTTCTGCATCGATAAAGCGTGAAGGTGCGTAGGTCGCTCATGGGAAGAAGTGCGCAGTAAAGGGGGTTGGTGTACAGAAGATCGCCACCGACGATTTCTAGCCGTTCGACCTTCGAGGTATCAAACAAGGCAAGAGATCCAGGGACCAAGAAGGTGGCGTTAGCTTGGGAAGTTGTAAGTGTCATCCCGACTTCCCCGTTTGGCCCGCTGAATTGCATGTGTGGATACGACTTGTCACCATATAGTCGGATCGTGGTGAAGTTGTGGAGATTCCTGAGGTTATCGAAGAACCTGGGGGGTGCGTCCGCGATCGGGGGGCTAGGTAATTCTACCTCTGTTGTCAAACGAGCCCCAACCGGGATCAACAGGTGGTCGAGCAGGAGGGAAGATGGGCCGCCGCCGGTAGTATACACCCACTCCAGACACGCCAGCGACACCAACCGCCCGGCTTGAGCACCAGATGTTGGGATTGCGGAGTAGAGTTCGATTTCCTGAAGGTTCAGAGCGTTTTTGAAGAAGTCAAGAAGGTGTTCGACGGTAATCTCGCCCGGCATCGTGTGAGATAGCATAAGCGATGTGAGGTTGGTCATGTTCCTCCAAGGTAACTCGGTGCGAACATACTCCAGACATAGCTTGCGCAACGAAGAGAGATCCCCGTTGAAGAGTGTGGACGCGAGCACGGGGTTACGGTATAGCGCGTGGTCGCAACCACCGTGTATTGACAGTTCCTCAAGAAGAGGAGCGGGTTGAGAGAGGCGATCGGTGATGTCTTGTAGATTTTCTGGTTTTCCCCCAACAGACAGGGATTTGAGTCGTCCGATAGTGTGGGGGATGATCTGGAGGAAGGGATCGTAGGTAGGTAGACCGTTGTTTCTGTACAGCGACAAGTTGACGGGGAGGGGCATTGACCGTTCGAGGTAGACGTGAGTTTTGTCCAGGTTGACGCAGTCGAGATCGGTCCACAAAGGGGGATGCGACACGAACGCCTCCCTCCAAGCCCGACATACGTGGGTCAAAGTAATCACATCTTCGTCTCCGCCGTCGTCCTTATCCCAAAAGTCTGGAACGAGAGTGAGAATTTCAAGAGGGATGCGGTTTATTGGCGCGATCCTGTTTCTCCAGGACCGAATCAACTGGAGGATCTCGAGAGCGCCTTGCTCGAGAGCATCGAACTGAAATAAAACGCGCGTTAATCACAACCCACGCGCCCGTCCCGTTCGTTTGCCTGACCTCTGCGTCGTTTGGGGTCGTTGTGATCCTGTAAACTCGGGTTTCAGTCCCCCTACGCGACACGTCTCACTGTCTGACATACTTTGGTTCAAAAATCCCATCTTGCAGGGCCTTCCTTGCTGCACGCAAGTGGTGAGATATAGAAGGGCCCCGACTGACGGCGGGGGTCCCAGTAGACATGATCGTTGAGATCTCGAGATCAACGAGGGCTGGTGATCCCCAGTGAGAAACCGGGCGAGCGGGAGCGAGCCAGGTTGATCGCGGGCGAACCCCATCAGAAGGTTGACCGGCATCGATTGTAGCGGATCTAGTTCGCGGAATTGAGACGTTTTTCGCTCAGGTCCATCGGGTTCTAACTGTAGCGATGGTTCGGTGCTCTTATCGTCTCGAATAGATCCAAATAGACCTCGTTAGTTCTCATGCCTGCGCCAGGATCGAGCG
>Ga0307511_10002701_pt1 | contig 18461 bp, 17 predicted proteins | sample 13_EM_MG_FD_200266 | JGI IMG/M metagenome (GOLD analysis project Ga0307511, IMG submission 200266) | Populus trichocarpa ectomycorrhiza microbial communities from riparian zone in the Pacific Northwest, United States - 13_EM | ecosystem: Host-associated > Plants > Roots > Unclassified | place... | reverse complement strand
CGCTGGTGACCGCACCGCCCACCAGGTCCGCGCCGAAGGTGTCGATGCTCTGTCCGCGGGTGTCGGCGGTGTGCTGCCCGTCCGCCGCTGAACGTTGCAAGGAGTCGGGGAAGCGGCAACCGGAGTCGGCCAGCTGATGGTCGAGCTGGCCGGTCAGGAAGCCGCGCAGGGCGAGCACCGCCGTCAGCCCCACCGCCGCGCAGCTGAGCGCGAGCAGCACCACCAGTCCGCAGGTCAGCTTGGCGCGCAGGGTTCGTGGCCGCCAGCGCGCGAGACCGGTCAGCCGGGACACGGCCACGCCGGCTTGAGCACGTAGCCCGCGCCGCGCACGGTGTGGATCATCGGCGGCCGCCCTGCGTCCACTTTCCTGCGCAGGTAGGAGATGTACAGCTCGACGACGTGGGCACGGCCGCCGTAGTCGTAGGACCAGACCCGGTCCAGGATCACGGCCTTGCTCAACACCTTGCGAGGGTTCCTCATCATCAGCCGCAGCAGCTCGTATTCCGTCGGCGACAGCTCGATGACCTGACCGCCCCGGGTGACCTCGTGGGCGTCGTCGTCGAGCTCCAGGTCCCCGACGGTGAGCAGGCTCGCGCTCGCGCGCCGGCTTTCCACGCCCGCGCGGCGCAGCAGCCCGTGCAGGCGCGCCGTGACCTCCTCCAGGCTGAACGGCTTGGTCACGTAGTCGTCGCCGCCGGCCCGGATGCCGGCGATCCGGTCCTCGACGGCGTCCCGGGCGGTCAGGAACAGCACGCACACCAGCGGCAGCTCGGCCCGGATCTCGCGCAGCGCGGTCAGCCCGTCGGAATCCGGCAGCGTCACGTCGAGGATCACCGCGTCCGGCCGGAACTCCCGGGCCGCGCGGATGGCGCCCGAGCAGTCCGCCGCGGCGCGCACGTCGAAGCCCTCGTAGGCGAAGACGCCGCAGAGCACCTCGGTGAGGTCCGGCTCGTCGTCGACCACGAGCAGCCGGACGGCGCCGCCGTCGGATCGGACCAATGGCGAGGCGGTGTCGGGAACGCGTGGCTGTGGAGGCATCGAATCCCATGAATACCAGCCGTTCCCCGGAATCTGGCCGAACGCACAGCAAACGCACAGAGCTGCCGCCGGCGGGCCGGTGACCTGGCCGATCCCGGTTTCGCGGCCGACAGGCTCAGAGGGAACTGAGAAGTTCGGCTGCGACAGTGGCTGCGACGAGCCACTTCCCGGAGAGGATCAGGACGCGCCCATGGCATCTGTCCAAGCCCCGAGTCCGCCGATACCGCGCGGCACAGTTCACCGTCCCGATGTCGCCGTCGTGACGCTCACCCTGCTGTGGGCGGGCGCGGTGGCCGTGCTCGCCCTGTGGTGGTTCCAGGGGCAGGGCGAGTCCGGGCTGGACGGCTGGCTCAACGGCGCCGCCACGATGGCCGGCATGCTGGCCGGCTATCTCTGCGCCGTGCTCGTCGCCCTGATGGCCCGAGTGCCGATACTGGAGAACCAGGTCGGCAGCGACCGCGTCGCCCGCTGGCACGCCATGGTCGGCCGCTACACGATTTTCCTGGTCATCACCCACGTCGTGCTGTTCATCTGGGCCGACTCGGGCGGCGGCCGCGGTGGCGGCGGCACCCTGTGGGACGACATCGTCGGCATGGTCACCCGGTCCACGGACATGGTCTACGCCACCATCGGCACCGTGGCCATGCTGGCCGTCGGGTTCGTGTCGGTGCGCGCGCTGCGGCGGCGGATCCGCTACGAGACCTGGTACTACCTGCACCTGACCACGTATGCGGCCATCTATCTGGCCTTCCTGCACCAGGTCTCGATGGGGCACACCGTGGGCGGCACCATCGGGGCCCGCACCGCCTGGTACTCGCTGTACCTGGGCGCGACGGTGCTGGTCCTGTGGTACCGCGTGTGGATTCCGGTGCGCACCAACCTGCGGCACCGCCTGCGGGTCGAGGCCGTCACTGTCGAGGCTCCCGGTGTCTGGTCGGTCTTCGTGCGGGGCCAGCACCTCGACGAGCTCGCTCCCATGCCGGGGCAGTTCTTCCGGTGGCGCTTCCTCGCCCCGCACCTGCGCTGGGCGTCCAGCCCGTACTCGCTGTCCGGCGCCCCGGCGTCGAACATGCTCCGCATCACGGTCAAGGACGCCGGCACGCACAGCGCCGCGATCGCGACGCTGCGGCCCGGCACCCGGGTGTGGGCCGAGGGGCCTTACGGCGCGATGACCGCGGATCGCCGGCGGCGCAACAAGGTGCTGCTCATCGCCGGCGGGATCGGCGTCACCCCGCTGCGCACGCTGTTCGAGACGCTGCCCGCGTCACCGGGCGACCTGACTCTGCTGTATCGGGCCCGTCGCGCCGAGGATCTGGCGCTGTGGCGGGAACTCTCCGCCATCGCGGAGTCCAGGGACGCGCGGCTGCTGTCCACAGTGGATGCCGAGGACGGCACCCTCGCGCCGCTCACCGCGGACGTGCTGCGGGCCACGGTTCCCGACATCCAACAGCACGACGTCTACCTGTGCGGGCCGCCCGCGATGGCCGACGCCGCCCGGGAAGCGCTGCGTGCGGCCGGCGTGCCGGGGCGGCACATCCATCAAGAGTCGTACTCCTGGTGATCTGGCGGTGGAGCTGTGATGAGACTCAGTTCGTTCCAGCGGATCGCGCTGACCACGGTGGCGACCGTGGCGGTGTTCGCGCTGCTGCTTCTGTTCAAGCCGGCCGGGGCGGAACGCGGCGGGCCTGCTGACGGCGGGGGATTCCCGCAAGGGGTGACAAATGCCGGCACGAGATGAGGAGCCTTGCCATGCAGACGCAATCCGACCGCGACGGCAGCGTCCGGACCCGGCCCAGATTCGCGGCGTGGAGCCTGCCGCTGCGGCCCCGTCGCGGCGTCGCCGGGCGCATGCGGCCGTTGCTGTGCGCGCTGGCGGTGACCGGTGTGCTGTTCGGCATCGCCGGCGGCGGCTACCTGCTGGCCGACAACCAGTCCTCCGGCTTCGACCACGGCGGCCGCCCGGCCGGCGCCGGCGGATTCGGCGGCCACGGCCGCTGATCCCGCCGGCGATCGGGGAGTAGTCAGGACGTGATGTCCTTGCGGGCGAACCGCCGCGCGGCCAGCACCGCGAACACCGCGCCGTAGGCCAGCGAGGAGAACGAGCCGCGGACCATGTCGCCCCAGTCGACGTCCGAGCTGAGCAGGTCGGACCACGCCGTCGCGTAGTGGGTGGGCAGGTAGTCGCGCAGGTCGCCGAGGGCGGTGATGGAGTCGAGGATCTGCGACACGATCGACACCAGCACCGCCCCGCCGACCGCGCCCAGCGGCGCGTCCGTGGACACCGACAGCAGCAGCGCCAGCCCGGCGATCCAGATCAGGTAGACGGCCAGGTAGGCGACGGCGATCGCCAGCCGGGCGATCCCGGCGCCGAAGGCCAGGGACTCGCCGGTGGTGCTGATCAGGTCGCCGTCGCCGTACCAGACCAGGCCGACCACCAGCGCCACCGCCGGCAGCACGACCAGGCCCGACACCGACAGGATCCCGGACACGACGGCCTTCTGCCGCAGCAGCCGGCCCCGCGGCACCGGGATGGCCAGCAGGTACTTCAGGCTCGACCAGGACGCCTCGCTGGCCACGGTGTCGCCGAAGAACAGGGCGATCACCACCACCAGCAGGAAGCTGGCCGACGCGAACAGCGCGAAGATGGCGAAGTTCAGGCCGCTGGAGGTGGCCAGGTCCACGAACGCCGAGGAGGCCGACCGCGAGCTGCCCTGGTTCGGCGCCGCCTTGAACGCGATGAGCAGCAGGAACGGCAGCACCGCGAGAAAACCCAGCGCGAACTGGGTGCGCCGCCGCCGCAGCTGGCGGCGCAGCTCCACGCCGAGCCGCAGCGTGCGGGCGCCCCGGTAGCCGGCGACCGACCCATCGGCCTTGATCTGGGCGTGCTCGGTCTCGGCCACGGCGACCAGGTCGGCGATCGCCGCCGGATCGGTGTGCACCCCGTGCTCGTCGGCCATGTCAGCTCCCTCCGCTGCTGTCGCCGGTCTCCACCAGCCGCAGGAACACGTCCTCCAGCCGCCGCCGCGGCCCCGCCTGCTCGACCGCGATGCCCGCCCGGACCAACGCGTCCACCGCCGCCGACCGGGCCGTCGAGCCCAGGTCTGCGTGCACCAGCTGGCCGTCCGAGGTGACCCCGGTGGTGCCGTTCAGGTCGCGCAGCACCCGGGCCGCGTCGGTGACCCGGTCGACCCGGAACGTCGCCTCGCCACCGCCGGCCACGATGTCGGTCACGGCGCCGGCCGCGACCAGCCGGCCCTTGTGCATCACCACGACATGGCTGCACGACTGCTCGACCTCGGAGAGCAGGTGGCTGGACACCACCACCGTCCGCCCGGTCGCCGCGTACCGCCGCAGCACGTCGCGCATCTGGTGGATCTGCGGCGGGTCCAGCCCGTTGGTCGGCTCGTCGAGCACCAGCAGGTCCGGCAGGCCGAGCATGGCCTGGGCGATGGCCAGCCGCTGCCGCATGCCCTGGCTGTAGGTGCGGACCCGGCGCCGCACCGCGTCGCCGAGGCCGGCGATCTCCAGCGCCTGCTCCAGGTGGGCCTCCGCCAGCGGCCGGCCGGTCGCCGCCCAGTACAGCTCCAGGTTGGCCGTGCCGGACAGGTGCGGCAGGAAGCCCGCGCCCTCCACGAACGACCCGATCCGGGACAGCACCGGCGCGCCGGCCCGCACCCGGTGCCCGAACACCCGGATCTCGCCGTCCGTGGGCCGGACCAGGCCCATCAGCATGCGCAGGGTGGTGGTCTTGCCCGCGCCGTTGGGGCCGAGCAGGCCGAGGACCTGCCCCTGCTCCACCCGGAACGACAGCTCCTTCACGGCGGTCAGCCGGCCCGGGTACGACTTGGTCAGGCCGGTGATCACCAGCGGCACGTCGGCCAGCTCCGGGTCGGCGTCGTCGCCGCCGCGCCGGCGCAGCGCGGCGACGATCGCCGCCAGCACCGCCAGGCCCAGGATGATCGCGATGCCGATCACCGGGCCGGCCGGGATGCCGCTGCCCGAGGCGCTGACGCCGTTGACGACGGGCACCTCCAGCCCCATCGGCCCGGCCAGCGCGACCGTCCGCACCGACGGCGTGGTCTCGTTCGCGTACGCCTGGTCGGTCGCGGTGACGACCAGCTGCAGCCGATGCCCGGCGGCCACCGGCCGCACGACACCGGCCAGGCTGACGTTCACGTCCACGCCCGAGCCGTCGGCCGGCAGCTGCACGCGGAACGGGGCGACCGCCGCCCCCGGCAGGGTCCGCCGGCCGTCCGGGCCGACGTCGTAGAGCTTGGCGAACAGCACCGTGTCGCCCCCGCCGACGCCGCCGACGCGCAGCGTGGTGAAGGTGGTGCCGGCGATGGTCAGCGACGAGCCCAGCGGCTCGCTGGTGAACACCGCCGACTGCCCTGGCAGGTCGATGGCCAGGCTGCCGGCCAGGCTCGACGCCGTCGACGAGCCGCCGAGCAGCGCCGCGCCGACCCCTGGCAGGTTGCTGATGGACGCCGGACTGCCGCCCGGCGGCGTGACCACCTGCTGCTGCGGCCCGGCCAGGGCCACCTTCTGCCGGCTCGTCGCGTTGTTGTGCAGGCCCGGATAGGCCGGGGCGGCGATCGTGCGCAGCGTCGGCGCGCCCCGGGCCCGAACGGTGCCCTGCACGTCGTAGGAGAAGCCGGTTCCCGGATTGGGGGACTTGCCGCCCATCAGGTAGTACGTGAACCAGTCGGCGACCTCGGACCGCACGTCGTCGCCCGGCGGGCCGCCGTCGTGGCCGCCCGGGTACCACGACACCTTGACCGGCACGTTGTTCTTGGCCAGCTGACGGGCGGTGGCGTCGGCCTGGTCCAGCCCGAACAGGGTGTCCTGCTCGCCCTGCACCAGCAGCGTCGGCGCGGTGATCTTGTCGGCCACGCTGACCGGCGAATCGCGCCGCAGCAGGTCCACCGTCGCCTGGTCGGCCCGGCCGGTGGTGGCGACCCGGGTGTAGGCGTCGCAGACCTCCTGGGTGAAGCGCCCGCACGCGTTCGCCGGCCCCGACCGGACACCGGTCAGCGCCGAGCCGAACAGGTTGCCGGCCCACACCTTCTTGAACACGCCGTCCTCGCCCTCGACGCCAGCGGCCGGCGTCGAGGCGCCGATCGGGACGGCGCTGGCGGCGTTGGGCAGCAGGGCCGTCGAGAGATCGTTGTACGTGATCAGCGAGGCGATCGCGTCGATCTTCTTCAGCTTGTCCAGGCCGGCGGCCATCAGGGCCAGCGCGCCGCCGTAGGAGCCGCCGGTGATGCCGACCCGCGGGTCGTCCTGCTTGTCCTGCTGCACCTCCGGCTGCCGGGACAGCCACAGCACCAGCTGGTTGGCGTCCTCGACCTCGTAGTCGGGCGAGTTCAGCGCGATCTGGCCGGTGCTGCGGCCGAAGCCGCGGGCCGAGTAGGCCAGCACCGCGAACCCGCGCCGGGCCAGGTCGGTCGCGTCGTCGACCAGGTCGGCCTTGGTCTGGCCGAAGCCGGGCGACACGATCACCGCCGGGGCGGGCGTGGTCTCCGGCAGGTAGAAGGTGGCGTCCAGCTGGATCGGCTGGGTGGCCCCGTCCGGGCCGTCGACCACGTCGATCAGCACGTCCCGGGACGTGACCGTCGGGGTCGGCGCCGGCCGGTTGACCCACATCACGCCCGCGACGGCGAGCAGCAGCAGGGCCACCAACCCCGCCGCGGGCCATTTACGGCTGGTCAAGACTCTCCTCGGGCGTCCAGCACCTCGCTGACGTGCTCCACCATCGGCGGGTCGTCGAAGTACTCGCTGACCGCGCTGCGCCAGTTCACGAGATGCTCGGAGTAGTAGAACTGCTGGGTGTGGGCCTCGAGCGAGTCCCACTCGGTGATCACCAGATACCGGCACGGGTCCTCGACGCTGCGGGTCAGCTTGGCCGACCGGCAGCCCGGGCTGGCCAGGATGTGCTCGATCGCGCCGCGCGAGGCGGCGACGAAGGCAGCACCGCAGCCCGCCCGGATGTGGATCTCCGCGATCGTGAGGATCACCGAGCAATCGTGTCATGCCCCCGCAGACATGTGGTCACGGGTTGTGTCGAACCCCGCGAGTCCCGCTCAGCGTCAGGGCGAACGTGTGAAACGGATTCGTGCATTCGGTGTGACGCTGGACGGGACTCGCCGGGGTTGGTGGCGGGCTGTGACGTTGGACCCCCGGCTGGCCTCGGAGGGTGGTCATAGGGGACAATGAGTAATTGTTGGAGGGGAGTATTCCTTCGCGGCGGCGTCGTCAGCACGGTGTTCAACGACGAGCATCCGGTTCCGCCGGCCGACATCGTTCGCGGTGTCGGTGGAAGAGACCTCCGGTCGGTGGCGCACGCCCGGAGACCGGAGGTTTTGATGATCGTCCCACTGTGGTTGTGGATCGCCACCCTCGGCGGACTGGCCGTCCTGCTCGCCCTCGACCTGTTCATCGTCGACAGCCACCCGCACGCGGTGAAGGTCGGCGAGGCGGCCCGCTGGGTCGTCTTCTACGTGCTGTGCGCGCTGGCCTTCGCGGCCGGCCTGTGGTGGTTCGCCGGGTCGGCCCCGGCCAGCGAGTTCATCGCCGGCTATCTCACCGAGTACTCGCTGTCGGTGGACAACCTGTTCGTCTTCGTCATCATCATGTCCACGTTCGCCGTGCCGAAGATCCACCAGCACCGGGTGCTGCTGGTCGGCGTGGTGTTGGCGCTGCTGATGCGAGGCGTGTTCATCGGCGTCGGCGCGGTGGTGATCAGCCAGTTCAGCGCGGTCTTCTACCTGTTCGGCGCGTTCCTGATCTACACCGCGGTGCAGATGGCCCGCTCCCAGGGCCAGTCCCACGAGGACGAGGAGTACAAGGAGAACCTGCTGATCAGGATCTCCCGCAAGATCCTGCCGGTGACCGAGAGCTACGACGGCTCGAAGTCCTTCGTCCGCCGCGACGGCCGCCGCATGGTCACCCCGATGCTGATCGTGATGATCGCCATCGGCACCACCGACCTGCTGTTCGCGCTGGACTCCATCCCGGCCATCTTCGGGCTCACCAAGGAGCCCTACCTGGTGTTCACCGCCAACGCGTTCGCGCTGATGGGCCTGCGCCAGCTGTACTTCCTGATCGGCGGCCTGCTGGACCGGCTGGTGTACCTGCCGATCGGCCTGTCGGTGCTGCTGGGCTTCATCGGCCTGAAGCTGATCCTGGAGGCCCTGCACGACAACGAGCTGCCGTTCCTCAACGGCGGCGAGGGCCTGCCGGTGTGGGAGATCAGCACCGGCACCTCGCTGGCGGTGATCGGCGGCGTGTTGGCCGTCACGACCGTCGCCAGCCTGGTCAAGACGCACTTCAGCCGCAAGGCCGATACCAAGGCGGCCTGACGGTACGGTCGCCGGGTGCGCCCTGAAGACGTCGCGCTGCTGCGCGTGCCCGGCTCCGTCACCCTGCGCGGCGATCTGCTGCTGACCGACGTGGCCCACCCCGACCTGGAGACCGACAGCTATCGGGGTGGCATCGTCCGCGTGCCGACGGACGCCGTGTCGACGGCATTTGGGCCGAAGCCGTGGACCCAGGGCGACCGGGACACCTCGCCGCGGATCTCGCCGGACGGCCGCTGGGTCGTCTTCCTGCGGAACCACCAGCTGCACGTGATCCCGGCCGACGGCGGCGAGGCCCGCCGCCTGACCGACCTGCCCGGCGAGGTCAGCACCCCGGTGTGGGCCCCGGACTCCCGCCGCGTCGCGTTCGTGGCCCGCGTGCCCGAGCCCGGCCGCTACGGCGCCGAGGGCGCGCCGGAGGCCGAGGCGCCGCGTCGGATCACCGACGTGCGCTACCGGTTCGACGACGTCGGCTTCCTCCGCGACCGGTTCCAGCAGGTCTTCGTGGTGGACGTCGAGGCCGGCGAGGTCCGCCAGCTGACCGACAGCCCGGCCGACTTCGAGGGGCCGGCGTGGTCCCCCGACGGCCGGCACGTGCTGGTCATCGGCCCGCGGCAGGACGCGGGCGAGCTGGTCCTGCACGACGACGTGTACGCCGTGCCGGCCGCCGGCGGCGAGACCGTCGTCGCCGTCCGCGGCGAGGGCATGGTCTCGGTCATCGCCGCCTACGCCGACCAGATCTTCCTGGTCGGCACCGAGTTCGACGGCCTGGCCTCGGGGCCGATCCCCGCCAGCGTGTGGGCCGCGCCGTGGGACCCGGCCGGCTCACCCCAACCGCCGCGGCGGCTGACCGACCCGGGCACCGTCGACTGCGAGCGCACCGTTGGCACTCTGGTCGTCACTGAGGACGGCGTCCTGGTGCTGGTCCGCAACCGCGGCGCGGTGGAGCTGCGCCGCGTGCCGTTCGACGCGGATCGGGCCCCGCTGGCCGACATGGACCTGGTCGCCGGCGACCACGCCGAGGTCAAGACGTTCGCCGAGGACGCCGGCCGGATCGCCGTGGTCGTGGCCACGCCCGACAGCGCCGGCGAGGTCGTCCTGGTCGGCGCCGACCTCCGCACCGACTTCGGCGCGGACCTGCGCGCCGCCGGCATCCGGCCGCTGCGGGAGATCCACGGCACCTCCCCGGACGGCTACCCGGTGCACGGCTGGCTCGCGCTGCCGGAGGGTGAGGGCCCGCATCCGGTGATTCTGAGCGTGCACGGCGGGCCGTTCATGTACTACGGCTGGGGCCTGTTCGACGAGGCCCAGGTCTACGCCTCCGCCGGCTACGCCGTGGTGCTGTCCAACCCCCGCGGCTCCGCCGGCTACGGCCACGACCACGGGACGGCGCTGCTCGGCAACCTGGGCAGCGTCGACGCCGACGACGTGCTCGCGCTGCTGGACGCCGCCCTCGAGCTGCCGGAGTGCGACGCCGAGCGGGTCGGCGTGATGGGCGGCTCCTACGGCGGCTTCATGACCACCTGGCTGGCCGCCCACCACGGCCACCGGTTCCGGGCGGCCTGGAGCGAACGCGCCGTCAACGCCTGGGACTCGTTCGCCGGCTCGTCCGACATCGGCTGGTGGTTCGCCGACGTGTACGCCGGCGCGGACCCGGACACGCAGCGGGCCGTGAGTCCGCTCACCTACGCCGACAAGATCAGCATCCCGTTCGCGGTGGTGCACTCCGAGCAGGACTGGCGCTGCCCGCTGGAGCAGGCCCAGCGCCTGTTCGTGGCCCTCAAGCGCAACGGCACGCCCACCGAGCTGCTGCTTTTCCCCGGCGAGGGGCACGAGCTGACCCGCTCCGGCCGGCCGCGGCACCGGCGGCAGCGGTTCGACGCCGTGCTGGACTGGTGGGACCGGCATCTCGGGGAATCCGTTGGCCCCGAGCACCGGTGATTTGGCACCCTCCCGTCATGACATGGACGGTGCGACGGGCCGATTCCGGTGACGTTCGCGAGCTGGCCAGGATCAACCATGAATCCTGGCGAAACGCCGCTCGCGGCACGGTGCCGGACGTGTTGCTCGACCGGATGCTGCCGGAGAGCCACCTCAACGGCTGGCGACGATGGGTGCGGCTGCCCGACCCCGACGGGGTTTTCGTCGCCGAGGACATGGACGGGAGAATAGGCTCCTACTGTGTCGTCGCGGAGGCCCGCGACGACGAGGACGTGCACGCCGACCTGCGTACGGGCGAGCTGGTGTCGGTGCACGCCGACCCCGGCTGCCAGGGCACCGGCGCCGGCCGCAGCGTGCACGACGCGGCCATGGGCCACCTCGCGGAGCAGGGCTTCCGCTACGTGGTCCTGTGGGTGCTCGAAGACGACTGGACGACCCGTTCCTTCTACGCCCATCTGGGCTGGCGCCACGACGGCGCGTCCAAGGAGCACGTGGTCGGCGAGCACCGTCTGGGGCTGGTCCGCTACGGGAGGTTTCTTCCAGGAAGCCGACGCTATCGACCCCCGTCGGGCTGGCGACGTCCCGCCTACGGATGAGGCCACACCCACCGTGACTCAGCCCAACATGATGTAGTTCAGCTCCTCGCAGATCCGGCTCAGCGGCAGGTCGAGGCCCGGGTGCTCCAGCGGCAGCAGCACGTCCGGGGCGTCGGGCATGGCGTTGCCGCCGGGCGGGTCCCACAGGCAGATCGCCGGGTCGCCGGCGTCCATGGAGGACCGGTACCAGAGGCCGTCGAGCTCGGGGTAGGCGGCGCGGATGGTCCGCGCCCAGGCCTGGGTGAGGTCCTTGGGGCCGCTGCTGATCTCCTGGGACGCGCCGGCCCGGGTCGGCCACAGGCCGGCCAGGTCGAGCAGCCGCAGGGTCCGCCGGGGCCGGAAGACGACCAGGTGCGGCCGCCGGGTCCGGCGGTCGACGGTCGAGGTGGCCTGGTAGACCTCGGCGACGCTGGTCCGCACCGACAGCCCGAAGTAGAGCACGCCGTGCGCCGGGTCCTCGGCCGGCGGGCCGGCCGGGTGCGGGTCGAACCGGGCGTGCGGCAGCGGGCCGGTGTAGCGGAAGGAGTTCCAGCGCTGCGGGTGGCTGCCGCCGGCGGTGAAGATGCGGACGAGCCGGGTCGCGCGGTGCACGGCCACCACATCCTCGGCGCGACGCAGTAGCGCCTGGAGCACCGCGGGTGCCGGCGGCGTGGGGAGCCGAGCCATTCAGATACGTCGTTTCCGTTCGGGGAAGGGGACGGTGCCGTTCGGTCCGGCCGGAGCCGACCTCGCCCAGAGCCGACCTCGGATAGTGCCAGCGGGTCGGTCGGCGGTCGAACCGGGGAGGCGTGAGGCGTCCGTCAGATCGGCGTGCCCAGCATCGAGGCCTGGGCGGCCACGCGGCGCGGGTCGCCGCCGGCCAGCAGCCAGTCCCGGGGCGTGCCGGGGGCGCCGCCGATCGGCAGGTCCTCCTGCGGCGTGGTCATGAACCCGGCCAGCACCAGCGGCGGCTGGTCGTCGGGCATGGCCGCGAGCACCGCCTCCAGGCCCGGCAGCACGCCGGAGTCGGCGAACTGCCAGGCCGGCAGCCGCCAGCTGCCGCGGTCTTTCCAGCCGGCCAGCCGGCCGGCGGCCAGGCGGTGCCGGATTCGGCTGGTGTCGACGTCGAGCACCGCGGCGGCCTCGCCGACGGTGAGCGCGGTGTCGACCAGCACGGTCCGGGCGGCCAGCTCGCGGGCCCGCGGCTCGAAGTCGTCCTCCCGCAGGCCGCCGAGGTCCAGGCCGACGTCGGTGAGCGCCTCGCTCTGGTCGGGCGTGAAGTAGGCGGCCGGCTCGGGGTGCGGCGGGGCGAGCCGCCTGGCCACGTCCTCGACCAGGGTGAGGAACTCGTCGGCGGTCACCCGCAGGCCCGCCTTGGCCAGTACAGTCTCGAGCGCCATGGTCATACGCACAGGGTAGCCTGCGCGTGCGCATTCGTGCGACGTTGTCACCCGAATCACCCTCGAATTCGACCGGCTGCACCCGCGGCGACACTCTACGTAGGCAAACCGCGGCACGTGCCCTTGGGGGATGGGGGTCGCGAGGCACCGGTTACGCTGGCTCTTCGTGACTGGCCGATTCGTGAGGGAACCGGTGGACGCCGAGCCGAACACCACGCCCGTGCACCGGTCCCGCGGCGAGTTGATCTTGTGGACGGTCGCGTCCCTGGTCCTCGTCGCGGCGATCGCGTTCAGCACGGTCTACATCGGGACGTACAACCAGCACCACTTCACCGACCTGTACGTCTACCTCGGCGGCGGCGACGCCTTCCGGCACGGCCAGGACCTCTACCAGACCGAGATGCAGACGCCGTTCGCCGGCTTCCTGCTCAAGTTCACCTACCCGCCGCTGGCCGCGATGCTGTTCGCCGGGCTGGCGGTGCTGCCGCTGGCCGCGTCGATCGCCATCTTCACCACGGCCACGCTGGCGGTGCTGTTCCTGTGCCTGCGCGCGGTGCTGGTGCGGGTCGCCCCGGCCCGGCTGCTGGCCCGGTTCCCGGTGCCGGTGCTGGCCCTGGCGATCACGCTCGGCGCGGCCTGGCTGGAGCCGGTCCGCGAGACGATCTCCTTCGGCCAGGTCAACATCCTGCTGCTGGGCCTGATCGTGGCCGACTGCCTGGTGGCCAAGCCCTGGTGGCCGCGCGGCCTGCTGATCGGGCTGGCCGCCGCGATCAAGCTCACCCCGGCCGCCTTCGTGCTGTACTTCGTGGCCAAGAAGGACTGGCGGGCCGCGCTGACCACGGTCGGCGGCTTCGTCGGCTTCGGGCTGATCGGCTTCGCGCTGGCCCCCGGCGACTCGGCCAGCTACTGGTTCAAGGACTTCTTCGACACCAACCGGGTCGGCAACCTCGGCTTCAGCTACAACCAGTCGCTGCGCGGCGTGGTGGCCCGGGTGGGCCTGCCGGCCAACCTGGAGGGCCCGTTCTGGGTGGTGCTGTGCCTGGGCGTGCTGGCGCTGACCTGGCTGATCGTGCGCCGGACCCGCCTGGCCGGCCAGGACCTGCCGGCGATGCTGGCCGTCGGGGTCTTCTCGCTGCTGGTGTCCCCGGTGTCGTGGGCGCACCACTGGGTGTGGGCGGCGCTGGCGCTGGTGTGGGGCGTGGCCATGGCGGTCCGCGCCCGGTCCTGGCCGCTGGGCCTGCTCAGCGCCTTCGCGCTCTACCTGTTCTGGTGGGCGCCGTACCACCAGGCCCCAGAGCTGCGCGATCCCGGGCAGTACTGGGGCCTGTGGAACAGCGTCTTCGGCAACGCCTACGTGTGGATGGCGATCATCGTGCTCGTCGTGATGACGGTGTGGTCACGCGGGCTCAGGGCCAGCTCAGGCGGCGCCCTGGACCACGCTGTCGCGGAGACCCCGTAGCCGGAAGGCCATCAGGATCAGCGAGACGCCCCAGATCAGGGCGAACACGCCGATCGTGGTGAGCAGGGCGAGCGCGCCGGCGCCCGGGTTGAGCAGCAGCACCACGCCGAGGATGAAGGTCAGCGCGCCGGTCACGATGAGGAACCAGGCGTGGGCCATGGTCCGCCGCAGCGCGATGCCGGCGATCACCTGGACCACGCCGGCCACGATCGCCCACACGGCGATGATCACCAGCAGCACCACCGCGGTCTCGCCCGGCAGCATGATCGCCACCAGCCCGGCCAGCACGCCGACCACGCCGATCAGCACGTTCGACCAGCGGTGCCCGCGCACCGCCGCGCCGAGCGCGATCGAGCTGACGCCGTCGACGAGTGCGTAGAAGCCCCAGAGGAAGATCAGGGCGAGCAGGGTCATGCCCGGCCAGGCCAGGGTGACGATGCCGAAGATCACGGCCAGTGCGCCGCGGAGGGCCACCAGCCACCAGTTGCGCGTCAACAGTTCGACCACGTCGTCATGGTCGCGGTCGCCGGCCCGGGCCGCAACGCGAGAGTGCGGCCGCCCGGGCAGGACTGACCGTTTGTCGGGCCGGCGGTTGGCGTAACCCGTTCGGCGGTGTTGTGGGCCGGATAGCTCACGGCGGCCGGACCGGCTTGTCTCAGAATTCGCTTTGAAAGCCGTGAGAATATGATCGAAGTGATGGGCGGGTTTGTGATCGCCGCGTTTGCGGGCGGACCCGTCGTCGCGGTTGACGTGCCTGGTCGGAGGCTGGTTGGTGAATCATGAACGGTGTTCGCAGGCATGTCGTGTGCTGGTGAAATTCACATAGTCGGCCTGGTCGAGGTTAACGGTTAAGGCTGTCGAGGATCGGACACGGTTGGCGAGAATCGCGGCAACCGCCTGTCCCTCGTCGTGCCTGGGAGCGACCATGCGTTATTTTGAGCAAGGAAAAGAGTATGTTATATCTCTGTATCGGATCGTGCTCGGCCTTCTCTTCGTCTCGCACGGCGCCGGCTCGATCTTCGGCCTGTTCGGCGGCAAGCAGTCCGCGTTCGGCGCCTGGCCGGGGTGGTGGGCCGCGGCGATCCAGCTCGTGGCCGGCGCCCTGGTGCTGATCGGCCTGTTCACCCGGGTGGCCGCGCTGCTGTGCTCCGGCTCGATGGCCTACGCCTACTTCACGGTGCACATGCCGAAGTCGTTTTTCCCGATCCTCAACGGCGGTGAGGCGTCGGTGCAGTTCTGCTGGGCGTTTCTGCTGCTGGCCTTCCTCGGCCCGGGCATCTGGTCGGTCGATCGGATGATCCGTCGAACCGCGGCTATCCAGGTGAGCAGCCCGGTGGCGCAGCCGGCGGAGGCGTGAGCGAACAGCGGGAAAGGCCCGACTTGTCACTCGGCTGATCGAGTGAATATCGATGGATTGTTCGTTGATGAACTATGACGAGGGCGTCGACGTGCTTTCCCGGTGGACCAGCAATGGGACATGGTCCTCCATGTCGGCTCCCTCGTCGCCGTCGAGAACGGCCAGCAGTGAACGGGCGGCGGCGGCCCCGAAGGCGAAGGTGTCCCGGGTGAGCGCGGTCAGCGGCGGGTGCAGCAGCTGGCACAGCGGCGAGTCGTCCCAGGCGACGATCGACAGCGAGGCCGGCACGGCCACACCCAGCTCGGTGGCGACGGCGACGCCGGCCACCGCCATCACGTCGTTGTCGTAGACGATCGCGGTCGGCGGCCGCGGCGACCCGAGCAGCCGCCGGGTGGCGGCCGCGCCCTGCTCGCCCGAGTAGTCGGTCATGATGATCGGGATCTCGTCGAGGCCGTGCGTCCGGACGGCCGCCAGGAAGGCCTCGGTGCGGCGCTCGGTGTGCAGCAGGTCCGGCAGCCCGGCGACGCGGGCGATCCGGCGGTGGCCGAGCCCGGCCAGGTGATCGACGATCTGGGTCATCGCCCGGGCGTCGTCGGCCCACACGCTCGGCAGCCGGCCGTGATGGCCCGGTCCGCCTATCACCATCGCCGGCAGGTCCAGCTCCTCCAGCAGCACCACCCGGGCGTCGTCGACCCGCAGGTCGATCAGGAACACCGCGTCGACCCGCCGCTCCGACCACCACTGCCGGTAGACGGCGATCTCGGCCGCCTGGTCCTCGACCACCTGCAGCAGCAGGGCGATCCGCCGCGGCGAGAGCTCGGCCTGCAGGCCGGAGATGAGCTGGAAGAAGAACGGCTCCACGCCCAGGGTGCGGGCCGGCCGGGCCAGCACCAGGCCGATCGCGTCCGAGCGGGCCGCGGACAGCGCCCGGGCCGCGTTGTTGGGATGCCAGTCCAGCTCCCGCGCCACCTCGAGGATCCGGGTGCGGGTCGCCTCGGACACGCCGGGCAGGCCGTTGAGCGCCATCGACACCGCGCCCTTGGACACGCCCGCCCGCCGGGCGATGTCCATGATCGTCGGTCGTTTCACGACTGCTCCAAACGGCCTTGAGGGCAGCAGCTAAACCGGTTCAGCCACATCGCTAAACCGGTTTACCTCGAAGGTAGGATCCAGTCGTGGGGATGACATGTCAAGGCCTCTACCAGGACAAATTCGATGGTTGACAACAGGGGATCGCCTTTGGCAAATTCGTGCGCGTCCCTGGCGCTGCGCACACGTATTGGACGGTTGTCATGCCGACGAATCCCCTGTCGAGGCGCGGTTTCCTGCTGGGTGTCGCGGCGACAACCGCGCTGGGCGTGACCGGCTGCGGCCTCGGCGGCTCGTCGGACACCTCCGGCGACACCAGCGGCCCGATCACCGGGGACGTCACCGGCGAGATCAAGTTCCAGACCTGGGCGCTGAAGCCGAAGTACACCGACTACATCAACGGCATGATCACGGCGTTCCAGAAGCAGCACGCCGGCGTCAAGGTCACCTGGATCGACCAGCCGGCCGACGGCTACCTGCAGAAGGTCACCGCCGACGCCGCCGCCGGCAACCTGCCCGACGTGGTCAACGTGCCGCCGGACCTGTCCTACCCGCTGGCGAAGAAGAAGCTGCTGGTCGACATCGACACGGCGGTTCCCGACGCCAAGAAGGACTACCTGGACAACTCGTGGGCCGCCTACGAGCTGCCCGGCCAGAGCGGCTCCTACGGCTTCCCCTGGTACCTCAACACCGGCCCGACCTTCTACAACAAGGCCCTGTTCCGCCAGGCCGGCCTGGACCCGGAGCACCCGCCGACGAACTACTCCGAGCTGGAGAACGACGCGCTGGTGATGGCCCAGCGCAGCAACAAGCAGATCGCCATGCTGGGCCTGACCCCGGTGATCGCCGACTTCGGCCTCTACGGCGTGACCGTGATGAACGCCGACGGCACCAAGTTCACCTTCAACGACAGCAAGGGCCTCGAGTTCGTCGAGATGTACAAGCGGCTCTACGACGCGGGCGCGCTCATTCCCGAGGCGCTGACCGCGAACTACACCGGCGCCGGCACCAAGTTCATGAACCAGCAGATTGCCTGGGCCCCGGGCTCGGCCTACGACCTGCAGAACTTCAAGACCAACGCGCCCAGCCTGTACGCCAACGTCGGCATCACCAAGACCATCACCAACACCGGCAAGGCCGTGATGTACGTGCAGGGCCTGTCGGTCGCGGCGTCGAGCAAGAACAAGCCGACGGCGCTGGCCTTCGCCCGGTTCGTCACCAACGCCGAGAACCAGATGGCCTTCGCCAAGCTCACCGCCATCTTCCCCAGCACCAAGGGCTCCATGTCGGACCCGTACTTCGCCGACGACGGCGGCACCGACGAGGGCCGGGTGCGTGTCGCCGCGGCCAAGCAGCTGGCCACCGCGGTGAACTACACGCCGGTGCAGTGGAGCGACCAGATGACCACGCAGCTTCAGCAGAAGCTGTCCGACGCCATGCAGGGCAAGACCACGCCCAAGCAGGCCCTGGACGACACCGTCGCGCAGTGCAACAAGCTACTGGCGGGCTAGCGGTGAGGACCGCGGCCGAGGTGCGCCCGGGCGATGTGCGAGCTCCTGTTCGCCGGCCGGCGGCGAGGATCGCTCAGCAGCGCTGGTTCACGCCCTGGCTGTTCCTGCTGCCCGGCCTGGCCGTGGTGATCGTCTTCAACCTGTTCCCGTTCCTGAACACGGTCGTGCTGGCCTTCACCAACGCCAAGGTGCTCGGCGGCGGCCACTTCACCGGCGCCGACAACTTCGTGCGCATGGCGCAGGACCCGGTGTTCTGGACAGCGGTCGGCAACAGCGCCCTGTACATCGTGGGTGTGGTGCCGCCGCTGGTGATCCTGCCGCTGCTGCTGGCCCTGCTGGTGGAGCGCAAACTGCCGGGCATCACCTTCTTCCGCACGGCCTTCTTCACGCCGGTGATCGCCTCGATCGTCGTCGTCGGCCTGATCTGGACCTGGATGCTGGACACCCGTGGCCTGGTCAACGACGTGCTGACCGGGCTGGGTGTGCTGAAGACCCCGATCCCGTTCCTCACCGACCAGTGGCTGCTGCTGGTCAGCGCCATGCTGGTGACGGTGTGGAAGGGCCTGGGCTACTACATGGTGATCTATCTGGCGGCGCTGGGAACCGTGTCCAAGGACCTGCACGAGGCCGCCCAGGTGGACGGCGCGGGCTGGTGGCGGCGGCTCTTCTCGGTGACGCTGCCGGCGCTGCGGCCGACGATGGTGCTGGTGGCGGTGCTGTCCGCGGTGTCGGC
>Ga0307511_10002700_pt1 | contig 18475 bp, 23 predicted proteins | sample 13_EM_MG_FD_200266 | JGI IMG/M metagenome (GOLD analysis project Ga0307511, IMG submission 200266) | Populus trichocarpa ectomycorrhiza microbial communities from riparian zone in the Pacific Northwest, United States - 13_EM | ecosystem: Host-associated > Plants > Roots > Unclassified | place... | reverse complement strand
TTCCCACTCCATCTCCAATTCCCGCAACCTCCTTGCCCCCTCCACAAACCCCCACACAACCTCCACCATCTCCCCGGGCCCCATAATCAGCGCACTAGAGACATCAATCACCACCTTTGGCACCGTTCTAAGCACCCTGACTCCTTCCACCAGTACACTCTGCACATTCACCTCCCAGTACCCCTCAACTTGATCCTTCAGGCTCGTCCACTTCCATTCCTTCTCTGGCGCAAACTCAAGCACGGTTCCACCTAGAGTGAGGATTGCTTCTGTTGGTGAGACTGTGGCGAAAGACCATACTGGGCGTTGGAGGACTACTTCATTGCTGCTCTCTTTGAAGAGGGGTGAGGTGGTGTGCAGGTAGGTGAGTAGTGAAGGGTGTGTGCTTTGCGAGAGAGTTGGGAAGGCGAGGCCCCAGACGGCCCCGGAGGGAAGGAGGGTTGAGTGGGTGGCGCGGTGGGCGAGGCAGTGAGTGAAAGGTATACGGATGGTAGTGAAGCTGCTTACCGGCGCTGTAGCTAGGGAAAATGGGATGGATATGGAGGAGGGATGGTGTGGGAGGGTAAGGTGGTCGGAGGAGAGGAGGCAGGTGTCGGTAATGTGTGTATTTGTAGAGACTAGATATTATGTGGGCTAGTGGTTAGCCTTTATCACCTACCTACCCTCTGGAGAAGGTGGGGGCATACGATAATTCTTAGACGCCCCTTTCTCAAACGCCACCCCTGCCGTCGTCGAATGCACTACAAAATCGGAACTCAACATATCCAGAACCTGTCCCGTCCAGGGCGACATTAGCCTCGAGCTTACTCCCTCTCTCCACCCCCTCTTCGCTTCCATCCCAGTCAGCACCACATCAACTCACAAACTCAATCCTCTGCCCCTCCCCTCCTCCCAACGTAACATCCCCGACCCATCCCCCAGCCCTCCCGACCTTCCCACCCCCCAACAACCTCCCTTCATCCTCACCCTTCTCTTTGCCCCTCGCCCCACCATCCCTTATCCACCCTTTCCATTTTGGAACTCTAACCACCCTCTTCATCCCCTTATCAAATTCCCGCCTAGTATCTCCTCCATTCTTCCTCACTCTGCTGTCGTAAAAGAATAGTTCATCCCTGAGGGCGGTAAGATTCGCTAAATCATCGTGATGTTGAAAGGACCATGAGTGTAAGTATGTTGAGAGTGGGAAGCGGTAAGGCCGAAGGAGGAAGTTGGTGACTTGCGGTGCGGTAGTTGGGAAGTGTTTATTGGACCCTTGGGCTGTTGTTAAGTCGGCGGAAAGGAGTGTCAGAAGAAGGGTATGTAGGAGCTTCATCGCCCCGCTATTATATCGGGCACTTGTTATACGCTGGGTGAAGTTGAGTTAGCTGATATGCTGACCTCGGTCGGAGCACCGGAGCTGGGCACTATATATCATGAGATGCCAAATCGGGAAGTACGCTAAAATCGAAATTGAACGACAGGGGTACAAGTATGTTTGATGGGGAAATAATCCCACTGTGATATTCCAGCTATACGTGATAATAGAAGTACAACAATATAAGTAGTCTGGCACGACCATCCTCCAAGGGAGGAATAATAAGCAATAAAAAAACCTCCCAATCCAGTCATTCAGTCATCCAGTCATAAGTATAGCGAAGAAGCTATGACCCCGTACCAAGAACCACAACCTCCAACACTGCGCTCGTACCTCCCTTCACTGTCTCCACCGCTTCCTTCAATAACCCATCCAACTCGTTTACACTCGTTGCCTTGCCTCCCCAAATCTTTCCTCCAGCTGCAGCCTTTGCGATTCCACCATAATCTGGGGACGGGTCAAACTCAATGCATAGCTCTTCATTTGTCGCCGTAGATGAGAGACCATTTGAATGAACAAGTAAAGCGCTCCTCTTTGGAGCATTCCACCCTGTTGGACGTGTATTAGCATTTAAGGCAGCATTGCTGTGAAGACAGGAGGGGTGTACCTTTGTTGTTGATGACAATCGTGAGAAACGGAATATTATATCGCATTGACATCCAATATACTGATGAAGGGACAGAAAATAGGAACGTTCCATCGCCAACAATGGCAGCGACAAATCTTCCAGCATTCGGAGTACCATTGTCAAGGGCAAGCTTGATACCTAGTGCGGCACCTCCAAACCATCCCACTTGATGACCTGTTAGCTTCCTATAATAATATTATCCAAGGGCAACTCACATCCACCAGCACCCGAATTTCTGAGAGTAAAGTCAGTAATGAATCAATAGGAGCAATAGGAGGAAAAGAGTCAACTTACAATATACTACCAGGCTCAGTCATCTTTAATTGATCCACAACCGCCACTACAAGACCTCGTTAGTATTGACACTAAGTGTGCCTGTAACGCCAGCCACATACCAGTTTGAGTAACAGCCTCCAGACACACAATTGCGTCCTTCGGCATCACTCCCTTTAATTTATTTGCGACATACGCAGAGGTCAATGCACCATCTGCCCGTGGCTCCGCTACTTTCCTCAAATTGGCCAACCTTTCTTGATATTCCTTCTCTAGAATTTCGAATCTCGACCTGTACACGGTCGAATATGCCGTCAAATGACCAGCAATAGACTTGTTGAGCTGCTTCAACACGGTCTCCACATCCGCCTTGAAGCGTGATTTTGCGGAAATATAAAACACTGGCATTTGCTGCTTCATAGGGTCAACATCAATGTGCCAGATGGCAGTCGTGGTTGGTTTGCAAAGCGTAGGAATCCATGGCACATCACAATCTAGGACAATTATGACATCTGCCTTTGTGACCCATGGGTGACTTCCATATCTCAATCCAAGGTAACCTAACAATTTCATCAGAACTCATGTCACCCTTGTCTTCTGTTAGGAGATTACTCACTTCGGTGGTTGGCAGGGAAACACATATCACTCCCGCAAGTATCCAAGACCCTGATGGGCAACGTATCCGCAAGGCTCACCAGCTCTCTCACAGCATTGTGATTTCTCCCTACATATCCCGTGATAATGAGGGGGTTCCGTGCACCTATAAGTGCATGAGTAATCTCCTCGACGGCACTCTCTGGAAGCGAGCCTAGTGCAACTGATCCCCAAACCGACATATCTAGGTGATATGGTTCGATATCCTCCTCGAGAACTTCTCTCGCTGCACATAAATACACTGGCCCCTTTGAATCCGAGGTAGCAAATTGTAAAGCTCTCATCATCATTTGTTTGATATTCTTCCCTGTCTTCACCTCGCAGTCTATTCCTCATGCGTTAGTACTGTCCTCTCACCAAATAGAGACAACAGTGTAGGGACTAAGAACTTACCATATCGGCAATACTGCCTCACAATAGCCCCCTGATCCTTCGCATCCTGTAAATAATGAATAAACTCCGTCCTTGTACCTCTCATCTCTCCATCCTGCGTGAAGGGGCTCAACCCGGCAAATATCAAGACCGGAACACGCCCACAGCTAGCATTGTGCACTGCCGCAGCCAACCCTTGCGTTCCAACATCCACGTGCACAATCACGGCCTGGGGTTTTCCAGTAACACGTGCCATGCCGTCGGCGCATGATAGAGCCACCATTTCGTTCGGACATGTTATGATCTTGGGGAAATTGGGGGTCTGCTCGCGGCGGCCTTTGACGAGAGCTTCGAGGATAGATGGATGGTCAGAACCTGGTTGAATTTGGTGGATGTCAGAAGAATTTCTATTGGAGCAGAGCATTGAAGGCTGGGGACAAGGAATTGCACAACGAACCTAGGTTGACGAAGCAATGCGTAACTCCTGCCTATGCTCAACAGCAAAGCCGTTAGCTTCATGGACTTATTCTGTGAATATAATATAAAATCTGTTTGAAGGTTCGGTGCAATTGGTTAAGTATAAGATTGGGTCATGTATTTACCTCCGCCAGCATCTCAAAAAATGCAAACGAAGCTGTATACATGTTGCCTAGATGTCTTCACTGTCAATTTCTAGGGGCTAGGTGGAATCTTAAAAAGATGAAAAATTCGATGGAGCAATGGGGGAACTGTCCAGATATGAAGGGCGCAGCTGACTGTGGATGGTACTTATAGGGGCTCAAAACGCGGGGATGTCCGAAGATCATGATTACTTAGAGGGCTCCTCATGGCGAGTATCATTGGCCTGATCGTGACGTTACATATTATTACTATATAGGGAACTCTATAATAACAGGCTTGCCATTAACCGTCTCTACCCGCATTCAAGGTACTTGGCTACATATCATGTAGTAAGTACATTAGCTTTACCCACATCAGGTAGTACTGCACTTGTCTCGTTCCCAGTTTTAGTTTAGCGTTTTCTTACTGTGACGCGCATCTGTTCCGTCTACCTCTACTAGCGCAACGAATTGGGTCTGGGTACGAGACTGGTAGGTGGTGCTAAGTACTCCAGTGGGGGAGGTGCCAACCAGTTACGGGGTAATTTATGGGAGACCATGTCCAATCAACGCCTGACCGTCAGATCCGATAAGGTTGCCTTGCGGAATGAGGCAAATGTCAATATTATAGTAAAATAAAACGGTAGATACTGTACTTATGTACCATTACGCAAAAGTCTTGGTGAAACATTAATTTGAGCCTCACACTCGGCCTCACCGCAACACCTCAATGCCTATGAATCGCTGCTGTCTGAAATTAAAATAAGCTAAATACAGGTACCAAAGAAATAGTATCCAAGATTACAACCAGATTTAAAGGGAATTGGGCATGGAATAAGGGGTGGGGGTGTATCTAACAGCGCTTGTACCAGCCCTCCACTGCAATTAAAGCTAGCATCCAGTCATGGCTGCTTCTCCACAACGACTTACATACAGACTCTAGAATTATTTCCAGGCATCAAACAGGACCTCAGCAGGTCTAGAATGATCTGCATCTGGCCTCCCAGGTATGTTGACAATGATAGGATACTTTGCAAGAAGGTACCTTGTAAAGTGAATCCATACATGGTACATAGCGCTGAGATCCGGGCTGTATGGTGGGTGTTTATTGACCGAGCTCAAGAAATTTAGTGATTACTAGGGCTGTACAGACTAGAGTATTGTCTGGTTGGAGTCTGGCACCTCCAACCGTATAACTGATTAGCAATTGATATTGTCAACGACAGAGAAGACCAGCATCTCGAGCAACTAACAATAGATAAGAGAGCTGACAGAGTGACCCACTAAGAGTACAAAATCTCAATGGCTTTTGCTTCAGAAATATTCCCAAGCCATTATAGAAGCCTTTTTATCCTTTGGAATTGGATGAATGGGGTTGCCATACCGTTCTTCCTCAGATGCCCAGAATACCCAAATTTGCTGAGTATGTCCTGACCGCTCTACCATGTATTTATCGCTCCAAAATTTCAAAGTTACCACTCCCAAAATCTTCTATAGTCTATGGCTATTGCTCCCAAGCTCAGGCAAGCCTTGTCTGGGCTTGGTAGCCAATTGCGTAGTCCATTTGCTCAGAGGTAGTTGGTTCAAGGGATCTTCCCAAACCTGCTCTCTATTCCATATTTTATTCTTCTCCATACATCAAACTATAACCCTTCTATCTTTGTTGCTGAATTCCTTTGACCTATCTGACCTAGGGGCATTTTCAATATACCTTCGCTCAGCTGTCCAATTTAGGCAATTTTGGGTATTTGATTAAGGACCACCAGAATTCTGTGAGATCAAAATAATTGAAGATTGTAGATGCAAGGGAATGAGGATTATACCCCTCTCGATCACTGTCATCTCTCGTTGCACGCGAAGAGGAATGATTGTTGCACTATGGAGCTTGAAAGCACCATACAGTCGCTACATCAACATTGTTTTCTCACATGCTTGGCATATTTCACCAAGACTTTTGCATACGGATTGTATGTTCCCTACTATAATACTATTGTCAATGATAGAGGGGCTAGCATCTTGAGCAACAGATAAGAGAGCTGACTGATTGACCCACAAGGATAGGGAATCTCCCTCCATAGGAGCGGTCGTGCCAACCAGACTAGGGAATCTCCATGGTTTTTGTTTCAAAGACATTATAGAAACTCTTTTACTCTTTTGGAATTGGATGGGTGCATAAATTTGTTGAATATGTGCTGACTACTCTACCACGCGTCTACCACTCCTCTGAATTCTACACCTCAAATCTTCTGTAGTCTAGTGCTGTTGCTCTCAAATCCAGGCAAGTCTTGTCTGAGCTTGATAGCCACTTGTGTAATCCATTTTCTCGGAGGCAGTGGTCCAAGGTATCCGCAAACACGTGACTGTCATGTGGACAGCAGTCATTTCTACTTCATACATCAAACTACAGCCTTTCTAGTTTGGTTGCTGGCTTTTCTTTACCTAGGGGCAATTTCAATATGCTCTGTCAGAATTAGGACAATTTTGATATTTGACCAAAGGACCACCAAAATTCTGTGGGATCAAGGTAATTGAACATTGTAGATGCAAGAGAATGAAGATGATACCCCTCTCGATCACTGTCATCTCTCATTACACGCAGAGAGGCATGGTTGTTGTACTATGGAGTTTGGAAGGTCGCTACAACTACAAAGACTTGGATAGGGATTGTACAGTACTTACGTTACATTGCTGTTCTCATGCCCAGACCGATCGATTTTTTTGACTCGACAGCCCCCAATATCCACACTACTTAAGCTAAATTCCCACATCATTGTCATAACCCTAGAAATAGCACTTTTTTTAAAAAATCGTTCCGTAACAAGCAGGTAAAAAACTATTTTCCATTCTCATTCCACCGCGTAATGATTCCTCATTATATTCCCCAACTCTCCCAAGTTCCCATCAATTTCAATCCCTTTATGAGATGCTGAACACCTTTTTCAGTTGAACAATCAAAGTCCAATCCTCTTTGGCAACCTCCTCTCGGTAATGGTTCTTTAATGTATCAATGGTCAATCTACTGATGTGACTGTACAGGGTGTCCTTCTCTTCAAGCTGTCGCCCGTACAGAGGCTGATTCGGCCCTTCGATCTTAATAGCCGCAGACGGTTGTCCCTTCTTGACCGTCGTGACTGGCTTATGGTTGATATGCATAGATGTTCTACATCCACTAAAGTTAGTTCCGTGATGCCAATGTAACTCGAACGAGAGGACTTACACTCTGCCCAATACAATAACATCCCTCTCGCCAGTAATTGGGTTTGGTTTCACGGCTGCAACAGGAGTTCCAATTCTCAATGTGCCTTCAATAACATCCACACCGACGACAATTGGGTCCTTCTTGTTGAAGACTTGCACTGGAGACAAGACACAGGGGAAAACTGCCTGTGCTGCAGACTCCTGGCGCTTGACTTCAAGCATCTGCTTTTGATATGCAGTGAAAGCGTCAAAGAGATGGTAAATAATGTCCGCAGTAAAGATCTTGACACCAACTTCGTCGGCATATTGCTGCGCTTCCTTATCAATCTTGACATCGAAGCACAACATGACTGCAAATTCTTTGTTTTTCTCCAACATGGTTCCGGCACGCATGACATCTCGCTTGAAGACAGGACCAATGGAAATTGATGAAACCTACAAAACTCACATGATTAGCTGAATATGGAGAGACTCAATAAGGAATTGCGCTTACTGGAATTTTGCTAGTTCTCAAAAACTCTAGCAGCGCCTCCAAAGACCCAAGAGTGGAAGCTTGGACAGCAACACCCTTGCCAGTCTTTGAGACCTTGCTGAGCAAGTTCTCTAAATCACCCATGACTTCCTCCTCCAGGTCCTCTTCGTCATCATCAGGACCACATACCAACAGCCTAGAACCAGCAATTGCATGTTCTAGGTCATTGGCGGCAATCTTCACACCGAGTGCCGCCTTGACCTCCTTGTGATGAACATATTGGGACTTGACTCGCAACTCCCTGAGCGGTTGTGGGGTGAGCAAAGCCCTGACAGTTGTAGTAATTGCACCATTGAGACCGCAAAGAACAATACGATCCCCTTCACGTAGAACACCATTAGACAAGATAACATCAATAGTAGTACCCAATCCTTCAATGACCTTCACTTCCAACACGGTAGCCTCAAGCTCTGACAAGTACATCAACTTTCCAGCCATACGCTCCTGCGTTAGGGTGACCAAGAGCTTGATCATGTCAGGGATACCTTCCCCGGTGTGAGCGGAGGTTGGAACCAAAGAAACGAATTTAGACATGTTCGTGTTTTCGTAAAACAACTCGGCATTCAACCCTTGCTCCGCAAAAGCGAGCTTGGCTTGGTTCATGCGGTCCTGGAATTCGGCTTGAACAAATTTCTTCTGTTTCGACAACGAGTCTCGGAAACCATTATCAGGGATTGCCTTCCAGTCGAACAAACGGTCAATCTTGTTCAAAGCCACAATAAAAGGAGTCTTCTTGTCCCTGAGAAGTTTGATGGATTCAATAGTCTGCTGTTCTAAGCCGTGCATAATATCGACAACCAAAATGGCGATGTTACACAACGAGGAACCACGTGATCGCAAATTAGTGAAGGACTCGTGCCCGGGTGTATCGATGATCAAGAGGCCAGGAATCTTGAAATCCAATTTACCATCCTTTAATAGTGCGTTAGTAATCATGGTCGAAATAGGAATGAAGGGAGCCACTCACGGCATTAACGACAGCGGTCTTCTGCTTGATGGCATCAACTGGGAAGTAAGTAGCACCAATCTGTTGTGTAATACCACCAGCCTCACCTCCTTGAACATCTGTCTGTCGGATTTTGTCAAGTAGCTTAGTTTTACCGGTATCGACGTGCCCAAGAATACAACAAATGGGTGAGCGAAGGTTGTCCTTGGAGGCAGCAGCCTTAGCCTCCTCAAGTTGCTTCCTCCGTCGCACTGCAGCCTCCTCCTTTCGCTTCTTCTCCTGTAACGCTCTTGAAGTTCCCTCCTCGTCTTCGCTAGACTCATCCTCGTATTCTTGTGGCTTTTTCGGGGGTGGTTTGGGTTTCTTTGTAGCACCGTTAGCGGTCTCCTTCGTAGGGGCCTCGGGCTTCTTCACAGCTTCCGACTTCTTGACAAGCTTAGCTTCCGCCTCCTTATTAGAATCATCCATCCATGACTCCTTGACCTCGTCCTCATCATCAACGGCTTGCTCCCAGTCTTCGACAACGTCCTCCTCAGCCTTCTTCGCCGCCTCCTGTGCCGCTACAGCTAATGTTAACTAGTGATACTCTGTAGAGGCACAGCATAAGACTTACCCTCTTCTTCCTTCGTTTTCCTCTCCTCCTCTTCCTTGGCAGCTTTCTCAGCGGCTATCCGCTCCTCTTCCGCCTTCTTCTCCTCGGCCACCCTAGCCGCATCCTCAGCATCCTGCTCAGCCTTCGACTTCTCGCCACTCTTCTTCTTCTTCCTGTTGTCATATACTGGCTTGGTCCTCTTAGCTCCACCTTCCTCCAACCCTGCAATTTGCACCCCGGAAGCCAACAGAGCTTGTAATCGTGCCTGCTCTCTCACCCTGATCTTTTTCTGCGCGTCAGTAAGCAGCTTCCCTTCCTTCCTCAATTCCTCCTTCTTTGCCTTCTCTTTCTCCTTCTTTTTGGCTTTGGCCTCCGCAATCCTTCGCTCTTCCTCCTCTCGTGCCTTTTCCTCGGCTTCAATTCGAGCACGCTCTTCCTCCTCAAGCCGCTTGGCCTCTTCTTCGGCCTTCCTCCTTGCCTCTTGTTGCTGTTGGAGAAGCTTTAGCGCAGCAGGTACCTTCTTCCCACCCTTAGCTGGAGTAGCGGTAGCAGCAGCAGCAGTAGGCTTCTCGGCTACTTTCGCTGGCGTCGCAGCTGCCTCTTCTTTGGCCGGAGCGGCTTTAGCTTTGTTTCTCGCAGCCTAATTGCATAACGTCGGGTTAGTCGGAGTGTATGAAGCTGAGTAGGGTGAAGTTCAAGAGCACATACAGCCTCTTTCTTCTTCTGCTTCTCTTTTTCTTTCTTTTCCTTCTCCTTCTCTTTCTTTGACTTCACCCTAACCTCGCCATCTCCATCAGCACCTCCGGCATCCTCTTCCTCCGCCTCTTTTGGTACTGGGCTTGCAGGCTTAGCCTGCTGTTGCTGCTGCTTCCCCGCCTTCTTTCCTTTTTTTATCGGCCCAAACTCATCATCGTCAATCTCCGTAACTGCCACTGGTGCTTGAGCTTCGTAGTCGGCCGTTGGCTCCTTAGTTGGCTCTTCAGGAGCAGGCTTCTCCTCTTCCTCATCATTGACCTGCTTCCCTTTCTTCTTCTTCTTTCCTGCATTTTTCCGGATTGCCCCCAGTAGCCCGCCACTCATGAAGTCATCCTCGGCGGAAGCTGTCGGGGGTGTAGGCTTCTCTTCCGGTTCTGGCTCGGCTTCTATTACAGGAGCAGGGGCATTGACAGCCTCGGCAGGGGGTGCAGTGTCAACTTCGTTCTCCCAGGAGTTGTCGGCTGCCTTTTTGTTTTTCTTGTCCTTCTTTGCCATTGTGTCGGTTTGGCTTGGCTAGTTTGGCTTATTAGATACTAGGGTAGTCTATTTGGGACTCTAAAGGCTGGCTCGAGTTTGGAGGTGCAGATTAAAGGTGGATTTTGGTACCGATTTGTGTGTGTACGGTACAAAGTCCTGGTGATGTGCTGATGTATGGGAAAAACGGAAGGTTTTTCAGATGGTGGGGTTGCTTAGTTCTTGTAGCGTCCAGTGAACAGTAGTGTCTCATAGTTGTTGCAAGTTGGAAACTTACATAGCGGGCGATCGAAAACGCCCCGGATGTAATTCTATAGGACTTTGTACACTACTTGATATCTTTCTTATAACACAAATAAAATTAATATAAGAAATCAGATTCTTTTCCATTTTATTCAATTAACTCCCGATGGTATGGCCCGGCTGGGGGAGGGGGGGGGGGGGGCCTTGGTGCCCCAATTGTGGGACTCCAGCCTTGGCATGTTATAATATGTGGGAGTGGGTCATTGGATCAATATTTGTCCCTGACTATATTTGTCTCTCCCCACGTAAGTACTGTAGGTACTTTTTGATTTGTAGCAAGGCAGCCGCTTACGTTGAGGACTACATGTCTAGGTACTTTGAAAACAACACCAATCTACCTATCTTGACATAGTTGCTAACGGACCATTACATTTTAAATTCTTTGAGGAAAAGGTTGCTGGCGAGGCATACTTACGTCTTAGATGCATATGCAAACCAACCAGGCAAATTTATAGCCGAGTCACAGACGAAAGCTATAAACCGTCAAAACCAGCTCTATGTGTCAATTAGAACACTTTTCAAGCCGAAGATGGCTCGATATTCACTGACTAAATTTATCACAAGTCCAATCTTTGGAATTTGGTCCGTGGGTGTTGTGCAGGCATATGCATAACTCGGAGACTAATACGGTTACCCTGAATAGAAGGTACGAAGCTCAAGGCGAAGTAAATACAGCAACGCCTTTTTATGTCCAGCTCAACGCTTCCTTTGAGCTTTATTAGGTGAAGCTTGCTTAGATTTATCTGCCACCATCATGAGGCTCACAAATCCTCCATACTATAGATGTATCCGTATCTGGGTTATTTCCACATGGTTATTCTAGGGATATACCAAAAGTTGGTTTAGGTTACCATCCATGGATATAAAATAACTATACGCGTGGGCAAATATCTCGAAACAGCCAATGCAGAGTTATAAATACTAGACGCGGCTGGAAACAAATTAAACTCGATGTAGACTTTAAATAAATCATATAATTGTTTATTTGTGTTTTCTCTTTTGTTCCAGGAGTTAGTCAGAATCGAATCTTTCCAGAGCCCAACTGAGTGTTTAGGGATAGTATACAAAGAATGTCTTACCCTGAAAGACTGATAGATGCCCACATACAAATCACTTCCCTCTGCTACGCTCCAATAAACAAAAACGACCAGAAGAACAATTTCTAATTCGTTTGGTGCACACTTATATTCCATCTATTATTGTACTTTTCCATCCCATACTGCATCTCACATCTGAATCCCATGTATATATGTATCACACTCACTCAGGGTCTCATCATTTAACATAAAGTATATGTATCACACACAGACACAGCACACACAACCACAAGACAACAGTAAAACGAGAAAACCCGAAGCAAAAAGCTTATACCCAGCTTAACATCCCCTCTCCCCAGCAAGAAACCCCAATCCATCAGCCTTATCCATTCAGTCTATAATATTACAACCGCCCTATCAATTGCCCCCCTGCGCCATCACCTTCCGGCTGCCACTGCCACCGCCCCCCCAAGATATTTGTAGGGTGGGGTATATTTATGTTACTCAGCCAACCACCTCCCCTCATCATCATCCGCCAAATCATAATCCTCCACCGCTGTATTTGTGTTCTTTGCCCCATTCTCCCCCGCCGCAACCTCCGTACTCGCCTGCGCAATCTCTGCTTGTTTCTGTTGTGCGGCGGCGGGCGTTGGTGTTGACGGTGGCTGTGTTAGTGGTTGTGGTGGGTTATTCACCCACGCCATTTCTACTTTACCAATTCCTGGGATGGTAGAGCCCGCGTGGACGAACTACATAGAAAAAAGCATTAGTACCTTATTTCGTAAAATATTAAGTAGTTGGAAAGTGAGTGAAATGGAGGAATATATGTATACCTTCTCCGCCGTCATCCTATCCTTAAACTCCACTACCACCGCCCCCTCACCCTCTGGCATTTTCTCAATACTCTCAAACTCGCCAATGCCCTATTTTCAAAACTATTAGCCTCTTATCAATCAATTACCCCCAACTCTCCTAGCCTCAGTGGTGACTTACAAACAAATATTCCCTCAACGCCTCGTCCCCACCCTCCTCCGGCAGCTTTACACTGACTCTCCTCGTCCTATTATCCAATCTCATAGCCCCGCCCCTCCCCCGTGTCGCTAATGCCCCACCCCTTCCCCGGTACCCAGGGGTATACGGTTTCCCTGCCCCTGGGGGAACATATGAAGAATGATACCCACCCCTGCTTGCTCCACGGAACGCCGCTCGCGCTCGAAATGCTCCGCGCCCGCGTGATGGGTAGTAAGGTGCGTTGGGGTCGGCTTGGGACTGGTCAAGACCAAGAAACTTTGCTTCTGCTTCTAATGCTTCGAGTTGAGCTCTGAGCGCTTCCGTTTCCGCATCAGTCGCCGGTGGTGCCGCTGTTGCCGTTGTTACCTTAGCAGCCGGCTGTGGCAGGGACTGCGCATCTGTTGTTTTAGCAGCAGCACCATCTGTCGTCTCATTCACCGGCGACTCCTCCTTCGCAGCCGGCGTCGCCGCAGCCACAGCCGCAGCCGCAGCCGCAGTGACAGCCCCTCCCTTCCTCTTAGCTAGCTTCTCCATCAAAATCCTCTTCTGCTCCATCTCCATCTTCAACAACTCCTCCTTCTTCTTCTCCAACTCCCTCATCTTCTCCTCATGCTCCTTCTTCTTCCTCATCTTCTCCTCATGCGCTTTCTGTGCCTCCTCAGTTTTCCGCTTAAACTCCTCCATATCCAGCGGCTCCTCCTCATCCGCCAACTTGCTCAACTGCGGTGGTGGGCTTCCTCCCGCTCTACTGCCCCCAGGAATACCACCGCCTGTCCCAGAAACAACACTAGGACTTGCTATCCGCGCACTGACATCCACAGAAGGCTTATACCAAAACACCTTGACGAACCTGTTATCGAATATCGGTGCTGGCGAATCATACGCTCTCTTCGCACCATCCCACCGCTCGAATTTCACCATAGCAAGTTTTTTCCATGGCTGTACGCTAACCTCCACCACCGTCCCAAACTGACCAAAAAACGTCTTGATGGAGCTCTCATCAAGTTTATCCTCCGGGATATGTTCCACCACTAGCATGGAATTACTTTTATCGTAATTCGGCCCTGTACCGGCTATATCGCTTCTTCCTCCCCTGCCACCAGCACCCATTCCTGCACCCCGCCCACGGCCGCCACCTCTTCCCCGTCCGCGGTCTCCCCGGCCCCGATCGCTCCCGTTGAGGTGGACAGCAGGTGTAGATGCTGCGGGAAAGAGTTGTGAATTGTTCGGGTCGTATTCATCATTTGCACCGCCTTCAGCGATGACTATGTGGTCCATCCCATGCTCATACGGACACATATCCCCCTGCATACAGTACCCCTTTTCATCATAATCCTTACACCTCTCACCTATTTTCCTCTCTACCGGCTTTCTTTGCGCCCCGGCCCCTGCAACAGGCACGGCTGCGTCCTTGGGTACTGGTGCAGGGGGAGGTATAGGTGGGAATCCGGCCATCCCAGTCCAGGCTTGCATAGCCAGCAGCGCTGCCATCGGGTCTTCCGGCCAAGGGAATCCAGCTGGGAGTCCAGGTACAGCAGGTGGTACTCCAAAACCACTAGTTGCTGCTGCTGGGCTCGGGAAAGGTAGGCCTGCACCTAGGGGCGGCGATACTGTCCCCAGAACTGCTCCTCCGCGAGTCCATCGCCCGGCATTTGCGCCGCCACGGTCACCACCGCGTCGGGGGGCTTTAAACCCGCGAGAGGAGGTTGAATTTGGGGTGTATTGGCTATCTCCTGTACCTCTTCCTCCGTCCCTGTCTCTATCGTAATATGGCCGCTTCTGACCACGCTCATTGTGATTGTTGCGGTGGTGGTTTTGGTGATATTCCTGCCCTCCATGCCCTTGACCTTGCGCTGGGGGACTTTGTAACCCTCTAGGCTCTCCTGCTGGTGGTGAGGCTGCACTGTCGATATCCTCCTGTTTTGACTGCTGGGACTCAAGTGGCTGGGGTTGTTGTTGTCGGGTAGGGTTCACTGGGATTGGAGGAGGGGATTGTACTACTACTCCTCCACCGCCGGATAAAGTCGAATTTACACTCAGAAAACTCTTAGACCGTAGGGCAGCGAAGACGTCGTGGACGAAGTTCCGGGTGTCTGTGTGGGGGGGATCGTATTAGCATTGCCCGGCGACCGAGTGAGGTTTTTTTCCAGTAAATCACAACTCACGTTCTCGCAAGAAATCATCTAGCTGCTCCACGCACAAATTCTTAACCTCCTCCTCGCCCTGTTCATGCCTCAGCAGTGCGAGGACATAGTCGGCTAAAACGTCAGAGTCGGCGTCGGAGCTGCAAGTTGTAAATCACATCATTAGCATCATGTTGCGCATAGTAGTAAAGCATAGGATGGGATGAGATGGGGTGGATGGTGGGGATGAGATGGTCGATGGAGGAACGTACATATCCTCCAGTCGCTTCACGATCCACTTCTTAAGTAGCGCAGCGTCGCCTTCTTCAAACAACATTACCCCTATAGCTTTTTCGATCGTTCAATCCCAGAGAAGAGGTAGGTATGCGGGTGTGTTGGAGTGAGTGGAAGCACGACGATGGTGATGAAAGAACCTGCTGCAGCAAAGGTGCTCGTGTATGTGTGTCTGTTGCTGAGTGTGCTGGGGAGTCGTCAATGCCCTCGACTTTTGAAGAAATAAATCTTCTCGCGCGTTTCCAGCACAGCCCAGTTTCCGTACCCACTTTCTTGACCTGCTAGCCTTGTTGAGCGTGCTCCACTGGACGTTTTGATCTGTTGTATTGTTGATTTCCCCCGATGTTTCTTTGCAGGCGTCGATGATATGTGATGAGCGAACACACAAAATCCCAAAGTTTTTGTTCGCTAGTTGAGTGCAGTTAGGCTCAATAATACAATCCCGGCACACACCCGCACTGCAACGCCACACGAAGCGATGCCCAACGTGAATATGCGTACAATTATATCAATTTAGGCAGCTTGGTGCTCTCGGTCGACTTGTGTGTGCAAGAACAGACGAATACAGACAGAGGTGGGCTCTATCGATCGGAAGTGAATTCAATCGAGGTATGGTGGTTACAATCGAGGCAAGGAGTATTGTGGTTGCATAGTCTCTCAGACAAGGCATAAACCGGAGGGTATCACGTGACGTGCATACTGACAGGAAATATAGTGGATCCCATTCCCAGAATCACATCGCCTCATATCATTCATCCCCCCCCCTCTCCTCTCCCTCCAAAACAAACCTACAAACATCAGTCAAAGCAAGCTAGATAAAAACAACACACCAAAAAAGCCCAGGATAAGACGCAATTGATCGTGAAGTACTAGAGACTCAGCTGGGACTCCCTAACTCCTGCCCGTCCATCAACCCAAAACCCCTAAAACCCCCAAAGAGAAAAAAGAGAAAAAGGAACAAATCACAAGAAGAAAAAACAGAAAGCATCCCCCTCAACATACCCGCTATACAAACCCCCAAAATAAACAGTCTAAACCGGATTAACGCTAGGACATCCCCCTCAACATGCCACTGGATGGGATAAATCTACTCATGTCAGCTCGGTGAGAACCCCGGTGCCAACCTCCTCGCCCCAGGAGTGCCTTGTGGCGTTCCATTCCCCACAATGCCCATCCCCATCCCCACCCCAAGCTTCTTCTTCGGTGTTGACCCCGCACTAGGCTTTGTCACCCTCTCCTGATGACCATTCCCGTGCCCATGGGGGCCTACATGCACCCCCACCGCATGGTGAGGATGATGCTTCAACTTGACGCCCCCGCCCCCAGGGGCTCCAAGCCTCCCATCTCTCTCAAACCTCCCCCCCATAACTCCACTCCCACTATTACTCCTTCTCCTCGCATACGACCCTGCCTCGGCTTCCCCGCCCCGCCCACCTTCCACCCTGCGATCCAATATCGGAGGAACCTCATCCTCCTCCCCCGTCCCCTCCATCCCACTCCCACTCCCACCCTCCGCATCCGTAACATCCAAATCAACCTCTCCACTATCCCCACCGACTCTCCCTCCCCAGCCATTACTGTTCTCTCTGGACAGTATACTACCTCTTCGAGGCATATTCAACGCATAACCCTGCACCATCCGAGGTTCCCTCCGCGGCGTAGAGTTATTCCCAGGGGAGCTCATCAGGAACATTAAGCTCTCCACTGCCTCCTCTTCCGCTGATTTCGAGCTTGTACCTCGAGAGAGTGTTGGATGACGGATTGGGGTAGCGGGAGGTTGTATTGTTGTGGTAGTGGATGTTTCGCTGTATGTGCTTAGGTTACTATGTGAGGGGGTTAATGTTGGTGGAGGTCGTGTAGTGCGATGGGAGGGGGAGTAGATAGTGGTTTGCTGTTGCCGTTGCGGATGAAGATGGAGATTAGGGTGGTTATGATGTGGCGGGGGGTAATGCCCTTGTGCATGCCCATTCTCTCCTCCTGGTGCAGGGGATCTCATCTGGGAATATGGCTGTTGAGGGGGATGATGATGGTGGTGGTGATTGTGATGATGCGGCGGATACTGCTGATTATACTGCGACTGTTGGTGGTGTCCTTGCCCTTGCCCTTGCCCCTGGCCTTGGCCCTGCTGCTGGTAATACTGCCCTCCAGGCTGGCTCTGAGGACCCCCAGTTGTAGTAGTCATCTTCTCTAGCATCTTCGTCGTAAACGGTGCCCTCTCCTTCCAAAAACTCTCATACGTCTTCTCATTCCCCTGTCCAGCCCCACCACCGGGACCATGCATCCCTTTCCCTCCAATTCCTATGCCCATCCCCCCATACTGCTGATTCCCTGGCTCACTATTGGTCCTACTATGTCCCCTCCTACCTGGAACCCGATGAATTGGAGGTCCAAAGTCCACCGGCCCATCAGCAGGAGCAGGAGGGGAATCTCTCTTTACTTTCGGCGTGGGAAGGCCATTATTGCTACTGCTTCTTGCAGGTGAGTTCTGGTTAGAGTGATAGATACTCTCAACTTGATCTAGAGATTTAGTCGTCCAGTTGTTGTCGACTTTTATCCGGGCATATTTTAGGCGAGTGCGGAGTTGTGTGGAGAGCTATCATATCGCACCGTCAGTACCTACCTCGTCAAGATGAATGGGTTTATCTCGGGTGTACCGAAGGGTGTATATTACCTCCTGTATCCTCCCTGGATCAACTGCACTACCTAAATCCATCCTCAGTCGACCACCAGGATCTTCTCCTCCCACCGTCCCAACCCCCACGCTCGTTTCCGTAGGCGAAACCAGAACCTCCATCGGCGACCCCGGCATCGAGACCGCTCCCGACCCTAAGACCCCCACTGGAACCGTAGCCTTAACCTTCCCCGAACTCGTCCTTTTCGCACCCGCCACTGCCGGCGGAGGCGGAGACCCTGAAGACGAAGTCGATGCAGAAACAGCGTTATTCGAATTCTGCTGGTGCATGCTGACATGAATTTTTGGCGGCGTACTTGGTGGGGAAGAAAGACGAGGAACTACATCCTCAATATTCTCCGGGTGGGGGGGCAGTCCATCTGCTGTGCGCGTGCTGGCGGGTTCGGGGTGCACTTGTGCTTGAGATTGTGCTGCAGGGGAGGTTCGTTGAGGATGGGCGTGAGGTGCGGGAGGTGCAAATCGCGACAACACGGGGCTCGAGCCCCCCGGTATCGGATCCCCTCCAACACCATTACCGCCACCAATACCAGCACCGCCATCCCCTACGCGCCCTCCTTGCGTCCCCGTCAAAAGCGAGGTGTAGCCACTCCCCTCCCCCTCCCCCTCCCCCTCCCCCGCCATCACCCCCCTTTTTTTT
>Ga0307511_10002699_pt1 | contig 18478 bp, 12 predicted proteins | sample 13_EM_MG_FD_200266 | JGI IMG/M metagenome (GOLD analysis project Ga0307511, IMG submission 200266) | Populus trichocarpa ectomycorrhiza microbial communities from riparian zone in the Pacific Northwest, United States - 13_EM | ecosystem: Host-associated > Plants > Roots > Unclassified | place... | reverse complement strand
TAATAATATTTTTTTATTTTTTAAAAATTATTTTTGATATCAGCACATCAAAACAATTCAAAACATACAAACCATATTAAATTTTAATAAAAAAATTTCAAACTTTTTAAAAAAACAGTAGCTGCGTTCCCAAACGTTGCCTTATACAAGACAGAATTGTATTGTTGGCTGTCGGCTGGCGGCGCCCCGGTTTTCAAGTCAAGGATGAGGGGCTACGCTGGCTCCTTTCGTAAGGAGGCTTTGTTTTTTATCTATTTATTTATTTATTCAGCTCAAATACTTCTCGGAGGAGTTGATCCCGCTTTGCAGGTGCAAGGAACTTATTACCACTGGACGAAAGGCCCATTGGTTTTATAAACTATTAATTAACTTGTTTTCTTTTTAGTTACCTAGGCTTACTAGTTTAAATACGACTCTTTCGAATCGGAAGTTTAGTAGTTTTATAATGATTTTCACCAAGAAAATTCCCTTTTTTACTTACAGAAAAAGCATGTTTTATTTCCTATTCTTGAGTTCTTACAGAAAAAGTTGGAAAGGACTGGACAAGCTAGACGCAGGGGCCTTTGCTTTAAATGGTTACTTGAATTTATGTGAAAAAAATCTCAGTTGGCAAAGGAAGCTTTTAAGAAATTCCATTGGTGAATTATACTTCAGGAAAACCCCTCTGATCATTTCAAAACTGTGACCACAATTTTGTCTTCCTCTAGATGTTTTTATAAATTTCAGTAAAACATTTAGCAGCGCAGCCCTAGTAATCCATTGGAAATAAATAAAAAATTAATGGGCCAGTTGATTTGACACTCTTGCTTTTTTTCAGGAACCGAGCAAGTTGCAAGAACCGAGCAAGTTGCAAGAACACTGTTGTCTTGCAGAATAATGGGCCAAAAAAAGGAAAGCTGACAGGAATCTTACTGTTTGCAATTAGTGATTTTATAATTACTGCAAAAATTTGAGTCGCACAATCAAGCTGTCTATAAATAGTACTAATCACAATTTTGATTTCCGTCTCACCCGAGTGCTATAGCACCTTAATTTCATTCAGCGTCCACTGTTTTGAATACTGAAAGAGAAAATGGGATGTTTACTACGGTTCACTCAGTCTGTGTCTTTAATTTTGTTTCTCTTGCATTTTAATCCAACAGTTTCCTCATCCTTGTCTTCAAATTTCTCCTCTTCAGCTCAATTATGTGCCCGTGACCAAAGTATTCATCTGCTCCAATTCAAAGAATCTTTTCTCATTGATCCTTCTGCTTCTTTTGAGTATTGTGAAAATCCCAAGACAGAGTCATGGAAAGAGGGCACAGATTGCTGCTTGTGGGATGGGGTGACTTGCGACATCAAGAGTGGGCAAGTCATTGGGCTTGACCTTGCTTGCAGCATGCTTTATGGCACTCTCCATTCCAATAGCACTCTCTTCTCCCTTCATCATCTTCAAAAGCTTGACCTCTCTTACAATGATTTCAATCTCTCTCATATTTCATCTCAGTTTGGCCACTTTTCCAGTTTGACACATCTTAACCTAAACTATTCGGATTTTACTGGCCTAGTTCCATCACAAATCTCTCATCTGTCCAAACTGGTTTCACTTGATCTCTCTTATAATAACAAACTGGCACTAGAACCAATTCCTTTTAACAAGCTTGTTCAAAACCTAACCAAGCTAAGAGAACTCCATTTGAGCGAGGTAGACATGTCATTGGTTGTACCCAGTTCCTTGATGAATCTTTCTTCTCCTTTGTCATCACTCCAACTCGTTGACTGTGGATTCCAAGGGAAATTACCAAGTAACGTTCCTGGGCTATCAAACTTGCAGCTGCTAGATTTGTCGGAGAACATAGACCTTACTGGCTCTTTTCCACCATTCAATGTGAGTAATGCTCTTTCATACTTGGATCTATCAATGACGGGGATTTCAATACATCTACCACGGCTTGGCAACCTCACACAACTCACTGTGTTGGACATTTCATATAACAACTTGACGGGTCACATCCCTTTCTCTATAGGAAAACTTAAGCACCTCCAGACCTTGAATCTCGGATTCAACAATTTTACAAGCCTGGTTCCATCTGATTTTGAGCAGCTCTCTGAGTTGGTTTCACTTGATCTCTCCGGGAACTCTTATCTGACACTAGATTCATCTTCTCTTAACAAGCTTGTTCAAAACCTAACCAAGTTAAGAGAACTCCGTTTGCGGTGGGTAAATATGTCTCTGGTTGTACCTACTTCCTTGAAGAATTTGTCGTCTTCTTTGTCAATTCTTTCTTTCGGGAATTGTGGGTTGCGAGGGAAATTCCCAGCTAACATCTTTCTCCTACCAAACCTTGAATTTCTCAATTTGGGGGGTAACGTAGGCCTCACAGGTTCTTTTCCTTCCTCCAATGTGAGCAGTTCCCTCGAGGAGTTGGCTCTTTTTGATACGAAAATCTCAATTTCTATCGAGAATGACTTTATCAATAATCTAAAGTCGTTGAAAAACCTGGTTCTCAGAAACTGTAACATTAGCAGAAGATCAAATCTAGCCCTACTTGGTAACCTCACACAGCTTATTGAATTAGATCTCTCATTTAATAATTTGAGTGGCCGCATCCCATCATCACTGGCAAACCTTGTGAATCTCAATTGGTTGGATCTTAGTTCCAATAATTTCAAGGGTCAGATTCCAGATTTTTTGGGTAGCCTGACACAACTTCAACGTTTATTTTTATCAGATAATCAATTGCTAGGCCCTATCTCTCCTCAAATAAGTAGCCTTCCATATCTAACATCTCTCATGTTATCTGATAACTTGTTCACGGGCACAATACCGTCCTTTTTGTTTTCTCATCCCTCTCTGCAGTATTTGGACCTCCATGGCAACTTATTCACTGGGAATTTAAGTGAATTCCAGTACAATTCATTAATATTGCTTGATTTGAGCAATAACCACTTGCATGGCCCAATTCCAAGTTCAGTTTTCAATCAAGAGAAGTTGATAGTCCTTAAACTTGCATCCAACAACAAGTTAACAGGAGAGATTTCTTCTTCTGCTTGTAAGCTGACAGCCCTACAAGTCCTTGACTTGTCCAACAACAGCTTGAGTGGTTTTATACCACAATGCCTGGGGAACTTTAGCAGCAGCCTCTCAGTTTTGCATCTTGGCATGAATGATCTCCAAGGCACAATCCTTTCAAGGTTTTTGGTGGGGAATAACTTGAGATATCTCAATCTCAATGGCAACGAATTGGAAGGGGAAATACCACCATCTATGATCAACTGTACACAATTGGAGGTTCTTGATCTTGGCTTCAATAAGATAAAAGGCAAGTTCCCCTACTTTCTGGATACGCTTCAAGAGCTACAGGTTCTTGTTCTAAAATCCAACGAACTCCATGGGTTTGTGAAAGGTCCGACGACCAACTACGCCTTTTCAAAACTAAGGATTTTTGACATCTCCAGCAATAATTTTAGTGGACCATTGCCAACTGGGTATTTCAACGGTCTGGAAGCAATGAAGACCTTGGATCAAGATATGATTTACATGAAGGTTAGAAACATCAGTTATGATTATTCTGTAAAACTGACGTGGAAAGGGCTGGAAATTGAGTTTGCGAAAATTAGAAGTACCCTCGCATCCATTGATTTGTCGCACAACAGTTTTATTGGAGAGATACCAGAGTCGATTGGAAAGCTTAAAGCACTTAAACAGCTAAACTTCTCTCACAACTCCCTTACAGGATATATTCAACCTTCATTGGGGAATTTGGCCAATCTGGAATCGTTAGATCTCTCTTCAAATTTGCTTACGGGAAGGATTCCGATGCAGTTGGCAGATCTAACATTTCTTAGTGTCCTAAACCTTTCACATAACCAGCTAGAGGGACCCATACCTAAAGGAAAGCAGTTCAACACGTTCAATAAGGGCTCATTCGAAGGAAACTCGGGCTTGTGTGGATTTCAAATCTCAAAGGAATGCAATAGAGGTGAGACACAACAACCACCACCATCAAACTCCGAAGAAGGAGATGATTCATCACTGTTTGGAGATGGATTTGGATGGAAAGCAGTTGTGATGGGGTATGGATGTGGATTTGTGCTTGGAGCTACAGTGGGATACATAGTGTTTAGAACAAGAAAACCGGCATGGTTTGTGAGGATGGTCGAAGTTCAATGGAATCTGAAAACAAAAGGAAGAAAGAAGAAAGCTCACAGAAACGGTGCAAGAAGAAACTAACCGTTGAAGCAGGTATTTTCAGGTAATTTGTTCAAGCGTCTGATGTATTTTCAAGATGTCAGATATATATATAGTGAAGTTTCTATAATGTTTTTTTCCTCTTGCATTGAACTTTTTTTTTTAACAGCAGAACAGGCTATTCATTCAACCACTAGGGAAATCTTTTACAAGAATACAACGAAGTTCATCTGGGTGGTTGTAAACCCAGTCAAGTAGACATTTGAAACATCTAGTCGCTCTGGCTTTCCACTCTGCGGCAACATTTGCACTTCTACCCACCCAAGCTACTGTCACAAATTGATAGCGTGGAGCACTTGTTTCTCATCATCAGTTTATACAATCACTTGGCAAGTTGAAGACTGACTACCCAACGCAAAATTCTACCTTATGTGACGCTTCGCCAATAATTATAGCTGTGATTTTCTACCATGCGAATACCATTAGAATGGAAGATTCAAAGTGTTGGACCCATCTTCCACTCTACATCTGTTTTACTCTTCTGGTGTTAGGTTTTTTCTTTCTTTCCCTCCTTTTTCAATGGTTTTCCTGCAATGATGGGTGTTGATAATGTGAAAAAAGAGTCAATGTATGCTTAAAACCGTTCTGTAATAAATAGTTAATTTCAAGAAGCCTGAATTTGGCATGGTGCGAGATTTATATTATTGACAAAACATCCGATTTTCGACAGCTGAAAAATGATTCATTCTATTCAATATTGGCTAATAAAGTTGGTAGCTTTCGATAGAATGAAGTTTTAAGAATACAATTTTCTATACAAAATAACGTTATAAACTGGATATTCTGTACAGAATATATACACGCGTAGAAATCCTTCTTTTACCAGTGCTCAATTGAAGCATACGAAGTGTTAAGAGCAACTAATTTTTCATGTAATAGAGTGAACAACTCAGTGATTGTTCCACGCACCTGTTTATAGTGGGATTAAATGACAGTAAATAAATAAATTAATATGGATGCATGGGGTAAGTTACATATAGCCTCTCCAATGCTGAGAAATGATCTTGAAGCAATTTTTTATGCATCTTGATCTACCGGCCTTGTACTGGACTGCTCAAATATTCAAGGCCAAAAGAAAGGCTTAATCCAGAGATCATGGTGAAGAGTGCAATTAATAATCTGCTCCTAGTCGCCTAACTGGACACTGAATTGTACGCTATGATCCATATAATTTGACATTCGTTCGGCCTCTCGCCATCATTACTTATATTCGGCTTATTTAGCAGATTCAATGGTCTGGGTCATGAATATGTAGATTTCATGATTAAACTTCCTACTCCGATCAACAAGTTCTTCATGGGCATATAGGAGAAACCTCATCCCATTAGCATCTCTCAGTCTTCATTCATGATATCAGTTTGTAGTTCAAAACTTACGCACCTTTTGTCTGCAGGTGTATAAATTATATTATTCGTTATTTGATGAAATTATTATTGAGAATTTGTTCTGTTCATAATAGTTCTCTTAGATTTTCAGCAGTCTTTGTTGTAGTGTAGGAATGGTACTTCCAGCAATTTTTCCTGGCTAATCTCTCAATCAAGATACTGTTGTTCCATGATGTTCAAACAAGAAACTACTACTGCCATCCAGGATATTATCACAACAATGCTGGATGGTAGTGGTCGTTTCTTGTCTGAACATCATGACTCGTTAGGATCACACCTCTCGTGAAAAGTAAAAATTAAAAGACAATCAAGGTTTGGCTTATATTTTCATGTTCCTGGATTCTTTATAGCATGAAGATTACTTGTTACTGCGGCGAACGTATCTGTTAACATCGTCCTGCGTCCTCGTTTATGTTACAAAGTAATGTCAAATGAGAATTTTTTAAAATACGAAGCTCCATTTTTTTTACTCCTCCTTGGCATTTCTTTCAATCTAGTGACTTGCTGTGCTTGCCAATTCTGTTTTCTCTTAGCCTTGAAGATGTTGCCTATGATAGTTCAGTTCATGTGCGCCAGGTACCCCTTCTTCTGATGGTTCGATTGACGTTCTGCAAGTGACAAAAATAGAATCAGTACAAGCCATTTTAAGTAACAGATGAATGGCTTGTTTTGTGGGTCTTTCATTCTTCATGCATCCTTCAATTCTCATTCCATGCATGTACTTTGATAATTAATTACTGAAACGTGAAGGCTCCCTGATTGTATTATCTTATAGCATTGCTCTTTCCCTCCAGGAAGCTTTAAAGGCCTTGTGGAACATTGCTTTCCTGGAGAAGGAGCCTCAATTTTATTTTATTTTAGTTAAAAGATTGTCGATTATGCATATTTACCATGTTATCTACTTCGAAATTTCAAGCATTACCGATTCACATTCTCAACTTTCTATCCAAATATTATAATTTATATTTGGCCAAACTTGCATTTATTTTTTATTGCGAATATGGACATGATTATGAACATTTACGATATGAAAGAAGAATATAATTGTATGATATTTTAATTTTAAAGTATTACGATAAATATATGCACTCCAGGATAAATATATGCACTTTGTGTCAAGTTGCCTGCATTGCCCGTACAGGATATCTGCATAAAACTCTTGCTTCTTCTTCTTTATAATAATCGTCATTAGTAGCTGGATACATGCCCTAAAGTCCCCTGACAACATATTGGACAAGCTTGAAGAATTAGTTTTGTTCTTTTACAGATGTTCTTCAGGTAATGCTAGGATGTTATTCAGGAATTGATTAATATTGTAATAACATTTATTTTTCAATATATTTTTTGCTTATAAATGCATTAAAAAATATTTTTTTTATTTTTTAAAATTTATTTTTAACTTAAACACATAAAAATATCCAAAAATATCAAAAAAATAATCACCCCTTTGTATAAAAAAAAAAAAACAATAACCATCTTAGTTATTATTTGTTTTATATATATAAAAAGCGGGTGCAGACAACTACTCCCTTTTTCTTGATATTTTTTTATTTAAATTCCTGGATTTTCTTGGTTTCATCTTCTTAATCAAGTTATATCCAAATAAATAACCATCTCTGTACTGAGTATTCACCAAAATTAAATTTTTTGAGGCTTTTTTATTTATAAGAAGGGATGGAGGTGTGTGTGTAGCCAAATTAAATTTTGCATAAAATCCCCCAAGTCCTCGTTGCATGCATGAGGACAGCACATTCTTCAAACAATGGAGATCCAGTCGCTGAGTCGATCTTCTCATCGCATGACCCGGGCGTCATCCAACTAGAGGTCAAAACAGTTTCCTAACTGTTGATCCCTTTTATGAGCTTGTTGCTTTTGGTTTTCCCAACAGTACTGCAAACAGGAAAAAGACGCGAGTCCTGGGTGAATATTCATTATTGAGATTTCTATCAGATATGTGCCCTGCCATGCAACTATTCTGCTACGCTAGTTAAGTACCCTCTGTTGTAGTTTATCTTACGCATGACAACTAATCCGTCTGTGCTAGTTATGCTATGCAGAAAGTAAAACTGGCTTATAGGTTTGTGCATGCATTTTAAAGGCACACAAGCTTGCTCCATCGTCTGAATAAAACGTCTATTTTAATACAGGTTTTAAAAAAAAGCACTTACCACAGACCAACATTCACTTCTGTTTTGTTAGCAGTTCAATGTCAGCTCCAACTTCAGCAATCTTCGTTTCTTTAGAAGCTTTGGCTGTTTTCGCAACATTCTCAACATCAAAGTCCAATGCAATTCTTTTCACCAGACCATCAAGCATCTGTGCAAGGAAGACATCAAGATGTTCCTGAATAAAACAATTGGTAGGACGCAACTACTCTGATAGTCTGATATATAAAACAATAGGCATCCCACAAGAAACAATCCAAGTGTACAGCTCTCCCTCTTAAAATTCCATTAACAACTTGTCTTGACTAACTGTGTTCTTTAAAATCTTTATAGATTTCAGTCACTTCTCTTAATATGTTCTTTTACTCAAAATTCAAAAGTTGTGATTCATATTAATTCCCTCCTGGGATGCGTAAGGTAAAATGTAGCAGACAAGCAATAAACATCAACACTAGAAGACCCTAAGCACTATGAAATTCATTTAGTACATATTGAGATCAAAACGTTACCATGGTATACAAGTAAAATTGTATTCCATCATGATATACAAGAAAAAATGGAAGATTTATTTGAAAAATCCCTTCTCGATCAATTTCCTATATATTTGAGAAGGGGAGAAAATGCCCACTAAAAGAAAACCAAAACTGCTAGTTAGAAAAGTAAAATCACTGGGTATATGTAGAGAGAGTAAGATATACCAGTGATCCAACAGCAACTAAAGCCCGGAATTTTGAATCAACTTCAATATTTTCCCCTTCTGCAATCTGTAGGGAAAAAAAAGAGGCGCATTTTCAAGATAGGTAACTCTATGTTTATGATTCCCTTCTCTGGAAATCTCAGCGGAATACTATATAGGCATTCATCGTATTGCAGTCTGGAATAAAATCAGGATAGAACATGCAAAGCATGACCATTTCCAAAAGGTTGCAAGTAAATGAATAAGGCGTACCGCAAGAGCTGCTGTAAGAACTTGAGATTGGCCTTCAAGATCTTTCTTTTCAATCAACAGCACGGCATAACTGTGAAAACAAATCATAGAATTGATGGAGGAAGGGAAAATATATGTGCATCAATACTAGGAAAATATCATAAATCCAAGCACTGATGTGGTAAGTTAAACAAAACTGCAAGAGGGGGGAAATTGTGTGAATGTATTGAGATGAGAAAATGCTCACTTGAGTATCATGGTAGCATAAGACAACTGCAAGTTCTTATTGGGAGATGAATAACAGCTTGAAAAAACATCAAGAATCTGCATATCAGTTAAAAGCCATTATCACTATACATGCGATTGAAAAACAATCATGAGTGCGGAGTTTGCTAAGTATGCCAAAGCTGTGACAGGGTTATGAACATACTCACACCCATACAGCCAATGATCAAAGTCAGATTTGGACAAAGACCACAAAAGCATATATGTTTATAACTCCTAATGAGCCCAGTAGACCACTATAATGCCAGATGAAACATTCAGGCAAAGAACCTCTTAAGAAATAACAATTCAGCATCTTTAATGACAAGGATTATATCCCCTGGATAACAAAGTCAGGGTGACTTGTCACTGGTTATTCATATGCAACTTTGATCTGAGAAAACATAGTGAAAGTTACCTCACTCTGGTGCTTTTGAAGCCAGGTATGGTAGGGTAAATTCTTGAATAGATTAGTCACAGCACGGATGCCCGTTAAAAGGTTTGGCGGAAGTGGAGGATTTGTTGTAACTCTCTTGATCATTTCCATCAGGATATCTGATAGCAAATAAGGTCTACACTAAACATCAAATTTACACATAAAATTCTATAATAATCATAACTAAAACTTGTTCTGCAGTAAAAAACTAGCATGTTAGCCGAGAAATTTCTGGTCAGGACACCCTACACCTGAATCCCTCGTCATCTGGTCTCATCAACCACTCCATTCTATGTTTAGTGAAAAAAAGTGAGATAATTTGAAAAGGAACATGCAGAGATAATAGATAATATTTTTTGCAATCAAGTCTCTCAACTAGAACTAAAACATAGTTGCATCTCAAGGTACCATTTTCATCTTCAACATGCTTGAGAAGTACAGTCGCCCCATCTGGGTGTAGAACAAGCATCCTCAGAATATCAATAACTGAAACAAAACAGTACACCAAGTGAGCAAAGATTATGTACTCATGTATATGAAGGGGGAAAACTGCACTGATGAATTTGCATGAAGTGAGAACCAGAGTCATGCATAGCATTTTACACGTGTGGGATGCATGTATTACCGCAGGTTTTGAACAATTTTCAAACAGGTAACAGTATCTTTAAGTTTAGGTCATTTGAATTGGTAGTCCATGGTTCATCAAATGGAAGAGGGTCCCTCTACATTGTAGAGACTAGAGAGGCATCAGCTATGTGCAATGGAAGCATTCAAGTTAAAAATAAGGCCAGTTCACTTCAATGTGGTTATTCCTATCCACAGAGAAATCCTGGCCGCTGAAATATCAGGGGATTCAAGAAAAGGTCCAGTGGGCAAAAAAGCAACCTGTTTGATATCATCAATTTGAAAACCCTGAAAAAACCAATGAGTTTGGGATCATCAATTAAAATTCTGATAGTAATTAAAATTAGGACTTCTTGTAGGCTAATATTTCTCAAAGCTAGCTTTGGGCTTTCCAGTGAAATGCAGTCCGTTACCCAGAAAAATAGAACTGAATTAGGTAATCTTTGAACAAACCCAAAGCATCAGTGATATCAGCTTAGTTCATTCTTTATTGAACTTCAAGCTGATAAAATAAATATCTCAAATAGTGCTCAAAGTTAAAAGTGTTTGGGCAGGTTCTCAATGACTCTGCGAAAGCATTATCCAAATGGCAGCGGTTGCTATATATAGAGAAAATCACAAAATATTAAGGATGAACATGCAGAGAGGTTCACAATCAACGGCATGTAAACTGTAAAATACTGACCTGGAAATGTCATTGCCAGTGGCCAAGATTTTAGCAATTTCAGCAGCAAAGCAATGTCAGCATCTGCAAATCTACTTGTATGGTAATGTGATGTGTCCTTTAAAATTTTAATAACTGCACCCAATCTTGATATCTCAAGCTCTGACAAAGACAGGTCCTTTTTGACCTTTGCAAAATTGACAATATATATTCAAGAAATAAATATAAGAAACTTAAAACCACAATGATGAAACAGAAAACTAATAATTGTAAAACAACCTACAGGATCAGATAAAAGAGAATTGTGGAACTCTGTGATCTTTTTCAGGATCCCATCAAACTGAGCCACGTCAAAAACAAGCATTCCTTTCTGGAAATGAAATGGAAAAGGATATTAAAGATTAAAAAGACCACTAGGAGAATTTGAGTTCATCAATCTTAGCATAAAAAAAAACTCAAGATCATCAATACAAAAACATATAAAGAGTATTTTATCAAAAGAGAGTTGAACAGTAATGTGCTAAAAACAGTTTAATATAGCATCATCATATTTAGTAGGAAGATCAATTTAACTATTTTGCACCATGTCAAGTTCATATCTGGCTGGCCTAGTTCTGCCTATTCATTTCTAAAAGGACCCAAAATGATAACTTTCAACTTATGAAAATAAAATATAGCTCATTTATCATCAAGAAGTAAACTACCAAAGGCTTCCTAAGTTCTAACCCAACTATACGGAGCTACAAACTATTTTGGTGAGTAATTCAAGAAACACTACTATCAGGATAAATGTAAGTCTAGCATCGTGCCAAAGTTCGCATAGCTGAAAAGGAGTTCTAGATGCATTATAAACCTTTCAAACAAGAGCTTTAAGAGCATACCTTGGGAATATGTTTGAAAGTAGGTTTTGCTGAAACAACTGTTGTATAAAAAAGAAGACAAACATCTTAGATTCATGCCATGATTTATGAAATTGGCTAAATCCCAAGGCAGAAGCTAAGATAAATATAAAGTTCTTTTTTCTGGTCAATGGATACATACCAGACATGCTAGAAGATCCTCCGGGTATATAAGCATTTGCTGATATATTGAAAAAAAAATTACATCACAAGAAAACAGGAATGACTACACATCTTACCAGTTAAAGATAGCTTCATGTATCATACCAAAATGAAATTATACTTACCGCCAGTGAACGGGTCACGGAATGATGAATCAAGTGCAACTCCCCCCTGTCCAGAATTTTGGAGTATAAACTCTACAATCTGTTGACGATAGGCAAGAGGAAGATTCTCCTTGAGAAGCCACTTGTCAGCAGTGTCATATGGATTATCTGGAAATATACCAGTCATTATAAATATTTGCATGCCAACACATTTTATGTAAGAAACTAATGAAGTCCACATTCTACATTATTCTTTGAAAAGCGACAGAAATACACTTCGAATTTGAAGTCAAAAACCACTGAATCAAACAGTTGAATTATTATTTTTGAGGCAAAAGGAAAGGGGAAACTCAAGCTCCATATGGTGTTGGACAAAAGAAGAAAACTGTTGAGAGCATTTTGAGTCACTTCCTTAATTAAGCATTTTTTTCCAGTTATTCCCTCCAAGAACCAGGAGCAAGGAATACAAAAACTCTCAGAGAACACATGGCCATGAACACCATCATAAACATTCAAAAGGTAGGAGAAGAAATTCACCTGATCGATTGTATGGCAACTTGCGAATCGGCTCACCATCACCAATATCAACATCAAATACTGATAAAAGGATTAGAAGACCATCAATATAAACTGTAGGGTGAATGAGGTTCAAGGAATAAGAAAACACGACAAAGCCAAGGCAAATGAGGTTCAAAGTAGCCAATATATAGACACTAACCGTAATCATATTCAAATCCATCAAGAACGGGACGCTTCATGCCATCTTCTGGTCCATCAACAACTTCTCCAATCTGAAAATGGAAGAGAAATAACAAAACAAGAGCAATCAAACAATAAAAAGAAATAAGTTTCCAGAAGTAACAAGAGAACAGAATCACAATCTGTCAACCATGGCATCGCCTAATTTGTACTTCCTTTTCATCACAATAACATCAAATCCACAAACTTCACTTGTGTGCATATGTAATTGGAGAAACTAAAGCCACCAATTAATTCTAATTCTCTTTGGAGATAACACATGAATATGATCATATGCGGTTGCTTAAAACCCACAGTACTTAACAACTCAATTGTATATAGAAACTTCATTTCAGAAGATGACAACAGCTAGAAGCACTAATGCCATTTAGCCCTTCATCACATAATGAAAGGCATTGTTCAATTTGTCAGTCAATGACCACCATATGAATTGCACACGTCTAACTCAATGTCCTGAAAATAAGAATACGTGGATATATCTTGTGAAAACAAATGAGATAAGCAAAGGGGTTGAGCACATAACATGAAACAAAAGATATTTATGATTCAAATAACTTTTTTTCTTGTATAGTAGGAGGAAAACACAACAAAAAAAGAATATTCATCAGAGTATGAATAAGCATGTATTCATTTTTAAATCAAGAATATATGGCACCAACTCAAACTTTCTTTTCCTTTGAGGTTCAAGTAAACTATTGAAAACTAGGGGTGTTCAAAAAAACCGACCAACCGATTAAACCAAAAAAACTGAGAAAAAATTAACCGAAAATACCGAACCGATAGAAAAAACCGAATAAACCGATTAAAAAATAAAAAAACCACTCGGTCCGGTTCGGTTTCGGTTTCAAAAAGCTTAAGCCGATTGAACCGGACCAGTTCAATTGAATCTGAAAAACTTAAAAAACAAGGTATAAAAGCAAACATCCCTAACCCTAATTCATTTCATCACTTTCCAGCCGCCTCCCTCTCCTCTCTTCTCCTCTCTCTCATTTTCTCTCCTGTTAACCTAACATTAAATCCTCTTTTTGAATTTTTACACCAGAGCTTCTCACCTCCTCCTACCATCACTCTCTGGTCTTCCATATGGTAGCGCCATCCACAACCTTCACTTTACTCCTATCATCAACCACAGACAACAACCCACACATCAAGAACCGGTTTTAGTTTTTCAGGCCCGATCTAGATCGTCTTCCATATAGCAGTGCCGTCCACAACCTTCACTTTACTCCAATCAACAACCACCGACAACAACCCACACATCAAGAACCGGTTTCAGTTTTTCAAGCTCGATCTAGATCTTTTCATCTGAATGGAGTCCTTTTTTATTGAGTGGAAAGTAATAGAAATTTGTGTTTGTGGACTTCATCTGGTGTTGGAAGAGCAGGGATTGCACCTTTTTTGGTGGTTATAATGGCTCCACATGCATTTGCAGATCTAAGCATCTCTTTGATCTTTGGTTCATTGTGAAATGAAGGAATTACAGGGCTTTGGTATAACGACATCAGTAAAAAAAAACCTATTTAATTGGTTTCTGGTTTTTAATACTAAAAAACCGACCCGAACCGCACAAAATTAGTTCGGTCTGAACCGGTTCTCGGTTCGGTCCGGGTCATATTGATAAGGAATACTATTTTCTGGTTCAGTTGAATTTTTAAGTTAAAACCGAACCGAACCGGACCGTGAACACCCCTAATGAAAACCCATCTTTCACCTTTTACAAGCCAAAGGGATGATGGATAATTATCAGACAGAGAAAAGGCAGCAAATACTATGCCACAAGTCAATTTAGCGATTACTTTGGGTAGCATGTAAAGGGACAATGCTCTCTGTGCAAAAAAGAACGCATTGCAATGAACTACGTGCATAGACTCGTGAATAAGCCTTAAAGAACAAAATGAACATGAAGAAAATTGCTAAGAAATATGGTTAAGATGAAACTAAATGTTACTTTATCCCACTTCTGTTCTCTCAAATTCCAAGCATATGCTACACCATTGTCCCCTTCTCTGATGACTTTGGTCTGGCCATCAGTGGTTCCTGATCATAAAATAATTATAATGCGTTACTTGGCTAGCAATCTACAATAGAAATCAGGCAACATTTCCACCATCACCTCCACAAGAAACACTGAATATAATATACCTATGTAAAAACACAGTCAACATCTAGAAGAATTTCGTTTCCTCCTCACTGATACAATTACCCAGGCGATGCTATTGAATTATGCATTTATTTTATACTAGTAAAGGTCATTGCTCTACAGCTTTACGGCAGAATTGTCTGCTTCTCACAATTGACTTTCAAGACAACTAGCAATAGCTTCATCTAAAAGTAGGATTTCCAAGGTAATGAAGGATATATCTGGAACCACACCTGGAATCTGCAAAGCCTCAAGGCCTGGTAAATCTTCCAATTTCAATCCCCCAACCCTCTTCCTGACAGAAATAATTCACATCAAGCATCAGCACTGACAAGCACTATAAAGAACCCAACATTATAATGATCCAGCAGGGGAATCAACTTCCACACATCATAAAACTCAGAAAAGAAGTGTAGAAATACAGATACTTCAAGAATTAATGAACTTGGAATTGCAATAAATCACGAAATAAACTGAGATTTGCTAGGATTAGATACATTTCTCAGTTTGGGTACTTCACAATCAGCAAATTCAAATTCATCTATAAGTGGATACCTTTTTTCTTAATATTTTTGGAGCTTCACAGTTAACAAATTCAAACTAAGGATATATGTGAGTAGAAATTTTATTGTAGTTCACAGTTCACAATTACCCACAAGTAACTAACATATCATACAGAAAACAGTGAAAGCTCTCTTAACATTTTAACAATAAAAGGTGCAGAGGTATGCATCATATGCTGGCAAGTAATGCGTGATTGTACCTGCTTATCTTGTATTGAGAAAGTTGGGAGACATAAGAGTCGAGGTCTGCTGGTTCTGCAATTCTCTCCTGATATGAAGTCCAAATACGTACTGCTCCATCTGAGCATGCTGTCACAATATCACCATTTTCCAAGAATTTGACATCCCACACACAACCAGGATGCTCTATACTCTGAACACAGGCTCCATCTGAAACACAACAGTGATTTCACAAGAAAATAAAATTTCGAAGACATGATCAATTCTGTTGCAATGCCCAAATATCAAGCCCTTGAGGTTACATCTAAGAAGACAGACAAATAATAGAAGCAATCACCTTTCCAAATCTTTGCTGAACAATCTTCACTACCACTAACAATAAGTCCAGATACATGCGAATCAACTGAATAGACAATTGAAGCATGACCAACCATCTCCATTAATACTTCGCCAGTTAAAGCCCATAATCTGATGGAGCTGTTACCACAAAAGAACGATAACAACAGTTAATACCCATTTATGCAAGACAATAAGGGTATTTCTTTAAAAATGAAGTTAAGGGAATTATATTTATAAACTGCAATAACTTTGGCACCATTCATCGTCTACTAAAGCAAACACAAAATAGAATCATCCACATAATAAACCAGAAAATAAATGAAACGGACAACTCACCCATCATGCGATGCAGAAAGAATTCCCAATCCATGCATCTCTGCTAAGCCTCGAACCGTATCTACAAAGTTTACCAGTAAAAGAAAAGGATTAATCCTAAATGAGAATATTAGCAAATAATCCATCCCATTTCTTGTAGTAGGAACAGAATTAAACAAAGCAGAGCTGCAAATTTCTCTGAGACCATTTAATTATTTAAAGGAAAACTTAAATGTACATCAGATGAGCAACAAGACATGTAGGCAAGAAAAAAAAGGGGGTAACCAACCTGAATGCCCTGCAAAAGTGTGTAAACACGTCTTCCCTTTCCAAAGTTTTAATGTTGTGTCAGTTGAACCTACATTGTGATGGAAAGCAAAGATAAAACTGTTGGTTTGTTGGTTGGCACACATAACTATTAAATCTATGTAATTGAACATGAAAAAGACAACAATGAAGTGTTCCAATTGATTATGTAAAGTTTAAGAAAAAAACCTTCCAGTACATAGATACAGGTTAGCACAGATCAGACAACTAAAATTTTATTCCTGGAAGGATAAGTGAGGGAACCCGAGTATATGCATCTTCAAACCAGCAGTTCAGTGGAACATACAATTAAAAGTTCCATTCAGTTTTCCAAATGCGAGCCTCAATTTTTTTACTTGATGAGAATGGAGATTCATAGGACTAATCCAACAACAAATTATCATAAACAGGCAGGTAATGAAACTAAGATTCGACAAAAGTTAAGCAAAAAATATACCTGTAACAAGCTCGCCCGATGGCAGCTTAATAATTGCTTGAATTGCAGACTTATGAGCCTCCCAATTCTCAACAAGTTGACCCTTCCTCCACCTCCTCAAGGTACTACAACAAACAAGTCCAATAACAATCACAATATATATATATATATAAGAAAAAAAATCCAAAGAACATTCATCTCAGTGAAAACACCGCAGATAATGAGCCTACCAGTCAACGGAGCAAGAAACAATATCTTCGCCATCCAAAACAACACCGGTGACTTGCAAATGATGACCTTTCAAGCTCTGAACTTTCTCTCCGTTACTCAAATTCCAAACAAGCACCATCGTGTCCATTCCACCAGACACAATCGCACCTTCTACAAAGTCCTGGTTCGGCGGAATCCATGCCAATGGTCCCACAAAACTCGAATGCCCTAACAGAATTTTCGATGATTCGTACTTGCGTTTGTCGGTCGGGTCTGGTACCCAATACCTCACCGTTTTATCCCTCGACGACGTCGCTATTCCCGCATTTCCGCAAACACAAATACCGCGAACCTGAGAAATTGGTGAATTAAATTAAACGGGTTAGGTTTAATTGAAGATAAAAAAATTGAGAGGGAAAGAGAAAGGTCGTTACGTCGTCTTCGTGGCCGCGGAGTTCTTGGCTTAGTTGATAATTTTTGAAGTCGATTTCCATGTCCATGATTTTGAGAGACCTTTGAGTGAGAGGGGAGAGTGATTGTTTTTAGTTTACAAGTAAAGGTAGAAGCAATTTGCTGTGTTTGGCAATGAAGGGATCATAAGTGAATTTTGGTTTAGGACTGTGTTGTTTTTATTATTTTTTAAAGTCCTTGGGGTTTTGATATCTTTTTGCTTTAGTTACTAAACTTCGTTTATTTTTTGCTTTCGAGTGCAAGGAAACCACCAATCAAGTTTTAATGCAGCTTGAAGCCATCAATATTTCTATAACGTGGGTTACTAGGTTAATACTGTTCGTCTGATAGTTCGGCTGAAATTTTAATGCACGCAAGCCTCGGTTGCCTGACGTGTTAGGGCTTGAAAAGAATCTCGGTTTATACGACAAGGCCATTTTTTTCTTTCTATTAGGCGTGAATGACATGGCATCCACCTTTTATTTTAAAAAAAATATAAAAGGTAGATGACATGTCATTCGGTGCTGTCTAACCTAAAATTTAGCCACAACTACTATGCCCGAAAAATCAAGAGTAGTGTAGTGTTTTTTGAATTGAAAATCTATTTTTCAAGATATTTTAATTAAAAAATATTTAATAAGTAAATTTTCTAAACTATTTATTAATCTTAAAATCACCCTGAAAAACTAAAATCAATCAAATCAAAAAAATTAAAAATAAAATCTGATTCTTTTTTTCAGGCATGTTTGTAAAAAAAATCAAGTATCATTGAACTATTCTCATTTAATAAAACTCATTGACACCAAGCTTGGTCATCTTGGTTGCCGAAACCGTGACAACCAACCCTTTCCCCCTCTCTCACTTCTTTCCCTTGAAAATTTCTCTCTTTTCCTAGATTCAAGGACTGGAAATTAATAA
>Ga0307511_10002698_pt1 | contig 18479 bp, 19 predicted proteins | sample 13_EM_MG_FD_200266 | JGI IMG/M metagenome (GOLD analysis project Ga0307511, IMG submission 200266) | Populus trichocarpa ectomycorrhiza microbial communities from riparian zone in the Pacific Northwest, United States - 13_EM | ecosystem: Host-associated > Plants > Roots > Unclassified | place... | reverse complement strand
TGTATTCCTCCGCGAAATTCTGTGGAAACGATACACAAATATCAGTTCAGATATCATAGCATTGCTTACCGGATTAGATAATGTCGACAGCATATTCACTGACTTTGTTGCTTCGTTGGATAATATCATCAAAAATGGCCGAACTGGTACGAGATAATCACGGCCCCCTAACAGGGTCTTTTTTCTTTTGGCAGAGTGGGGATCCCTTATTGATGGACAGCTTGCACGTGAGTAGTTGAGTTACGATACAAGGCAATACAGGCGGCACTGTGTGTAGCCTGTGGTGGATTCCAGACCGGATTGTTGTCATATTTCACACATAGGGATTTCTTTCCAGCCCTGGTGAAGGTAGGGTTCTGGCTCCGGTCCGCAACATTGAGGCACATGCTGACACGGAAATGTACAGTTCATCAATGATCCAGAAACGCAGTTAATTACATACGATCCTTTCGTACTGCTGGGTATACTGGCAAACTGTAAGGGTACATGGAAATTTTGGTAGTCTTCTCCGCTAACCATGTCTTGAATTGTAGATAACAAGTTTGAGTTTCAGAATCCATATCAGTTACGACTTGCCGACTTTGTTAACGATGCCACTATCATGAGGATTGTCAGAGAGATAGGCATAGCAAGCTCCCAGGCCCGTGCGGATTACATTACGATTCAGGATGACTTACCGGATGGCTGGTCACTCGGAGGCGTGTTGTCATACGTAGGCCTGGGCACGATATCCGGGATCCAGAAGCCCAAAACTCCGCCACCCCCAACCAATCCTGAAGCAATTAAACTTGCATTTGATACACTGTGGGTACACATTGATGCAGGAATAAAGCATACTTCTAACCATTTGATGTAAGAATAGACCAAGCCCGAAAGCTGCTATTCTGCTACCTACATACGATTTTGCAAATGCAAATAAGTTGTTTTGCTATCAACTAATAAAATACCAAGAGCCTGGTACTGAGGGTATGAGGACATGCCTACATAGTGCTGCATGACGTATCTAATACTTGTGGCAGAATCCCCAATTTGCGCCTATATATCCTTTACGTCTTATCTCGTACAACACGCACATCGATCACCCCGGACTACCTATTACGCCCGCACGAACCTTTTAGTATTGCGAATACTGCTTGAAGATCACGCTTTGTGCAAGAATCTTACTAGTGAGGAGAACAAGAGGCGAGTACGGCTCTGTCGCCAGAGGCAGCCACATCTACCGATAGTGCGAAATAGTAGAGTATTAATCACGGCAATTATTGACACAGTGATTGATGGTATCAATCACAACCTAAAGAAAAAATTGGATGTGGATCTTTACATGTTAGTCAGTTCATACAATCACCCTGGTTGGGCGAATATACTGACAGGTCTGCAGATTGTGTATTGCCATTTTGCAACGTGCACTTTCCTACCTTATCCGGACACGTACTCGACTAGGTACGTGTATATGATCCGTCTTTTTGCTAGGTTCTGGCTAAGTGTCTGTCTCAGAATACCACTGGTCTGAGCTTTGGCGGAGCATTCTCTCCTTCATCCGCTTTCTCACCGTTTATTCCACCGACCTCCAGGAACTCCATCATATCCATGGCCTGATTCATAACCTTGTTAACGTCGTCGCCTTGGCCTTATCATCTGGAGATTCGTTCCTTCCTGGCGCAGCGGAGTACGACGATCTGTTCTATAAACTTGTCGAGACCGGTGACATTCTGACAAAATTTTCTGATGCATGTAAGTTTTCGGCCTTAATTTTCCTTGACTGTATCCGCTTTGAACCCCCCCATGCCCCACGCCATGTGAGACTTTTTCATACTTTCCCCTACATCAATTCCCTTACAACCCAGTTGTGCCTCTTTACACTCCTAGTTCTTGTTTTGCACACTTGGCACCAACAGATATAATGACCTACATGAGCATGTGGCAGCATGTTTGCCCTACCTGGCTTCAGCTGGGCCATCTGTACTGACATTGTGACTTTAGACAAACTCTCTGGACGCCCTGATTCATCTATCCCAGTGCTTATATCAGTCAATGAGCACTATAATCGTCTCATAGCAGACTACACATCTAAACCTGCCAAGTCAAAGTCGAAGAACTTGAGCCCGCAACAAGTAAGTGAGGTGATTAAGTCAGGATACGAGACACTCTCGATCCAGAGCAAGGATGGGTTGGATAGATGGGATAAGTACAGGGAAGTAGATGAGAGGGTATTCCTGAAGAGGGTGGCAAGGATGGTGGTGGAAGACCTGAAGGACAGGAAGGGGCTGGAGGAAGGGCTCTATACAGTTTAAGGCAGTGGGGTCGATAGCCGACTAGAAGCGGTGGTCGGCACGGCCGCGGAGGAGGGGTAGCCCGGGTGGTGGATGAAAAGCCGAGAAATGCTCTGGGGCTCAATGAAAGAATCTCTTTTTTCAGCCACTTGGAGCCCGAAAGAGAGTGTCCATGGTGGGGGCTGGTTGGGTCTCCTCAAACTGATGGCATTGGAGACGCCTAATTTTTGCTTCCTTCTCTTTCCCTAGTTATACTTGGTCAATGTCAAGAATGGGGTCTCGATACTGGTCTCAGTCTAGACCTGTGTGTGGCATGGCAAACCGGGAGTTCTATGGGGGCCAAAGCCTATTCAATACCCCAGTCATGTTAGCATCACAAGCCGTAATGTGCTTCGGATGGTTCTCCCATCTCTTCCCCTTCCAAGCTCCATGTCATCAAGCGAACTTCCGGCCCTTAGGAAATCGGTTGTTCCAATATAAGTAACATTTCGGCCAAGTACTAGGAGTTTGTGCTCTGGATTTTTCCTGATTTAATATCACAGTATTAATATGTTTATGGGTTTCTCCTAATCTGGTTCATTTTTCTGTAAAGTTTCGCTACCCTCAGCCACTTACCGCAAGGGTCACAGATTGCTCAGTACTTGCCGGGGTCTTCCTCGCCAGTGCAATTAAGGGTAGGTCACCCATTCATGTCCAAAGTAGGGAGAGTGAATCGGAAGATCTTTTTATAAACTTTTGTTACACCATGTTATTGAAATCCTAGTCAATCGTCATCCCTGGGTAGACTCGCCACTGTCTGGTGAGGGCGGTGGTGCAATATTAATTGCGCAACTAATAGTTGTAGAGTAGGTAATTGGGGATAGCGTTGATAATTGTGCCTTTCCCATACCTAGGTTTCTTCCTCTACAAGGGGTTGTGCAACCAGATTAGGTTCTTCCGCGTTCGGGGCCACGAGAGCGATCCCCGCTGCTGGGGTAGAGGGTCACTTGATGAGCTTGGGTACATATATAGCTCATCTGGCTAGGGCCGTGGAGTACGGTGATTAGAGAGTGGTTTTTTATGACTGTATACTCCACCTGTGTCCTAGGCTCTACGCGCAACATAGTCCTATTTTCCCCTTAAGACTGTCTAGAAGGTGTAAACTATACGAAGCCCGAGGCCCGGTTAAGGCCCTAATTACCCTGAGTTGTGAAAAGGCTCCAGTTGAAAGCCATGGTTTTAAGCCCGTTACGGACACATCCCCAAGTAATGCCTGATTCGAGGATGATAATATCTGAACTTGGTCAGGTCTTCGCGCCATGACATATTTAGCCAAAAGTCATGACAACTCTACAACCGTTATTTCGCTATTTCGAGGGTCCAGATAGTTTCTTAAAAATAAAAAAAAAACGCTATTTCGAGTGTACAAAAAAATTACCCTGAAGTTACACTAGTTTAATTCCCGAGGCCTACGTGGATGCCTCAAGCTTGAAGCTAAACGTACCACCTGGAGTCTAGGAGGAAATGTCGAGGTTTGCAAGAGAGGCACGGCTTGAGATTTAGGAAGAAAAGAAAGCAGGAGGCGAGGAAGTGGAGGAAGGAGGGATAGAAAGTAGTTGCAATTGAAGGAGAGGAGATCTAGAGACCTATAGAGGAGTGCATGGTATTACATTGTTAGGGGTGGTGGGGAGTAGGTAATAGTAGTAGGTTTGTTTAGGATTCATTAGCGTTTGTATAAGTCTACAAAGGTAAGTAGCGATACTTATATTGACTGAGCTGGATTATGTGGGACAGGATTGAGAGTTACTTAAATTCTTATATAAGATTCCCAAACGTCAGCCCCGAGGCTGCTACTATTCACAAGTCAAAGAAGTCAAAAAATAGTCAAACCGCAAAGACCGAATACTGGTTGACCTACCTAAGCCGGGACTCGAACCCTGGCAGTACCCCTCAACCTTTTAGTGGGGTCATAAGGCATATGTTGGAAGGATATCTGCTGAGCTGGTTTATGTAGAGATAGGGAATTCGGTTTGAGGCCTGCTGACCTGACCTTTAGCCATATACAGTCCAGCGAGACAGCGCGATGAGAACAGCCAACCATGCTATCGAGAACGACGGATCCTCCTTTTGCTTTCGGATGTACTCTGGGGCTAATCCATTGCGGCATTTTCATGCCTGCTGGGATTAGTATGTTGAACTGAGTGCTACTGGTAGTGGGTTAAAGCTTTCATAGGTACGTCTATATAGTAGCCCTCCAGCCACGTACTCTGGCAGAGACTAACACTGAAGCAAAGCTCCCTATCCATTTAGCATGTGACGCACCGGATTGAAATGGAGAACTCAGTAGACGATGTTACCCTGAACTTGGCCACACACTTAACCACCCCTCGAGATTGTAAGTGGGTTAGATAGCCTTGTGTCGAGACACAAAATCCAGAGGTTTTATTTGTCAATTGCACTTCCATTATATAGTCACTCTATCTGAAGTTTAATGTTTTTTGTTTTGCTAATGAATGGGATTCTGATGAGGGAGAATGACGGTTCAAGAATATCAGTTCAGGGTAATGCGGACAATGCCCTTCATATACACTTGGTACATATATAAGATATACAACTATTCGCTAGTTGAGACCTTTAATCGAGGAAAGACTGGTTTCCCTTCATACCCGGGCTTTTATCCACATGTAGATGTAAGCCTGAATAACTAACAGAACCCTTATCATATACATAGCACCGTACCAACATTGAGCTTGTGAGAGATTGCGGCGATACTTCAAATTCAACATTTATAGCAAAAGGGCATGTAAGAATTCAAAGTAGGGCATTTCTCCCTAGGAACTAGTACGTTTCAGTAGTACGTTTCAGTAGTACGTTTCAGTAGTATGGACCCACGGGATAGTGACTCATCCCCGTCTGGCCCTCTTGTACCGGCTGTTGCTGAATCCGGAATTGCTCAAATGTCTGTACCTCGGGTGTGAGAGGTGAGACGCAGTGCCTCGAAAACGTCCCATTCCTCCCAAGCCCATCCTTGCGATAGTCATATGCACTAATCACAACACCTCTCTCCCTTTTCTCCTCTATCGATGCTACATCGTCTACCGAAATTCCAGATTCTCTGTGGTGATGGTATTCGTCCTCATAAGAAGTCCCAGTAGAGCGGTAAGCCGTTGGTGAGAATGGATCAGCGATGGGTACAACCTCTGGGAACATGGTATCCGTGGGTGGCCTTGAAAGCCGGGAGTTTTGGCTATGAAGATGGAGTGTTGGTGTTACTGCCACCGGAGCAGGGGCTTGCGTGAGATGCGTAATGGAGCCGTGGGAGTTGCTGAATGTGCCATGATAGGAGGGTTCGAAGAATCCGTCAACAAAATGAGCCTCCTGGACATTGCAGCTCGGAAACACGATTTTTGTATCTCCAGCACCAATTTCCCCTTTGGCTTTCTCAGCATCAGATGAGGGTTGTACTTGTGGCTTCTCGTGTCTCCTACCGAATCCACCGCATCGAAACCACCGTCGGAAGAGACGCTTGGCCTGGGTACGGCTATCCGGAGTCGTACCAAAGATTAGGGTGATGAGGATGCCGGTAGAGGAGCCTGCCATGTAGTAAGCCCAGTCACCGAGTTGCTTCTTCTTCGTCCAACCAAACTCGGGGAATGGAGAGCTTGGGTTGCGAAGCGTGATGACGTGATTGGCATATTCATATTGGGAGTATAAAAAGGAAGTTTGCAAAGCCCCAATGATGAGGAACCCGGCTATAAATCTTAGTATGATCCATTTGTCTTCCTTAGAACTCTTCTGCATTGGCCGATCATCCTGAACTCTTATTCGTTGACGCCTGCGGGAACGGTGCCCCTCGAGAGCTACCAGGACGAATTTCGTCAAGATTAGGAGAAGGAAGATGATTCCACAGCTAATTGTAATGACCACTGTCAAGATGTTAAAATTGATACATAGAACTGTTTTCCAAGAAGGCACGTACTAATGAAATCCATAAGTATTAGGTGAGCAGTTGCGTGTTTCCGTGTTTCCGGAAGATTTATGATTATTGATACCAGGCCGGGAAAGATGAAAATGAAGTGTTTGGATACTGCAATGAATTTTGGATTGCGGACCCAGGCCCAACGAATCCCCCAAACAGAGGTGAATAGCAGAAAGCTCCTGACCAGAAATTAGAGGGCCTTCACAAGATTACCCGAAATCAAATTGGTATCATTTCACTCACCAAAAGAAAAACAGCAAGCTCTCCACGTTGAAGAAGTATACTCCTAAAGACTTGTTAGCGGTAAATTTGTGGCCGTGAAATGCACATACTTATTTGGAAAGTGACGTTCAACCATTTGTCAGGATTCGATACGAATACAGTTGAAGCATGAGGGTTTCCCCACATCTGAACATCCCATGCCCATACTTGTCTTTGTATTTCTGGCCAGCGAGCTATAGCAATAAGTTGCTGGACTATTGTGACCAGCTGTTGCAGAAAAATAGCAATACATGTCAGAGATACATCTAATTCAGCCTGGTTAGTTCTATCACCAATCCTATAAAGTGGTAAACCTACAAGCTGCCTTCTGTTTGTTCAGCCTAAAGAGAATGTGCGTGAACAATCCACAAAGAGTGCTAATTATTGTGTATATAATAACCCAGATGGCCAACGCAACTGTCTCGGGGAGCAAATAAATAGATGTTTTCTCTCTCGCCATGAGTATGGGTCGTGTATTTGAGAGTCCAGCTCTCTCACTAGGGAGAAACGAATGGAAGTAACTCTCCCAGAGATTTTGCAAGATGTAATTAGTAAATGTATGATATTGAAAGAGAATGTAAAGCTGTCAATGTTCAGATCATGTGGGTATCATGAGAACCAGAGCCGCGGTCAACCGTCTAGCCACTATGAGTGAAGCTGGTACTGGAGAGAAAGTATACAGCCAAACGAAAAGGAAGAAAGAGAAGCAAATGCGAATGTGTTGATGTGCTATCACATCTTTTTCAACGTCTCCATAAGCAACCGCAATGCCGCTGACTTGATGACCATAATGCTTTCTACCCATTGCCTTGACCAACTCTGGAAATCTCAGCGTGATTGACTGGGATATTTCGTTGCGACATTGCTATGTTGAAGTCAACATAAGCCCCGGTGGATCTTCTGTCGGCGGTAATATTCTCGAACATCGAAACCTTACTCTACCTATTCCCGATTTGTGTATCTATCTTTAGCACCCTGGAAAGTGCCAACCTATGAAGCTCACCGGACAGTAGCTCAAGTAGAAATTCGGTATGCATTATATTGTACATATACATACAGTATGTACAGTACTTAACTTCCAAGTGGTGTTGGAATAAGCCTCACTTTCAGTTTCCCGACTCACTATACTTTTCATGTCTTAGCTCTCTCGAGACTACCTAATTCAGGAGTAGCCGTTGGAGTAGTCCGTTGGAGTACAAATCCTCAGACTGTGATTGGTTGACAGCATTCGCAACTATTTGGTAATGCGTTGCGCCACGGACATTTTCCTGGAGCTGACAGTGACGGTACCGATAGTATCGCACTTTCATATCTATTCAATCTCAATATTTCAATATCATCTATAGAGATTTTCTTCATAACGCCCTCACAATGATACTCACTCGGATTATTCATTCCAAGGCATCGGCCGCCCGGCTGATATCATCAAGTCCGGCTGCATGTCGGTCAATGTTCTGCGCATCATACACCACAGCTTCCCCTGTATCGATTCCTACAGATCGCAGCAAGAGGCAGCACCGTTATCTCCAGACAGCAATAGCCCACAGACCTTCGAACCTCCTCGATGCTGGTGCCCCACTACCACGGAACGCCGACACTCCCTTGTCCTCATTGACTGGACAGGATACTCCTTACCCGGCACATCCACCACGGCCCCCCAAACCAGTACCATTACTACAGTCCACTCCGCGGAAAGTTTCAAGTACTACACTAATTCCCTACCCGGTGAAGGCAGAAGCAAACCCCACACCTACTGCGCCGCGAGCATCGAAGCTCCGGACACCCCGGAAGGCAGCTATGACTCTCACACCTTCTGCCGTATCTCAGCTCCGTACCCTCCTTGATTCTCCCGACCCGAAGCTCATCCGGGTAGGCGTCAAGAATCGAGGGTGCTCTGGATTGGCATACAACCTTGAGTATGTCGAGACACCAGGAAAGTTCGATGAAGAAGTGGTGCAGGATGGTGTGAGGGTATTAATCGACTCCAAGGCGTTGTTCAGTATCATCGGCAGTGAGATGGACTGGGTAGAGGATAAACTGAGTGCTCGATTTGTGTTCAATAACCCAAACATCAGTAAGTCATCCTTCTCAATATTTACCTATATTACACAACACAGCAAACTAATTTATCATCTTCAGAGGAGCAATGCGGTTGTGGCGAGAGCTTCATGGTGGGCAATTGAGATGTCGTTCTTTTGCTCGGACATGATGGATAAGGAGCCTAAGTCGCATGATTCTTCTTTGCGCAACAGTGATCGTTAGACATGATATTCCTTGGGGAGGTGGAGGGGGCCAGCAAGGTGGTCCAGATACATTACTTGCTGTTTTTTTTATCCCTGCATGGGTTATGGTTCTGGGGTTTGTCGGAGAATGGCGTTTCTGTTTTAATCTCGAGTCTTTAAGGGGCGGCAGTCATTGCAACAGCTGCACAGCTGGCAAGAAATATTGTTTTTATATTAATAGAGGCAATGGCACAAGCAGATGTCTTTCTTTGGTCTTATGTTTTTCTTCCGCCGCCTTAGCCAGGCATGGCATCACCACATATTCTCTTCCGAGTCTCTAGTTTCGTGTGCATCTGGGAGGACTCTTGATAGAACGATTACCATGTGATATTGATATCTAGATCTCAATGGCACCTTATCTTATGCCAAAACAGAATCCATTCGCATGTTGGGATCAAGTGCTGGGAGATGCTCATAGCTCATGTGATATGTAGTTTTGTACTGATATGGCAGCTGGTACTACTGCATTAGTATTACTACTGCATACTTTTGACCCCATAACTCCCCAACCAGACTAAATAACCCCCACAGTACAGCCACTACTCCCACAAACATCGGCTCCTCACACCAGTGATACATATCTATCACAGATCAACTACGGAATGGCTCGGACGACGAAATGTAAACAAAAGCGGGCTGGTGGCTTTTCCCTTTCAGACTTTGGTTATGTGTAAGCATGTCTATGAACTCACACTGACAGCCCACCCTGTATGATATAGCTGGCGAAGATAATACCGACAACGAACCAAAGCCCCAGGCTAAAAAGAGGAAGGCAGAAACAATACGCCCCAGGGCTCCGGCAAAAAGAGGAAGGAAATCGGGCGTTGAAACCCCCGTCGAACAGGAGGGTGAGGCAGAAGGGAGTGGGGGGTTTGATGAAAGCCAAGGGGCAGAGTGGGTCCACCAGCCCTTGGCAGAGGTTATTAATGAGGAATGGACTGTTAACTTGCTGCCTCAGGAATCATATCATGGGCTTTGAACATCAATGTATGTACAAGTCGTTCTCATGAGATATGAATGACATGGCTAATTGGATTTTGCAGTGCTCAAGGTGCAATCTTTGAAGTCTAAAGCGTTGAGGACGAACCTGGTCAAGTTCAAGGGGAAGGTAGAGGAAAGAGAGGGCAAGACTATTGCGGATCTTGAACTGAGGCGAGCTAAGAGGTGCTGTTACCCTCAACTTCCACAACCCTTTAAAAAAAAAGGGACTAACTTTTAGCAGAAAAGCCACCAAGTCTGAATTTCTTGCATCTGTCGCCTCCATCTTAGAAGATCAGGCTGCTATCCCACAACCCGCGGATCAAACAAGCAGTGACGTAATTTTTGAGGCATTAAGCAGCCAGCATCAGTCTCTCAAGTCTGCCTCTCTTCACCTCCTTAGGACCGTAGCTGAATACCAATCATCGATCAAACAAATCATGGGCAGGGATCTGGCAATCGGAGAATCATGGAATACGGAGGTTCTTGATGTGGAGGAAGATATAAGGAGCATGGCGGAGAAGACGGCGGTGAGCCTTGAAAGATTTTTCAGATCGAGGAAGGGTGGATGGAGGACGGTGGCGGCGGGGTGGGAGAGGAGGGTGGCCAAGCTGCTCAAGGGTGCACCTGTGCCAGAGTGTGGTGGCGATGAAGATGGTGATCATTGAGGGTAACAAGAGAACCAGAACACGGGTATGTGACACCAGCTGAGAAACGATCAATTTCCTACATATAGTGAATTTAGCACGACTTTTTATTAGATAGAGCGCCCTTTTTGTACAGCCCAAAGCCTCCCAAGCGCCAGAGAATCGACAAATCTAGAATTTCCCCACCGTTCTGGTACTATCCACGAACCCCAGTACCCCGCTACCCCTCCACGCAACCCTTATCACCCTTGCCAGAATTCGGGTATCATATCCGACCAGTCTCTTGTGCGGGTGTCTCGACATAGTAACCCTTCGGGGGCTTCCGCAGCTCGTGTTGCTCCTTCTGGGACAATTTGTAGTCCACCTCAGACACGGCGACCAGCTCTTTAACCTTGTAAATCATACCGGCAATATCGGGGGAGACTGGGTGGTAGACTGTTCGCATTCGCTTGTGTAAACCGAGGGCTTGGAGGATGCCATTGACACGCTTGGGCATACCGATGCCGGAGCGGATGAGGGTGACTTTGAAGTACTGCATCGCGGGTCGCTTCTGGTGGGGAAGGATGTGCACGCTCGGAAGGTAAAGGTGCGAGGCGCGGATGGAGCTATTCGATTCAAGCACGTTTAGTTGAAGCTTGGATAACCCGCATTGGATGCTCACCTTGGTTCTCTTGTCCCGACCCTGTCAATGCTGCGCAAGCGTTTTGGTTGGAGCAGAGAATTAAACTCACCGCCAAGCTCGCTTGCACTTACTTACCAGTCGTTCAGTGCCAAGTACCTTGACATTGCTCCAGGAGCTTCCCCTACTGCGCGGTACAAACAGAGCATTATTATTGAATCCGTCGACAACTATAAGCCCTCAAGCCGCCCTTTACTGCATCACGCCAGATGGATGATACCGAAGTGATCACAGTGAGGCTCTCTGAGCTGCTTAGGCATCCAGAGGTATCTATATCAATAACTGTTCAGTTCAAATGTACATGCGCTAACGAGAGTGCGACGAATTGTTCTAGGATCTGGACAAGATATCCTCTCTGAAGGCGGAGTTCTCGAGGAAGAAGGCCGCGCTGGACGCACAGCTTAAATCTGGATTAAAGCAGCAATTGCAGGTTACGGAGGTGCGTCCGGGTTCGAATTTACATGGCTGTACAGCCGGTGTGATACCTGGGAGCTAAAGGGAGTAAGAGGAATAGGCAGGATTGCAGGTTATCAGTCAAGGGGAAAGGAGTATCACGGCTATCAAGGAGGAGATGATGAAGGTGAGGGACTGCTTTGCGACCTGTCTGGTGAAACTGGCCACTAATTAGCTCTGGTAAAGATTGAGAAACTTTGTATGGAGGCACAGAATATGATCCAAGAGTTCCCTTTGATAAACAAGGTGAGTTTGAAGCAAATGTGTTGTCAGGATATGGGGTCTAACTGGGGCGCAGATCTCGAAAATACACCGCAACTTCGTGGCAGCAGAGGATATGAAATCAGGGCTTCAGGGTTTGGATGAGAAGCTATCAGCAGTAGACCGCATGTTACGAGAAGACTATGGAGAGGGTATATACACCACCTATATTCATGTGAAGAGGACTTAGGCTAATTAAAAGCAGACATAATGAACCCTATGCCTAGGTTACTACCAGTGCACCATCAAATAACCCAGATACAAGATTTTCGAGACGATGCCCTCCACCAAAGTGAATCTCTCGACGCAGACTTACGAGCAACGCTTGAGAGTTACTTTTCACCCTTGGCTAATACGGTGGAGATCTTTGATGAGCGGATTGGTATTATATCCATGAACATGATTGAGCTCGTGCGGGCTGGGAATGCTGGTTTGGTTGTACGGCTGGCAAAAGTTATCGACGCCGAGGAAAGGTCGGACGAGAAAGTTCTCGCCCTACAAGCCGCGCAGAGCTCCCATCAAGAGCTTGCTTCCCGGTTCAAGTCAATTCGGACGGGTCCGAAAGTTGCACGGGGGTATAAGGAAAAGTGGCTGGCCTGTATAAAAGCCGCTGCAGGGGCGAAGTTTGAAGGTGTGTCTGAGCGATTTGCAGAAGATCCAGATGGACTCTTTGACAGCCTTCAGTGGTATTTCAACGACCTACAAACGGTAAAGGACTATTTCCCGCAACTTATGCCGCCAAAATGGAAAATCTTCGAAACCTACCTAAATATATACCACACACTAATGCATGACTTCCTCAAATCGCTTTTGGGGCAACCGGAATTGGACGGTGGAAGTCTACTCAAAGTCATACTGTGGAATTCTGAATATACCCAACAAATGAAGGGGCTTGGGGTGAAGGCCAAGGACCTGAAACCCCAGCTTCTTGATGGCAAAGAAGAAGAGCTTGTGAAGGAATACTTGAACCTTATTGTCAATTCAATGGAGAAGTGGATTAACAAAATTATTGATGATGACACAAGGGATTTCATCAATCGACCTCAGACTCTAGAGTACGACGAAAACAAAAATGCTGGTATGCCTGGGGCTGTAACAATGTTCCAGATGATAAATCAGCAAATAGAAGTGGCTCTCGACAGCAACAAAGGAAGTGTGGTCGTAGGCGTGGTCGACGAGTGTGTACGGCTCCTGAAGGACAGACAGCAGAAGTGGCAGAAAGTCATGGAGGACGAAATCGATAACTATTGTGCGAATTCCGAAGAGGCCATCGAGGGTATATTAGAGTACACGATTGCTGTGGCAAACGACCAGGTCAAATGCGCAAATTACACAGAGTCTACGTCAGCCAAAGTGACCCCACTGCTTTCACGAAAATTCTCGGAACAAATTGCAGCGGCTCTTGATAGTGCCATCGACGGCTACATTGCGACGGCCGAAACCTGCATTGAGCGCTGTGTTGACATAATATTCCACGATCTGAAGCCCGCATTCAACGCACTATTTACTCAGTCGTGGTATGGCGGGGACCAGATGTTCAACATCACCGCTACGATTCGATCATATCTCCTTGACCCGTGCGAGCAAATGCTAGATGCTGACTTATTCGGTGGTCTGGTCGAGAGCTTGTCCGAGCGCACCCTTCAGTCGTATCTAAATGCTGTTAGGAACAAGGGAGCAAAACTACATATCGCCGAAGCATGTGAGCAGATTCGGAGCGATGTTTTAGTGGGATATCAGTTCTTCATTGAGTTTCTTCCACTAGAACAAGTCAAGGGCACTTGGAGTGTACTGGAACATTTCATGGGCCTTATTTCCGAGCCTAAGGAGGGCCTTTATATCAAATACGAGGCTTTTAAGGAAGCCTATTGGGATTTGAATCCTGCTTGGGTGGAGCAGGTCGTGCGAATACGGGAAGACGGCAGTAGAGAGATGGTGAATATCATAAAGAGGCAGGAGCCATATGCACCGAGTGGAAAGCCAACATTCATGGGAAAAGTCAAGTAGTTATATTCCTAGAGAGAGGTGCTGATCTCTATAATTTCTAATGTTTATGCAAGTATTGTCATGTTGCTGAGGGACGGCGTTCTGGAGTAGTTCATTCATTTTCATCTGCATGCTAAGTTCTGATTTTCCGGGGCGCCAGGGCACTTGTGGTATGGTGTGCAGGCACTGAGACAATAGCCGGCGACCGAGGGCGGGGAATTCGAATTACCCGCAATGCATCATCCCACTTTGGACTGTCGCACAAGAAAATCCATTGCATTTTTTTTTGGTCTAGCAGAACCTCATACTCGAAGTAGGTGGGATGTTCATTTTCCCCTGTGTTAGCAAGTAAGATTGTTGTGACATCCACTTCATCATCTATTTGTGGAGAAGTTCAGAATACTGCTGCTACTACTGCTACTGTGACCGATCGGGCTAAGTCCTAGATACTGTTAGTATATAGCTTCTAGGGACCCAATTGCAGGATCCTGAACTTCCTCTTCCTCTTTCTCTCCAGATTTGTCCATTGTCTCGCGAAGAATGTTCTCAGTAAGAGCTGTTGCCCCTCTACGGTCCGCCGTCAAGGCACCTGGTGCCTCCCAAATTTTCGCAGCTCGATCAATTTCGTTTTGGTCAGGTGTCCCACAAGGCCCCCCAGTATGTGACCGACCCCCTGAGCTCCACTACTATAGCCAGAGCTAACCAAACAACTTCGTGAGCTACAGGATGTAAGGGTTCCGAAGTATCAAACAACTTGGTGTATTATTCTCGAGCTAACATCATATTGTTATTGGGGAATAGGCCATTCTAGGTAGGCTGATGAGTCATCCTTTATTTCATAGGAATATTACTGATTAGAATTGACAGGTATCACTGAGGCATTCAAGGCCGACAAGTTCGATAAAAAGATCAACTTGGGTATGGAAGCTTCAACATATCTGTAGAAGCAGAGTCTAATGCCAGATGTGTAGGTGTCGGTGCCTACCGTGACGACCAGGGCAAGCCATATGTCCTCCCATCAGTGCGGGAAGCAGAGCAGCGCATCTTGGGCCGAGATATGGACAAGGAGTATGCAGGCATCACCGGTGTTCCAGCATTCACCAAAGCAGCTTCCCTCCTCGCCTACGGTACCGACTCTGCCCCATTGAAGGAGGACCGCATTGCCATCACCCAGTCCGTATCTGGAACTGGTGCTCTTCGTATTGGTGGTGCCTTCCTTGAGAAGTTCTACCCACATGCGAAGACCATCTACATCCCCAACCCCTCTTGGGCCAACCACAACGCTGTCTTCAAAGATTCAGGGTTGAAGGTTGAGAAATACCGATACTACAACAAGGATACCATTGGTTTGGACTTCGATGGCCTCATTGCAGACATCAAGAATGCACCAAGGCACACTATTTTCTTGCTTCATGCATGTGCTCACAACCCTACCGGAGTTGACCCTACCCCAGAGCAGTGGAACGCCATCTCAGATGCCATCAAGTCCGGCGAGCATTATGCATTCTTCGATATGGCCTACCAGGGATTCGCCTCTGGTAACACCAGCAAGGATGCTTATGCTGTAAGGCACTTCGTCAAGGAGGGACACAACATTGCCCTCTGCCAGTCCTTCGCTAAGAACATGGTAGGTACATCTTAACTTGATAGTGCAGGATGGACTCTGATCACGTGAACAGGGTCTCTATGGTGAGCGTGTTGGTGCTTTCTCCATTGTCTGCGAGTCTGCCGAGGAGAAAAGGCGGGTCGATTCTCAAATTAAGATCCTCGTCCGGCCTCTCTATTCTAATCCTCCCATTAACGGTGCCCGTATTGCTGTGGAGATCCTCAACGACGCAAAGCTAAACCAGCAATGGCTCGACGAGGTCAAGGGCATGGCGGGCCGCATCATTGCCATGCGGTCATCGCTGAAGAGCAACCTTGAGAAGCTCGGCTCCCAGAGAGACTGGTCTCACATCACTTCCCAGATCGGAATGTTCTGCTATACTGGCCTTCAAGCTGAGCAAGTCAAGAAATTGGCTCAAGAAGTATGTTTCATCCCATGTTAGACCACAGCTGTACTTATCAGGACTAACTCCTGGAATTGTAGCACTCTGTATATGGAACTATGGATGGCAGAATATCCGTGGCTGGAATTACCTCTGGCAACGTACAGTACCTCGCTGAGGCCATCCATAAAGTCACAAAATAAGCGATTTTAATTTACTGCATACATACGATCCCCCATATATCCCACCACAAAGAATATAGAGAGAAAGAACCACATGTAAACATGTGCCTGTCAAGATTGATATAAAAGGATTGGTATAAAGGTTTTGGAGTCTGGTACTAGTTACCAAGTAATATGTTTCTGTCCAATTGGGGCTGATCTGGTCAAGCATGAGTAGTTGGGCCTAAAATGAGCTAAGGATGCACGAGCCGCCCGCCCCCGTGAGATTGTTGGACTTTACTGCTCCGTCCAATTCATGTGCACTGCAGCTGTACAGTGATCTGGGAATCCTGTACATGCATTCCTATATATATTGTGTGACTGGCTTTGCTGTTTGCTAATGTCAATGTCCTTGGTGCTATGGCACCACGAGGTCAGGCATAGCAATCGTGGAGATGAGATCCATTCGGCCAAGCTTGAGGTTTGTACACAACAGCGATTTGCCGCCAGCATATTGCTTTATATCTTGCCTGGCCGCCGTTCAGCATACACAGGTACTTAGAGTACCCCGCTATTAACATCACGGTTAGGTCTTTGAGACAACAAACAGGAAAAGCCGCGGAGTATCAAAGCTAATGCACATGGTTTAGTGCTTTACTTTACATTGCCAACTGTCGTCGTTACCTAACAGTTCACTTCACTCAAACACTCTTGTGCTGCAATTATTACTCAGTTCGCAATCTTTTGCCAACCCGATTGGCTGGTCCGAGTCTGCGTATTGGCAATGGCTGCAGCAGAAAAGCTTAGTGTTCTCGTCACTTGAATGGTAGGATGAACTACTTTAGTCTGGGTGCTAGGATGAGCGGGACCCAGGCCCAGAGTAGTATCATGCAGGCTAACAGCCCACTTCCGTGGGTCAATTCTCTGGGTATGTACATCATCGGTGCTGCTTCACAGGCCAGACATCCCCGCCGTGGATGCGGGGCATGATGCATATCATATAACAATATGCCAATTCTATGGACTGCCGCAGAAATGCAGGGCGATGAAGTGACAGTTGTCAGTGGCACGAAATTGGATGGTGCATTCTGAGAAAGAGCTCTATCGAGATATAGTCTCAATATGGAAGGTCTTGCTCACCATCGAATCTACAAGAGGGCGAAATTCAGCGGATTTCTCTCCGATGAGACACTACAACTATGTGCAAAATTGTAGCTCAGACTACCGAAGGGACTTATTGCTCCGGTGCGGCTAAATAGCACATCATACCTTTGCCGATCAAATTCGGGAGGGTCCCATACCAAGGCGGTACAGGTCAGCTTTTTGTCCACTCATTTCATAGTCTCGATCCGACTATCCGCTAAATCGGATACACGACATTATTTGATCTCTCGCAAATTCCAAACAATCCAAACCTGGGTAATGATAACACCATCGCTACCCGAGTTTACCTCAAGACATATATATATCCATAGTTCTCACTAGCAGCTTTCGGGTCCGCCAGTACTCGGCAATGGTCTCGGAACTTGATGAGTGGTGGTAGTTTCTAGCCTCTACGGCCGGGATCCTACGTATACCTATTTCGATTTATTTAGGCTCTACGGGTTGTCCGGGGATCGGCAGCGACGGACCTCTCGATGTGGGGCTATTTAGAATCTTCAGGTGGCACTAAGACAATATGCCCGGGGTAGTAGTGTTCTTGTTCCACCGAACGCACCTTTGGATGTAAGCGGAGTACCGTCGAAATTAATGGAATCAGCCATAGGTCTCGAGAAAGTTTTGGGGAACTACCTGAACATGTCCGAGGATACCGAGGAGTACCATTGTGGATATCACCGGCAAACTGTTCTCGTGCCCAGCGGACAAGCCCTGGATGTCACTGCGCAGCGGCGATTGATAGCCTGAGCATCCTGTAGCTGCTTCATTTTTTGCTCCAGACCTTTGGCTGTGGGTGTCAGGAACATTGCCTCTGTTTACGAGCCAGATACTATCTCTAGGCTAGTAGGGCTAAGTGTGGTCTAGAGCAGCTGTAGAAGAAAGAAGCAAGTTTTTACACCAGCATCATCACCATCACCATCATCAATGACAGTTTCTTTGTGCTCTATTGGTATGCCTACGGAACGCTGGAAACGTCGCTAAGATTCTAGCTTCGCCCCCGAGCTGAATAATACATACCAGGTACATATGCCCATGGCCAGGTTCATATATGGCATCCCATGCTCTGTTGCATGAGGGTTGGCCATCCAGACCTTCTTGCGCTTCAACAGTCCCAGTTGAGCAGATGCCTTCCCGCCGAAATGATGTTCAAGCACCCTAGCGACGGAGGGTGGGAGGGTACCTGAGGATGGAGTAGCACTTACCCTATCCAGGGGCGCTGGCAGCTGGTGCCCGTCCTCAAAGTACCGTAGAAGGTAGTCTGGTTGCACCGTAAGAAGGTAAGTGTGTGCAGAAGTCGTGTGCTGCTAGTCCTTCCTGCCAAGAAGGAGCCCCCCCCCGTCATGCCGCTTCTTACTCCACTATCAACCTTCACACCCCCTCTCTAACGGTTTCTCGGT
>Ga0307511_10002697_pt1 | contig 18486 bp, 8 predicted proteins | sample 13_EM_MG_FD_200266 | JGI IMG/M metagenome (GOLD analysis project Ga0307511, IMG submission 200266) | Populus trichocarpa ectomycorrhiza microbial communities from riparian zone in the Pacific Northwest, United States - 13_EM | ecosystem: Host-associated > Plants > Roots > Unclassified | place... | reverse complement strand
GTGCCGATCGCGCTGAGCTTCTGGATCGCCGCCGGCACTCTGCAACTGTCCGTCACCGCGACCATGCCGGACGGCTGGAAGTTCACCGACAGCTTCCCCGACCTCGCTCTCTTCCCGTTCGACCAGCTGACCGTGAGCGGAGCCCGGTTCGTCTACGGCACGGTCGAGCAACCGACGTTCAGCTGGCCGGGCGAGGACACGACCGTCGACCTGGCGGCCGGTCAGAACCTGTTGTGCCGGTTCGGCCTCGGTGGCGTGCCGCTGCTGACCGACCTGCTCGGCGCGGCGATCGGCAAGGACGCCTCGTTGCGCTGCTTCGGGCCGTTCGCGCCGACCGCCGACCAGGTGCTGCCGGTCGGCACGCTGACCGCCGCAATCGACGGCTCCGGGTTCAGCGTCGGCACCGCGCCCAACACGCTGTCGCTCACCGACCCACGGCTGGCCGTGCGGATCGGCGTCACCGACGACGACAACCCTGTCCAGGAGGTCGAACTGCTGGCGCTGGGCACCTTCCAGCAGGTTCTCCAGGTGTCGGTGGCCATCCCGGCGGGCGGCAACCTCTACCAGATCTCCACCACCCCGCTGCCCGGCAGCGGCTCGATCACCAACCTGATCAAGCAGCTGCCCGGTGGCGCCGGTTTCACCGACTACATCCCGGCCGAACTCGGCTCGATCTTCAGCTCGGTGGGGCTGGACAACTTCGCCATGACCGTCGACACCACCCCGGCGGTCGGCTACCTCGGGCTGTCCGTCAGCACCGTGCAGCCGTGGACGCTGATCCCCGGCGTGCTGGTGCTGGACGGGCTGAACCTGGTCGTCGAGGTGATCGACCCGTCCGGTGTGGCCTGGACCTCGGCGCGGATCGCCGCGCGGGCCGCGTTCCTGCCGAAGATCTTCACCGGCGAGTTCGACTTCACCATCGGGCTGACGAAGCAGACCTCCTGGCAGGTCAGCAGCATCAGCGGCAACTACTACGGCTCGGTCAGCCTCGGCGACCTGGTGGCCGGACTGCTCGGCCGCCCGGACTCGGTGCCGAACGCGTTGCGCGGCATCTCCCTGACCGACTTCGGGGTCGAAGCCACCCGGTCCGGGCCGGGCCAGCCGTTCGACTACACCTGCCACGGCACCGCCGAGATCGCGCTGCCGGTGCTCGGCACCGCGCTGACGGCGTCCCTGACCGTGGTGTTCCGCCGGACCGCCACCGGCTACACGGTGCAGCTCGCCGGCAGCCTGGTGGTCGGCGAGCAGGAGTTCGCCCTCCATCTAGACCTCGGCTCCGCCGGGTCGCTGCTCACCGCCACCTGGACCAGCACCGGCAGCCCGCTGGAGTTCGGCGACATCGCCGCCGCGTTCGGCTGGGCCGACGTGCCCACCCTGCCCGGCAATCTGGACCTGGCGTTGACCGGGGCCGGCCTCAGCTACGACTTCGCCGCCGGCGACCTCGTGCTCACCGCCCGCTCCCAGAACTACGGCCAGCTGGTCTTCGCCGGCTCGACGGTGAACTCGCAGTCCGTGTTCCTGCTGGACCTGGCCGTGCCGCTGAACGTCAAGCTCTCCGACCTCCCGGTCGCCGGGCCGCAGATCCCGCCCTCGGTGGACGTCGGCATCCAGCAGGTGGAGATCGCCTACGCCTCGGCCGCCCACACGGCCGCCATGGTGTCCGCGGTGAACACCGCCCTCCAGGCGCTGGGCGGCCAGCCGCTCGGATACCCGTCGCTGGACACCGGCCTGATCTTCGTGGCGAACCTGCGGCTGGGCGGCGACACACGTCCGCTGAGCCTGCCGTTCGGTTCGTCCGACGGCCAGCCGCACCAGCTCGCGGCCTCCCCCGCGGCGGCCGATCCGAGCCCGGCGCCGGCCCAGGGCAGCGGCGTCTGGCTGGACATCGGCCGGACCTTCGGCCCGCTGCGGATCCAGCGGGTCGGCATGGCCTACGCCAACGGCACGCTGATCTTCGCCCTGGACGCCGACATCGCCTTCGGCCCGCTGGCGCTGTCGTTGGAGGGGCTGGGCCTCGGCTCGCCGCTGAACGCGTTCTCCCCGGTGTTCAGCCTGACCGGGCTCGGCCTGTCCTACACCGCCCCGCCGCTGGAGGTGGCCGGCGGGATGCTGCGGGTGCCGGACTCGCAGCTGGCGCCGGGCGTGCAGTTCCAGTTCGACGGGAACCTGGTCGTCAGGGCCGAGGACTTCTCCATCGCCGCGCTCGGCTCCTACGCCCAGTTCGCCACCGGGCTGCCGTCGCTGTTCGTCTTCGCCGAGCTGGAGGCGACGCTCGGCGGCCCGCCGGCCTTCTTCGTGACCGGGCTGATGGGCGGCCTCGGCTTCAACCGCTCGCTGGCCGTCCCCGGCCAGGACGAGGTGGCGGGCTTCCCGTTCCTGGCGCTGGGCACCACCACCCCGCAGGATCCGGCGCAGGTCCTGCGGGTGCTGGAGGGCAGCGCGCCGGCAGGCGGCGTCACCAAGGCCTGGATCACCCCGAAGGCCGGCGAGCACTGGCTGGCCGCCGGCGTGGAGTTCACCTCGTTCAAGCTGATCCACACCAAGGCGCTGCTGGTCGCCGAGTTCGGCCAGGAGCTCACCTTCGCGCTGCTGGGCCTGTCGACCATGCAGCTGCCGCTGCCGGAGACCGGCGGGCGGACCTACGCCTACGTCGAGATGATGCTCCGGGTGGTCGTCCAGCCCAGCCAGGGCTTCGTCGCGGCCACCGCGATCCTGAGCGACAACAGCTACGTGCTGACCCCGGACTGCCACCTGACCGGCGGCTTCGCCTTCTCCCTGTGGTTCGGCGACAACCCCGACGCCGGGCAGTTCGTGCTCACCCTGGGCGGCTACCACCCGGCCTTCCAGATCCCGGCCAACTTCCCGCGGGTGCCCAGGCTCGGCTTCAACTGGGCGGTCAGCGATCAGGTGAGCATCAAGGGCAACTCCTACTTCGCGCTGACCAGCTCGTGCGCGATGGCGGGCGGCGGCCTGGAGGTGCTGTTCCACGACGGCGACCTGCGGGCCTGGTTCACCGCGCAGGCGGACTTCCTGATCAGCTGGCACCCGTTCTGGTACAACGCCCGGATCGCCGTCTCGATCGGCGTGTCCTACCGGCTGAACCTGCTGTTCTGCCACAAGACGATCAGCCTCAGCGTCGGCGCCGACGTGACCATGTGGGGCCCGCCGACCGGCGGTGTCGTCCGGGTGAGCCTGTGGGTGGTCAGCTTCAGCGTCCGGTTCGGCTCGGACGGCGCCGACAGCGCGACCAAGCCGCTGGGGTGGAACGACTTCACCGCGCTGCTGCCCGCCGGGACCGACATCTGCGGCATCACCATCACCGACGGCCTGTTCAAGACCCAGGACGCCCCGGGGACCAGCGGCGACAAGATGTGGATCGTCCGGGCCAAGCGGCTGGCCTTCCAGACCCGCTCGGCCGTACCGGCCAGCACACTGGCCTACGCCGGCAAATCCGTGCAGCAGTCCGGCGCCGCGCCGAACGGCATCGCGATCAAGCCGATGAACCTGACCGGGGTGGCGTCCACCCACACCCTGTCCATCTACCAGGGCAGCTCGGCCACGCCCATCGACGTCTCGGGCTGGTCGCTGGAGCCGCTGCCGCAGACGATGCCGGCCTCGCTCTGGTCGGCGCCGCCGGCGCCGTTCAGCCAGATCCCGGCCAGGCCCTCGGCGGACGTGCTGCCGGGCGAGCTGTGCGGCTTCTCGGTCACCGCCCCGACCCCGGAGCCGGGCCCCAGCCGCGGCCCGGTCTCGGTGGGTCTGCTGATGGAGGAGTACCTGTCCCCACCCGGTCAGGCGCCGCTGTCCGCGACGGTGACTCCCTCGCCGGCGTACGTGCCCACTCCCGACCAGCACACGGTCGGCCTGCTGCAACAGGTGAGCGCCGGCCCCGCGCTGCAGGGCCGGTCCGCCCTGTTCGGGGTGCTCGCCGGCGCGGTCATGCCGGACGGCGGCGCACTGTTCGCCGGTGTGAACGGCGACCTGTCCGTGCTGGCCGCCGACGCCGGCCACCTGTTCAGCGACTCGCCCGCGCAGCAGAACTGAAACGGAGCCCTCGTGGCCACCTCGCTGTCGGCCGACATTCCCGTCGGCGACCTGCAATTCTATGACAACTACGTGCCCACGCTGGCCGCCGGCGACTACCGGATAGCCGTCGGGCACACCCTGGCCGGCGTGAGCACCGGCGCGCTGGGCGCCGCCCAGAACCTGGTGGTCAGCGCGCCGCAGTTCGCGATGGACAGCACGATGGTGCTCAACCAGTACCCGCCGGCCGGCAGCACCGGCCAGTACGCGCAGGTGCTGCCGCACATCGTGCTGAACGACGCGCTGCTGCCCTGGGAACGCGCCATGACCGGATCGTCCGACACCCAGCCCTGGCTGGCGCTGCTGGTGCTCCGCGAGGACGAGATCACCGGCGGCGCCGGTCCCACCCGCACCCAGGTCGGCACGGTGACGAGCTTCCTCGCCGCCGACCCGGCCGTACTCAAGCCCACGGTCGTGCCGGAGGGCGACGTCGCCGGCACCGACCCGTGCGCCTTCATCCAGCTGTCGACCGCGCTGTTCCCGGCGCTCATCCCGCGGCTGACCGAGCTGCGCTTCCTGGCGCACTGCCGGCAGTCCAACATCGCCGACAAGGCCGAGCAGGGCCTGGAGCAGAACGGGCTGTTCTCGGTCGTGGTGGGGAACCGGTTCCCGACCGCGCAGGCCGGGACCGGCCCCCAGGCGTACATCGCGCACCTGGTGTCGCTGGAGGGCCTCGAGCCCTACCTGGTCGACCAGCCGAACTTCGGCGCGTACACGTCGGTGGCGCTGGTCTCGCTGGCCAGCTGGACCTTCAACACGGTGGCCGACCCGAGGCAGGACTTCCGCGGCCTGATGGAGAACCTGGTCGGCCAGGAGTACGACGGCAGCCACTACACGCCGGCCAACCTGTGGTTGCGGCTGCCGGCGCCGAGCGCTCCCATCGACACCAGCACCCCGGCCGGCGCGCAGGCGAGCCGCCGGCTGGCGGACGGATTCGTGCCACTGCCCTACCAGTTCCGCACCGGGGAGCAGACCTTCGCCTGGTACCGCGGGCCGTGCGTGCCGACGCCGCCCACCCCGCTGACCGACGGCACGGCCTTCCCTACCTCGGACGCGGCGCTGGTCTACCAGAGCGAGTTCGGCGTCTTCGACGCCTCGCTGGCCACCGCCTGGCAGACCGGCCGCGCCGTGGCGTTGGCCGACCGGGCCTTCGGCCAGGCGCTGTACGACTTCCGGCAGCGCGGTCACCAGCTCACCGACAGCCTCCTGCACCGGCTGCTGAGCGACGCCTTCTCGGCCAGCCAGATCGCCGAGCTGAGCTCGAACACCATGGTGCAGGACGAGTTCCTGCGGTACCTGTCCACCGATCTGCTGACCAGCCTCGGCACGCCCCCGGCCGCCCAGCCGGCCATGGGGCCGCAGCTCGCCGCTCCAGCGACGGCCCCGGATCCCGACCCGACCACGGCGGTGAAGAACTTCCTGGCCGACCCGCAGGCTCAGGCGCTGATCGCCGACGAGACACAGGCCCACCTGCTGCCAGTGGCCACCTGGCTGGCCACTCTGCTGCTGCTCTACCCCGTGCCGTTCACCTTGCTGGTGCCGGACAACCGGATGCTCCCCCCGGAGACGCTGCGCTTCTTCTACCTGGACGACAACTGGCTGCGCGCGCTCACCGACGGCGCGGTCAGCATCGGCATGCAATCCAGCCGGGACACCTTCTTCACCGAGATCATGGGCGATCTGATCCGTCGGGCGGCCACCACCGCGGCCCAGGCCATGCGCGCCCAGCGAATCGGCGTGGACCCGCCGGCCGCCGAGGTCACCGAGAACCTGATCAGCGGGTTCCTGCTGCGCTCGGCGGTGGTGTCCGGCTGGCCCAACCTGGCCGTGCGCGGCGGCCTCGCCGCCGGCGGCAACCTCCGCATCCTGCGGATGGACCGGCTGGCCGACGACCTGCTCCTCTGCCTGTTCTGGGGAGTGCCCGACCACGTCGAGTTCTCCGAACCCCAGGAAGGCTTCCGGTTCGGCGTGGATGACGACGGCAACCTGCCGATGCGCCAGCCGGTCTCCGGCGGCTCGGCGCCGCTGGGCGCCCAGTTGCCCACCCCGCTGCGCCTGCTGCCCGGCAGCCTGCGCGGCGGCGGCAACAACGTGCTCGAAGTCGCCACCGCGGTGCAGCAGATCCAGGGCGCGCTGTCGGCCGCCGGCGTCGCCGTGCCGGTCTTCGGCCCGGCCGACTTCGCGTTGCAGATGGTGAAGTCCCCCGAAGCCATCAGGTTCACCAGCCAGACCAGCTGACTCCCCTGACGAACAAGGACGATCTCGAATGCCCGGTATGCCGCTCGCCGTGCCCATGCAGCTGGACGCCCTCGTCGTGAACCAGGCCGTGCTGGCCAGGGACACCTTCCGCTGGTGGCAGTTCAACTACCTGTCGCTGTCGCACTGGAAGAGCCCGGAACCCATGGCGCTGGACCGCTCGGTGGGCGGCCAGCAGCCCGGCGTCTACCTGAGCTGGACGCTGCCGGACGCGCTGCGGCACTCGGCCGCCGACTCGCCGTCCGGCGACTACCCGCTGGTGCCCAACCGCTGGCTGATCGTCCGGCTGAACGGCACCAGCCAGCGGCAGGCGACCGCCTGGGTGCTGGAGAGCGACTGCCCGTACACCCCGGCGGTGACGACCGTCAACTCGGCCAACACCAGCATGTACCTGGCCGATCCGGGGCTGATCAACGCCTGGAAGTCCGCCACCGACCCGATCCGGCGGGCCACCACGCTGGACCCGGCGGCGACCACCGTGCAGGTCGCGAGCCTCGGCATCTCCTTCCCCCTGGCCCAGTGGTCGGAACGGGCCGCGAAGCCGATGTTCCTCAGCGCGGTGGCCCCGGCCAACCCGCTGTTCAGCGGCTACCTGGCGCACAACCTGGGCGTGTTCTCCTTCTACGACCCGCTGATGGGCATCAACAAGGACACCCTCAGCTACTTCGTGATGGGCTGGTACTCCGACCCGGCGCAGGACATCCTCGCGCCGGCCGGCTCCGACGACACCGCCTACGCGAACCTGTTGCAGCAGTTGGGCTGGACGCTGTCCGGCGACACCACCGCGGCCACCAACCGGAGCGTGCACCACGGCGCGGTGTTCTCGGTCGACTGGAGCCGCCCCGGTCCCGTCCCAACCGGCGACCCGCTCCAGGCGATCCGGGACAGCGGCAAGCTCAACGTCGGCGTCGGCAACACCACCGTCGACGCGTTCACCGCGCTGGTCGGCCAGCAGCTCAACGACCCGGCCAAGGCGCGACTCCTGCGCGCCTTCCAGTACGACCTGTTGCAGCAGCTCAACGAGATCAACGGCGACGCGCTGCTGGACGAGCAGATCCGGCAGGCCTGGTTCGGCTCCAAGCCCGGCGGCTACTCCTGGACCATCGTGGAGAATTCCTCCGACGGCAGCACCGGAACCACCCTCACCCCGGCCGAGCAGCAGTGGCTGTCACAGCTCAACCAGGCCCAGTCCGCGCTGGACGCGGCGCTGACCTCGCTGTACAGCCTGCAATGGCAGCTGCACGGGCTCTGGCTGAAGAACGGCTACCTGTCCGATTCGGCCAACACCTTCCCCACCCCGCCCAGCGGAGTGGGGAACCTGAGCCAGTTCCAGAGCCAGCTCGCCAACCAGCTCAGCCCGGGTCAGCCGGACAGCGTCGCCGCCCGGCTGGTGGCCCAGTTCGGCATCGTCCGGCAACTGCTGCCGCAGGTGCCGCAGCCGGACTGGACCGGCACGACCAACGCCGAACAGGCCCTGCGCAACGGCATCGCGGCGTTCGCCAAGGGCAGGCAGCTGGATCCGGCCAAGACGCTCAAGGCAGTCGCCGCGCCCCGGTACTGGCAGGCCAGCAACCCGGTGGTGGTGCTCTCCGGCGTGCAGGCGCCGCCCTCGGCGGTCGGTGACAGCGCGCTGCCGGTGCGTTCCGGCAGCGACCTGGTCACCGGCTTCACGCTCAGCCCTGGCACCACCATCAACGCCGGCGCGGTAGCCGGCCTGCTGAGCCAGGTCGGCAACCTCGCCCCGGTGGGGATCGGCATCGCGCGAGCGCTGCTACAGGAGTTCCTGCTGCTGGACCCGGGCAACGCGGCAGCCATCGCGGCGGTCACCGGACAGCCACAGGCCCAGCTGGCCAAGGTGATGACCGCTCACGATCCGGCGACCTACGCCGGACGCCTGCCGGCACTGCCCCTCACCCACTGGCAGCAGCCGTGGGCCCCGATGTTCCTGGAGTGGTCCGGCACCTACGCGTCCGTCCCCTTCGCCGTGGGCGACACCCCGTCCTGGACCTTCGATGGCCTCGACTACCGGCTGACCGCTCCGGTCTCCTCGCTGCCGAGCGAGCAGCGCGCGGTCGGCGGCATCTCGCTGCTCAGCCCGCACGCCGTGGACATCTTCGGCTCCCGGCTGGACTCGTTCGTCCAGCTGTACGGCAGTGACACCGAACTGGCCCAGATCGACCAGTGGATCGCAGGCGTGTACGGCTGGCAGTTCCTGGCCCAGGAACTCACCGGCTTTCACGAGTTGCTCAGCCTGCGCGACAGCCGGGCGTTCCGCCGGCCGACCCCCGCCGACAAGCTCGGGAGCTACCCGGTGGCCGCGCTGACCGGCTACGGCGACGGCGTCATCCCGCCGGAACTGGCGCTGCCGCCGGCCAACCAGGGACAGGTCAACACGGTGCCGTTGTTCCCCAACGGGCCGGCGCTGCCGTTCCATGGCGCCCGGCAGGGCGGCTTCTACTTCACCGACTTCCACCTCTACGACAAGTTCGGCCGGAGCCTGCACGTGATCCAGCCCGGCCAGTCCAGCGGCCTGTTCGACTACACCAACTTCCCGGTGCGGACCGACCCGGCGCTGGCGCCCGACCAGGTGCTGGTCCCCAAGGTCAACTCGGTGCTGCAACTGCCGCCCCGGCTGCTCCAGCACGCCCGGCTGGACATCCGGCTGCTCGACGCGAAGGACGACACCAAGGTCCACCAGCAGGATCCGGGCGTGATGCCGATCTCCGGCTGGGTGCTGCCCAACCACCTGGACGGCAGCATCCTGGTCTTCGCGCCGGACGGCGCCGCGCTGGGCGATTTCCGGCTCTACACGCAGGCCGACGGCAGCAAGCTCGGCCGGTGGACCCCGCCGCCGCACTCCGCCCTGACCCTGAACGACGTGGGCAACCTCGCCCCGCACCTGCGCGACATGCTGGCGTCGCCGCGGCTGGCCACCGAGACCGGCTTCCAGGCGTTCCTGGCCGCCATCGACGAGACGCTGTGGACCACCGATCCGCTGGGCAACCGGGCCGACGCCAATCTCTCGGTGCTGATCGGCCGCCCGTTGGCACTGCTGCGCACCAGGCTCCAGTTCCAACTGGACGGCGACCCGATCACCGACACCGGCTGGGCGGCGACCTTCACCAAGTCAGCGCCGGACTTCCAGAGCTACCGGTTCTCGATCCGGCTCGGTGACCAGGCCACCCGGCAGGACGGCGTGATCGGCTACTTCACCGGTTCGAACTACGACGTGTTCAACAGCACCGTGGCCCCGCAGCCAGCGCAGGGCTACGTGAGCGTGATCGGACCGGTCGGCAGCACCACGCCGGGCAACTACCTCCAGCTCTCCTTCGCGCCGCAGACCTACCAGTACGTGACCGTGCTGGCCGACCCGCGGGCCGCGATGCACGCCTACACCGGCATCCTGCCGGTCAAGCAGTGCGACATCCCGCAGCAGTTCGTCGACGACGCGCTGTCGGCGATGGAGGTCAACTTCCGGCTCGGTCCCGTGCTGACCGCGGTCGAGCCGTCGCCGACCGAGGGCAGCACCCCGCCGGCCCACCCGCAGTCGATCGTCCACCCCACGCCGGCCGAGCAGAACGGCGTCTGGTCCTGGTGGGAGCCCAACGCCGCGTCCGGCGCCTGGACCGGATACGGGCTGCTCAAGGCATCCCCCACCGCCACCAGCGGCCCGACGCCGAACACGCTGCGGGAGGGCTACCTCCAGTTCATCACCGATCTCGACAAGTAGCCCCCTCGTCTGACACCGATCGCCCACAGGAGCACAACCATGGCCGCCGACGACGCAACGATGTTGCTCGACTACGCGTTCTCCACCGACCCGGCACCCATCGAGATCAGCACCGCCCAGGTCACCAACCAGGCCCGGGTGAACATCGGCGTCAGCGCCGGCGCCCCGGTGTACTGCAACCAGATCGTGGTCGCGGTGCCGGTCGGCCCGGACACGGACAACCTGTTCGCCCAGCCGCCCGCCGGGTCGATGAACACCACCAAGTGGACCACGACCACCCAGACGCACAAGGGCGGTGAACTCTGGGACGGCCTGATCGGCGACCAGGCCTACGCCACCTTCACGTACGACTGCGTGTCCAAGACGGACTACTTGATCGACTACAACCTGGTCCTCGGCGTGTTCGGCGCGGTGAACGGGGCGATCGGCGATCTCAAGATCGGGATCCAGGAGAACTCCGGCACCACGCCCGACCCGTCCACCTTCACGACGAAGTCGAGCTTCATCCCGCTGCGCAAGGACCGGCCCTCGTTCTACCTGACGAACCTGGTCGCCACCACGCCGGACAGCCCCACCGTGCCGTGCACCGACTTCGCCAACGGCGCCCCGATCCGGCTGGCCTGGGAGAGCAACGGCACCTACTTCCAGTTGTTCGTGAACGGGCAGACCGCGCCGGTCTACGCCGGCACCGCGACCACCTGCACGCTGAGCGGTGGAGTGTCCCGCGGCACCACCTTCGTCCTCACCGCCTCGATGACCGGCTCGCCCGGCCAGGACACCCCGCAGGGCGGCTACCAGCCGATCTACCTCTACGACTCGCTCGCCATCAGCGTGTCCAACCCGGTGCTCACCCCGACCAGCGTGAACGTCGCCGGCACCCTGGGCGTGACCGGCGCCAGCACGCTGAACGGGGCCACCGTGAACGGCACGCTGAACGGCACGGGCTCGGCCTCGCTGAACAACCTCACCGTGAGCAGGGGATTCATGGCGTCCGGCCGGGTGGCGCTGTTCGGCCCCCCGACGCTGGTCAACCAAGGCCCCAACCTCCCGCAGACCAGTGTCTTCGCCATTACCGACGGCTTCGCGGTGGCCAAGGTGCTCGAGGACCCGGGCGGCATCACGAACCGCCTCTCCTCGTTCGCCTATGGCTCCATCAACGCCCAAGGCACAAACACGTGGTTCCATGTGACGGGCGGTATGGCCATGCACCCGGACACGCCTGACAAGCAGTACGGGATGGCGATGAATCCGAACACGATCACGGTGCCGATCCGTGCGTCCTCCACGTGGTTCTACAAGGCCAGCAACCTCTCCGACAACTCGATTCAATCGGTGATCCAGATCTGGTGGTTCCCGATAGGCGGCACCACCGGCCAACCGACCATCCGGACGCTGTCCGCCGAGGAACTCGCCGACGCACCACCGCCACCGCCTGCCCCGGACTTCAGCGCGATCGCCGAACGGCACGCGGCGCCTGCTACGGCCGCGACGGACTTCGTGGACCGGCTGGCGGGGGCATTGAAGGCCGACCTGACCGACGAGACGCGGTCCGAACTGGCTCAGTTGCTGCGCCAGCTGTAGGTCGCCCACTGCGCCGCGGTCAGTCCGGCTGGAGGACGGCGCGGCCCTGGACCCGACCGGCGCGCAGGTTCGACGTGAGCATGGATGAGCTCGGCGCACTGTGCGAGGAGGTCTACCGCCAACTGGCCACACGACAAGACACTCGCCCGGCGCCAGTCCTGCGCCTGGTTCGCGCATTCGGCCCATGAGGGCGCGACCAATGTCGGTACGACGAAATCCCGACTAGTGGCAGGGTCTAGATCCGCGACGGGACACCTGGGGGTCTGTGATGAGGTTCGCGCCGAGGCAGATCGCGTTGGCCGTGGCGGCAGTGGCCGGGCTGTCGCTGGTGATCGCACCGCCAGCCGCGGCGACCGGCACCGAGGCCGGGTCGATCAACTGGCAGCCATGCGCGGCCCACCCGCAGGCAGACTGCGGCTGGGTGACCGTGCCCATCGACTGGTCACACCCGTCAGGGCCGACGATCCAGCTCGCCGTCTCCCGGGTGCGGGCAACCGACCCGGCCGAACGGGTCGGTTCGATCCTGGTCAACCCGGGCGGCCCGGGCGGCGCGGGCGCCGAGGCCGTGGAATCCGGTTTCGGGCTGTCGTCGACGGTCACCAGCAGGTTCGACACGATCGGCTTCGATCCACGCGGCGTCGGCCTCAGCCACCCCGTGGTCTGCGGCAGCGACGAGGTGACCGCGCCGCACCCCGACATCCCGGCGACACCCGCCGAGTTCGCTCAGCTCACCGCGTACAACACGACGCTCGCCGGTAGCTGTCGCGCGCTGACCGGGCCGCTGTTCGACTTCCTGGACACCGAGAGCGTCGCCCATGACATGGACGCGATCCGCGCCGCGCTCGGCGAGAAGAGGCTCAACTTCTACGGGATCTCCTACGGCACGCTCATGGGCCAGGAGTATGCCGAGACCTTCCCGACGCACATCGGCGCCATGGTGCTGGACAGCAACATGGACCACAGCCAGACCAGCACGTGGCAGTTCCTCAAGTCGCAGGGTGCCGCCACGGAAGCCAACTTCACCCAGTTCGTGGCCTGGTGCGACGAGACGGCCGCGTGCCTGCTGCACGGCCAGGACATCCCCGCGCTCGTGGCCGACCTCTACGCCCGGGCCCAGCGCGGCCAACTGGTCGACCCGAACATCGGGCCCGTCTCGTCGTATCTGCTGATCAGCGTGATCAACAGCCTGTTCTACAGTCCGTCCTGGCCGGAGCTCGCGGAGGAGTTGATCTACTTCCAGGGTCTGCCCACGACAGCGACACCGACAGCGAAGCAGGACCAGGACCCGCCGGTCGCCCAACCGTTCCAGCCGATCTTCTGCGAGGACTGGCGGCTGCCGGTGAACAACGTGGGACAACTGGACGCCATGCGCGCGGCGCTGGCAACCGTGGTCACACCGGACCTCAAGTACTCCCCCCTCGCCATGAGGGCGACCATCGGCTGCATCGGGTGGCCCGCGAAGGTCAACAACCCGCAGCAACGGCTGTCGATCCACGGCGCACCGCCGATCCTCATGCTCAACAGCCGCTATGACCCGGCCACCCCCTATCCGTGGGCGGTGACCGCGTCCCACCAGAGCGGCGCGGTGCTGCTCACCTACGACGGCTGGGGCCATGGCGCGTACTTCAAGAACAGCCAGTGCGTCATCGACGCCACCGATCACTACCTGCTGACCGGTGTCACGCCACCGAGGGGCATGCACTGCCCCGCCGTGCCACCGTCCACCACGGAGACCAATTCGCCGTCGCACCCGGCCATCCCGAAACCCGTTGGCCCCTCGCCGTCCATTCCCGGCTGGCTCTGGTGACCTGAGCGCACCGCCCCGCCGACGCCCACGACGAGGATCTCGGCGCCGAGTTCAGGCATGGTCCGTCCTAACGGGATCGTGGTGGGCCGACGTCCGAGCCGGTCACCGGTGGACACCACAACAACTGCTGCGGCGTGCTCGGCCGGTCGGTGACGAGATCGACGAGCAGACGAACCGCGGCCCGGCCCATCTCCCGCATGGGGACCTCGAACCCGCTCACCCCGGGCGGACCGCCCAGCACCGCGAGCGAGAGATCGTCCGGAGTGGACAGACCTGCCGCGTCGATCGCGGCCCGCACGGCGCGGTACGCCGCGCCGGTGTCGGTTCCCTCCACGACCACCGCCGTGACGTCGTCGGCCACCCAGCCGCGCACCGTGCCGACCGCGAGTTCGGGCTCCCCCAGCCGAACGACGCCGGTGCGCGGTGCGACGCGCAGCACTCCCAGCTGGCGGTCCTCCGACGACGGCGCCTCGTCGGACTCACGCACGTAGCGGATTTCCCGATGTCCGAGGTCGATCAAGCGCTGCAACACCTGCTCGGAGGCCGTGACGTAGTCGGCGCCGATGTACGGGATCCGGCCGCCCAGTTCGGGGCGTCGTCCGATGTAGACGAGCGGGAACCCCGAGCCGACCAGCCGTGACACCGGGCCCTCGGGCACGTGCCGGCCGAAGAACAGGCATCCGTCGGCCATCCGAGTGCGATGGATCGCCGCCTCCTCAAGGGCCAGCGGTCCGCCCGCGCCGGTGAACAGGACCAGGTCCTGGCCGAGCGCGGCGGCCTCGTCCTCCACTCCCGACAGGATCGGATGGTAGGAATCGGCCTCATCCGTCGGGAACGCGGCGCGGAACGTGTAGAGGCCCAGCAGTTTCGTCCTCGACGAGGCTAGCCGGGTCGCCGCGGGGTGCGGCACGTAACCCAGCTCCTCGGCGACCTCGAGCACACGGCGTCGGGTGGACTCCGCCAACCGCACTGTGCGGTTTCCCCCGAGCACCACCGACACAGCCGCCTGCGACACCCCGGCGATGCGGGCGATGTCGGTCTGTCTCGGCATCCGGCCCCGTGCTGGCATCTCCACCTCCGGCGCTAATGCGGATTAGCCGAGCATCTGCGTGGGTTCACGGCCAGTCAAGCGGTCCGCCTTTTCTGTCCGGTCTCCCCGTGTCGGAGGACTAATACGCATTAGCTGCTTGACGTGGCGGGCCGGCGGCTCCGACAGTCGCCGGCACGTCATCGCCGACGAAGGGAACCTCCCCATGAGCGAGCTTTCCCGCCGCGACAGTCCCAACGCGACAACGAGCAGCAGTCCCGCCAGGACCGCCGTCAGGTAGCCCAGGGCAAGGACCTCAAGGCTGGGCGCCAGATCAGAGCCCACGTGCTGGAAGAGCCAGTCCTGACGGAACTGGAGCAGGATGGCGCTCAGCGACGGGAACTAGAGGTCGCTGCTGCCGGCGCTTGACTACGGTCTGTCTTATGTCACACGTCAGGCCCATCCGGCCGCCACCGGCACGGCCGTCCGGTGGCGGGCTCTGTTGTAATCGGACACGTGCATGGCGAAGATGACCCGACGTCGACCGTGCGTGGCCCCGCGACCAGCCGCAGGGCCACCACAGCGAAGACCCCACCGGCCGAGCCGACCCTGCTGTACGTGATGAAGCAGGTCGAGCTCGCGGTCCGCGCGCAGCTGGACGGCCTCCTCAAACCGTCCGGCATCACCGCCCTGCAGTACACCGCGCTGACCGTGCTGGAGCGGCGAACCGACGTGTCCTCGGCGGAGTTGGCGCGCAACTCGTTTGTCACCACCCAGACGATGGCCGACATGGTCACGGCGCTCCTGGGCCGCGGCCTGATCAGTCGGCACCGCGACCAGACGAACCGGCGCCGGCTCAAGCTCCGGCTGACCGCCGCCGGCCGAGAACTGCTGGACCGCCACCGTGGCGACGTCGCTGACCTCGAGGCACGCATGCTGTCCCGCCTGACGCCGCAGCAGGCCGCCGACCTGCGTGACTACATGTACGAGTGCCGCGCGGCCCTGGCCGACACGCCGCCGCACTGACCCGCCCGTCCGAACGAAGCCACTGAGCCGAACGGACGCGCCTCGACCATCGACAGGAATCCTGTTTGACAGGAACCCTGTACGTTGTCCGGATTCTGTGCCACCCTCCAGTCCGTGAGTGCGCAGCAGCACCCGCGACCCGCGAGGACGGTGACCAGATGAGCCAGGTCGACTCACCCAGCACGACGCGCTCCCTCAGCACGGGAACCCTGATCGCCAGCTGCCTCGCGGTCTGTCTCGCCCAGATCGCACTGGCCATGCCGGCGGTGCTCAACGGGCTGTTCCAGTCCGACCTGCACCCGATCGGCTCCCAGCTGACCTGGATATCGGACGCGTTCCTGCTGCCGGTCACCGTGCTCGAACTGACCTTCGGCGTGCTCGGCGACCTGTTCGGCCGCAAGCGACTGCTCGTCGGCGGCTCGGCGCTGATCGTCCTCGGCGAGATCGTCGCCGCCACCGCCGGCGGCATCGGCGGGCTCTGGGTCGGCCAGGCCCTCGCCGGTCTCGGCGCGGCGGCCGTTTTCCCGACGTCGCTGGCGATGATCGCGGCCGGCACACACACCGCCCGCGACCGGGCACGCAGCATCGCGACCTGGGCGGCCGCGCTGTCCAGCGGCGGCTTCGTCGCTCCCGTCGTCGCCGGCATCGCCGCCGGCAACGGGTCCTGGCGGGCGGCATTCGTCGTGGTCACCGTGCTCGCGGTGCTCAGCACCGTCGTTTCCCTGCTGCTGGCCGAGAACTCCAGCGCGCCGCAGGGCAGGTCGCTGGACTGGGGCGGCCAGATCACCATCCTGATCGGCCTGTTCGCCCTCCTCTATGCGGTCATCCAGGGGCAGAGCGACGGGTGGGCAGCGCCGTCGGTGATCATCGCCTTCGTTGTCGCCGCCGTGTTCATCGTGCTGTTCGTGGTCGCGGAGAGCCGCGCCCGAGCGCCGATGCTGCGGCTGGACCTGTTCCGCAACCGGGCCTTCACCGTCGCGTCGATCATCGCCGTGGTCGGCATGTTCAGCTTCCTCGGCACCGCGTACGCGACCAGCATCCGGCTCGGCCCGATCCAGCACCAGAGCCCGCTGCGCACCTCGGTGGCCTTCGTGCTGCTCAACGGCATCACGCTGGTCCAGGCGCCGCTGACGTCCCGGCTGCTGGAGCGGGTGAACCCGCGCTGGCTGCTCGGCGCCGGCCTGCTGCTGATGGCCGCCGGCGAGTTCGTCGCGGCCGGCCTCGACGTGCGCGACACGGCGCTGACATCCCTGATCCTGCCGCTGGCCCTCGTCGGCGTCGGCTTCGCGCTGACCGTCTCCTCGATCACCGCGACCGCCGTGAACACCGTGCCGATCCACTTCGCCGGCATGGCCAGCGCCTCCACCAGCCTGCTGCGCGACCTCGGTTTCACCCTCGGCCCGGCGATCATCGGCGCGGTCGCCCTCAGCCGCGCCGCCTCGGTGTTCGACACCAACCTGGCGGCCTCCTCCCTCGCCCCGCAGGTCAAGGGGGCCGCGTCAGCCGTCGCACAGGAAGGCGGTCCGCTCGCCGTCAACTCGGTGCCACCGACCAGCCCGCCAGGACAGGCCGCGACGCTCGCCGTGGACGCCCTGGGCAACGGTTACTCGATCGGGTACCTCGTCTGCGCAGTGGCGGCCCTCGTGGCCGGGACGCTGGCGGTGGTCGCCCTTCGAGGCGGGCGCGCCGACACCGTGGTCACCGAGGAGTCCCTGGCGCAGGACACCGCCGGTGTGACGCCGACACCCGCGACGGAATGACCGTCCACAACAGACAGACCGGGAAGCAGGAAAGCCGCCTGCCTCCGACGAAGTCACGCGCCGAAGTCGCAAATAATATTAGTCCGGCTTTCTGTCCGGTGCGTTTACCCGACGGGCGGTTGACCGTTGCGGCGATTGCCCCGACGATCACGGAAGTGCTCGTGGGACACCGGAGCCGCCGTCACCGGCGCCGGTGGTCAACCGTACTCGGCCCGGCAAAGGAGCTGGTCTTGTTGGCGACCCGTACCGTGTTCCGCTTGCTGTGCGCCATTCTCGCCGCCGTCGGGCTGCTGACCCCGCCGACGACCGCATCCGCCGTGCCACGCACCGACCTGTCCCGGGCGGTCGCGGACTCGACGATCACCGCCCATCCCGCGGTCTCGCTGGGGTTGGGCTACACCGACGCCCTGTTCCTGCTCGGCCTCTACCGCGTCTACCAACGCACACACGAGCGGCGCTACCTCGACTACATCGAGGCGTGGGGAGCCGCGAAGGTCGCCCCGGACGGCGACACCGGCAATCCCTACAACGATCTCGACAGCATGCTCGCCGGCAACGTCTTCCTGGTCCTCGCGCAGGAGACCGGGGACACCCGCTACTGGCTGGCCGCCGGGCGCGTCCGCGACAGACTGGACACCTACCCGCGGACGTCCGATGGCGGGTTCATCCACAACACCGGGTTCACCGGACAACTGTGGGCCGACGGCGCGTTCATGCTCACCCCGTTCCTCGCGCACTACGGCGCGGCCACCGGGGATTCCTTCGCCACCACGCAATCCGCGAAGCAACTGATCACCTACTTCGGTCACCTCAAGGATCCGAGCGGGCTGCTCTACCACGCCTACGACGAGACCCGGACGCAGAGCTGGGCCGACCCGGCCACCGGCCATTCCCCCGAGGTCTGGTGCCGCGCGGTCGGCTGGTTCGGCGCGGCGACCGTCGACGTGCTCGACGCACTGCCCCGGACATCACCGGACCGCCGCGCGCTGATCGGCATCGTCGGCTACCTCGCCGACGGCTACGGGAAATCGCAGGACCCCGCGACCGGCCGGTGGTTCCAGCTGCCGCTCAAGCCCACGCTCGCCGGAAACTGGACCGAGACTGAGGTTCACCCCGAACGGTGGACAGGGGCTTACAAGGTTCACGCAGCCGCTGGCAGCGACTTCTCGTAGATGTCGGGACTGAGCATCCCGATCGAGGAGTGCCTCCGCACACT
>Ga0307511_10002696_pt1 | contig 18489 bp, 16 predicted proteins | sample 13_EM_MG_FD_200266 | JGI IMG/M metagenome (GOLD analysis project Ga0307511, IMG submission 200266) | Populus trichocarpa ectomycorrhiza microbial communities from riparian zone in the Pacific Northwest, United States - 13_EM | ecosystem: Host-associated > Plants > Roots > Unclassified | place... | reverse complement strand
TCAGCACATCAAAACGATCCAAAAAGTACAACCCGCACTCAATTTTAGCAAAAAAAAAAAATTTAAAATTTGATGAAAAGCAGGTTGAACCGCAGAGCCGAACAAATAATAAATTATTAGTGAAACAACAGTTCCCTCACGCACGCAAAGAGTGTGTGTGTGTGAGAGGGAGAGAGAGAAACTAAAAGAATAATAAAAATAAAGAGAGAGAGACAAGAATGAAGAATCAGTCGGTCCCGATAAATAATTAGATAAAAAAAGGGATAAACTTTATCTCTGCCCCCACCGGCTCAGACATATTACGCTTCTACCCCTATGCTTAAGATTTTCCAATTCCATCCTTCTAGATTTCAAAAAGCTACAATGTCACTCCTAACTATATAAATAACTTTCCTTTTCTATTTAATTCTTGACTTTTCATGTGTCGGGATTTAAAAGAAAAAAATTGAGAGAAAATTAAGAAAGATAAAACAATAAAACTTATAAATTATATATTTTTTTTCATCTATTTAGAAATAAAAAGTAAAACAATATTTCTCACGGTTATTTATTTGTCTGGATAGAGAAAAATTGTCAATCAAAGATTGATAAATGGAAGTTTCATGGGTATAAATGAGATTATTAAAATAAACTCACAAAATTTGATGATGTCTTAATGAACTATATAAATGATGACTAATCATATAATTTATATTAGTTGATCTTGAATTATTGAATAAAAAATAATATTTCTCTTGCAAAGATATTATTAAAACTTACCTTGCTATAAAAGGGAATTAATTTTTAATGTTTGAACTATTATTGGATCTTATTTCTTAAGGAAGCGATGGAGATCTAATAGATTGGTGATATTTATAAAAAAATAAAAGATGAGTTTACTCTTTTATATTATCATCTAAGATTTAATTTTTATAGTGGGAAAAGATAATTTTTTGAAATTCCACTCCGGATGTGAATAACCTGGAGTCAATTCTCATGCACGAGAATTTCCCTACCATATACTCTCACAGCTCAAACAAAAAAATAGACTTTCTAAAAATACAGGGGTAAGATTGAGAAATTGAAAACTGTGAGGTTAGAAATTGAATATCAATGAATCATTAAGGGAAAAAATGCAGTTTACCCCATCCATGATCAATGCCAAACCTTGTTGGAGCGCGTGGATACACATTTACAATGGAAGAAGGGTTCATATCCCGATGGAGACAAATGTTCTCCGTTGGTAGAGCGTGATAAGCACGCTCCACAAGTAAAAGTAAAAAGATGCTGCACCGAAACATTTTGTACTCACACGTAAAGTTGTAAATTGCACCCTTTTTTTCCCTCTCTATTAATATCAAAATCAAATAATTTCAGAGAAGACCAACAATCCGTCACTGTAACAACTCAATTTCTTCCTTTCCGTTCATCACAAAGAAAACAAATCCAACCTGAAAACCCCAACCCTACTAGCTCATAAGAGGAGGTAGAGTCGTAGACTTGAGTGAAATACGGCATTATTTGTCTTTTCAGTTTAACTGTGTTTACGAGGTTTTTTATTTTTTTTAGTTTTAGATTATTTTTTTATATTGAAATTAAAAATAAATTTTAAAAAATAAAAAATGTTATTGTATATATTTTTAATTAAAAACAATTTCAATCACACTGAAAAAAAATAAATTTCACGTCTCTATTAATGTTTATTCCATAGAAGCTGGCTCTATTAAAATAGAGTGACAAATATATATATATATATATATATATATATATATATATATGTATATGTATGTATGTATATATATATATGTATATGTATGTATGTATGTACGTGTGTGTGTGTATTAGTTTGTTCCTGATCTAGCCGGTTCTTCCCTGCTTTCCTTTACTTTTTCTCTATTTTTTTCACTGTTTAGAACCATTGTTCACACGCAGCTCAAAGCTCCTCACCAAGATCCCAACAATCTCATCTCCCTCGATCGCTGAATTCAACCCAATACTATTCATTTGAACAATACCTGTCTCTTTATTTTCCCTCGAAACCCAAAATTCAGCTATAAAGTTTCAGTCTTTATTGATTCATACCCATCTATATATCTTTGTTTCCCATCAAATCTCAGAAGATAGTGAAAAGGTGTTGCATTTTAATGCAAAACCATTTTTCCATTCCCTTTCTATACCTCAAATTTAGCTGAAAGTTTTGAACTTGAGATTTGATTTGCACCACCATATGCCCCATCACCAAAAACAAGTATCGGCTTCAATATTGGATGTGTTGTTAGGATTGTTATTATGGGAGCAGAGAAAAGATGGCTTTTCACTCTCTTCTCTTCAGCATTTCTTTCACTACTCTTTCTCTTAGTATATTCAATCTCTGCTTTCAGCTCCTCTAAACAGTTTCCTTCTATAATTCATCATGGAACCCACTACCCTCCTGCTTTTGCCTATTATATATCGGGCGGCAGAGGGGATAAGGACCGGATCCTTAGGCTATTGCTCGCGGTTTATCACCCAAGAAACCGTTATTTATTGCATTTGGGTGCTGAAGCATCAGATGAGGAGAGAATGAGGCTTGTTGGGGCTGTAAATGCAGTGCCTGCAATTAGGAGTTTTGGGAATGTGGATGTTATAGGGATGCCCAGTAGGCTTACCTATATGGGTTCTTCTAATCTGGCTGCAATGTTGCGTGCTGCTGCCATTTTGTTGAGAATGGATGCAGGTTGGACTTGGTTTGTGTCTTTGAGTGCAATGGATTATCCGCTGATTACTCAGGATGGTATGTTTCTTTTCTTTTGCTTTTTTTTTGGCTGAATTTTGATTGTTGGTTTTGGTTGTCTGTGGATTTGTTTGGTTTTCTAGTGTGTGTGTGTGTGTGTGTGTTGAGAGAGAGAGAAGATTGCTTGGTGAAGCATGAAACTGTGACCTGGTGCTGGAAAAATAACCCGAACTTAAATTTAGTGGCTCATTTGTTTTTTTTTTAAGAATTTTATTCAGGCATCTATTTTTAAGTTTTGCTTTCTTTTGTTGTTGACTCTTGAATGAGAAATTTCTTGCGTTTTGCATTCTTAAAGCTCAATGGAAAGAGTGCATTATGGTCTGTTACTATTCTAAGCATAGTTGACTTTTGAATTTCATAATTTGCCTAGTGTTTTGGATATATTTGACATATTTATGTTCATCGAATCGTAACACTTAAAATGTGGCTGCCTTTGCTTCCTTTGACTACCTCAAACTAGGGTACCTGCAGTCCACAATGGTTTAGGAGCCAGCATGAATGGTGCCATTTAGGCCACAATGTTGGTAGGATGTGGTATGGGGAGAAAATATTGTTTACATATGTTTACTTTTATGCAAAGATGCTAGATATTCCTTTGATTGCGATAAACTTAGTAAACTAGAGACAATATGTTTTTTACTAGAACAGCTTATACTACCAATATAAAAACGATTGAGCTGAACATATCCCTGCAAGTAACCGTAACCCTGGGCTTAGATCTAGGATTGAACAACTGTGGATAAGCCCGCGCAAAAGGAAGCTTCTATTGGACCTGCTAGAATGTGGTTCAGAGTATAGTGAAGTAGGCTGCCACGTAGGTATAATGAAGGATGATTTTGTCAGAACGGAAGTTTTTATTAAAGTCTGACTTAATAATCGTTGCATGCTATCCAGGATGAGGTCCACCACATTATAACTTGCATACATGGATGCACACTCATTTGTGCACTGGGTAAGTAGGTTGATGGAGGACCAAGTTTCAATCCCAGTCTGCTCATGTACAATGGGCTCTATAAAGGCTTTTTGAATTCTCAATTTAGCCAGAAGCTAAATATGATTTCTTCATTTATTCTTTGCAGTCTGAAGCAGTTTTTTTTTCTCCCTTTTGGTGTCAGGATGAAGTTTTCTTAAGTTAGGATATTTGCAATATTGGCTAAACAGTAGCCTTCTTCGATCTTCCAACTAACACACAGCTCCTATGTGTAACATTAAATATGTTGATGGACACCGTTTCAAAAAGACATTCTGAGTTTGCAAGAATTCATGGGTTTTCATTTACGTTGTCATGTTCATCAACTGTGTGTGGGCTTTTGAGTATTCTTGATGCAGGTCTTTGGATTGCGCATTACAGAATGCATGCATGCAAGAAACTTTTTTTTTTCTTTTTTGAGGGGGTGGCTGGTTGGCAATCTAGATTACTGAGTCGACTAAAAAAGTTAAATCTGATGATTGTAGGACAAGCTGCATTAAGCTAAGACTATCAATTAAAGGACATCAACTCTGCAATAAGATCAAACATTCATTAATACCATGTCCAGACTGGCTAGTATGTTGAATATTGTGAGCGCTAGATGACAAGTGAAGGCCCTTAACATAGGCTTCTTAAATATGACTAGTGCTTGTTTACTAAAGAACTTTTACCTCGAAGAGGCATGACAGAGCAAGACTGTAGAGTTCGCATAGTGATTTTTTAAAATTTTTAGCTTAGAGTGTTGGCAGGGCATTGAGGCTATTTAGCTATGACAGAGGACCATGAGTAAATTTGTACCAGAAGCATGTTTCAAAATAATTATGTGATTGGATAAAAGACTATGGATATCATTTGGAAGATGTCCATAAAAGGTTTTGCATATTGATTCATACTTCTGGATTGGTTGGTTACTTGGCGGCAATTTTGCTATGAAATCTAATGTTTAAGGATGCAATCAGCTTGATGCACATGCCTGAGGTCCTTTCATAGCTGTATAAAAGCCTAATACAGTGCCATCCTTTACCCTTACAAAAGTAAGGGCATCCTTGGCAATGGCTATTGGTATGAAGAGTTGCTGATGAGCTGTCTATACCTTTGATAATCCCTTGTTGATTTGGAGTCTGCTTCTTTTCTGGTGATACATTTGATGTGGGTCACAGAGATTTTGTAGCCACCAACACAATGCTCATTCCTGAGGACCTTTCACAGCTGTACAAAAGCACAATACATTTGATGTGGGTTAGAGATTTTGTAGCCATCAACTTGATGTTCACATGTGAGGCCTTGCCATTGTTCTATAAATCATTGCACAAGTGAATGGCCAGGGAGGCTTAAGAAGTCAGATGATTATAATGTGTAAAAATTGAAGCTGATTAATGCTTACTTGGAAGCTCATCTGCCAAGTTATATGCTAAGTAACAGGGAATCTCAGTTGATAATTATCTCAGTTGATAATTAGTAGCTTTGTCACTGTTTATTTACTATTGGCAGAACTGTCTTGAATCTGTTTTCTCCTATGTCCTTTGTATTTCACCAAGAAGTCTCTAGCATCAAATACACTGAATTGTTGAAAATTGCTAGGCTTCATTTCCACTGACTCTGTGGTGTCATTTTGCTCCATAATATTATTCCGAGTTTCTAATATTTTATTCTGTAATCTTGCAGACTTGGCTCATGTGTTCTCCTGTGTCAGCAGAGACCTCAGTTTCATAGATCACACCAGTGAACTTGGGTGGAAAGAGTAGGTGACCTCTACTTGCCTAATTTTATTATACTTCTGTGGCACAAACATTTAGTTATATTTGTGTTCTGTTGGTTTGACTTTGTGTAGATCTCAGAGAATTCAGCCTATTGTAGTTGACCCCGGAATTTACTTAGCCAGGAGGAGCCAGATATTTCACGCTACAGAGAAGCGGCCAACTCCTGATGGTTTCAAATTATTTACAGGCAAAGTCTATTCTCTATAGCATGCTGTTTATGCAACTTAAATTAAAGTTACGCCCATGCTTTACTTTTGTGGAAATGTTACGTGTGGTGACAGTTCTCTACCACTGCAGGTTCCCCATGGGTCATCCTGAGCAGACCATTTCTTGAATTTTGTATTCTTGGTTGGGATAATCTTCCTCGAACCCTTCTTATGTACTTCAACAATGTGGTCTTATCTGAAGAAAGCTATTTTCACTCTGTCATTTGCAATGCACCAGAGTTTAAGAATACAACTGTAAACAGTGATCTAAGGTATATGGTCTGGGACAATCCTCCGAAGATGGAACCGCATTTTCTCAATACATCTGATTACGATCTGATGGTTCAAAGTGGAGTGGCTTTTGCAAGGCAGTTTCAGAGGGATGACCCTGTGCTAGACAAGGTTGATGAGAAGATCCTTAAGCGTGGGCACAAGCGAGCTGCCCCAGGTGCATGGTGCACCGGCCGTAGAACCTGGTGGATGGATCCTTGCTCCCAGTGGGGTGACGTCAATGTTGTGAAGCCTGGTCCTCAGGCTAAGAAATTTGAGGAGACCATTAAAAACCTTCTTGATGAATGGAACTCTCAGATGAATCAGTGCAAGTGAAAGATGCACATATTATAGGTTTATTGTCCGAGACTGGTGCAATTTTTTTCGCATCTGAATTTTGTCTACCACTTCGGAGTATGACCATCAATCGACATTGATTGTTTGATGTTTAGGTCCGTTTATTGGGCTACTCCCCTCGCAGGCTATGATATTGTTTGTAGGAGTGGCAGAGTCGAAGGGAAACAAGTGAATTCACTTGGAGGTTTTTCTGAATTGCGTCCTGTCATGGAACTGGTAAACTGTGCATCAATAAGAGGATCTCCCCCTTTATGCTGCCATCGGCACGCCCTTGTATGTTCAATCTGTTCTTCAAAAGTTGTAACGGAAGCTCATTCACTAAATTCTTATTTGCTCTCTATCTCAGTATGTATTGGCAAATGGCAAGAAGGAAAGCGTAGCTTATTTTAATGGACAAATGGTTAAAAACATTTAGATGGATGTTCTTTTCTTCTGACACTTTCTGTTGAGTGAGTGTTGAATAGGCGGGGATGAGCGGAATAGAAACAACAATCCAAACATGTATTTGGGAATTGGGAACTTTTCATTTCTTTTTTTGGTCTCAACAAATGGGTATGTAGATAAGTGACGGAACCTTTTCTTATCAACCAACCACCCTGATGCGGTTCGAGGACTCTTCTCCAAAAAAAACGTTGGTTAAAATCCCATTCGAGGAAGGACGGCTACTTCCAGTCAATAGTGCCCTTTTTAGCCGCTTCCCTTTTTACTAAGCTTGATTGTCTCTATCAAACATGGGTCTCTCTCGATTCTCCGATTTTCTATCAAGAACACCGAAAAGAATTCCTCTTCTCTACTCTTCTTCCTTCAATCTCGAGCCTATTGTCTTGAGATCGCTTATAAACATCAAAAGCCAAACTCTTTCTCTCCATTCAACACCCAATATTGAAAGCCCATGTAGGTCTCTATTAAAACCTCATTTTATCGTCCACAGGTCAATCCATGGTGATTTACAGTAAACCCTTGTCCTTACTGATGCCAGCAACAAAAGCACACAACTTTCAGCTGATAAAATCGTTGAAGACGCTGAAAATATCTGCAAATTATTGTAAAAAAAGTCCAGTTCTGGCGCTGAGGATTCGCTCAATAAGGCTTCTATTGAAGTGTCATCAAGTTTAATTTTTGAAGCATCGAAGAAGCTAAGCAATGCAGGTGCTCTTGCATTATCGTTCTTTAGATGGGCAGAGAAGAAAAAAGGGTTTCAATATAGCATAGAGAGCTACCATGCCTAGATTGAATCTCTAGGAAAAATCAAGCAGTTTAAAGTATTATGGAACATAGTTACTGCCCAGAAGCTAAAAGGGTTATTGACTAAATAAACTTTTGCACTGATTTCAAGGAGATATGCAAGAGCAAGGAAAGTTAAAGAAGCAGTAGAGGCTTTTATGAAAATGGAGAAGTTTGGATTGAAGATTGAGTCATCAGATGTTAATAGATTGCTTGATACTTTGTGGCTTGTGCAAGTCGAGGCAGATAGAGCGATCACAATTGGTGCTCGATAAAATGAATAAGAGAAGATTCTTGGCTGATATAAGTCACATGCGATATTGCTAGAAAGTTGGGGTCAAGAGAAAAACCTCTCGCGGCTTATTGAAGTCTACAACGAAATGAAAGATGAGGGCTTTGAACCGGATGTTGTCACTTACGGTGTTCTTATCAATGCACGCTGTAAAGTTAGGAGGTATGATGATGCAATTGAGTTGTTTCTTGAGATGGAAGCGAGGAATTGTAAGCCTAGTCCTCACATACATTGTATATTGATTAATGGCTTGGGAGCTGAAAAGAGGTTGAGTGAAGCACTTGAGTTTTTTGAGTGATCAAAGGCTAGTGGTTTTGCTCCAGAGGCACCTACTTACAATGCTCTTGTGGGGGCTTATTGCTGGTCAGAGAGAATGCATGATGTGCAGTGGACGATTGATGAGATGAGAAGAGTGGAGTTGGTCCAAATGCGAGAACCTATGATATTATACATCACCATCTGATAAGGGCTGGAAAAACTAAGATGGCTTACTCAGTTTTCCAGAAAATGAGCAGTGACGGATGTGAGCCAACTGTGACTACCGATGACGGATGTTTTGCAATGGGGATAGAGTGGATATGGCGATAAAGGTACGGGATCAGATGAAGGCCTAGGGAGGTCTTCCTGTTATGCATATGTTCTCTACATTAATTAACAGTTTGTGCCATGAGAATAAGCTAGATGAGGCTTGCATGTACTTTTCAGGAGATGTTGGATGTGGGCATTCGGCCTCCAGCACAGTTGTTTAGCAATCTGAAACAAAATCTTCTCGATGAGGGCAAGAAGGACATTGTTGCGTTTTTTTAAAAAGAAGCTTGATAAGCTAAGGAGAGCTCCAATAGTTAGCTGAGGCGAGGAGGGATGCCATGGGGTATTGGAAATTGATCTGTCTCAAGGTTTTAACTGACTCAGATAGACACATCTCATCTATTGCTGATTAACGGGATCTGGGTTTTGTATGTGATATTACACTGGTACCTGGTATGAAATGCATTAAATGTTGGCCTAATTCTATGAAATATTCTTCATATGTTCTGATATTAAATCTGTTCAGTGTTATCATCTTTTCAAGTTTTTCTGGTTCTTATCAATCTGTGCATGATTCAGTGCTACTGATTGTTTGATTAAGACAGATGACTCTGAATTCACTTCTTGGTCGGTAAATCAGCTAATAAATTGGTTTGGATTTAGAGGATCAGGGATCGATGCTGCTATACATGCATCCGCTTCGATGAATATGTGCACACTTGTCCTAATGGTTTCCAAACTGGTCCCCTTCACTCTTCATCTGGCTCTCTGCACTCATGCTTCCTGTTTTGTTCTACCTTTACGATGCCATGGGTTTGTTGGAGATTTTAGTGGCTTGCGAGTTTGCACCGTATTCTGATTTCATCTCAATCAGAAGATATGGGATCCTTTTGTACATGGCCTTGTAACAACTTACTGTACTCAGAGATTTGCTGAGTTTGTATACCGTTGATTTTCTGGTTTGCCATGGACTGAGTACTATATTTCAGAGGAGCCTCAGAAGAATCGGTGAAAAATTCAGGGGGTTTTATTATTCTTCCAAGTATCACAAATTTCTGTATCCTCCTAACTTTCACAAGCCAACACATTTGCTCTATTTTGATGTTGACAAAAATCCAACCATCCTCTTAAGTCTTAACCGTTCAATTTTTTCATATTCACTGAAAGCGGGCGCTACATCCAAATTTTGCATATTTCTTCTTGATAGCTAGAGAAGGGCGAGGCTTTGACTGCATCATATTGTTTCATGCATACACACAATAAACAATGCCATGTACCCAGCATCCAAGAAACAAATATAACAGGAGAGCGTCATGTTCAATTTCTTGAATAAGACATCACCTTAGGCCCTGTTCTTTAAAAAATACACATTTCCAGTATTCCAGCTTCCCTTTTCTAGAGCTCATTCATTGTTAGCGATGGAAGATAGATCAATACTGGTTTTTTAAACTTTCCTGTGGCTGTGGTTTACTTGTCAAGTTCCAGCTGCTCAATGATTCTGCAGTTCTTCTTGGAAATGCGATAGTTTATAGTTCATCTATATGGCATTATACTTGATTAACCTTCCCTGCCCTCAAAAGAAAATAAAGCATAAAATAATGGAGCGTTAAACTCTTTAATTGAGGCCGCAATCATCAATAATGATAATGCAAGAATCAGGCTTTTTGCATCTTTTGGTTCCATTCTTAATGGTGCAATCACACGTTTTGGAAATTAAGAGCGAGTCGTATTGTAACTTCAGCAACAAGGTCAGTTCAGTTGAAGCTGATTAAGAGGAGAACAGTAATTGTCTTCCGATTGAGAGCCCGTGCTGCTATCATTATCATGTTCGCAGGGCAGAATAAAGCAATCACTGTTTCAAATATTCCTACTCAATGCCGTCAACCGATCCTTTTCAATTGGTTGTAGCCTACTAAAGAATCCGGGCTATGACTTCGGCCTCCAGATAAGAAATCATATATCTCATACAAAAACTTCTGACACAGCCAGGCAAATTGACTTGTCTACAGGTATTAGTTCAGTCTTCAGTTATTGAACCATTTTCAACACAAGTTAAAGAAAGCCTTGCAATCGCCCGGGAGGACCATCAACCCAATTAGTTTGCCTGTAGCTTAGACGATATTTCATTTTCAAGAGCTCTGAAGGCACGAAAAATGATAGCCTTCAATAGCAATTCACAGCTATGCCACTTTCTTTTTTCTTAAAATATAGTTTGATTCTTAAAATATATCCTCCACACTTAGACTGGCTCAAACTAGTATACCAATAATCTCACATCAACTGAGAAAGTTAGATGTCCATACAAGCATTCCAATAAGCTCAAATCATATCATAGATCAATTGAATCATGTATGAGTCAATATCATTGCATCCATCAGCTCATAAGTGTGGAAAACTAAAAAGAATTAGAATTTATTTCAAAAATCATCATTTCACAATATCACGGCATGGCTTTATTGTTTCACATCAAGTCAATAAGAAAATGGAATCCAATTACAACACTAACAACTAGAACACAAACCTTTTTACAAGAAGGGACACGAAAGTGGCAGTGAATGAATGCACTTACAAAATAGAGTTCAGCTGAGAGGTACACAGAAGCAGAAAAGAAAAGGCTATCAAGACCTTTATGGCCTTAAAATCCACTACAATCTTTTCAGCATTGCTTGCAGTTGCAGTCGGTTCTTGCATCACTAAACTCCCCCCAAGACCATGAACAGTAAGCCAACTATTGCTATAAATTTCAGGAACAATGACCTGAACTCCATTGAACATCAAGAAAGTACTAGATACAGTTACATTTATTTTGAACCCCCTCAAATATGTAGGTAACACCACCCCATCATCAAGACTAACCAAATCCCTCCACGAAATCTTGCAAGGCACGACATGCCTAAGAAAGATTGAACGGTAATCACTAAAATCACCCATAAAACCTTTCAAAACTTCATCAACAGGAGCCAAGATTGTTAACCTGGTATGGTCCTTAAACTTCGCCAATTGCAAATCAAGAAACGAGGCCATAACAGAATACCCTCTTGATTTCAAAACCCCACTAGCCTCCTCAAATGAGCAATCATCGTCACCAGATGTAACATAGCATCCACGAATTCCACCAGTACTCCCATTAATGGACCCAGAAACCGTAAAATCCGGATCAAGAAAATTGTCAACACCAAAGATTACTAGAAACCCATCATCATATAAAGCCGACCCATTAATCTTGACACCATTTACCGAGGTTTGACTATCAGCATTAGAACTGATGACGAGGGAGTGATTGGAGAAAAGAGTGGGGATTTGGTATCCAGGAGGGAGGGATTTGAGGGAGTTTAGAGAGAAAGACCGAGGGGTGAAGTGGAAATGAAGGAGATCAAGAGAGGGTTGGCCTGAAAGAGAAAATGCAGTATCAGAGGGAGAGAAGATAGTGAGAGATTGAGATGGTGGGATTAGATCAGTTTGAGAGCCAAATTCAAGAATGAGAGCCATGGCTACATAGCCTGAATTTGAGAGGATTTGGGTGGCATCAAGTATGCTGTATATAGGGAGAGAAGATGAGAAAGAAATGAGGAGAGAAAGGAGAATGATGGACATGAGAAATTGGGTCGCCATTGAAGATCTTGGAGTTCTTTCTTTCTTTCTTTCTTTTCCAGGGTTTTTGGATTCTAGTTTTGTAGTGAGAAGAGGGGGGGAGAAATGGTTTGTCTCTGTTTGAGGGAGGGATGTGGTTAGCTTTGGAGGGAAGGTGTCCTTGGCGGGAAAAAAGTTTTACACGTGGAAGAGCAGGGCTTGTTATTGGGAGGTTGGAATCAAAAGTCAGTTACAAATACAGCTGGGGGATGAGGCAGTGGCAATTTTGAAAGAAGCCGTATTAAGCCCTTTTTTTCTTTTTCCTTTTTTTTTGGGTATGATTTAAGCTTTTTTTTATCGTTAAAAAAATACCAGAAAATAATCAAATTATATTCTCCAAATAAAGAGAGAGTAATTATGTAGCTTGATTTTATTATACAATATTAGATATAACATTTTAAAGTGTTCGATGCTTTTTTGCAATTCTATTATTCCATAAATAGTTCATGTTATGCTCTTTTTTTTGTATTTTGTTTTGTTACATATATAAATATTATTTAATAATCCACCTTTTTCATTTATTTTAATTATTTAGATTAGTTTAGAATTATTTTAATCCAGAAACCCTCAATAATTAATATTTAATTTTCAATTATAAGACTTTTTTTTTTTAATCATTTTCATATACTTTATTAACCAATACTGAGTGCATAGCAGTCCAATATTCTGGATTTTATTCTTAAATCAACTCATTATCAGGCAGGCCGAGTTGTAGAAGCCCATGTCCAGCTTGACTGCTAGCCCATAGGACCTCGAATAGAAAAAGAACTCTTTCCCCAATTTAAAAAGAAAAAATAGTTGCAGGCTTACTAGAACATAAAATAAAAGTGATATAAAGTATTTTTATAAATTTGTAGCATCTCTAAAATACATATACATTCTGCCGACAAAGGACAAACTACAAGAACTCTCAACAACAGGAGTAAGCTAAACCATTGAACCTTTAGTTCTGGGCTTGAAACATGGCGTTGACCAAAAAACACAAGAGATGCTGAAAGTAACTCATCAGTGCCTAAAGGACATTGGTGAAAAACAGCGAAACCCCATGCTTGTTGCAGCAGTCTATGGCATCCTTATCCCTGATGCTCCTCCCACCAGGCTCTGCGATAACACCAACACCAGCTTCACATGCCTCTTCCACTGCATCGTTCCAAGCTGTTAACCGAACATGCATGTTATTAGTGCATATATATACCAGCTGTTTTGCTAGTGAATGGGATACAAAATTCATCAAATACCAGCACTGCTCTTGTTTTTATCAAATTATTTAGTAATTGGGAGGAATCTTTTGAACCAGAATATATTATTAAAACTGCATAACTGCAAATGTTTATTGGCGCCATTAATTGTAAACTGTGGGTTAAAAGTCCATGATTAAAGCAGTAAAATCAAAAGAATACCCCCCCACAGTTTGTTTCCACAGCCACTCTGAAACTGCAGAATCATAGGAAGCACAATGTTGAAAAGCCTTCCAAGCAAGCTTTCTCCGGAACTGTTGATCATCCTCATCTCCTTCAAGAGATTCTATAAGTGCAGGGTAGTCTTGTGAATCAACAACGATTAAGACATCCTTATGATTCTGTTCAGAAAAGAATTGGTTGGTTGGAGTACAAAATAGTGAAATGTGAAATAGAAATTTCCCTCCATGCATACATACAGTGATTTGCACACCATGATAGAATACTTTGGCCACACTTGGTATTGAAACTTAAAAAGGAGGAGAGCAATTTGCTGGTTTTGAAAATAGCATGCTGTTGGCAGTTATTTCAAAGCATTATACATTGACAGGATGCAGAGGAGTAAATTAATTTTGCATATATTTTTGTAGATGCTGAATGTCACGCCCAACAAGTCTCCAAAATTAAACAAAACATCTCGTTTTCTTCACTCTGTTTAGCCAGATTTCCATTCTTCCTTCCTCCGCTAATGCTAGTGCAGTACTGGAGGATTTGGCCCAAGATAAAACTGGAGAGACATTGATAAAAACAGACTCAGCACGTTAAATTCGATACATTTTTTATTTCTTGCTTCAGATGATACATCCTTTTTTAAAAAAATCACTTGAAAACTTTCAACATGGAGAAGAAGAGGGATTTTTCCATCAGTGTTGATGCTCAATCCTGTCAAAGAATCATCTCAACCTAATAACTTAAACTGTTAGGAAAGGTCCTAGGATATGATTTATATTATTCTCTAACACACCCCCTCAAGTGAAAGCTCTTTGGGCTTGAAACTTGCATATGCTCACATTACCTTGTGCTTAATTTTTATCAAATAAATAGGGATGATGAGATTCGAACTCGTGACCGCTTGGTCATTAAAACTCTGATACCATGTCAAAGAACTATCTCAACCCAATAGCTTAAGTTATTAGAAAAGATGTTAAAATATAATTTATAACAAATTCAATGTAGACTTCACTGCCTTGATTTGTTTCGCGGGGGAAGTTAAAAGAAGCTTGAAACTTGTTTGCTGCCACGGATTACACTCCCCCCAACCGATAATCTATGTTGGGCTTTCCAATGGAAGGTTGGATTATATTAAACAAGCTAAGGAAATCCACGTCAAGCGGACTCATTCGGACTCCTTCGCCAAGTTCAAAGCTGGTTTTTCAGCAAGATTAGATCGCTGTATAGATTGATTCCCTCGGCCCATAAATGTGGGCTATTTAAATGGGCCATGAATTTGTTTGGAGTGGAGGCTTTAAGTTTGCGTTGCTTGACAATTTATATAATCTAAACTTTATAGATATCGACTTGATGGGTTTTTTTTATAGTTACTCTAATGGAGGGTATAAATACTTGATTTTTAGCGTGTGCACACACGTGTGTGTACAATTCAGTAAATAGAGTGTAAATATTCATATTTTTTACCACCCGTGAAGATCTATTAGCAAAGAGTCCTTACTGCTAGCTGCAAGACAATTAATCTTTTCTTTTCTATCTTGTAACCGAAGAAGCAGCATGGAATTGAACTATTAAAAAAGTTTTTAAAAAATTATATTTTTATTTTAAATTAATTTTTTATATATATTTTCAAATTGTTTTAATATATTGATGTTAAAAATAATTTTTAAAAATATATTTTTTTTAAAAAAATTATTTTAAAAAATAACTATTATTATATTTTCAAATATACTAAACATGCTTTTCAAGCACATCATTATGGCAAGTTGAAACGTGGAGCATGTTAGTGAGTGTAGCTTTGGACACGTTGACGTTGACCTACCAAGTCATGCACATGGAATGGAGACATGTGTTTATAATGTTTTTATAAAAATATTTTTCAATTAAAATATGTTTTTCAAATTATTTATTTATTTTTTATATAAATGTATCTGAAAATATATAAAAATATTTAATATAATATCCTTTAACATGAATGAATTTTGAAAGATGAAAGGGAACAAACACTACTCTCGAAATCAAGAGGAAGCAGCACTGGATCTGTAATTAATAAGGCTTCGAGGGCACTGTGGTTAGAAAAATCGATAGATTTGATCTTGATCAGGGCCCAAAAAGGCCACCCTATCATATCTCTGTCAAGCAGACGGATACCAATCCATCAAATGAATCCCGACAAGACATTAGAGTAGTATCCATCATAGCCCTGAAGCATGGGATGATGGACCCCAGCCGATGACCATAAAAACCATCCCGGGTCTTTGATGGCCCTAGAGCTCTGTCCTCTCCCGAATTGTACCGCACTCCTTCTTTAGATTTCCTCAGATGCTGAGCTCGGAGAATTTCACTCTTTTGGGGAACTGAGACCTTAAATGGTCAAGTTCCACGACGTTGAGAAACAGCAAAAAGTTAGTCGCAGTTATGGTAATTGCGTGGTGGGAAAAAACCAGGCACCTGATTCAGAAGAAAAGGTAATAAAGGCAAGTAAAGGAAAAGGGGAGCCCGACTTTGGTCTGGGACAGCATGCAGTGAGATTTGCAGTGGCTGAGGAGCAAGTAATGATGACCTAACACACACTTCCCTAGCCTTTTTAGACCCTGTAAATTCTTGCAATTTTCTTGCCTCACTTTAACCCTTTGTGTGATTGCGTGCCACCCTCTGGTCATGACTCTCTCATGATTTATTAAGCAAAAGCCCTTACACCATGTTAGGAAGCTAGCTCTTCTCTCCCCTGCGCCCATTGTCGTGGCAAGCATAAGTATTTTGTATGCAGATGGTTTCAAATAAGAGGAAGGAGGTTAGGGAATTGTGCACCAAAAAAGGTTAAAAAGTGAACTTTGTTTCCATTGTTTTTGGTTTTTCAACCAGGGCACAGGGACAGGCTCTCCATCTCATGGTAAGAGACCAAATGGTCGTATTTATTTTTGCATAGATGACCCGTGGACTTTGCCTATTTTTTTGTTTATCCCCACCTTCTAATGATTTTACATATGATTACCTGGCATTTCTTTTTTTTTTCCTTCAAATTAATTTTTTTTATTAGAAGTATGTTTTTTATTATCTAAAATTTCAAAATTTTAAAAAGATATTTTTCCTAACTGCCATCACCTGGATTCAAATACAAAATACCAACGGCAAAAAAAGTGCTTGGTTATTACATTAGCCCAGCCTTATGATAATTGGGCAAGCACCAAAAACGTGCTGCGAGCTCATTTCCAAGTAATAGAAACAAGGTAAATAACAAACTCGTTAACAAGCTGTCATTGATTTCTTAGTCAAGTCCTCAAACAAAAAAAATACTCGATCAAATTCTCACACCTGGCAAACTTTGAGAAATGTCCTTCTAACACAGGCTTGTTATCTTTTTTTACCGGCTACTGGACGTGCTTGACTGTTTGAAATTATGGAACGCTGTTGTGCCATATTTATAGCGGGTTAAATTTTATTTTTTCTTAAAAAAAGTATATATGTGGATTTTTATAACATGTTATTGTATAAGAAAATCTTGGATTAAAATAAAAAAATTGATGTATATATCTAAATAAATAAATTAAGAATAATTTATGCAACAAAATAATTTATCAAGCTCCATCCATAACTAACCAGAGTTAATTATCTAAACTCGTGACTCGAATTATGAATTCAATTGAATTCAACAAAATAAATATATATATATATATATAAATAAAGAATCAAACCGAAACAATTCAATTGCTAGTTAGAAATAAATCAAATATTAAATTATAAATTATTATTGAATAAAAGTTAATAATTGAAATTTTGAAAGTATCGAGGAGTATGTTTACCTCCAAACCTGGTAAAAACCATCTTTTTTTTTTAGTTTTTTTTTTTAATTATAGTCTTTTATATTTGAATCTTGTCGTTCATGGATAAATGCTTTTTAATTGACCATTGATTTGGGTCTATAAGAGTATAGTGAAAAATAATGGTACTTACAAAAAAAAAAAAAAAAGAAGACAAATCATTGTAGGAATGGCTAAATTTTCGTTTCAATAATAAAAATATTAAATTAATATTTTTTATATTATTGAAACTGAATTTTAATAATTTAGCAAACAAAAAGCTCACAAAATACTTTTTAAAAATAATTTTTATTTACAAATATATGAAAATGTTTTTTTTAATTTTAAATCAAAATAATCTTAAAACAGTTAAAATGAAAATAAAAACAAAAACAAACTGTGCCTCCGTCGCAAGAAGGATACCGCCGTGTCCTTGAAGTCATCTACATTAATAAAAAGAAGAAGAAAAAACCCGTCGGTGTTGGGTCCAAGAATCAAAAGGACTGACTCCATCATCTCTTTGCTTGTTTATAAATCAACCAGTTTTGAACTTTATTTCAAAACATCCAATCAGTACCTTACGAGTGTCCGTGTTCTTATTTTCACGAGAAAAAAAATTAATACATGTGACGAACTGGATAGGGATAGAAGTCGGCCTGTCAAGTCGCTGTTCTTTTATTGTTTTCTCTCCTCCAGTATTTAACGTTAAATCACATCACCTCAGATTTCACAGCGCAGAGAGCATCATCCCTCTTCGCTGCCGTTGTGTGGAGTACAACTATATTTTTAAATCTTTTATTTTTAAATTAATTTCTTTTATGTTTCTGAATTGTCTTAATTCTCTAATATTTAAAATAAATTTTTAAAAATAAAAAAATATTATTTTAATATATTTCAATACAAAATATAATAATTATTTTTTTCTACCATTCCAAACAGTTTTTTCCCAGTCTCTCGCCCCACTTTTAACTTCCTCCGTCGACTACTGCTGCTGCTGGATGTTTATGTCCTGACCCTCCCCTCTTCTGACTTTACCTTCCCGCTCACTGACTGCATGTTCTCCTTCTCTCTCTTGCTTGTCCTGGCAGCTGGCATTGGTTTCTGTGTTGCTGGTTGTTTATTTAAATTTAAATTATTATTATTTATTAAGGGGATATTCAGAATTTCAGAGGATGTTTTTTCAAATGATTTTCAGTTAAAAATAAATTAAAATAATATTTTTAAACATAACACATTAAAGTAATTTAAAAATACTAAAAAAAAATTAATTAATTTTTAATTTTTTTAAAAAACT
>Ga0307511_10002695_pt1 | contig 18501 bp, 13 predicted proteins | sample 13_EM_MG_FD_200266 | JGI IMG/M metagenome (GOLD analysis project Ga0307511, IMG submission 200266) | Populus trichocarpa ectomycorrhiza microbial communities from riparian zone in the Pacific Northwest, United States - 13_EM | ecosystem: Host-associated > Plants > Roots > Unclassified | place... | reverse complement strand
CTCCAGCCGGCTCAGCTCATCGCCGGGGTCGATGCCCAGCTCCTCGGCCAGCACCGTGCGGGTCCGCCGCGACACGGCCAGCGCGCGGCTGCTCTGGCCGCCGCGGTGCAGCGCCAGCATCAGCTGCCCGACCAGGCGTTCCCGGGTCGGGTGCTGGTCGACGAGCGTGGTCAGCTCGCCGAGCGCCTCCTGGTGCCGGCCCAGCCGCAGCAGCGTGTCGAACCGGTCCTCCTGGGCCACCAGCCGGGTCTCGGTGACCCCGCCGACCAGCTGCTCGACCACCTCGGCGTCGGCGGTGTCGACCAGCGCCGGCCCCCGCCACAGCGCCAGTGCCTCGTCCAGCTGGGTCAGCCGGGCCTGGTCGTCGACGGCGTCGCGGGAACGGGTGAGCAGCTCCTGGAACCGGTGCACGTCGATCAGCATCGGATCGGCCCGCAACTGGTAGCCGGAGCCCCGGGTGACGACCGTCAGGTCGGCCTCGGCCTCCGAGAGCAGGGCCCGGATGCTGGACACCGAGACCCGGACCGCGTGCGAGGCCGTGCGCGGCGGCCGCACCGGCCACACCAGCTCCACCAGCCGGTCCACCGGGACCAGCCGGTTGACCTCGATCGCCAGCACCGCGAGCACGAGCCGGCGCTGCCGGGGCCCGAGGTCGACGACCGTCTCCCCGATCCGCGCCTGCACCGGTCCGAGTAGCCGAATTTCCATGTGTCCCCCAGGACATCCGCCGCTGGGAAACAGGAGCGTAGCCCCCATTCCTGGATACACGAATGGCGCTCGCCCCCGACGGACGAACGCCACCCGGCTGTGGAAATTGGCCTACTAGGCCTCGGCCATGCCCGCGACGATGGACGTGCGGGCCGCGCGGCGGGCCGGCATCAGCGCGGCCAGCACCGCGGCGAGCACCGCGGCCAGGAGCAACGCGCCCAGCTGACCGCCCGGGATCACCAGCCCCAGCTGGAGCCGCGGGGTGGAGATCGCCGTGATCAGCACCCAGGCGAACGCGCCGCCGAGCACCACGCCGATCAGGGCGCCCATCACGCCCATCAGCACCGACTCGATCACCAGCATCAGCCGCAGCTGGCCCTTGGTCAGGCCCAGCGCCCGCAGCAGCGCCGACTCGCGGGTGCGCTCCAGCACCGACAGGCCCAGCGTGTTGGCGATGCCGAACAGGGCGATCACCACCGCCAGCCCGATCAGCGCCCACATCAGCGCCAGCAGGTTGTCGACCTGGCTGTTGAGCTGCTCCTTGGTCGCGGCCGCGCTGTTGACCTCGGCCACCGCCACGTTCGCGGTCGCCTGGTCCATCGCCGCCTGGCCGTCGGCCGGCGACACGCCCGGCTTGGTCTTGACCAGCACCTGGCTGTAGCCGATGACCTTCGGCGCGATCGCCGCGAAGGTGTCCAGCGTGACCAGGCCGTCGTCCAGCCCCTGCGCGTCGTAGATCGCGACGAGCTTGAGCATCTTGTTGCCGTCGGGCGTGCTGACCAGCAGCTGGTCGCCCAGCTTGGCCGGGCCGACCGCCGACTTGTACAGCGCGATCGTGCCCGGGCCGAGCTGGCTCAGGTCGCCGCTGACCAGCTTCGGGTTGACCATGCCGCCGATCGCCGACCGGTCGACGCCCTTGACCTCCTGGTCGCCGGACTGGCCGATGGTCATCACCGTCTGGGTGCTGGCCGCGACCTGCCCGATCTGGGACACCGCCCGCAGCTGGCCGGGCAGCGTGGCCGGCAGCGGATGGTCGTACACCGAGGAGGTGACCACGAAGTCGGCCGGGAACTGCTGGTCCACCTCGGCGCTGGCCGCCTGCTTGCCGCTGGTGGCGACCACGGTCACCATCGTCACGATGGTCACGCCGATGATCAGCGCGGCCGTGGTGGCGGCGGTGCGGCGCGGGTTGCGGCCGGCGTTGACCGTGGCCAGCCTGGCCGGCACGCCGAACAGCAGCGTGGGGATCGCGCCGAGCACCTTGTTGATCGGGCCGACGATGAGCGGACCCAGCACGATCACGCCCAGCAGCATCACCATCGTGCCGCCGCCGACGACGAACATCGCCGACTCCTGGCTCAGCCCCATGCCCAGGCCGATCAGCCCGCCCCCGCCGAGCAGCAGCACCGCGGCGCTGACCACGCGCAGCACGCCGGTGCGGCGGACCTCGTCGTGGCTGTCCGGCTGGCTGCGCAGGGCGGCCAGCGGGGCGACCCTGGTCGCCCGCAGCGCCGGCAGGACCGCCGACGCCACCGTGACCAGGACGCCGATGGCGAACGCGGCGATGACCACGGTGCCGGTCAGCGGGAGGCTGACCGGGGCGGTCAGGCCGCCGCTGGCCAGGCTGACCGCCTTCTCCAGCAGCGCGGCCAGGCCGACGCCGGCGCCGAGGCCGACCACCGAGGCCACCAGGCCCATCACCAGGGCCTCCAGCAGGACGCTGCCGAACACCTGGCGGCGATCGGCGCCGAGGCAGCGCAGCAGCGCCAGCTCCCGGGTGCGCTGGGCGACCAGGATGGTGAACGTGTTGTAGATGACCATCGCCGCGACCACCAGCGAGATCAGCGCGAAGATCAGCATGATCTGGGTCAGGCCGCCGGAGCCGCGGGCCGCGTGCGTCAGCGTGTCCTGGGTGAACGCGTCGCCGGTCTGCACCGAGTAGGACTTGCCCAACTGGGCCGTGATCCGGTCGACCAGCTGCTGCTGGCTCACGCCCGGGGCCGCGGCCACCACGATCTGGTAGATGCCGGACTGCTTGTTCAGCGCCCGCATCGCCGTCGGCGTCAGCAGCACCTGGTTGTCGGTCAGCGACAGCGTGTTGGCGCCCTGGCTGTACGTGCCGACCACGGTCAGCGGCACCGCCTTGTCGCCGTCGGCCAGCACCGACACCTTCTGGCCGACGCCGATGCCGGTGGTCTTGGCCGTCCGCACGTCCAGCGCGATCTCGTTGTCCGCCTTGGGGAACGCCCCCGACGCCAGGTCGAACTCGCGCAGCTGCGGCGTGCTCTCGATGGTGGAGACGAAGGCCGCCGCCGCCTTGCCGTTGGACTTGATCAGCGGGATCTCCGAGCCGCCGCGACCGTCCGCGCCGGCCACGCCCGGGATCTTGCGAATGGCATCGACGGTGTCCTGACCCAGCTTCGTCGTGGTGGCGCCGCTGGAGTTCTCGTCGCCGCTGTTGACCGTGATCGACGCGTCGACGCCCTTGGTCTGGCGGGCCAGGTCGTCGCGTACCTGCTCGTTGAGGGCGTTGCCCAGGACCAGCGTGCCGCTGACGAAGGCGACGCCGAGGATGATCGCTATCGAGGACAGCACCATCCTGGCCGTGCGGGCGCGCAGGCCCGCGAGCGTGGCCCGGAACATCACGCTCCCAGGTGCTTGAGGGCCGACAGCACCGAGTCGGCGGTGGGCTGGTTGATCTCGCCGGCGAGCCGGCCGTCCGCGAGCAGCACCACGCGGTCCGCGTAGGAGGCGGCCACCGGGTCGTGCGTCACCATGATCACCGTCTGGCCCAGCTTGCGCACCGACATGCGCAGGAAGTCCAGCACCTCCGCGCCCGAGCGGGAGTCCAGGTTGCCCGTCGGCTCGTCCGCGAACACCACTTCCGGCCTCGCCACCAGGGCCCTCGCGCACGCCACCCGCTGCTGCTGGCCGCCTGAGAGCTCACTCGGCTTGTGGGTCAGGCGCTGGCGCAGGCCCACCGTGTCCACAATCGTGTCGTACCAGGCCTTGTCCGGCTTGCGGCCGGCCAACTCCAGCCCCAGCAGGATGTTCTGCTCCGCCGTCAGCGTCGGCAGCAGGTTGAACGACTGGAACACGAACCCCACCCGGTCCCGGCGCAGCCGCGTCAGGTCCCGGTCCGACAGCTTCGTGATGTCCGTCTGTCCGATGTAGACCTGACCGTGGTCCACCGAGTCCAGGCCGGCCAGGCAGTGCATCAGCGTCGACTTGCCGGAGCCCGACGGCCCCATGATCGCCGTGAACCGCCCGGCCGCGAACGCCACGCTCACCCCGTCCAGGGCCCGCACCGCCGTGTCGCCCCGGCCGTAGACCTTCACCAACTCGCGGGCCTGGACCGCGGTCCGGAGTCCGACGTCGGACGCCACAGCAGACATTGTCGCTCCTCACCTGGAATTCGATGAGGCAGAACCTATGGTCGCCCGGGGTCCGTCAACATCCACTCGGGGGTGGGAAACCACCTCGTCCCCCAGGCTGACGGACGTCATCCCCCAGGCGTACAACCCCACGACCACCCGCACGTCCAGGGGCACTTCGCCACCACCTGAACGAAGCACGCGGAGGTGGCCGCCTCGCCGCTGGAGACCGAGTGCTTTAACGCCAGGAAAGACCCTTTCACCGCGTCCAGCGCCAGGCAGGGCCCTTTCCTGGCGTTCCCCCACGCCACAGGGGCAGGCGGCTCAGGAGTCCAGCAAGCCTCGGTCGTAGGCCGCCGCCACGGCTTCGGCGCGGCGGCTGGCGCCTAGTTTGGCCATGATGCGGGAGAGGTGGACGCTGACGGTCTTCTCGCTGATGTAGAGCTCTTCGCCGACCTCGCGGTTGGTGCGGCCCATGGCCACCAGCGCCAGCACGGAGCGTTCGCGAGGGGTGAGGAGGTCGACGGTGTCGCGGGGGACGGCGTCGCCGAGTTGGATGCGGCCGCGGCGGGCGAGTTCGGCGACGGCGGTGCTGAGGGGGACGGCGCCGAGGCGGTCGGAGGACTCGGCGGCGAGGCGGAGCTGTTGGGCGGCGCCGTCCTTGTCGTCGTCGGCGAGCAGGGCGGCGGCGAGGCGCCAGCGGGCGAGGGCGCGTTCGTAGCCGTGCCCGTAGCCGAAGGCGTCGACGACGTGTCGCCATGCGGCCGGATCGCCAGTGCCGTCGTCGAGGCGGGTGATCTCGGCGGCCAGGCGAGCCTGCCAGGCCAGGCCTTCGGGACCGAGTTTTCCGCTGCGGGGCCTGGATTTGGCGGCAATCGCGCCCAGCTCGGCGAACTGCCGGGCGGTGTCGAGGGCAGAGGCCTCGGTGTCGGTGTCACGACGCCGCCGAGCGCCCCGGGCGACGTCGGCGGCGGCGGAGATGCCCAGTGCGCCGATGCGGATCCCCGCGGTGAGCCCGGCCTGGATGGACTCCAGCATCTCGATGCCGTCCCGCGCGGCGGCCAGCGCCAGGTCGGAGCGGCCCCGCCAGGCGTGCAGTTCGACGGCGGCGGTGGTGCAGTACAAGGGAATCTGGTAGTCACGCCGCCACTCGGGGCGCAGCCGTTGCAGCAGCTGCTCGGCATGGTCGAGGCGACCGGCGCCGACCTCGGTGGCCAGGCCGGAGGCGGCGACGATCGCGGTGCCGATGCTGGCCACGGGATCGCCGGGCAGCCGGGCGGCCTCGGCGCTGCCGGCCCAGTCGCCGGCCACGTAGCGGGCGGTCGCGAGCAGCGCCCGGAGCTGGAAACCCGAAGGGCCCCAGGACAATCCGTTCTGCTCGGAGCGGCGCACCCCCTCGGAGAAGACCTTCACGGCCTCGCCGACCAGGCCCTGCTCGTAGCGGTTGACGCCCAGGTTGTACCAGGCCCGCAGTTCCACGTTCAAAGCGCCGGCCTCGATGGCACGGTCCCGCGCGATGAGCAGCCGCGAGCAGGCGTCGTCGACGAGACCGTCCTTCTCGTCGATCACGGCGATGGTGATCAGCGCGTCGGCCTCGGCGCTGCGGGAACCGGTGTGCATCGCGGTCCGCACGGCCTCCTCGGCCGCCTCCCGGGCCCGCGGCGCGCAGGTGGCGCGCATCATTCGGGCGCGAACGGCCAACACCCACGCCTTGGTCACCGAGTCGGGCTCGTCCTTGACCAACTGCCAGGCCTGATCGACGACCTCGCCGGCCTCCAGCTCGCGACCGTCCAAATTGGCCAGTGCCATCGACAGGCGGCGCAGCGCCTCGATCTTCTCCTCGCCCTCGGCCACCTTCACGGTCTGGCGGGCGAAGGCGATGCCCCGCTCCAGCTCGCCCGCGCTGATGGCGAACATGCTGGCCAGCTTGGTCAGCTTCACCTCGTCGAGGCCGGCGTGGACCTCCGCGTCGGGCACCGCGGGCCAGATCTTCATTGCCTGCTCGGCATAGTGCAGCGCCTCGCTCGGCGCGCCGGCCTCGTCGGCCTCCCGCGCGGCCTGCACCGAGGCCGCCAAAGCCTGCGGCAGGGCATGGCTTTCCATGCTGTGGTACGCCAGTTTCGCCGCGTTGCCACGGATTCCCGACTCGGCGGCGATCAGCTTGGCGTACGCCGCGTGCAGCCGGACCCGTTCGCCCGGCAGCAAGTCCGTGTAGATCGCCTCGCGGAGCAGGGCGTGCCGGAACGCGTAGTGCTCGTCGGCGTCGATCGTCTGCAACACGTTGTGCTGCACGGCTTCCCGCAGCGCCTCCTCCAGCTCCGGCGGCGCCATGGCGGCGACCTCGTGCAGCCGCGCGTAGCGGACCCGTCGACCGCCGGCCGACGCGGCGCGCAGCACCTGCTGCGCCTGCGGGCTGAGGCGTTCGATCCGGGCCAGCAGCACGTCGGCGAGCGCGGTCGGCACACCGGGGTCGCAGTCGGCGGCGCTGGCCACCAGCTCCTCGGCGTAGAAGGCATTGCCCTCGGAGCGTTCCGCGATGCGCAGCACCTGCGTGTCGGTGAGGTCGTCGTCGGCCAGCGAGCGGACGAACAGGGTCGCGTCCTCGGGGCTGAACGGCGTCAGATCCAGCCGTTCCACCGCGGACAGCCGCACCAGCTCGGCCAGCACGGGCCGCAGCGGATGCCGGCGGTGCAGCTCGTCCGCGCGATACGTGACGGTGACGAGCAGCCGCTGGGTGCTCAGCCGGGACAACAGGAAGGTCAACAGGTTGCGGGACGACGAGTCGGCCCAGTGCACGTCCTCGATCGTCAGCAGCACGGTCCGCTCGGCGGCGAGCTCGGCCAGCAGGCTGTGCACGGCGTCGAACAGCTGGAGCTGCCCCAGCTCGGCGTCGTCCTCACGGCTCGGCGGCCGCACCGCCAGGTCCGGCAGCAGCCGGGCCAGCGCCGGGCGGCTGTGCAGGGCCTCCGGATGGTCGCCGCGCAGCCGCGACAGCACGTCGGCGAACGGCAGGTAGGGCAGGCCCGCCCCGGAACCCACGCACCGCCCGGTCAGGACCAGCGCGCCGTCCCGCTCGGCGGTCGCGGCCAGGTCGGTCACCAGGCGCGTCTTGCCCACGCCGGCGTCCCCCGACACCAGCACCGCGCCGGCGCCGCCCTGCCCGGCGCGCGCGAAGGCGGCACGCAGCCGGCCGATCTCGGCGCTGCGTGCCACCAGCGGAATTCCCGATCCCAGACGCGGCACGGTGGGCATATTCGCACACCTCAGGCGGCTCGGTGGCCGGCTTTCCGGTCATGCCCGTCACTCGGCCCGTGCCGGTGGAACAGCCGCGGCAGCCAGGCCAGCGAGCCCTCCCGCGACGAGTCGTGCTCCGCCGACACCGGCCGCGCCAGCTCCCGGGCCCGCGCCTGCCGGTACTCGATCTCCGCCCGCAGCGACTCGGGGGCACTGAACTCCAACATCGCTTCCTCCTCATCGTTTCCGACAAGGAGCACGGTCGCCCTGAGGCCCGGTGGCGAACATCGGACGAACACCCACGCGATCCCTTACCCGTGAGCGACACCCACGCCTGAGGGCGAGGTAAGGACCCTCAGGCCGGCGTGCGCACGGAGACTCTGGCTCGCGCGAGCCGCGCGCGGACGCCGTCGGCCTCGGGGGCGCCGAGATCGGTGAGCACGGACAGGGAGCGCTGCCAGTGGGGCAGGGCGGACTGGTCGCCGAGGAAGTCGAGGGCCTGGGCGATGCGGTCGTGGGCGATGCCCTGGTGGTAGACGCTGCTGGCCTCGACGGCGACCTCCAGCGACCGCTTGGCGGCGGTGAGCGCCTCGGCGCCCTCGCCGAGCGCGATCAGCGACTCCGCCAGGGTGCTCAGCCCGGCCGTCTCGCCGACGGAGTCGCCGAGCTGGCGGTAGATCTCCAGCGCGGCGCTCAGCTGTTGCACGGCGTCGGTGTGCCGGCGTTCTCCGGCGTACAGCACGGCCAGGTTGTGCAGGTTGTTGGCCTCGGCGAACTGGGCCCCGGTGCGCTTGCTGATCTCGGCTGCCCGCAGGTACTGGGCCTCGGCCTCGGGCGCGCGGCCGGTGGACTGGAGGATGTTGGCGATCGAGGTGTACGCCCGCGCCTGCCACTCGCCGTGCCCCTGCCGGCGGCTCACGGAAAGCGCTTCCCGCTCCGCGTCGAGGGCCTCGTCGTAGCGCTCGTGCAGGGTCAGCACGACGCCGAGGTTGTGCAGCGTGACGAACTGGGCCAGCGGATCCTTCAGCCGCCGCACCACGGGGGTGGCGGCCTCGTGCGTGGCCAGCCACGAGTCCTTGTCGGCCAGCAGCCAGCACAGCCGGCTGAGCGTGTACGGCAGCTGCCACGCGTGCACGGGCCAGTCGTGCGTGACGGCGTACGCGGCGACGGCGAGCAGGTTGACGCGCTCGGCCTCCAGCCACGCCATGGCGTTCGCGGCCGAGTCGATGACCGGGATCTCGGCCGGCACGAACGAAGGCGCGATCTCCACGGTGCCGCGGGTGATGGGCAGCAGGCCGTCGGCCAGGTCGGCGCAGTACAGGTAGTAGTCGAGCATCCGGCCGGCGACGGCCCGCTGCTCGTCCTCGCTGAGCTCCTCGCCGGCCAGCGTGACGCTGTAGGCCCGCACGAGGTCGTGCGGCAGGTACCGACCGAGCTCGACCGCCGTGAGCAGGTGCGCGGCCTCCAGCGAGTCCAGCGCGCGCATGGCGTCGCACAGCCGTACCTCGGCCAGCGCGGCGACCATGTGCGGGGTGATGTCGTGCCCGGGATGCATGCCCAACAGCGCCAGCAGCCGCGCGGGCAGCGACGGCAGCGCGCGGCGCGAGGCGTCGAACGCCGACCGCACGGCGCTCGCGCCGCCCTCCAACCCGAGCGCGGCCAGCCGCCCCTGCTCGTCGTCGAGCTCGGAGACGAGCGCCGCCACGGGCTGCCGCGGCGCCACGGCCAGCCGCGCGGCGGCGATGCGCAGCGCCAGCGGCAGCCGGTCGCACAGCGACGCCAGCCGCGCCACCTGCGCCGGCTCCTCCCGGAGCCGGGCGCTGCCGGCGATCCGGCCGAGCAGGTCCACGGCGTCGTCGTCGCTGAGCATGTCGACGTCGAGCAGCTTGGCGTCGGCGTGCGCGACCAACCCGTCCAGCCGCCGCCGGCTGGTCACCAGCACGCAGCAGCCGGACCCGGCCAGCAGCGGCATCAGCTCCTCGGAGCCGCGGGCGTTGTCCAACATGATGATCATTCGACGGTCCGAGACCATGGTCCGGAACAGCGCCGCGCGCTCCTCCACGGTGGACGGCACCTCGCCCGCGGCCACGCCCAGCGCCCGCAGGAAGCGCCGCAGCGCCTCGTTGGCGTCCAGCGGGTCCCGCTGCGGGTCGTAGCCGTGCAGGTCGACGTGCAGCTGGCCGTCGGGGAAGTCGGCCCGCACCCGGTGCGCCCAGTGCACGGCCAGCGCCGTCTTGCCCACGCCGGCCGGGCCCGTGATCGCCACGACCAGGCCCGAAGGCGTCTCCGCGCGTAAGGCGTCCAGCCGCGCCAGCAGGTCCTGCCGGCCGACGAAGGTGGCCGTGTCGGGCGGCAGCTGCCCGGGCGCGGCGGCCGTGACCACAACCTGGGGCCGCTGCTCGGAGCCGGAGAGGTCCTCCCCGGCCAGCACGGACTGGTGCAGGCGTTGCAGCTCCGGCCCCGGCTCCACGCCGAGCTCGTCGATCAGCACCTGCCGGGCGGTGCGGTACGCGGCGAGCGCCTCGGCCTGCCGGCCGGTCTGGCACAGGGCCCGCATGGTCATGCCGTACAGGCGTTCCCGCAGCGGATATTCGGCCACCAGGCGGCTCAGCTCGGCCACCACGTCGGCGCCGCGGCCCAGCTCCAGGCGGATGTCGGCCCGCTCCTCGATCACGGTGAGCCGCCGCTCCACCAGCCGGCTGCGCTCCACCTCGGCGAACAGGCCGGGCAGCCCGCCCAGCGGGTCGCCGCGCCAGAGCTTGAGGGCGGCGTCCAGCTCCTCGGCGGCGCCGGCCAGGTCACCGCCGGCCCGCAGCCGGGCGGCGGCCGTGGTCCGGGTGTCGAACACGTCCAGATCCACCCACGACGGGTCCAGTCCCAGCCGGTAGCCGTCGCCGGAGGAGCGCAGCAGATCGCCCTGCGCGCGGCTGGCCCGGCTGGGCTCCAGGGCCCGGCGCAGGCCGGCCACGTAGGTGTGCACGACGTTGACCGCACTGCTCGGGGCCTGCTCGCCCCACAGCGCGTCGATGATCTGGTCCCGGCCCACGACTGTGTTGCGCCCCAGCACCAGGACCGTGAACACGACCCGCTGCTTGGGCGCCCCCAGCGCCACCTCCTGGCCGTCCCGGCTGGCGCGCAGCGCGCCCAGCGTCTCGAACCACCAGGTCGATCCGTCCGACAAGCGATCAGCCCTCCATGCCGCCACGGTGCGGCGGTCGAAGCCTAATCGGGCCTCCAGACGTACTCCAGAGGTTGTGTGGACGGTTCAGTAATCATTGTTACCAGTTCCACCCGATGGAACCAGCCGGAGCCCGCAAGCTCCCCACAGACGACGCGGGCCGATCGATGTGCAGAGGGCAACAGCCCGCGGCGGCGGAACATCGATCGGTTCGCGTCCCCCAGTGACCGGCCTCGGACGCGCGCCTTCGTCCGAGGCCGTTTGCACGCGCCGTGGGTCGGGTCCCCACGGCGCCGACGGCTCGCGCGGGCTTCAGGCCCGCAGGAACCCGTCCCTGCTGGCGGTGGCCAGGAAGCGACGCCAGCTCGACTCGCCGACCAGCAGCGAGCCGCCGGCCGGGTTCTTGGAGTCACGCACGGCGGTGTCCGCACCGGCGAAGGCGATCTCCACGCAGCACACGTCGCGGGGACCGCTGTAGCTGCTTTTGCGCCAGGTCAGGTCGGCCTGGGTTTCGATCACGACAGCACACTCCTTGGTTGCAGCCCCTCGCCCGCCTGCCGCACGGACCGGCCGGGGCCTAGTCGAATTGACTGGCCGCGTCCGCGATGAAGGCGACCGAGTCCTTGGGGCTGAGCCCCGCGGCGACCAGATGCCCCCACAGCATCGAGTAGTAGTCGACCTCATCGGCGTTCTCCTGGAACGTCCCGTCGACCGTTCCTTCGACGTAGACCACGTCGCGGTCGGCGGGATCGGGGAATTCCATGATCACGAATGACGAGCCCATACCGGGGTACGAGCGGTGTGCGAAAGGGATCACCTGGAAGGTGACGTTCGGCCGGGCGGACAGGTCCACCAGGTGTTCCAGCTGGGTCCGCATCACGTCGGGGCCGCCGACCGGACGCCGCAGCACGCTCTCGTCGAGCACGAAGGAGACCCGCGGCGGGTCCTCGCGCTCCAGGATCCGCTTGCGCGTCAGGCGCATCGTGATCCGGCGTTCCGCCTCGTCCGGCGACATGTCCGGCGCGCCCTCGGCGATCAGGGCCCGGATGTAGGCCTCGCTCTGCGCGAGTCCGGGCACCAGCATCGCGTTGTAGGTGCGCAGAATGGCCGCCTCGGCCTCGAAGCCGAGGAAGGCTCCGCGACCGACGTCGCCGAAGGATTCCCACCAGCCCTTGATCCGGGCCTCGCGGGCGATCTGCACGAGGTACTCGCGCTGTTCCTCCGGCACCCCGTAGAGCAGCAGCATGTCGCGCACGTCCCGGGGGGTGACCCCGACCCGCAGCGTCTCGACGCGACTGATCTTGGACGGCGAGCACTCCAACTTCTCGCCGACGTCCTCGATGGTCAGCCCGGCCGCCTCTCGCAACCGGCGCAGCTCACTGGCGAGACGACGCTTGCGAACCGTGGGGCTCGGTTGCATGGTCACCTGTCAACCGCCTTTCGCACGAAACTCAGTGTGGAACGGGACTTGAGGGCCGGCAAAGGCCTGTCATCCAATCGTGTAGTGCAACTTGCAGAAACGCGTAGGCCGGTTGCAGGCTCTTCTAGCCGACACGCCGCTCCGGGGATGTCAAGCGGGTGCCACCCACCAACCGTGGAAGGACCAAGGATGACCGAGTTCACCGGACGTCGTTGGGACATCGCCTGCCTGGACGCGCTGGACCGGAAGCGGCAGGTGCAGGTGTGGTCCGGACCCGGCCGGATCGTCATGATCTCACCGCCCGCCGAAGCCTCCACCCTGTCCATCTCCGAGGCCAACCAGCTGCGCAAGAGCCTCGAGCGCGCCATCGAAGAGGCCACCGCACTGCTCGTGAACCGGGCCGGGTGACCCGACCCCATGCCCACCAGCGTGTTCAGTCAACTCGACAAGTCCCTGCATGAGCATTTGTCCGACCTGATGCGACTGGCCGCCAAGGCTGACGACCGTACCGCGATCGGCCTGGCCCGGGCTGAGCTACCCCGGATGGTGACCGCCCTCAAGGCGCTGCTCGACGAGCACCAGCCCGACGAGAACGGCCGCTGCCCCACCTGCCGCACCCGCCGCTTCAGCCGGCGACTCCCCTCGCCGTGCCGCGCCTACCTGGCCGCGCACCTGTGCCTGACGATCACCTGCGAGGAACAGCGGGCGACCAGGGACGAGCCGGCTGGCCGCCGGCATCTCCGCAGCGCCGGCTGAGGGTCCAGCCCGGCGAGACAACCCACAGACGACGCGGACCCCGAGTCCGTGGTCGATCCGGGTGGCGCTTCACCCCCGTACGCCCCCTCCCCGCGCCGCCCGGAACACACACGCGATCCCCGCCCAACTCCCAGACCATCGCCGGGCGGGGATCGTGTGTGTTCACCACCCGATCGAGTGCCCCCCTTGACGTCACATGCGCTTCCTATGTGGCACTGGGAGCCACATAGGAAGCGCATGTGACAAACGCGGGAGCGGCTGTCGGGTCAGCGATCAGCCATATGTGAGTCACCCTCGAATCCAGCGGACGCCCGCGCGACGCCGGTGATGTTCTTGACCACGTAGGTCGCGCCGTCCGGGGTGTCGAGCAGGTCCTTCATCACCGCCCGCAGCGCCTTGCTCCGCGGATCGGGCCGCAGCAGCGCGACCTGGGCCATGGCCCAGTCCTGCACCCACTTCCCGACCGGATGCCGCTCCTGCTGATACGTGTCGAGCAGCCCCTCCGGCGCGGTGCCGCGAACCGCGGCCGCGAGCTTCCAGCCGAGATCGGCCGCGTCGCCGATGCCGAGGTTCATGCCCTGGCCACCGTAGGGCGGGTGCACGTGGGCGGCGTCGCCGGCCAGCAACACCCGACCCTTGCGGTACGTCGTCGCCTGCCGGGTCGTGTCGGTGGAGCGGGAGCCGTAGAGCAGGCGGGACACCGTCACCGGCCGGCCGCTGACCTTGCGCAGGCTCGCCTGCACCGATTCGGCCGTCACCGGCACGTCCCGGTCCACCTCGCCCGTGACGTATTCGGTGATGCCGACCAGGTGCAGGTTGTCGGGCAGCGGGCCGTGCATGTAGAAGCCGGCGTCGCTGAAGCCGCCGTCGGCGAAACCCCCGCCGGGCAGGTCGCCGTCCAGCTCCACGATGGCCTGGATCGACACCTGTTCCGGCTCCACGCCGGGAAAGTCGATGCCGGCGGCACGGCGCACGAGACTGTGCGCGCCGTCGCAGCCGACCAGCCAGCCGGCCCGGATCTCTTCTGTGTCAACGTTCTCTTGGGCGCAAACATGAATCGTCACGCCGTCGTCGTCGGCATCGAAGCCGGTCACCTCGGCGCCGTGCCGGATCTGGACGCCGAGCTCGCGGGCGCGGTCGGCCAGCAGCTCCACCAGGTCCGCCCGGTACACGAAGCCGCCGCCGTTGACCGCGCGACCGACCCGCCGGATGTCCGGGTCGTCCCGGTCGAGCAGCTCGTTCTTGATGAACAGCAGCGAGAAGTGGCCGACCGTGGCCGGCTCGCCGTTGTCGCCCTCGCCCCACGGCCTCGGCGCCGACGCCTGGGCCCTGCGCAGCGCCGGCAGCAGGCCGCGCCGGTCGAAGTGCTCGACCGTGGGCACGTTCATCGCCCGCATGCCCATCGGGCCGTCGGCCTCGCGCCGCTGGGCCGGCGTCAGCCTCTCCAGCACCAGCACGTCCAGGCCGGCCAGCCCGAGCTCGACGGCCAGCGTCATGCCGACCGGGCCGCCGCCCGCGATCACCACGTCCATGCCTCCCCCTAACCGAGAACATCGTTCGCTGTTTTCACGGTAGCGAACTGGGTACAGTGTTCGCAATGAGCGACTCGGTGATCTGGGAACGCCCCGAGCGCGGCAACCGCGGGCCGCGCCGGGCCCACAGCCGCGACCAGATCACCGCGGCCGCGGTGGCCATCGCCGACCAGGAGGGCATCGAGGCGGTGTCCATGCGCCGGGTCGCCCAGGAGTTCCGCACCGGCGCGGCCTCGCTCTACCGCTACTTCGAGAACAAGGACGAGCTCTACGACCTGATGCTGGACGCCGTGCTGGGCGAGCAGCTGCTCACGCCGCACACCGGCAACTGGAAACACGATCTGCGCGAAGTCGCCTACAGCACCCGAAGGATGATCCGACGTCACCCCTGGGCGGCGGCGCTCACCGCCGGCCGACCAATCCTCGGACCGAACAGTTTGCGCTGCACTGAGCACGCGCTGGCCGCCTTGGACGGACTGCCGCTGGACGCCAACCAGACGATGCTCGCCATCGAGACGCTGCAGGCGTTCGTGCGCGGCCACACCATGAAGGAGGTGGCCGAGAGCGAGGCCGCACGCCGCTCCGGCCAGGATTTCGCCCAGTACATCCGAGGCCAGGCCCGGTACGCGGAGAGCGTCGTGGCCAGCGGTTTCTACCCGAGACTCACTCGGTACTGGGTGGAGGCGACCATTCCGCACGCGCCGAACCGCGAGAGCCTGACGTTCGAACAGGGCCTGAGCAGCGTCATCGACGGATTCGCCGCCCTTTTGCCGCAGCAGTGATCACGTTGCGTAGCAACAAAACGGGCAAATATCGCCAACCTATCACCCTAAAGAGCGTGACCGTGGCCACTTTTCCGGCACAGCCTGAGGGTAAAGTAATATTTACAGTCCGTTGACCCGCCCAGGGGGTGACTCTCGGCATCATGGAGGTCACGGACCACCAAGCCTACGAACCTGGGGAGTTCCACCTTGTCTGTTTCCGAGTCACGCTCGAAGAAGGCGCACGCGGGCAACGAGGCCGACATCGGCCCGCCCCAGGGTCTCCGCGCCGTGTTGCGGTACGACCTACCCGCGTCCTTTGTGGTCTTCCTGGTGGCGGTCCCGCTGTCGCTGGGCATCGCGGCCGCGTCCGGCGCGCCGCTGATCGCCGGCCTGATCGCCGCCGTCGTCGGCGGTGTGCTGGGCGGCCTGCTCAGCGGGGCCCCGCTCCAAGTCGCCGGCCCGGCCGCCGGCCTGACGGTGATCGTCGCCGGGCTGGTCGCCCAGTTCGGCTGGGCCGCCACCGCCGCCATCACGGTGGGCGCGGGCCTGCTCCAGATCCTGCTCGGCCTGACCAGGGTCGGCCGCCTCGCGCTGTCGCTGTCGCCGGCGGTGGTGCACGGCATGCTGGCCGGCATCGGCGTGACCATCGCCATCGGCCAGCTGCACGTCATGTTGGGCGGCGCCAACCAGGGCACCGTGCTGGACAACATCCTCGAACTGCCGGCCCAGATCATCGGCCTGCACCCCGGCGCGCTGCTGGTCGGCGCGCTCACCATCGCGGTGATGATGCTGTGGCCGAAGCTGCCCAAGGTCAACGTGGTGCCGGCCCCGCTGGTCGCGGTGGGCCTGGGCACGGCGGTCGCCGCCGGCTTCCAGCTCGACCTGGCCCGCGTGTCGCTGCCTTCGGACATCATCAACGAAGTCGTGCTGCCGCAGCTGCCCAGCGGCCCGGTGCTGGCGATCCTCGGCGGCGTGCTGACCGTGGCGCTGGTGGCCAGCGTGGAGTCGCTGCTGTCGGCGGTGGCCGTGGACAAGCTGCACGACGGCCCGCGCGCCAACCTGGACAAGGAGCTGGTCGCCCAGGGCGCGGCCAACATGGTGTCCGGCGCGCTCGGCGGCCTGCCGGTGACCGGCGTGATCGTGCGCAGCTCGACCAACGTGGCCGCGGGCGCGAAGACCCGGTGGTCCGCGGTGCTGCACGGCGTCTGGATGCTGCTGGCTGTGCTGCTGCTGGCCGGCGTGCTGCGGCAGATCCCGATGGCCGCGCTGGCCGCGGTGCTGGTGGTGATCGGTGTCAAGCTGGTCAGCATCGCCCACATGAAGCAGCTGTGGCGGCACCGGGAGATGGTGGTGTACGCCGCGACACTGCTCGGTGTGATCGCCTTCGGCCTGGTCGAGGGAGTGCTGGTCGGTCTCGCGGTCGCGCTGATCCGGGCGTTCTACCGGCTCACGCACTCCACTGTGGACGTTCGGCGGGCCGACGGCCGCTGGTGGGTGTCGGTGCACGGCTCCCTGGTGTTCCTCGGCGCCGGCCGGCTGGTCCGCGAGCTGCGGGCGATCCCGTTGCGCGAGAACGTGGTGCTGGAGCTGCACGTCGACTTCATGGACCACGGCGTGTTCGAGGCGATCAGCGACTGGCGTGTCGGCTACGAGCGCACCGGTGGCAGGGTCCGCGTGGACGAGGTGCTGGACAGCTGGTACCACCGGGCCATCGGCGGCCGGCCGGCCCGGCGCAAGTCCATCCGCTCCATCGTGCCGCCGCGCTGGTTCGCCCCGTGGTCGCACTGGCAGCTGGCCGAGCCCGTCGACGTGGAGCTGCCGGCCCAGGCCGACGAGGACGACCATCTCATCACTGGCATGCGGGCGTTCGACAAGCACGCCGCCGACCTGGTGCGGCCGTTCCTGAGCGAGCTGGCCGAGCACGGGCAGAAACCCAAGCAGCTGTTCATCACCTGCTCGGACTCCCGGGTGCTGCCCAACATGTTCACCAGCAGCGGCCCCGGCGACCAGTTCAGCCTGCGCAACGTCGGCAACCTGGTGCCCGCCCACGGCGTGGACGCCTCGGTCGGCGCGGCCGTCGAGTACGCCGTGGATGTGCTGTCCGTGCAGGAGATCGTGGTGTGCGGGCACTCCGACTGCGGCGCCATGAAGGCCGTGCTGGCCCAGTCCATCGGCGAGGGTTCCGCGCTGTACGACTGGCTCCGCTACGCCGAGCCCAGCCTGCTCCGGCTGGCCGCGACCGCCGGCGAGGACGCCGAGCTGCCGGCCAACGAGCGGCTGTGCCTGGCCAACATCGCGCAGCAGCTGGACAACCTGCGCAGCTACCCCAACGTCGCCGCCGCCGTGGCCGCCGGCAAGGTCAAGCTGGTCGGCATGTACTTCGACATCGCCGCCGCCAAGGCCTTCCTGGTCGACCCCGACCGCCGGGCCCTGCGCGACATCTCCGTGTAGCCGGGGGTGGTGGGAGGGCAGCCGCACGCCCACACCACCCTTGACGCGTGGAAGGGGCCTCTCCTGGCGTTGGACGCCTGGAAAGGCCCCTTCCACGCACTGGGTCCGGATGCGTGAACGGGTGTGGTGCGGTCCCCACTGCTGCGCCAAACCCGTTCGCGCCGGTGGTGATGGCGCAGCCCCCTGCCGCGCCATCACCGCCCGGACCGTCCCTCAGATCAGCCCCTCACGCACCGCGAAGGCCACGGCGTGCGAGCGGTTGCGCAGCTCGAACCGCACCGTCACGTCGTGCAGCAGGCTCTTGACCGTGCGCTCGGAGTAGCACAGCTTCTTGGCGATCTCCCGGGTGCTCAGGCCCTGCGCGATCAGGCGCAGCACGTCCGTCTCCCGGGCGGAGATGCCCGACAGCCGCAGCCCCCGCGGCTCGAGCACCTTCGTCTGGAGCCGGCCGACCCGGTCCAGCAGGCGGCCCAGCAGGTCCGGCGGCATGGCGCCCTCCCCGGCCCGGGCCGCGTTGACCAGGCGGACCAGCGCGTCGGCGTCGATCTCGCCGCGCCGGGCCACCGCGCAGACCCCCGACTGCACGGCCGCCAGCACCTCGTTGTCGTCGATGTCGCCGGCGACCAGCACGATGCGCCGGTAGCCGCGACCGCGCATGCGCCTGAGCAGCGCGGTCACGCGCTCGTCGAAGCGGTCCCCCACCGCGAGCACGACGGTCCGGGCCGGATCGGCCTGGGCGTCGTCGACGAGCTGGATCTCCGGTCGCCCGCGCAGCGCCATCACGATGCCACCACGCAGGATCGGGTCGGTCGCGCACACGAATACCGCGGTGCGAGTCATGGTGTTTAGCACGAGATTCCCCTGCCTCCCCATCAGGCACGTCCAGGTTCGGCGCGCCGTGCGGTAACGATGCCCTTTGGGGCTTCCCGAGCGCATGGGTGCACGCTCCCGACATCCCGGGAGGGCGTACCCAAATTTGGCCCGCTACCGGGTCCTTTCGGTCACGGAGCGGTCACGAAGACGTCATCGGGCCGGCTGGACGGGGCTGCCACGATGGCTGGCATGCCACCGTTTGACGCCATCT
>Ga0307511_10002694_pt1 | contig 18502 bp, 22 predicted proteins | sample 13_EM_MG_FD_200266 | JGI IMG/M metagenome (GOLD analysis project Ga0307511, IMG submission 200266) | Populus trichocarpa ectomycorrhiza microbial communities from riparian zone in the Pacific Northwest, United States - 13_EM | ecosystem: Host-associated > Plants > Roots > Unclassified | place... | reverse complement strand
AGGGGTAGCGGGTGGAGGAGCAGTAGGGCTTGGGATGGGGGCTTGGAGAGGATTGACGAAGAGGAGGGGGAGAGGGTGGGGGATGAGAAGGTGGGGTTGTTGTCTCGGGAGAGGGTAAATCACTGTTAGATGGGTGTTACTGCCTTGGGGGGCTTGAGTACAGTTTGATATCAGTAATCAAGGTTATAAATGGCGTTCTAGATTGTTTGTTTTTGTATTTTTTTATTGAGCATAGGTTTTATGACTATGCAATGGGGGCGTAGGTTTAGATATATATGGCCATATTAAAGTGGAAGATTATGACGCCTATTGAAGTTGCAAATGCCGGATTGGCTGTATATTTTGCTTTTCAAAGAAAAGAGCGCTCTCGAGCAGATAGACTACTACTGTTCACCAAGTTCAACCGGCATATCATACAAACTTTAATGAAGTGAACAAACGCTCGCTCGCTCAGAGTTGACAATTGAAAAAAAAAGAAAAAAAGTGCCATCAATGCTCGTGATTTGACCTTCCCTTTGATCTAGCAAAGTCTACTTAATTGGTCAACTTGGGGAAAGGCGAGTTGGGGTTTTGTTGTTAGGCGAATGCTTTTTTTTCTTTGTGTTGATACTTGAACGGAACGGAGTTAGGCCAGGCCCCACTGTATTGATAGATAGCAAATATCAACCGGCGCGCAGGTTACTTTGATATATTGATACAAGTAAATTATACGGGAGTTCCTCCCAACACCCTGCAACCCCATAATGGGCTACATACCCCAAAACCCCGCACTGGGTGCTAATTTTGACACGCATAGTGTACTAAGGCACCCTCTATGAGTGGTTATGGGAGTTGGCGATGAGTGGGCACCCTTACTCGACTTGAGAAAGAACTACGACATGTCCAGTGTTAGAGCGAGTCTAAATAAATTACATCACAGACACGCCACCAGACTAAACACAGGTTCCCAAAGTAACGTAAGGAATGCTGTCATGATCATGACATTTTGCAACACCCACAACTATTATAGGCTAAGGCTTAGAGTCGGCATACAAATATACTTCTCTCGGATCTTTAAGCAAACTTACCCTTCCAAGATCTGATGATACTTCGAATACTTGGGGTTTAGAAATCCGCCAGACGACGTATACGGGGAGGGAATCGGGGGTGGCACTAGCGGGGGTCAGTGATACTACATAGTGAGGAGTAAGATTTAGGAGTGGGGAGTGATCAAGTGCCTGCCCCTTCCGTGCATGCCAGCTGCAGTACGTGATTCCAACAAGGCGCCTTTCCTGCACCTACCAATATCTCAATCTCCACGAACTTGCTGACGGAAATGCCAGTACCGGTTGAGACGGGTACGTACATATATGGTTGAACCCCAACTTCATATTAGTTTCGACTAAACTGGTTAACCCACCTATGGCTCCAATATTCACGAGCCAGGAGGAAAGAGGGTGTACTAGAAGGGAGGATCTTGTCATTGCAAAATTGGGTGCCTAAGATCTGACAAACATGTTGATTGCGAATTAAACATGCCTAGTCTCGTCACTATAGGGACAGCATCTATATTGTTGGTTATCGTGCACTTGAAACAACAGCAATCAGGGCTCCCACCGTCACATTCGCGGAGTCTCGCTTCCTCGAGCAAGTTTCAAGTCTGATTCGGGATCCGGGAGTCGTTTCACGTTTGCGGCTTACGCCAAGTTTCAAGACAAGCTGTCCAGATTAGGCATAGCGTTGATATCCCCAATATCAAACCCATGAAGATATAACCGCCAATATATTACGCGCTGTCAAATTGAAAACCTACCAGTCTCACGGCATGATGATGCACTATCAATTGAATCAAAGTAGTGAATTATTAGCGTGTTTTGCTGCTGACTATAGCTGCTTCATCTACCTACAGATAGATGGGACGACGTTACACATCCGCGAAGCCTGCAGAATTTGTAGTAGCAGAAATATCGCTATTCAAAGGTCATGGGGGGGCAATAGAATAGATGTTTGTTTATGGTTTGCGAAGTTTTGGGGGCTCTAAAATAATATGAAAGGGTGTTTCGGAAGTGTTTAAAACTCCGCATCACAACACTCTGCATCACGCGGTGGTATCGATATCTCAACTGTCAACCGCAACCGCGGTAGCATCTGCAGGTTTTACATTGGCGATCGATAAATTCTACGAGATCGTGCTATTTGTGAACGAGGACATCTTCCCATGCAATGCTTTACGTTACTCGTAACTCTCTCCTGAATGACCAGTTTGATGGATATACAGTACACTAATACACTAATATCCGTATACCCAGTGTTCCTATTATGCGAAATACCCACATGATAACAAAGCATTAGGCATCAATATATCATCACGGAGATGAAAAAAAAAGAATTTCCCAAGCAAAAAACTTCACAGCTCCACTCCTAACTGGGGGTGGGGGGGATGATGATGATCGCCAAAATCCCGGTGAAAAAAGCGCATTTGCTTACCATGGTTCATTTGTCCATTCACGTGGGCAAAAGTCACTGGTATACTGGTTTTTTTTCTAGCGTAAGCACATATAATGGCTAAGTGTATATATACCATCCATCCCATTGCCCCACACGCGCACTTTCTTCCTCGGCACATGCCTCACGTTCTTTTCAATTTGTGAATTGACAATTCTCGGCTCCTGCTTTGGTGCAGGAATTATCTGGTAAGTAGTCAAACCCTTGTTGATATGCTTAAGTCTTCTTTCTTCCTTAATACTGAAGCTTGTAAACGGGGGGTAGAAGTTTGTGGTGTCTGTTCCTCCGGAGATATTGAAAGAGAGTATTTACTGACTGTCTGAGAATGCCTTTGGGATATAGGCTGGCTGGTCCATAACATATCTACGTTCTCTTCATTGTTGCACCTTCTTCCCCCAGGAGGGTGTTCGTTCATTGAGGGACATCAACTATACCTTATTTTGAATTTACATTCTCTATACCCGAGCTTCGACGGCAATTTACACCTATTCTATCCTTTTTAGTATAATCTATCTATACATACCAGTATAAATCTCTTGATTCTCAGTTCCCCATATTGTGGATTAACATTCTCTTCATCCCTAGTGGATATTTACAAGTCCACATTGGGGTTTTAAATCCCCACACGCCAATAAGATGGCGATGCTCTCCTCTAACCTAATCCTAACTCTCACGACAGCCTACCTCCTCATAGCCATTCTCATCACTATCTCCACCCTGCGCGTCCTCTCCCTCCGCCGCGCACGCACATACTACTCTCCCCTCTCCCTCCGTGGCCTTGGCGGAATCCTCATTTGGACGACCGGGAGCTTTACCTTTGCGTATGCAGTCCTGGGAACATGGTGGTGGGTCACGGCGGATAAATACATGAGGGAATATCTGTCCCAGAATCCCCCACTTCGGATTCCCGCTGCGGATACAGCCGTCGGAGCGGAAACGAGTTCCATTGGGGTTCCGGTGTTTATGCAAAATTATAATCATGATTCGTACACTACATTGTTGATGAGGCCGCCAGAGGATTTGGTGAGGATGGGGGTCGGGGCCGAGATGGCGCTGGTGATGATGTATGTGGTTGTAGTGTGGGCTGTGAAAAGTGTGTTTTTGTGCTTTATTCGGCAGGGGTGGGGTAAGTTGAAGGGGGTGGCGAAGGGGATGTGGTGGGGGACGGTGGGGGTTGTCGGGGCGAGTTTTGTGGGAATTGTGGTCGGGGGGGTAGTCGTTGTGGGAATGGCAGTGGGGAAGGGAGATGTGTGAGTTTTTTTTTTCCCTTGCAAGTGAATTTGTGTTCTGTGGGAGAGTGGCTGATCCTTTTTTTTTTATCTCGGTAGATATAATCCGTTGGATTTTATCACTAGACAGTTGGTTGTCATTGTTGGGATAGCCCACATCCTCACCCTTCTCTTCGGTATCTTCCTCCTCCGCTTCCACCACCCATAATCTTTCTCTCCTCAACCCCGCTAACCACGCTATAGTAATCCTAACTGGCGTCCTCGCCCTCCGCTGTCTCTCACCTCACTTCCCCCCCAGCATCCCTCCCCGGCAGACTACCCTCCTCTTTGCCACTGCCTTTCTCTCCATCTTCTTCACAACCGTCCGCTTGTTCGCCAGCATCACCCCCGTGCCCCGCTCCTCCTTCATCTCCATCCTCACAATGGGCGAACTCACCCTCCTTGCATGCATATCCTGCCTCCCTTCGACGGCCATCGCAAAAGCCTCTTCCCTACATGGAAATCTCAGTCTTGTCTCTGATCCACCCAGTCCGAGCGCGCGAGGGGGGGGCAATAATGGCAGGAATTTTAGACATTTATCCGTCATGACTGAGAAAACTCGAGTCACCGCGAGGGATTTCGGGTATAGAGTCGACCATGTTCCGCTTTCCTCGCATGCGCAGGGGGATCTAAATGACCCCTCGCACAGAGTCCCCTCCGCGCCGCTCTTTGTTGACCCCGAGCTCGACCGCCACCACCCGAGGAAACCGGAAAAGGTCCAGCTCAGGCCCACCTGGGATGAGAAAGACGCAGGGCCAGGGATCGGGGCGAGCGATGGGAGTAGTGAGGAGGAGTCGAGCTCGGATGAGGAGGCTGGGAGGCAGAGGTGGATCAGTGGGAGGAGAAGCGCGAGGATTAGTGGGCTGAGGAGTGGGTTTGAGGAAGGGAGGGACTGGAGGAGAGGCGGAGGGGATGAAGTTAATGTGTATGGGGGATTGAGGGAGCCCGTGAGTGCGGGAAGGTGGAGGACCCCGAGAACACCGAGGGGGTTTGTCTAGGGGAGGTTTCACTCGGAGGTATGTAGAGGTGCCGAGTAGTAGCAATTGCAATTAGGGTAGGTGATTTCTTAGTTGTGTTTGATACCTACTTGGTTAATTGGTTTGATTTTGAGTACCGAGGGGAGAGAGGCATGGGGGATATAGTCTCATCTATCTCATTCTCCCAATGTGGATGTAAACCTGAATTAATTTATGACTTTGGTCAAGATTTACGAGTGGGTAGCAACGATCCGGACAGTCGATATGACTTGTCACTGTAAGTACTTGTGAATCTTCTTACTAGAGTATATATTTGATGGTGTTGGGAGATATGCTACAGTTATTGTAGTATACGTATGTACTGTAAGTATATAGCGATATTCTGTAGTGAGAGGGGGTGGGGGTGTTTTAGTCCATTTCTCGAACTTGAAGTGGTTGGGACGAGGAGCATAGGTACCTTGATATTGGATTACGAAAGGGGAATATGAATATATATAATTATGGTTAAACGAGAAGTGTTCTGACTGTCGATGACTCAATTGAGGGGACTTGACCGGTGGAGTGTTCTTAGCGAGTTTGGGAATTTTATTGTCCGCTGTGCAGTATTAAATTACACCACTATGTTCTGCCTCTACGAGGGGAGGGGCTGTGCAACATAACCAGACTGTATGTTCTGATAGTCTGGTTGACCACCCCCCTATATCCCGCCAGTACTTCTATCCAAGCCTACGGGTCGCAAACGACACGGTAGCCCAACCCCCCGCAGTCTACCCAATATACTACGGTGGGTCCACTGCCACGTGTCAACATGTTCCGGGTACGGTGCTCTGGTGGAAGTGTCTGTAGCGGGGATTAGGGAGAATTAGATGATACAGCAATGCGAGTGGGTGGCCGAGGTACCAGGCAGGACGAGGGCGATGTTCTGGGACATGACCACTCCCCTGTACACAGCCTTCCTACTTATTTCGCCGTACAACCCCGTCCCTTGCACACGTTTCCTAAAGCTCACCTCACCCCGTCTCTTATACATATTCTGCACTCACTCTTGTGCACGGCCTTCCTTCTCTCCCTGTTGAGATACACACTTGTCCCTCCCAACAGCAACTTCACTCCTGTTACCAAATGTCAATCCGGTTGCAGTGGTCGACAATATTGCGGGAACATGGGTACGAGAAGATGAAGGAGGCAATGGGGAGCACTGCGGGTTCTGACGTGGTCAAATATTGTAACAACGTAAGTATCCCCAAGTGGATTGTATCTCTCACTCTGGGTACCAGTATCTCCCCAGCCTCAACCACCAATGATATGGGCTAGGTCCTCTTCTAAATGCTCACCACCACTGCCACCACAATATTTACAATCAGCAACGCCACTGCTACCACCGCCAGCGCAGCCTAGTCAAGCTGCTGTCCCCGCCCACATGCCAACGTTGTGCTACGTCTTCCCTGCCCTATCAATAACCCTGAAGAGGCACGCCGGGGGAAGGGCCACCCGAGCACCCCCTCGGTCTGTGAGACTTCGAAGTCCGCGGGGTGGACCTCAATGAACTATTAAGACACGTCATTCGAGGAGTTGCGCGATAGCACTACGCGCGGCCCGGGCGTCTGCTCTCCTCTAAGAATCACAGAATTTGGCAGAGCAGCACCGGACTGTGGGTTACCGGGCAGGTGTATGTAATGCTCGATTGAGCCACCGTAGCCATCTCGTGAACCAGGTGTTATGGTCCCAATGGATGTTAGCGTGGTAAGGGGGCCATGGGTGGCATTTACCGAGATGGGGGACTGGAGGAGCCTAGGAGGTGTCAGGCTGAGGGAGGGATGAGGGAATTGCAGAGATGGAATGCGGAGGGCAGAGGCCATGGCTACCCTGAGGGCTTTTGGGATGTAGCAATGAATGTGAGATTACCTCATTTGGATGGTGGGTCAGGTTTTGATGGGCCCAGGCGTTGATATCTAATCGTTCTCATGCTTTCCATCGCCAACAACGTGTAATTCTAGATTGCTTCGTCTGTTCCGCCTCTAAAAGCCTCTTCTGTTTCCCAGAGCTTCTTCTCGTCGCCTCTGGTGGTCTTCTATCTGGCAGGCATTTCAGAAAGAACAATCAAAGTGCTCGGCGCTGTTTCCAGTTTTACGAATTAAAATTGGAAAGTCAGCCTCTACCATACATCACGGGATGTGGGTTACTCGGTTATTATTCGGTTGTCAGTGGTTTCAAGCCCAATATACATACTACAAAAGTTTGTTGAGGAAAATCTGGAAGGGCCAAGGTACATTACTACTGGAACAATATAGGAAGAATTGCAGGGGGTCACGGAGGAGATGTGGCTGTAAAGAGGAGTAAATATACGAAAGCCATGAGTCCTGTAATTGGAATGAAATACTGTTCCAACTTGGTACTTATGGCCCGCATACATTCGGTATGCAATTGCATGCAATATGTTGCTCCAGGAGGACTTGCCCGCGCAACTCCGATGTCTCTGACAGATTTGGATGCCCAAACGGAACAAGGCATAGGCAAAGCGTTGATAATACATTCGCAAGTCTCATACAACAGGCCAGATAGTCCATGAATCAATTAAAGGCTGCAGAAGAGGTATAGTTCCCCTATAATAACTAATCTGAACTTGTGTTATTGATTCCTTATTGTCTTAGGCACGAGCTGTAGGACGACAAGCTTCAGCTCCACCAATGGGAATTTCAACACGGGTAAGATATCATCTAAGCTATGTTTTGAGATTCATAGTGATGCAAGTGACTACAGATAGCAGATCAAGATCTTGACGGTTCTACGCAGCCCGAATCCGTTAATAACAGTTCAGATCTAGACCCACCTTCACCTCGATCTGGATCTGGCATCCAATCCTACACCAGTGCCTAATGTGCCTGACATACCTTGGAGATCAGCTCGTGTATGCAATCCATCCACAAAGGCTCTTCAATACAAGCTAAAAAACATCAAATAACACTCTACAGAGATTGAACAAGAGAGAAAACTAAGAGAACTGGCCCAAACGCTGCTGAACAGAGAAGAATACCAACCACTCACAAGATAGGCAGAGCGGAGACCCCACTCTGCGCATGCGGACAGACACAGAACGCAGCGCACCTACTGGAATCCGGGTGCGTAGGTGGTAAGCGGAGGAAGTGGGAGGACATTTGGACAGATAGGGAGTTCTGCGCGGAGGTTGTGAAGTTTCTGGAGGAGAACAACGAGATCGGGGGTGTCTGAATGTATTTAGAGGAGAAAAAATTAGTTAGTCAGAGGGCTGGGGTGGCCCAGAGGTTGGATAATCCCGCCGAGTCTCCACTCGGGGATACACCCCCTCGTCATGTACCTTAGTATAAATGTTCTGACCCATACGTCAATACGGCCCATTGATCAATGGGCCGCTAAAGATGGTTGGGCCGGCCCACCCATCAATCGCGCTAATGGCCGGCCCATTCAGCAATGGGCCCAGCCCACCCATCAATAAGACGGCCACAATAATATTTTAATATAATTATCCCAACCAGACTAATAATTATCTATATTCGGAACTATTGAGAATTACGAGACTATGGAGCACTACAGATAAATGGAAAAATATAAGATATAAATACATAAAATACTAGAAAATCTAGGCCTCCAGATGTAGAAAAATATAATGTAGAAATAAATGAAAATACGAAAAAATCAAGTCCTCCAGAGATATATAAACAAAACATATTAGATCAAGCCCTCTTCTGTAGGACTCGAGTATTCAATGTATTATCCAATTTGGGAGCGCTAGTAGGAGCAGACTGAGAAAATAAGGAAAAGGCAGAAGCTGACTGAGAAATGGAAGAAGAAAGGCATGAGGAGCGGCGCTTACAAATTATAGGAGAAGTGGAGCCTGGAATTATAGGAGAATTAGAGCCTGGAATTATAGAAGAATTAGAGCTTGGAATTATAGGAGAATTAGAGCCTGGAATTATAGGAGAATTAGAACCTGGAACCAATGGGGCCTCAGGGGCATGTACAGTAGGAAATTCAGATGTAGGAGAAGCAAGTGTAGAGAAACTAGCAGAAGGCAATAGTGTAGATACAAGAGACAAGGAAAGTGGAGAAAGAGAAAGTGGAGAAGTCGGAGAAGTCGGAGGTATACTGCATGAGATTAGGGTGCGGATATTGCATGCCTCGAGGGCGGCCAAATTCAGACATGATCCAGCCTGATCATTCAGGTGATGCTTGCCCTTGTGGCAATAGTTAGTACATTTGGTACTAGATTTGAAGCACTTGCAGCATCTAGCTTGACAAGTGGTTGTGTGGCCGCAACTACAATATAGAAGCACCTTCTTTACTCGAGAGCCCAGAGTAGTAGCGCGGTGGAGGGTAATCACTGATTCATTGCTTAAAAGATCCAAGGCTGGAGCTAGAAGAGTTATAAATAAATGAATTGAATATAAAGATATAAAGGAATATTAAGGACATACCCATAAACTCAGGATTCTCAATCCGGTTGAGTTCCTTAGTTGGATATAACCGATCCAAGATCCCATGCTCTGTTTGTAGTTGATATCGTCCAGGGTGGGGCTGGTCGAGAACCCGAGCATAGATTCTTGAATGGTCTAATGTGCCTCGGTCTTCATTAGGAACTCATACTGTAACAACCGCATTTGGTGCAAAGGTCTCAATAACAAATGGTTTAGCATATCGATTCGCCATTCCGTCACGAGCGTTTTGTGCTGTAGAAAGTACAGATTCCTCCACTTCAGTCAGTACAATAGAAGGGGTAGCGGCGGGGATGGGCTTCGATATCGCTGGATCAATTGGAATCGATCTAGAGTGTAGCAGAGGTAAGGTTGGATTGACCAGTGCTGTGCTGCCTGCTGCTGGAGGTGCTGCGCTGCCTGGTGCTAGAAGTGCTGCACTGCCTAGTGCTGGAGGTGTTGCGCAGCCTAGTGCTGGAGGTGCTGTGCTGCCTGGTGCTGTGGGTGCTGCGCTACCTGGTAATGGGGGTGCTGTGCTGCCTGGTGGTGGGGGTGCTGCGCTGCCTGGTACTGGGGGTGCTGCGCTACCTTGGGATGGGGGTGCTGTGCCTTGAAGTGATGCTTAGGTAATGTCAAAAATATTATTAGCAGGTAATATATGGGTCCTACCTGGTCCCCTAAAGCCTTGTCCTCAATCTGATTAACTTGCACATCTGCACCCACAGCAACTCGGTCTTCCCATCGAGGCTTTCGATTAAAAAAGATCTCATATGGCATCTTGCCCCTTAATGATGAGTGGCTCTGTCTGTTCATTCCAAAGGCAATATCTGGCAGCACATCACTCCATCCCTGGCCTTCATGGTCAGCAAGCCAGCAACGCAACTTAACTTTCATCACCCCATTTGCTTGTTCAACTGGCAGCATCAGCAAAAAAAATTCTGCGCCCAGACGCAGCCCTTCGCCTAGTGCGCCCTGCTGCAATGCCAATCCGCAACCTGCACCCGGTGCGCCCTGACGTTCTCACCTAATACCATCTATGTCCTTGTTATTTCCACGGTTTATTTCAACCACATATTCTCCCTGTTTCCCTCCTTACCTGACTAGCTTACTACCAATTCACCTCTCCTATTACCCTCGTTTCCCTCTTTACCTTTCTATCCCTCACATTATACTATATCGCGTGAATATCTACACATGTAGCCCCTAGCAATAAGTCTCTCACATTTGCTGTCCGGTTGCCGATGCCCTCCGTCCTTTTTCCTCAATTCGGCATTTTTGGCGGATCGTATTTATCCCCTCCTGCCAGCTCTTCCCTAATTGCATTTCTAGTGGCTTATACAATATCTGCCGCGCCTCATTTTCGGCCGTCCTGGCAGCTACGTAGTCTGCTATTACCCTTCTGAATTTGACGACTCTTTTCCCTGATAGCTCGTCATCCCAGCCATACAACTGTTCACGAAGGTCTCCACCTGGATAACACCCGATCGTAGATATTGCTATTATGTGCTAAAGGTATGTGCTTGGCACTAAACGCAAGCCTTTGAAGATGTCAGGCGTCAGATCCCCAGCAAGTACTAGTACCAAATGTCTGTAATACACACAATTTATTTATCTAATCATAAATCGTATTCCATGTCTCTAGATCTATCCTATTGTTAGCTAACCAGCTTTCTCCGGGTTCCAATGGTATCAAATGCGCCATTCCCTTGATTTTTGCAATTGAGACTACCATACCCTCTATAGTTGCCGGAAATCCGACACGTAGCATGCCTTCCACGCCTTACAGTGCCGTCCCTCGTATACATTAGAGCAAAGTCACATGGGCCAGTCGATAGACTATCCCATCCCTGCTCTTCAGCTTAAACAGCGCATTTAATTTTGCCACACGGTGTCCATTCAATGACCCTTACTGTAGCCGGTCCGACGCGGCGTGTCTTCTAACCCAGATCCAGTCACTTCTTTTCTGACCCCGAAACTCCCCCAATCCAGTGCACCTCGCATGATCCAAAACAAAGCCTTCTCCACTGAAGTTTGGTACAGAAATTTGGAGAGAACGATCTGCTCGAATCTCCAAATCAAATAGACTCAGTATATCAGAATTCGTTCCCTTATACTCCTGTGTCAAAAAGACTCTTGTAGCCAATCTCAGATCACCCAAACCAGTCACATGCTCCAAATCTGTGATTGTTGACACCGTTCCTAGATCAATTTTGCTATCTAACTTCAAGTAGACCTTACCTGCCTTAATGCTCTTTCCGACATGCCGCGTTCGATCTTCCTTCTCCTTGTCAGGACTCCAAGCATTGATCGTCAAGTCTCTCATGGCAAATGTATGATCCCTAGTATAGGTGGTAATAATTTGGGATATTGAATCAACCTTATTACTCCGCTGGTACGCCTCCTTGAATCCTTTGTGCATAGCTTCACTGATATTGGTAGAATATTGACCCAGTGCGCCAAACCTGGGTATTTGCTCTGCATAATGTGAGATTAGATGAATCTTGGGAAAATTATAATGCGCTCCTTCCGTTAGGATCTCATCCACCAATTCCCGACATTCCAAGTTGTTCCCCTGACGAAATTTTACTTTTTCCGATGCAGTGAGGCCTACAACCGACATGCCTACCTGTTCCTTCAACAATGTTTTGTGCCCTTCGGCACCTGCCTTCCTTGTTTTCTTATCTGCACGGAAGCGTAAAAAGACAGCTTTGTTTGCATGGAACTCTCGTAGATATTGCTGCAAATAGGAAACTGTCTGATTCGTATGGCTGGGATACTGAGTCATGAGGTAGAAGTCAGTGATACTACAGATACAGCGAATTGCTTTATTGAACTCTTGTAGCTGGGCCCTGTTTGGTCATGCTTGACCAGCATTCCGACGCAATGCAGCAGTGAACGTTCCGAGAATGACCTTGGCAAAGTTACGCATTTCTTTCCCCGACCATTGCGAAACCACTCGATATGCTTTGGTAGGAACAGAAAAGCCGGGGTAGGGTGTTAAATAATGCCAGACATAGTCAAATGCATTAATTTGCTCATTGTATTCGAGAAAACCCTGAATCCAATCCATTAAATGCTTCAAGACTCCCAGAAGAACATTGTGCAGAATATCAGCTCGTACTAGCTCCGGTGGATTCAGATTGGGGATGGACCATAAAGCATTTTTGATGTTTTTCACGCCATGATCACTCAGACTCGCTGCGTTGGACTGGGTATATGCTGCAGTGTAATCTTTATGTGAGTGAGCAGGGTATCCAATCTCTGAATACTTATCAAGCTTGTCGGTGGGGATTATGCAAGTGGGGCAACGGTTATTCGCGATACCATGTAGGGTAGCATTTTCCATGTGGTCAGCGAGCCAACAAAAAAGCTTTGGAAAGTATAACCGAATATTTCCATCAGCACAAGCCATTTCATATCCCCCCTAACATCTTGCGTCGGATAGAGGCTGTAAGAGGTGTCTGATCATGTCATGGACAGTTTGCAACCCTTGAATTTCCTGCATATCCACCGAATACCCAGATATTTTATTGACACGTTTTGGCCCAAATGGTAGCAGGGCAATGGGTATCCAAGCATGCATGGTATGTGTGTTTCAAATGGACCTTCGTATATTTCCTATACTCATATAAACAGGCCACAACGTTTTATCCCCAGAGAAATTTGTGAGGTGAGTTTCGTCGGATGCGAGTAGAATAGGAACAAGTGTTCCCCCTTCAGGGATCAATGACTATCGACCATGGTCAGTCGGACGTCCGGCGTGGGACGTCTCAATGCACTTACTTGGTTCTCCTCCCACCACGTTCCCGCATGAATCTCGCTATATACACGGTTCCCTTCTTTGTCATATTCTCGGTGTAGCCCCCATACCATATCTGCTTTGTAGGCCTTCTGACGCAACAGATATTTCACCGCCGTGATTATATTACGATACCGGAAACGGACTCCTTTGAGCAGGGGATAGTTCACTATGCGTGAGTGCCAAGCAGGCTCATCTGCTGCGGTATCCACAAGCTTGTACATTGTGTAGGCAGAGCAAAATTGGACGTCATGTGTTGGATTGAGGCCTTTGAGAATACCATCCTTGAAAAACTTGTCGATGTTTGCCTGGGACGTCTTTGCAGAATTAAAAAAGCGTGCGAGTCGATAATCAATTAGATGGCTGAAAGGCGCATACAAATCGAAGCCAGCATCCTGCTCTGGAAACAAATATGGTCGTAGGGGCGGGCCTGCGTGTCTAAAGGAAATAACATTTGTCGCGTCGGTTTGTTGGGTTTCCCTGTCGGATTCCTCATTATCTGAGAACTCTCGAGCTTCCCTGTCAGATCCCTCACTCACTGGCTCCAATTCAGAGTAATAATTTGGTGCTAGAAACGTCGTCAGCATGGATATGTCCAGCCCCTCGGTCGAGGCTTCTGGTTTCCCGAGGTTGGACAGCCGATGCTTTCGAGATTGTGGGTCTTGGAGGCTTCTGATATTTTTTTCAGGATGAACATTCGCAAGATGATTAGAATATGCTCCAGCAGAAGCGTAAAGTGGTGGACACTACTGGCAGCGTGTTTTGTGTCTGTTCATGGTGGTCGTTTGTGGATGTGGGTGATTTTCTCCTGACGCTGCAAGTTGGATGAAAGGCATCTATTCTCCAACTAGACTGGTGACTAAGACTGTTTCTGTTTCTCGTACTGGACTATGTTTCTGGCATGGTTTAGTGGAACTAGAGAAGTCTTGGTGTTTTACTCTAGCAAGGTGAGAAATGACTACATACTCCGGCGGAAGCGTAAAGTTGTGCACACCACTGGCACCGCATTCCTGTTGGTCGTTTACAGATCTTTTGCGCTGTTCGCCTGACATCTTATGTCGGATGGAAAACAACCTGGAAGTGTTTCTGTTTCTGGAACTAGACAATGTTTCTGCCTCTATGAGGGTCTGGTAGCGATGTTGTTTCTGGCATGGTAAGGTGGAACTAGAGAAGTCTCGGCGTTTTACTTTAGCAAGGTGAGAAAAGACCACATACTCCGGCGGAAGCGTAAAGTTGTGCACACTACTGGCACTGCATTCCTGTTGGTCCTTTAGAGATCTTTTGCACTGTTCGCCTGACACCTCACGTCGGATGGAAAACAAGTGGGAAGTATTTCTGTTTCTGGAACTAGACAATGTTTCTGCCTCTATGAGGGTCTGGTAGTGATGTTGTTTCTGGCATGTTAAGGTGGAACTAGAGAAGTCTCGGCGTTTTACTCTAGCAAGGCGAGAAATAACCACATACTCTGGCGGAACCGTAAAGTTGTGCACGCTACTGGCCCCGCATTTCTGTTGGTCGTTTACAGATCGTTTGCGCTGTTCGCCTGACATCTCACTTCGGATGGAAAACAAGTGGGAAGTGTTTCTGTTTCTGGAACTAGACAATGTTTCTGCCTCTATGAGAGTCTGGTAGCAATGTTGTTTCTGGCATGTTAAGGTGGAACTAGAGAAGTCTCGGCGTTTTACTCTAGCAAGGCAAGAAATAACCACATACTCTGGCGGAACCATAAAGTTGGGCACGCTACTGGCACCGCATTCCTGTTGGTCATTTACAGATCGTTTGCGCTGTTCGCCTGACACCTCACGTCGGATGGAAAACAAGTGGGAAGTGTTTCTGTTTCTGGAACTAGACAATGTTTCTGCCTCTATGAGAGTCTGGTAGTGATGTTGTTTCTGGCATGTTAAGGTGGAACTAGAGAAGTATCGGCGTTTTACTCTAGCAAGGCGAGAAAAGACCACATACTCCGGCGGAAGCGTAAAGTTGTGCACACCACTGGCACTGCATTCCTGTTGGTCCTTTACAGATCTTTTGCGCTGTTCGCCTGACACCTCACGTCGGATGGAAAACTACTGGGAAGTCTTTCTGTTTCTGGAACTAGACAATGTTTCTGCCTCTATAAGGGTGTAGTAGTGAGACTGTTGTTTCTGGCATATTTTGGTGCAACTGGGGCGGTCTTGGCGTTTACTCTAAAAATTACATGGACGATGCAAGACCGGACGCATACTTTAGCACAAGACTAGGCCAATCTAGTCTGTGCCTATTTAGGAATCTTGGCGAAATATATGTCAAGTTTAGAATTTGCTGGACAACCCCATCCGGATGGGAGCTGACCCTTGGATGGAGTTGGACGTTTCCCGTAGGATTTCATACTCCTAAAACAAAGGCATTTCCATAGGAGTCCACTAGTGATAGGTGGGGTAAACGTTGTAAAACATCTAATATGTCTAGAGAAGTATCATGAAATATGCAAGAGAAGTCTGGATAAACTTTGTGAAACACCTAAGAATCTGAATGAACATCGTGAAACGGCTAATAAGCCTTAAAGAAGTGGATAATCACGGAAGGCCTTTGCCATCCAATATCCAACGCGGTATCGTTAGATCTAGATGTACATTGTCGGTTATCTCATTCGGGGAATATAGGCTTCCACAAGGGTCCACCGGTATCATGAGAGGGACTTATAGAGTCAAGAAACACCTATATGGCTATTATAGGAGTGTATAAATACCGACGAGATCCCCCCCACTTGATTCACTATTACAACTCACACTGCTCTACTTTCCCGTAACAATAGCAATTCCCACAAAGCTTATAACATGCCCACCCCAGCCAACGCAATTAACAACTCCATAGACCTCCTGAGTTGGCCCCACACAATTGTGTGGGGGGGGAGGAGAAAAAATTCTTCCCAGTACTCCAACTGGAGGACCGAGGTCGAGGTGAAGATCAAGGCAAAAGGATGGCAGTGAAAGAAAGACGCCAGAAATGAATACGACACATTCCTGCTGGAATGCGTCGGACTCAATGATTTCCCCACCTCCGGCGCCTCCATTCTCAGTCGGCCCCAGATAGAGGATACCAAGCCCACCCACAAGGCCCTGAACGAGCTTAAGCTCGATTGTTTTAAGAAGGTGAGGGAGTCGAGGGGCAAGAGGAAGAGGGTGGCTGCCAAGGAAGAGTTGGCAGCCGAGGCTGGGACTGTTAGGGAAGAGGAGGAGGAGGGGACCGACACCCTGCGTCGGACCTGGCCCGCCGCACAAGGGGCCAAAGCCGGGAATGGCAGGGCCGTTGTCCTATACATCCTGGACCTGGTTAATGAACAACACTACCCGGGTCGAGGGCAATGGGATTGGAACGTAAGGGGCGCCAAGATGCACGGGGTCATCTACGAGCCCACCTTCAACGAGCTCCACCAGAAAGTCTCCGGTCACCTTCCGGATGGCTGGAAGGTGAGGGAAATTATTGGGGCCTTGGAGGATGCCGGCGAGAACAATGACGCCGGGAACCATACCCCCGCCGACGTGACGCATATAATATCCGATGACGAACTGGATGGCTTCCTCCGCCTTACGGAGGCCAAGCCAGTTAAGATTCTAGTGATCTTACATAGTGGCGCGGGGAGGGTAAATACCCCCCCCCCTACAGGAGCAAATAAGGAAACCTACTACTTCAAAGTAGTTAGGTTTGATGGGCCGGAGTACTACGTAGACGTAGTTGAAGATTCGGACGAGGAAGTGGGGAAGAGGGCTGGTGGGAAGAGGGGGATACCAAGGAAGGACTGCAAGTTTGAGGAGCTTTGGGAGGACGTGCGGCGTCGGGTCTGGCGCCAAAAGCAGCTCCTGGAGACCTTGGAGGATAAGCACAAGGCTGCTTACCCTGAAGCAATCCATTAGAAGGACGACGGAGGAAAACTCCGTGTAAAATGCTATGGGGAAGAGGATGCCTTGTCTGGCAAGCAGGTCATCCTCTTCCGCCAGATAGTTGCAGACTACCTTGCGGATATAGCAGCAAGGACGGCAGCGGGTGGGGTCGAGACTGCTGCCCAAATACGCAGGGCAGCACTCAACAAGATCAAGGCAGACCTGGATGACCCAACCTCACCATATTCTGGGTTGGGTCTTCCAGAAAACTTGGCATGAGGGAAACGGACGCAGCGCATCGGAGTGATAATTTTTTTTTTTTCCTTGTTTTATTATTATTATTGATGTTCTTTAGCCTTGCGGTGCAGTTTTATTTTTATTTTTATTGAATTTTATTTGTTTATTTTTGTATGTAGAATCAGATCACAAGAGCAAGTTGCGATCCTAGACCATAACACGTGATATGCCTTCCCAATCCACTGTGCCCAAGAGAAAGACTACTGCTTTGGGCTAGTCTGCTTGTTGAGAACTATGTTAGTGAAAGCATTCCGACGCACAGAGTCGGAACCACGTTGGCAAGGGGATGCGGATCCCCACAAAAGGGTGCAAAGATCTACACAAAAATAACTAGACTAAACAAAAATGTCATTCCTATGCGAAGAGGCAGGTTAGTCAATGATGAACCCAAGCAATACCTGATAGACAACTCGGACTGCAGGAGTCGGCATGACAGAAGGCGTGATTCGATGTCTTGGCGTAGGCAGGATACTTTTTAAGGAAGCATTTAGACTCAGCGCCAAGGGCGGAGTCTGGGGGATGATTGTGGAATAACACAGACATGGATAAAAGGAGGACAAAAAACAGAGTACAGGATAATGCTTCTCAAACACGTCAGATTGGGGAACCTCCACGTCCCCAATCCCACGTCAGTGTTTGGACAAAAGGAAGGCAAAAAAATACAGAGGTTGGTTGGTTGCCCATAGTGATGAACAATAATGAGAAATCCACTGCTAAAACTCGAAAATTTTGGCAAGCCGGAAGACTGTGCCCACAGGACAGAGACAGTTTCGAAGTTCACCATGCGATAGCATGGACAACAGGAGGAGCGGTTGGGAATCAGGTACCGGATATGGATAGCACATAAAGGGAGGAAGATGGGTGCCGTCGGAGAGAGCTCTGATCTGTAGGAGGGTGTGAGTTAGTGGGAAGGAAGGGGCACAGCAACAGGATAATACATAAGGGGCTGGATACCATCCATCGGATGGAATACACGCAAAGCTCCTGCACTCACAAGATGGCCCGCAATTCCCATGCAACAAAACGAGGAACCCGGAATATGGCCCCATTGGCCTCCGGAAGTTGTAAGCGAATAGCACAAGCAATGGAAAATACATCCACAATTTCATTCGGGAATGAGATTGAGTTCAATAATGAGGAGGTAAGTCAATATTATTGGAAGATACTGTTTGTAGGTCTAACTTTCGACGCAGGCCAACGGACAAGAGTCGGAATCCACAGTGGAAGATAGAGTTAGCAGAAAAGTTCTGGCACCAGGGTTAGGGAGAGGGAGCCGGTCATTCGCAGCAATACCAGATATATATCAAGAAATGACAAGGATTGCAGCGAAAGTTGTGGCAGCCTACACGCTGTACCAAAAACCTCTACT
>Ga0307511_10002693_pt1 | contig 18502 bp, 8 predicted proteins | sample 13_EM_MG_FD_200266 | JGI IMG/M metagenome (GOLD analysis project Ga0307511, IMG submission 200266) | Populus trichocarpa ectomycorrhiza microbial communities from riparian zone in the Pacific Northwest, United States - 13_EM | ecosystem: Host-associated > Plants > Roots > Unclassified | place... | reverse complement strand
TTGATATATAATAATAAACTTATAATAATTGACAATCCAACAAAATTAATTTCTTCAGGCAAGCTCGAGCTTGTTGAATTGAGCTTCCTTGCAAGAACATCTGAGGAGCTTCTTCTATGACTTGCAATAGGCAATAGGCAATATACAATATTGGATACGCATATCGGATTGACTATTATGATTGATTTTTAAAATGATTTTTTATTTGAAAATATATTAAAAAAATTATTTTAAACATAACATATCAAAACGATTCAAAAATATAAAAAAAAATTTGAGAAAAAAATTTAATATTTTAAAAAATATGGTCTCAAATGCATTCCCAAACGCTTTTTAAAGTACGTGTTTGGTATTATTGTGCAAAATGCTTTTTAAAGTATTTTTTATTTAAAAATATATCAAAATAATTTTTATTTTATTTTTGATATCAACAAATCAAAATTATCGAATAACACATTGAAACCAGACCATGTTTCCCAAAATTTTGATTTTTTTTTAAAATTATTTTTTTATATTTTTAAATGGTTTTGATGTATTAATGTTAAAAATAATTTTTTTATAGCAAATATATTTTTAAAAATCACTTTAAAACATAAGTTATTACATTTTCAAACGGAATTTAATTAGTACCCTTTTGTTACAATGGTACAATATTGTAGGAAAAACATGAAAATCATGTGTACAGAGTGATTGCATCGTAATATCAAACCTAGGTTTTGAGTCTTTGTTTTTGTATTATAATTTTTTTTAATGTGTTTTTTTAATTTCTTTTCTTGTTAAAAAAAATATTAAATTAATATTTTTAATTATTTTTAAATGATTTTAATGTGAGGTATAAAAAATAAACTAAAATATGATTCTTATTTTAACACATTTTAAATTAAAAAATATTTTAAAAAAACAGTAGATAACCGTCAATTCATGAGAAATTCATGAGGCTATGACAAACGTCCTCGTAGCATGGCATCTGAGAATGCAGAACTGTGGTCCCAAGTTGTGCGGGCGATTTCCTCCCATGGACGTTACTTTTGCTAGAGATTAATGCCTACGAGCGATAAATACTCAACTTCTGCCTCAAGGACGATGGCCTTTACTGTTCATGAAGACCCTCTTGTATTGTCAAATACCTTTAAACCACATATAGCCCTCGCTTAATTTTCTTTTTTTTAACGTTATCCTTTGTAATCAAGCCTCTCCAGCAAGAAATTCTTTTTTGTACGTTAAAATAACTTATCAATCTAGCATGCAAAAATGGACAACAGTGTCTATCTGTTGTTTTAATTGTGCTCATCAAAGAACAACAAGTGTTTATCTCCAGTTAGGTTTTTCATGTATTTGACGAACTGTTTGATAAGTAAGGATCGCACCAAGTTACAGCCTGTAAACACAACCAGATTACTGCAACTTCATTAGCCTCTCAAATCTTATTTAACACCAACAAATGTAGCAATCAGAATGATTAAAGAAAAGCAATGGAGTGTTAGTAATATAAGACTTAAGTACTAATGCTCCACTTCAACATTTTCTCCCTTTCCCACAGGATCTCTCTTTTTCTCTGACAACAAGTTCACTCATTTCCAAGTCTTGTAAATTTCCTTTTCACTTTATAGGGATCTGGGGTCTCTTTTATCCCCTCAAAAAACTCAAAAACAGACATTTCTTCTACGCACATTCATTCGCTGAAGTTGCATTTTTTAGTAAGGATAAAGAGTAGAATCGTTGTCGAGTTTTGTAGTTGGACTACCTGATCTCCAAATTGTGCGTGACCCACATCTTGAAATTCTGTGTTTTTCATGTTCTGCAAATAAAAGTTTGGTTTTTGATATCTGGGTTTTGGTTGTTTAGTTCATTTCTTTGAAGCAAAAAATAAAGTTTGGTATTTTGGGTTTTGTTTCTTTGTTTTTTGATTGTAGAAAGAGGGAACTGCAGAGATGGCTTATACATCAGAGCATTATGGGTTTAGTAATGGTGCTTTACGGGTGGTTTTGGCGCTGGTGGCTATGTTCTTTGTTGTCTACATTGTTGGACCTGGATTGTTTTCGAAGGGGAGTTCAAATGATGCGCAAGCTTCATGCTTTTGTGATTGCAATTGCTTTGAAGTGGACTTATCATTGACATTAGGTGAGTAAAAGCTTCTTACCGACCTTTCTAAACATGGGTGTTAGTTAGTTTGCATTTTTGAATCTGTTTTGATACCATAAAAATGTGCTTCTTTTAGTAGATTTTTTACTTCTGTATAAAAAAATGCACTATTTTTGTTTTGAGAGTTTAGTTTCAGTTTTATGGTCTCTTGCGATGCGTTCATAAATGGCAATTGATTAATCAGTAATCTGTGTATGTGATTAACATCGCTTTATGTTATGATGGATAATTTCTTCAATGAGATTTATTCTGATAAAAAAGAAAAAGTCTTCAATGTAGGCTGGTACATTTGATTAGTCCTTCAAGGGATATGTCCTGCCAATTTATGCTAGGAAATAAGGAAAAAGCATAAATCTTTGGTTGATTAAGTGAGTTTGGCTTGTGAGGTTGAAGGTTGAAAGGGTTATATTGAAAACCCCAATTTTAGATTTAGTAAATGTCTTGAGGTTTTGTGAGTTCAGGGTAGTACCAGGAATACAAGGTCTCATTTGATGTTATACTATCCTTCTGTGAGAAATTTATGAGGCTATCCTTTCATGCACATTTTTCATCATCTATTTTTTAGTTTTATGGTAGTGATTGCACCAAAGTATTAGCTTTTGTCAAGCTCATGCCCAAAGAACAACTTCAAGTACGTTCATGGTAGATTTCCTGTCAACCCCATGAAACACGACATCAATTTGCATCATACACCAATGAAATGCTGTTAGTTAAGTGAAGAACTGTCTCCATGGCAGATAGCATGGACATTTGTATGAATCTCTGCTTTAACAAGCTGAAAAGTTGAAGGAATTCACCTTGGTTGCAAAACGTTTCTAAGTTCAAAAGTGTTCAACTGTGTTATCAAACCATTTGATGTTAATTAGAGTGTTGGAATATTGGCTATCTTCTGCTTTGGGTTAAAAGGGCTTTTTTTTTGGTTCAACTCGATGAATATCAAAGCAGAACACCAACTGCAATAGTATTTTTCAAGTCACATAAACATCATTAAACAATAGCACCATTTGAGTGCTGATTATATGTTGAAGGTGATGCTAGGATACCCCTTTTTTTCTGATTGGATGCTAGAGTGCCCTTTTATTATGCATCTAAATTCATTCCTTTATGAAATGAAAATGTTCAAATACACTTTAGGGAAGCACTAGACTTCTACATAGAGAATCTGAAATCAGTGCCACTTTTTTTAAACATTCTACGTGCTAGAAATCAGGTACACCGGCGGATTTTCGTTAGGGATCATTTTGATCTTGATTGTCTGTTTCTGTGTATTCTGAAGTTACTTCGAAAACCTTTAGCTGCTTTCCTTCCTGTTAAAAACATTGATGTTTCCAATAACTTCGTTTTAACATCTCTTGTTCTGCAGAATTTATCAACAACTCATATCCAGGTCAGTCGTACTTTCTTGCTTTCTTTGCTGTTTAAACTGTGATTTCCTTTCCTTTCCTTGGAGATTGAATGAAATGGCCCCCACATTTAACCCTTTATACACGTGATTTTTGTTACTCAAATCATGTTATTCAACATCCTCATGTTGAAACTTTGAAATCGGACAAAATATTTGCTTCCTCTTTTCTATGTCGAGTTTTGAACTAACAAAATTCTAATTGAAGGGAAAGTTCAGTAAATGAGATTTTCATACTGGAACATTTGCTCACTTCACCAGATGAACGCCTTTCTCCATATCTTAATTGCATATACAATTAATGGAAGATTTATACACTACTAAAGATGATTTACACGTATTCTTTGTCAAGCTAGTTTTATACCAAGTTATCAGAAGTCTTAATATTGTATTTGCAGAATGTGGCAAGCACGATCCAGAAATAAGTGAAGAAATGAATAAGGGTGTAGCTGATTTAATATCAGAGGAGATTGATTTACAAAAAAGAGTAGCTAATGAAACATTGGAGCAGACAAGGAATTTGGTAACAACTGCTAGGAGAATTTCTTTACAATATCAAACCGAAGCACAAAAATGCAGTGCGCACACAGAAACTTGCGAAGCAGGAAGGGAGAGAGCCGAAGCTGGACTGGTGGAGGAGCGTAAACTTACAGCATTGTGGGAGCAACGAGCTCTAGAACTGGGGTGGGGAGAAAATATAACTTATGCAGACAATAACACTATTCATAGCCTAAAAAAGACAAATCCGATCGGAGAGGTGCGCCATTAAGATCAGCCAAGAAAATAATTTTGACACATAAGTTGACTCAAATATACCCCCTGCCATCAAATCAAAAAAGAAAATCATTAGGTTTTAGAATGTTGAGTAGCTTGTTTAACCCTTTTTTACAGGGGTCTCTTGCGTGTATAAATATTCTTTTTGCACTTTTTAGCTACTCTATTCAATATGAAGGAGTCATCATTAGGATGCCTTATATGCAAAGGAAATTAGAACACTGGAATGATTATACATAAATGATTCTTCATTTCACCACTCTGATACAAGCATTTCTTTGTAATTTTATGTACTGCAAAACAAAATGATTTTTCTTTGAGCTGTTGTCCAGCAAGGAGATAGATTGGTTTTCGTTTGGAAGCTTTGACATAATCCCTTCATAGACCCTAATTGTATGCATCCCATGAAAATACCTTCTTCCAATTTTTACATCTTTCAGAGAAATTTCTACAGGTTTATCTTCCTGCAGCCCATTTTATCGCCACATATTGTGAATCATTGCTTGCAGTACCTGAACCTGCCGTACTTCACTTTATCCTGCCCAAAAATTAAAACAATGTTACTTTTCTTTGCGAGAGGAGCAGTGAAGCCAAATCATTAGAATATGACGATTCAGACACCACAACATTGCATCTAGAGTTCAATACAATTGCTCCAACCAGCTGTATTAAATTACAAATCTCACTTGAATTTTACTTATCACAGTTGCTGTATTATAAAATTTTGGGTAGCCGTGTATAGTTCCAAATTGCTTTGTTTGCTGATACAGTTACAAATGATTTGTTACAAAAATGCCGGGAAGGAAAACCACCCATCAGAAAGTGGGAACAGGGTAAGGGAACTCCTGCCTCTCAATGTTTCTTTCTGGAAAAAAATGGAAATGGTGGGACAAATTTTTTTTTTCTCGAGGACCCATTTATCTGAACAATTGTCAAATCTGGTGCTGAATGCTGTGCACACATGCGAAGTTAACCAACCATTAAGTCTTTGGTTAAGAACATAAACCCACTTGGAGAAATTATTAAGCTACTATGTTAATTCAAGTATATACTGTCCAAGACTGCGAATCCAGCTGCAACTCCTCCTTCATTTGATGAAGATACCTTTGTCCGCATCAAGTATCCACACTGCTCATTTATGATAACTTTCTCCTTGTTCCTGCACATACCAAAAACTTCAAGCATAAATGTGAAAGAAATGATGTTTGGTGGTGTATTGGTCAATTCAAATTCTCCTCCTCTTTTTTTTAAAAAAAAAAGAATATACAAATATTTTAATAGAAAAAAAACCATATAGTGACATATTTTGATGCACGGGTTACATACCTCAAGTAAGCACCATATACTCCAAGTTCTGATATGGCATGATCTTTGTGGCAAATGCCCTCACGCACCAAAAATGTGGGCGAAACCATAGGAAAAATTCTTTGCATTAGGATGTAAGCAGCATCCTCTTCGCTTCCTTCTTTCTGCAATCTTAGAAGGTTTGTCCTCACATCATCACCGTAGATATTGTTTCCTGAAAGGAAATGATCTCATTGTCTGTAAAACACCAAACCCAACAGCAACAAGAAGAATATCAAAGTGAATTCAGAAATAAGAGACCTCCGCCTTCTCTTTGGGGCTTCATCACAAAGAGATCAGGCCTCTCAATGGCTTTTTTGATGATATCTGAATCATCCAGACTCCATAATCCAGCAAAGCATTTCCGCAATTTGGCAATGTCCTCTTTGTTCTCTAGAAATCTACGAAAATACAAAATCAATGTTTAAGGGATCACCAATTGAGAGCAGTGAATGCTGCTTCTCTTCTAAAATTTAAGGGACCAATGAGCTACTCATACTCTCCAACCAGAATCCATCTACCCAGAAACATTTGCAAGGTTAGAGTATACCTTTCAAATTCTAACCAATTGGCACTTGAAAACGTGTTATAATGTTTCTTGAGGCAAACCTAGATGGCTAGATCAACAGGCCTCCAAGCAAAGGCATATGCCACTAATATATACAGATTTGGCAGTTGTTGTGGTCAAAAAAGAAGAAAATCATTCACCTTATGAGCCACAAGGTTAGATTCCAACTTCACTTAACAAATAACATGCGTTAGACAATTACAAATTCTTTTTTTCAGCCTCTGGTAAACATCCTTAGAGGACATTTGCCAAAAAAGAAATTACATAAACCAAAAATGATTTGGAAAAAGGTGGAAGAGTTCATCTTGCAAAAATTTACTACCTTTCAAGCATATTGGGTTTTGCAAGTTCTTGTTGAATCTTTTTGGTTCCAGCTAAATGATAAGATATGGATGGGCACTTGACAGCTGATGACTGCTCCATAAGTACCCTAGCTCTCCATTCCTAGAAAACAATGAGCATCAAACACCCGTATAATATCAATCATATTCCAGGTAACAACATTCTTTATTCATAGAAGTAACATTTGAAGGTAAAAATCAGTATCTTTTGGAGCATACTTGAATCAAGATAGCAAGCAGCAGCAGCAGAATAAAAAAAAATGAATAAATTCTTACAGCTTCTGAAGGATAATCAGTAGGTGCATAACCAGCTCTAAAATAAACAACTGAAATTTCTTTTCCACCTCTGCAAATGCATGTTTAGCATATTAAAGTTAGAAATACTAACATAGAAAACTTCTAGAAAGGTGATATTAGATTTCCATGGCATGAAGGAAGTTACATACACAAGAAGAGTTCCATCTGGTAGAATTTCCCCATCCTTGTCTATTTCTGCCAATGTTTTCCGAATAGTTGTGACATTATGTGTGTTATAAAGCTAAGGAACAAATCACTTTTGAACTCCATGGAAAGCTTTTTGGCTAAAATTTAATTATCTGGAAAGTGATTTCTGAAATGTTGTGCTTCACCAATAAATAAATTTTGGAATTGATGAACATTTCATCACTTTTCAAACTTTTGATATTCATTAAAAAAAAACTTGTCTGTATTTACTCTATCCATAACTATATCTCGATTTTCTTTGTGATAAGAAAACATATTTCAGTAACAATACGGGAACTCCACACATGAGAGACAATATTGCAAGTGAAAAGGATATCTTTCCTTCAATGCTGCACAAAGCCAATGTTGATCATACATGTTGTGTTCTTCAGGCTGAACAACCACCAGAACCAAAGCCCTGTGCAACATATTGACAAATTACTAACCAAGACAGTCTAGAAGCAGAAAGAAACGAAGAGCCATTAATTCAGATCCAACCTAGGGTTATTATACTCAGTCCAAGCTTTAGCCAACGCCTCTGCAAACTTATCAACAGAAGTGTTTCCAGGTATTCTACTGGAATCTAATCCAATATGTTCTCCATAGTACTTAAGCAAGCTCCTGCAATAATAAACAGAAAGGTTACGTTTCTTGGTTGCTTGCCTTTTGTGAACTTATGAATGGTTGCAATCCAAAGTTCTGTGCGTCATAGCACACCTTAATGTTAGAAGACTTCAGCATACAGATGTGATAGGCTGGAAAACAATAATGATGTTCAATGTCACTTAATGAAGGTGAGTGGGTTGACAGTGTGGGGAAACTGACTGAAATGTCCCAGGCAAAATATATGGAACAAAATTCAAAGCTACGTCAAATGGATGCTACAAAACCTGTGACTATTAGGCTATTCTAAACCCTATACCCTGCCTCTGGTTTACATGAGCTATATTTGATTTCACAACTGAAAACTCTGCCGAGCTGCTTCCTCTGTAAACTCTGCAGCACCAAACTCAATGAAACATGGAAATTTACCCATAACAAGCCTAATCTACTTCACTGCTTACTTTTAGATGTTATCTGCCAAACCATGACCACATTCATAACTAGACATTAAATCCAGTATCACCATGATAAGAAAAAAAATTAAAACAAAAAAGTATCTATAATGTCCTTAAACTCAACTCCAAGCCAAAACTCAAGTAAAAGCTACTATAGCTAAGAATAAAGTACAAAAATTCAGAGATAATATAAGTTCCTTAACCTGTGAAGGTCACTGACAAGACAACTGAGGCCAGGAAATGAAGATGAAATTGTATTTAGCTCTATTTGGAGGAGTAATTTAGTTTGTTCATCAAGCATATAATCTGATCGATGTAAACCCAAGCGTATCTCCTGCATAAGTGTTCAAAAGAAATCAGCATCTACTAACCATATGAAAATCAGTTGTTTCCCTAAATCCAATTTAAACAAACCAAAGCTAACAAACATGATACATATAAATGCCTAACTGAAATAAACTTACTTCACTCTTGTTAATTTCTAGCATCTTGGAATGAATATCTATAAGTCTCGATGTAAAGGCATCCACTTTCTTCGTTCTGCGGTTTCAGAAAAAAAATATCAGTTCACATGGATTACCAATATATTGAGTAAATTTCAAACAAACAAAAATGACACCCTGAATTAAAAGAGATGAAGCTGAGCAATGCACGGGAACCACAACAAATAGTAACAAAATATTCTGAAAATGATTTAGAAAGTTCAGCAAAACAAAATGTGGTAAGACGAACATGTTGCAGACCAAAACTCCAAAGGTTCCAGCTATAAGTTCGCAAAAGGGGCCAATAACCGTATTTGATATTTTGATTGACGCACTGAAGAGACATGTATCAGGCCATGATCTTAGAAATGATAGCCTAGTGGAATAATTGCTACTTGCTTTGGAAACAAAAGAAAGCGAATTATTTAGGTATGCGTAACTCAAAGTACCTGGATAAAGCATCCTGTAGAAATTTCCCATCCAAACTCACACGATCAATGAGCTCATTGAAGATAGGTGCTACTTCACATGCTAGCTTCCAATGACTTTCTGGGAATGTCATAGGCAACAGGGAAAATGGCGCATGTACCATGCCCACTCCTGGTACTTTTCCTGATCTCTACAAATCCAATAATACCATTATTCCTATCTTACCTTACACATGCCACTATACTATTAGCTTGATGCCAACACTAAACAAAACTTGGGTGAACCAAAAGTAAACTTTTGGCTTTCACTATTATCATGAACACTAATGGAGAGAACATACCAGACGATTATCCAAATGATTATCAACTAATCAAGCTATCGCTACCAATATATATTTAGGACACTCTCACTTCATGGTGAATCAAAACAATAATCCAAAGAGCTCAATCATTCATAACCATGACTCTGAATTATGTTAAATTTCATTGACAGAAAGACATATATCCACAGACCTGAACGCTTCTATCACCAACAACAAGGCCATGAAGAGAACTCCAAACAAGAGCATCATAGACCATCTTTTGAACCAACTCTTCATCAATACCATGAATATCAATCGTGGGTTTTTGAGCAATTCCCTCTTGAGTCTCCATTTCCCTTGCTTTGTCAAAACACTTCAAAGGTACAATCTTTGAGCCTAAACAGGTGGTGTTATGTGAACAATAAAAAAAAGATCCAAACTTTTTTGTGGGTTTTTGGAGATTATTCAAGCTGATATTATTGGTGTGACTAAAAGTAGAATCTGATACTGTTCCTGGGTTTGCTTTTGCTGTGCAGGGGAAAAGAGAGGAATGAGTGATGTTAAGAGTAGTGGTGGAAAGAGACGGTGAAAGAGGGGATGAATAAGAGATGCCCATGTTGGCTTTCTTTTTTGGCAAAGAGAAAGAAGAATTGGATTAGGACTCTTGTTTTATTACATTTTGATTACTTTAATGAATTCTTGATGTTTATGTCCTGGAATTAGTCTCCTATTTCGTACCTCTACTCTTGACATTTTCTTAATGTGATCCCTCTACTCTTTTTTCATCTCATCCCTCTACTATAAACTTTTTCTTAATATCACCCTTCCAATAAGATTTTGTCCAAATTTTCAGTGACAAGTATATTAGATTTTGTCCAAAAAAAGGAGAGGGATCACATTAAGAAAATATTGAGAGTATAATTATGAAATAAACAACTAATCCCCCATGACATAGGGGTGTTTAAGAGTGTTGTGCCTGCTTTTAAAATGTTTTTTTATTTAAAAATATATTAAATTAATATTTTTTTATTTTTTTAAATTTATTTTAAGATAAAACAATCTAATTAAAAATATATCTAAATAAAAATTAAATTTTAGTAAATCTCTGTGCTACATTCTCAAACAGGGCATAAACATCCAAAAATGCAATAAGACAAGAGTGAAGGGGTAATATTAAGAAAATATATATCAAGAGTAGAAAGACAATAATTTATTAGTTAGATTGGAAGGTTGTACTTGTAAGGAGTTTATGCTATGTATATTACTTTTATTTTATTCCCAGAAATGTACTTATTGGTTGTATCTGGCAAGGTTTTGGTTCTTGATTCAACCCTAAGGACCTCCTCAAAGGAAAAACATCATCGCTGATGCCCCCCTCCATTTCTTTTTATAGTTTTTCTTTCTTTGATTTTATATTTAGGATATTTTTTGCCAGACTTTTCAAATCAAGATTAAATTTTGATTGATCTAATTAAAAAATAAAAAAGAAAAGGCGTTAGTGTTTTATTGTGTCCTCTAAAAGCTTTTATTGTAATAAAAGTTTTTTTTTTCTAATTGTTTTTTATTTTGATTTTTTAAATTAATTTTTAATATTAAATTAATAAAAGCGTTTATAACTTATTTTATATATGCATACAGAAGATTCGTGGTGTTGGGGGATATTCCATCACTCAGTTGATGCTCATTTAACACAATAAAATTAAATTTTATTGATTTAAAAGAATTAGAACTCTAAAGATCAAATTTAAATTTTAAAAAAATACTTAGTTTTTTTTTTTACTGATATCATAGATTAATTTGCACAGTAAAGAAAAGAGTTTATGGTTTTTTTTTTGTCACTCAACCTTGTTTTTTTGTTTTTTTTTTAAATTTGATGAATTCATATCGATTTTATTTGAATTTTTACTTTGTAGTTTGTTTTGGTTGCGTGGTCCTGGCAATGTTGAGGAAATAGTGATTTTACTGGTTGAACAACATCTTCTTCCGGGTCAATTGAAGGCAGTTTTTCAGTTGATGTGCTCCTTTTCATTTTCTTCCTCGTGTCTATCTCTTCTACCCTCTCATGTGTGCATAACATTTTTCTTGATCTTGGCTGGCTGGTTTTGCTCGAGGCACAAGTGAATAAGGCAATGGTGCTTCCTCTTGTTGCATGGAGCTCCTTGCCATCTTGCTCATGATCATTGCTAGAGTAGCAAGATGAGGCAAAAGTGTCCGAGTTCTTCAAACTATAATTGGCTTGTTTTACATCTTCACAAACTGGTGCCACCCCTTGACCACTTTCATGCATGGATAGCCCTAGCCATAGCTCCATTCTGTGGTTTGGCTAAGTTTTGAGCCATAGGATGGCCTAATTTCACAGTCTTGAAGGCATGTTCTGAGACAATATTCGGGACAAAGTTGTAGAGCCTGTTGCAAATATCAAGAGAATGGAATCGGTGCTCTTTTTTATCCATTTCAAAGTTGATGGATGTGAATGGAATGGAGGAGGAGGGGGATTTTGTTGAATGATGAGTTGATCGATATGGGCTGTGCTTTTCTTACAAGTAGAGGTTAGCAGGAAGCAGGAAGACATTACTCGAAGGGAATTATGACCCTAAACGAAAGAGGTCTGCTAATTCTACTTCTGCTTAAAGCAAAAGGTGGCTGGAAGAATATCAGAAGGCAAGTCGAGTGTTCATTGCAACTGTTGCTACGAATAGAAACTAGGGTTGGCAAAATTTTGCTGTGTTTCCCAGATAGGTTGTAAACGGATTGTGATTGAATTTCGAGTATCAATCTATATTTAAATCCTCAATGGTTCAAATCGTATTCAAAGATTTATCATTCAATTGTTTTTATTTATTTCGATAAAGAATATTATTCTAGGTTGTCACTTCTTTTAAGACTTTAAAACAAGTAATCCCAGTTCATATCCTCATACTTCGATTCAAATATTCCTAAGCCTAAACTTATATATTCCTATTAGTATTAGTAAATTAAAACTATTCTGGGCAGACTGACTCCTACTCATCGATCCTAGTTGTGCATTGATTGGTGATATTTGTTTTCTTCTTCAAAGACCATGGAGATGCTCTTCTAATCTTGCCTTCCGCAAGAGTAAATTCTGCTGACTCTACCTTGCAAAAGTTGGAGTTGCAGATACTGTTGAATACTACTTGGAATTCTCCCCCGCCTGCTGGTCTCTGGCTCTCTGCATAATCTTCTTCTTGGTACTGATATGGCTGGTGCAGCCTTCGTTCCCTCGTCCTTGGTTTTATACATTTCTCACACTCGTGGGACTAGGCAAAAATTATCATTAATTGGCCATAGCCATAAAATCGTGGCACACAAGGCAAATAAATCCACTCATCGAGTCAATAATTAAGTTGAATTCACAGAAAATATAGGATTCAACTTCATCACCTTCTTCTTGTTACTTCAAAACTCTATCAAGAAAAAAAGAAGAAGATAAATAAGTGTTTTAAAAATATTAGTTATTTCCTTTTCTGTTATTTTTAGAAATTGAATTTTATTTGAAATTCAATTCTTGATTCTAAAAAATAATTCTAAATATGATATTTCATTAAAGCTTCTAAATTAAATTCAAAATTTCAGAGGATTTTAACCAGGTAAATCCATTCTTCTAAGATTGTTTGAAAAAGAAAATTAGTCTCAATTCATAAAATAAATTGATCAAAGGATACTCCTCATCATGAAATTAAAAAAAAATATTATGCTAAGAATTAATAAATTCCTCCAACAACTCATAAATGTTACTTGCTAGTCTTTTAGCCTTCAACATTTATCAATTCCTGTCTCTTATCTCCATGATGCAGTAATGCTTCCTAGGGCTTTTGAATTCTGAAGGGGAGGGTGATTAGTTATGGAAAATGGCAAGATGCTAGTCAATTTATTATTTCGTAGAAATTCAATACACAAATTGAACTCGTAAAAAAAAATGCATGCCATGATACTCAAAATCTATTACAGTTGTCTTCAGTTGACAAAATTGAAGAAGAAAGATTATTCATCGGCAGAACTTGGTCTTTGATCGCTCATCACAAAAAGCTAGCTTCGCTCATCACAAAAAGCCAGCTTATGCTTTAATTCGTCCACAAAGCCGCCAGTAAGCTCCAGGGTGAAAAAGGGATTTCTCAAATACCCAGATTTCGCGGACAAGGATCTGGAAATTATACTAGACATCAATCATAATTCGGAGGAGATGGGGAAAATGCTAAATGATAGACTCAAGCACAAAATTTTGATAGAATGTTGTGCTCAAACCATCACATTATGTTTGCAATTCCTTGAACATTTTATGGTTTTGAAAAAATCAAACAGAACATGAGTGTTTCTTCAAGTGAAATGTCACATGGCAAGCAGGAGATGCCCGCTAACTACTACCAAAATAAATGATGGAGCTAGGGTAAGCTTCGATGTTCAACTGGGGCCTGACATCCCTTGGTCAACCATCCAAATTGTAGAATCCATATCCTACATGAGTTCTATCAAATGGCAGAAAAACTATTTTTTGCACACAAAGAATTGAATGATAAACATTTTTCAAATAAGATTTCAAGCAGGTTTTAATTGCAATGTTATAGACGAAAAGAAAAGTTCCAAGTATAGGATAGAACTAATAAAATAGGCTGGACAAAACCAAAAGGATAATTATGCAATTAAGCCTACCTCCTTATTTTTATCTCCAGCAACTCTGGCTCCTTTAGAATCATATGCCTCGAACTTCTGCAAGGGATAGGCAATATGTAAGTCTTCCAAATTGTCAATGCAAAATGTTTAATGAGAAAAGGCAGACAGGCATGAGGATAGTAGTTTGAAACATGACAATCAGGCCATAATTTCCATGTAACAACAAAATCCTCCATTTTGCAACTAATTTTAATATACATCACGGTGTCGTGGAAACAATGACAATACTCATATAGCAACCAACTAAACATGTAAATTAGTAAACTCTGTTGCATTTACTTTGTCTTCTATAATGTTGTTGGTCACAACACTGTAAAAGATCTAAAATTACAGTCACCGATCATGAATGGTTCTGCTATTGCACGAAATAGCCTCACAAGGATCAATATTGCTGCGTATTTGAAGAAGCTGAACCATGAGGAATTTTCCTTGGTTAACATCCAAGTCATGCGCATATTTAGGCAATAAAACAAACATGTAGAAAATGACAAAACATAACAGAAAAAGATTCCTTCCTGTACAGTAATTCTACCTGCTTTGTCTTGATCTCAAGTGTTAGCTGTATGAAAACTTTATTGAGATCGCTCTTATCAACACCAATCTGTAAATATGGAAGGAAAGAAAGGCAAGTGTAGTCAGTACAAAGGAAAAGGACGAGTCCCAAATTTGAATGACCTCAGCTCAGGGACAAGTATACATGCAGAGTGCCATCTTTTTCTATGTTAAAGTAAACTGCAAACTATTTGGTAGTTGTTGTCTTCATTGAAGACCAGTGTGATGTGGATTAATATTGTAAAGAAAAAAAGTTAATACTTGCCAGTCGAGCTCGCAAAGTTCGTATCAGAACAGCTGGTTCAATCATCTCCCAATAAAGCTTGCTCATATTCCATGCAGACTGTCTTTGTTTAATTTCATTTTTGAGTTCCTGTCAGTAACATAACTGATAATAATGACTCAAGAGACAATCTGTATGTTAAGCCAAGTTTGATTAAAGTGCAAAGGCAGAAAGCAGCATAACTGAACAGAAAATAAAGAGTTGAATCTGAAAAAAGCAGGAGTGTGACAGAAGGAAAAGGGACAGTGCATACGGAGTACATTTTCTCTGTAACTGCTTTTCTGAGTGCTGTTTTGTCACCATTTGCCAGTAGAGTGTTTATCTGGAAACCCCCAAAAAGAAGACACAAGGAAAACAAGCATGTGATCTGAATCCAGTAGTGTAGTTACAAAACAAAGTAACCAGAGAGAGACTTTAATGGTTAGGTCGGAATTGGAAATACAAAGATCAGGATACCTCTTTGTATAATTTGATGGCTTCTACGTAAAACTTATGTTTTGAGTATCCAGTTTTTCTTAACTTAACAATAGCATAGGCATTTTTGAGCTGCACAAATGAGAATAAAAAAAGTTAATTCAGGTGACAATAAGCCCACATCGGGATATGATTTACATGAAAACCAATTCTAGAATGCTTGAAGAGAAAATAAGTCTGAATAAATCCAATCAGTAAGTTGATTTGTGGGAGAAATAAATGCTACAAATTTAATGACAAACAAGATAGCCACCTCTAAAATGATGTCGTTTTTTGTTCTTCTCCAGCCGCTTTTTGTGAACCATCTGATACAAGAGAAGAAGAAAAAAGGTGCTGATGGCTGGGAACTTGAGCTAACTGTTCAACAGATGACGTAGGAACTATGAAATCTAATTACATTCTTAAGAGAGTGCGGGAGAAAAGCAAACCACTAACTGGTGAAGTTAGCTAGAAGTTTCAACTAATTTCAGACGAATACCATTCCAGTATAAGGAGACAACATAAAGAAGAAAGCTGACTGCCATACAATCAAAATAAAATGTAAAGAACTTCTTAGAAGAATTCCTATATGGCCTGAATGAGCTGAGAATTCTAATCTTTGTGCACCCCACCTCATCCTCTACGAAGGTGTTTGAGAATATGGTAACGGTAACGGTAACGGTTATGGTTCAAAGTGCCTTTCAATAGAAAATGCATCAAAATAATGTTTTTTTAGTTTTTTAAAATTATTTTTTATATCAGCACATCAAAACGATCTGAAAACATAAAAAAAATAATTTTAAGCAAAAAAAAAAAATCAAATTTTAGGAAATGCTGTTTCAATCGTGTTCCTAAACACTGCCACGTAGCCTCAACAGTCAAATCCTCAAATGCATCTAATACATTGATTATTTATCAACAAAAACAAAAATTTTATACTGTGACTTTATGTGACTATCTAGCATTGTCACCAAGTCATTTACCGAGTTTAATTTGGTTCAAACAATAATTAGTTCAACATGGAAGAAATTTTCAGTGGTTTGACATTTTGGAAGAGAGGGCATGTCTGCCAACTAAACCATTCTTCAGCCACATCTAGAGGGGAGTTTCATTCTAACATCCAACTAACCTCCGCCAGAATGAGATTGTATCACGAGGAGCATACGGTTCATATATGAATCCAGGACTTGAAATGGACACTTTAAGAGATCCCTGCATATATTATTAAATAAGCAAGTCATCAAGTTATTGTCTTACTCCATAATAGGACATCCAAGAAAGTTGTAACAGGAGCAAGTTCAGACACAAGTTCTTATATAAGAATAAAATATTGACGCAAAATTTCTAATCTGTTAAAGTGATTAGCCAGAAAAAGCACTGAATGAACCAAATGACAGTCCTGGACATGCATAAGTTCAATGGAGAAGATGGGATATACGCCACCCAAACTAAACTACCAAACTACAATGCATGTTCTACCTCCATCAGGGAACACAAATCTATGCTTGTTTTATGGTTTTACATTATATAAAGGCTCACAAAACTGTAAGATTTTGTTGATCTGGCATACTGAAGCATCATTTCTGGTTCTAATTTTTTCTGCTGCAAACAGATTATATAGAGAATATGGACGAGATATGGTACAAGTAAGTTGAACAATGAAATGCAGTTTCACAACTAAAGTACCGTATTTAAATCTAATAAGTTTATTCATACAAGTTTACAGCTAGACCAGTAAGCCTTTTGAACAATTAACTGAGCTCAGAATGAGACTTTTATTTAAGTAATCATCAAGACTTAAAGTGTAAGAAAGCCAAGGGAGATACACATATCTCTGCTCTGAAGCTAATGACTAGTCTACTAAATACTATTTATTGTACTCAAATCCTTGCATATTGCAGGGATCTTCTCCCTGAACTATTTCACTCTTTACTTTTCTTTTTGTTTGACTTGATTGCTTATAAAAGTTCTACATCATGAACATTGAAACCATTTCCGAAATCAAATTGAAAGGAAGAGTAATAAATGACATTTTAAATGGTAAACATGGCACACCATCTGTCGTGCTTGTGGGGGGGCATTCACTTTTGTTGTTGCCGACCTCTTGTCATTTAAGAAGATTGATAACTCCATGGCCTGAAAGAAATAGAACACATCAAATTAATAAGAACAGTATCCTCTCTCAAACAATTAGACATTTGAAGCGTCGACACTGCAAAAACTCCAATCATAAATAAAAAATTACACCTGTTTTCACCTAGATTTTATGTTCCATAAATTTACCATTGTAGAACGTAGAGTCATTGTACTTCTATGAGTCCAAGGAAGAGCATTGCGGCCATTATATAAGCAAGAAGAAAATCTTGGGGAATTAAGTTTAATACCTAGCGCAAAACAACATGTAATCAACGAAATTCTTCATTAAATTTAAGATAAATTAAACTACTAATAATGAATGCCAAAAAAAAAACAATTTACCATTTGAAATATCAGTGGAGCTACTGGAGTAGCTTCTTGAGCTCCCAAGTCTGAGTAGACAAAGAGCAACATTTTTCATAAAACTACCTCCAAACACAATTTAACTCCAATTCCCATGAAATTATAAGAAGAAAAGATCGTTTTGTTCTAGACGATGTAAGTAATGCAATGGAAATAAAACTGAAAACGTGATTAACTTATCAAATTCTTCTGCAAATAATATAAAAAAGAAAGAAAAAACCCAACAAAGCCTTTTTTTTTTTTACTTTTGTTATACTTATACAACATAACACCATATCCAGATTCAACAGTTTCTTCGCAATTCCCAGTCTGTCTCTTAAACCAATTAAACCGAGTATAAAACAAGAAATCTATCCTCATGAACTACAGCCAAACAGCTATAGCTCTGTATATTGTGAAAAATGGAACCTTTGCATTCGAAATTGAAACTTTTCCTTTTCCTGCATTTTCTCAGCAACCAAACATAGCCTCAACCAAAAACCTCTCACATACCCTTACAAGACATATATCCAAATGGGTTTTCTTTCCAAGTCAAAAAGACGAAAACTTTCCACTCAAAACTCAAACTTACCTTTTCATTTTCTTTTTCTCGCATTTTCTACGAAACCAAAAGGAGCAATAAGAAATGAAGAATAGTACTCACAGATAAGAAGAAGATTCTCGAATCCCAATGGTTTGATTAAGTGCACGAATTGCTTGTAA
>Ga0307511_10002692_pt1 | contig 18509 bp, 28 predicted proteins | sample 13_EM_MG_FD_200266 | JGI IMG/M metagenome (GOLD analysis project Ga0307511, IMG submission 200266) | Populus trichocarpa ectomycorrhiza microbial communities from riparian zone in the Pacific Northwest, United States - 13_EM | ecosystem: Host-associated > Plants > Roots > Unclassified | place... | reverse complement strand
GGGGGCCCGCCCCCCCCCCGCGCCCCCCCCCCCCCCCCCCCCCCCCCCCCCCCCCCCCCCCCCCCCCCCCCCCCCCCCCCCCCCCCCCCCCCCCCCCCCCCCCCCCCCCCCCCCCCCACTGGATAAATTTGCAGACGGGCCCTTTGTTATCGAGAGCGACGGCGAGCGTTCTTCTGGGTCCAGTGGCGTCGAATGGCGTGAGGGAGCCTCTCCGCTTCACGGACAACGACAACGAACCTCCCGGTTCACTTCGAAACTGTCCCGCTGCATGACCCTCTGCAAGTAAACACCTCCCTGTTTATTTCTGGTTCGTACATCGCGTCGCCACCTCCTGCCCTTTCTTGCGCCTTCATGACTGTGCTGCTTCGTAGCCGTCCCTCGTTTGATCGTGAAGGGTCGGATCTTTCGGTGATCCAAATACCCCGACCTCACCCCGAACACTTTTCCAATTCCCTCTCACCCTCCTATGGTACGCCGGCCCACGCCACCGATGGCGCCATGTCTGCCACATGATTAGCTTCCGTACCTACACCATAGCCATTTCGTGGATAAGATGGGAGACACATGCAGATCTGGTGATCGTGTGCACATCTCGCCCTTCGTTCGTAACCTTGGACCCGTGTTATTAGGAGGAGAACTGCCTGGAACGATGTGGCGGGGCTCGGGAGAGCGTAAGGAGAGGAACAGATTCGATTCCCCAAACAACCGCTGATACTGGCGTCTGGTCCCCGTAATATGAAGATCTCATCACCCAAGTGTGCGCAGAAATATGAGCCTAGGTCTAAGACCCGGGTGTTGGAGGTGGTCACATACAGACCTTCGACCCTGAGGTCCCGTATCCCCAGGCATACGCCGCTATCGCAGTGCCAATATCTCCAAGTATATGATGTGTACAAATAACGTCAAAGGCTTAATATTAATCGTGGCTCTGACCGGCGTGCCCACACGCCGCCCGCCATACAGTCTCCAGTCCACACTCCCTTGGATGCAAAGGGATCTAAAGGGGGCGGCATGGCTCCCGCCCGGGCCCGGGTGGGGCAAACGCCCAACTTGCATGTGGGTTTCAACCCCATCTGCCGACTTCCACCCAGGGTTTTCGCGCTGACTCATTGCGCAGTTTCGAGTCATATCATGAGATGGTGGTGAGAGCATATAAGACCGTTCGCCATTCTATCACAACGAAGATCTACGGGAGGCTCCATCCGTCCTGCACCTGACACACTCTAATCACGCTTTTGCTCCATCTCGATCTCCCAACTTGAGGATCATGACAGATAATTTTGACCCGAACTTCTGCTTTCCGGTCAAAGACCTGGAAAACGACTGGGTGAAGCTTGTCCCCTTCAATGTGCGTCTCACGAATCCGAGTCAATGCATTACTGCTCATTGACGAATGACATCGATCTCCTTGTTACTGAACTTGGTCAAAAATCTGGACGTTCTCCTTCTATCCCGGGTGCCTCACATTCCACGCCTATTCCACGCTCCACACGTGTAGCCGGCGGTCCACGGTGACTGGTATTGGGACAACACCAAAAACCATCCCGAAATCTACAAGTACCTCCCCTTTGGTCCCTTCGACTCAAAGGAGGGGCTCTTCGGAACCGTCTTCGCACAAAGGATCCAACCAGACCGAGGCTTCATCGTCTATGCCGTGTACGATAAGGTCCTTGAACCCAATCCTGCCCCGGCAGGGATCATAGGTCTCTTGGATGCTTCCCCGAAGGACCTCTCCGTCGAAATCGGTTTCGTCGTCGCGTTCCCGAAATATCAACGAACACATATCACTTCCAACGTGGTCGGGCTACTGCTCCAGTACTGCTTGGAGCTGCCAGCGAATGGTGGGCTGGGGTTGAGACGTGTACAGTGGCAGGCGAATGCGCAGAACGGGGCATCGGTGAAGGCTGGTCTGAGGATGGGTTTTATACAGGAGGGAGTGAAAAGGTGGGAACGGATTGTCCCAGCGGCAGAGGGGAAACCGAGTACGACGGAGAGGTTGCCACGGGAGGGAGATCCGCGGAGGAGAGACCCCGGAAGGCATACGGCCGTACTGGGGTTGTGTTGGGATGACTGGGAGGATGGCACTCGGGAGAAAGTTCGGGAGTTAATGAAACCACGGTAGAATGTTCGAAGTGTATAGATCAACGCAGATTTCGAGAGATCGTCAGTCGACGTTCATGTTCTGCGTCTTTTCCAACATCTTATTGACTGGCGGGGGTCTTGGGTTAGCCAAATCGGCCATGCGCGCTTCCCGCATCTTGATAAAAGCTTGGAACATCGACGCGGCGGTCACGGGTTCGTGAGGCGGCTCGTTGGCCAAATCGATTGGGGCTGGCGGGACAGTCTCTTGGATCGGGTTTCCGGAGGCGTCTCGCTTGACACCTAGTGTATTACGAGAGAGAGGGTTGGATGTTGAAGGGGCGCCCGACTTGGATGCGCCCTGATTTTTCTCGTCGGCAAACAGGTCCCATAGAGTGTAGAAGGAAAGGATCTCCTGAACAACGACACCAACGGCAGACATTGACACATTCAGTCCGGCGAGGAAGCCGATAACGTCTTGGGGTGGTTTCTTGTCTTTCTCTTTTTCGCCGTGACCGGTCCGACCAGATCGTCGAGGTTGGGGAGAGGATTGCGACTTGTGGGAGTTTCCGGCTGTTCGCTCGTTGTGTGCCTGCTGGATAATCGGTTTCGTGGTCCCATGATAGGCGACTGTGACCATCAGTGCGCCTATGGCGATGAGGTGAGGAGGGTATATCAAGCATAGGTCGGTCCGATAAAGGTCGTTCATGATAAGCCTGTCGTGGGAACACGTCACTGACGTACGAGGACACGAGTGTGTGAAGGGGCCTACCAAACGTTTTGAAATGCGCTCTCGTGAAGCATTAGCTTTCCTTCCCCTGTGCCCCAGTAGCGTGGGCCATCATTCACACCGAACCCAAGTTCGCCGGCTTCCTGGTCAGGACCTTTCCCTCCCTCCTTTCCACAGATGGCCATGAGAGTTCGATACGGGTGGAAGACAACGAGGTCACACTCGAGGTCGCTGACAAGATAGAATTCCATCTCTGCGAGCTTGGAATTATCCGAAGGGAAGTTCTTGACGCCTAGCCCTTAATGGTCAAGGCCGCTTAGCCTCGAGGCATTAATTTGCGAAATAAGCATGGAGTGCTCACTACTAAAAACGGAGCGGGATTCGTTGACGACTGTTTTGATATGCACAGGAAACTCTTCAGCCTTCGCGGCGACGTAGCAACACGCGGCGATGACGATGAAAGGGTCCGTTTCGCAATACGAGTTCTTGAGATAGAACCTGCGGAGGAACACAGAAGCGGTGGCCGTGACACGCTGACGGAAGGACATTCTCTTGCATATCCTCGCTATCACTAGGGGTGTGGGTTAGTCTCGGCGTTCCGCAAGCTGCGGGGGGGATGCGGGGGATGCCGTACGGTTTCCAGTGAAAATATTGAAGAGGTCAAAGAACAAGGGATCTTTAACGTAACGCATGTCCTCTGCCCTTGCTTGCTTGAGGGTGGCACGGTCGACGATCCATCGCTTGCTTATGAGGAGGATGTCAGTCTGGGCTGTGAGGGTGAACAGAAGAGAAACCGACTAATGGGAACTCGACCAAAAGTCTGCGGCCATAGAGGTAAAAGACAGAAGCGAGGTTGCGCCGATCAACCGATTGTGTTGAAGTTATCAGTCCTGCGGGTCTCCGCATAAATAGACTCCTGGTCCACTCACTTCCCCCCATCCACCCCCCATCATGTCCTCCCCCGCCCTCGTTCGCCGCGCACACGCGAGCTTCAAACAAGCCAGGCGACTCTCCGTCTCAGACACCACTAAACCCAATGTTGAGCCACCAACCCGTCAACCGTCAATATCAGGGCAGGCCCCCTCTCGTTCGCATTTCAGCAGTAATAAGCCACCTACTCGAAGTGTCGCTCCCCACTGATAGCCCCCACACAGCCGTCTCCTCCGATAAGTCCCCCACTACCTCTCGGGGTATGGCCACCGTCATCCCCCTACCCAAAACCGCCACCGTGGTTGGGTTGCAACCAAAGTGTCTGGTCACCAACACCGACGGACTCTCGGTCAAGCCATCCCCAGTCGTCACGTTCGACGGCGCCGGTCCTTTCTCCTCCCCCTGCGTCGGACTCAACTTCACCGTCGCAGAACACCCCTCGACGGACGCGGTCGCGTTGAGGTACAAATTCCGATCACCGTCGCAGGTACAATCAGACCAGATGCCATTGGTCGACGTCCCCCTCACCTCGCACCAAGATTGGACAAAGGTTCGGCTGGGCGCTACCGAATTCGAGTATCAATCATCTCCGCTCAACGATGATTCGTCCGAGATGAAAAGAGCCGTTGTCAGAACGAAGATGATCACCACCAGTCCTTCCTTATCTTCCGTCAAGGTCCATTCGGTATTTATAGTCCAAAATGCCCCTGGTTCTGGGCCCCAAGTACAACATGTTCTCCCCAGCCATCCGCTCTTCCACGACAATTAGCTCTCCGTGATACCATTGTATTTGTAGCTTAGTATATCGCACACGGCATTCGTACATAGGCATGATTATTATACTTATTCATCATCTTCAAGCCCAGAGGCCCAGCTTAAGGCCAGAGATCATGCCACGTTCGACCCGAGCATCTGACCTGTCACATGTCAGTGCCCGGACCTACGGACAATCTAATCGGGCGCCCGCGCAGTTGTGAGTCCTGTCACGCCTGTGATAGTAAGGCTCAGCCGACTATCTGTGGTTCGCTTATGTACCTTCTCGCCAATCCAAAGATCCCCCATCTTTGAGTTCAGTCCTTCAGGCTCGTGATCGTCTCCTTTCCGACTCGGGTATCCGAGCGGCAATGCGCAGGGACAAAGGGCCCCGGGGCTCAGACGCGACCCACTTACGATGAAAGAATAGGAAGAAAACAAAATATATTATGTACTCTCACAATACAGACGAACCTGACAATGGATCCAAAAAAAAGTCGAAAGAATGGGTCGTTTCCAACGCGCCCTTGAGAGAAGAAAATGTGTGAGTTGGCGATGCCAACGGGTGATCGCAGGCGATAAGCATGAGCAATAAATATAATGAAACCATTCAATCCCTTCAACAATCTGCATCAAAACCAGGCCGTCCGTGTCAAGGGGTGGGGAACGAGGTCGGACCACCCAAAATGGGGCACTAAATTACTTGGAACCCAATCCCAAGGAACCGCCAAAGAACCAATACTGTGAAACGTACTTGACGGAGATATCCTTCGTCGTCCCGCTAACGCACTAATTCATTGAAAATGGGAAGGCCGCGTCAACAAAACCGTTCACGAGGTCAGACCGCGAGAGCGCCTTTGATACAACTGGAGACTTACAGAGGAGGGGGCAACTCCACCAACGGTGTAGATTCTGTAGATTTCGTCCGAGATATCACCACTGACTTTCCCAATATGCAACCATGGGACGTTTTTGGTCGGGTCGGCATCTGGAGTATTCGCCAAAGCCTTGCCGACGAACACGGCGTTCTCGACACCCTGGAACTTTGGAGTCGCGCGGAAGTCCCAGACGGGAGAAATCCCTCCGGCGGCGTTCTTGATAAAATAATGTTGGGAGAGGATTAAACTCGGAGGGACAACCTTGGGGAGGATATCGATCAATTGTTGGATTGTGACACCGTTGGCAGCAGGGCTGTTCCAAATCTTGAACAAATCGTTGTGGATAGTCGATATGAGCTTGCTCTTGGTGCTGGCAAGGCAGGATATATCGAAAAGCTCGGCAACGGCGCCAGTGGAGCTGTCATCTCGATCAGTCTCGGTGGATCCCACGCGCACGCAAAGCAGATACGCACACAAACACGTTGTTGGCAGAACAGGTATAGTTCTGAACACCAAATCCGAGTCCCACGGCGGTGAGGGGGGTAGAGGGGGCTCCAAGAGCGGTCAACTGAGCAGGAGAAAGCGGGATGGTGACGTTGGAGAGATCGTGGGCTCCCGGTTTTTTAGAGGGTCCAGGGATCGCCGAGCTGAACAATCCAGCGACGACGGTGACGATGTTGGGGACGGCGACCATTTTTCGGTTTGTTCAAATGAGGGGGGTTAGACAATTGGTATTTGAACGCGGGTGAAGGGTATGAATGGTATGTCGGTTGTCTGGGGTATCGAACCGAAAAGAATGAAGGGAAGCTGGTCAAGCCTACGTCTGAGTGAGAGTGAAGGAAACAAAGGAAGGAAAAGACAGTGGGGGACGGAAAGTTTGCGGGGGAGGTAGCGGGGAAACTCACCATCTATCTTTATACTGTCAAAGCTAAGCCCAGGCGCGCGTCCCAGGAGAACGGTTACATGTGTCGACCAGATTTCCATACGGGATCGCGCCACATCAGGATATACGTATAGCCAAAGAGTTTATATGATGGGTCCAGTCCGAGCCCGCCCACCTCTTGTTCTCGTTCTTCTGTGTGAATGGCACTTGTTGGAATGCCAATTCAATGGCAAATCTGGGGTTTCCCACGATCGCAACGCCGGGATGTCACTTACTGAAGTTCGGTTGCTAGGGCGAATATCGACATCTGTGGTAGTTGAGCGATGGTGAAACCTTGTTTATTACTATGCCTTCGCGATCGACCGGTGCGTACCCATCAGAAAAACGTTGTGACGCCTCGACTCTAATACAGAATGAACCGCTCATCCCTTCACTGGGCGTTAAGGAGCTCATGCTCCGTGCTCCGCGCTCCACGCTTCAGGTACGGCCTTTCGGAAGGACGCACGTGCAAGTGCAATACAACACACAAATCAAGCGAAATTAAGGGAGGGACCCGACTGGTAGGACGTGAGATTGGGCATACACGGTTGTGCTGCATGATGGGATCATTCATAGAGATGAAACAAAGCAGATAGCGGAGCGAACCGAGTTGGGCGGGGCAGAGTACGGACGCCCATGGCGTAGGCTCGGCTCGAGCTGCTGAAGCGGCCGCCCACGTTTACGCGCCGACTGACCGTAAGGAAAAGAAAATCCAGAGCGGGACAAGGTTTCTCTCGAAGCGAGAATTCCGGGTATTGAGTGAAACAAAGATTGATATGACGCCGACGCCGGCCGGTGGGAGTGCGGGCGTCACTTTAGGCGAGGTTCCGTACTGTTTCCTGTCAGGCGAAGGGCGTTGAACCGCCACACCCACTCAGCCTGGACCTCATTCTGATCGAACAACGGCAGTTTGAGGAAATCATGACGGACCCAATTCATCGCAAACACCACGACCCCGTGGCAGGAGCTGATCCTGACAAAGATCGGTAAACACTTCGGCGAGAACATCGGGGAGAACAGCGTTTGCCGTTGACTGTCCCAGGTTTACGAGAAGCCATCCACGAACGCGCGAACTGGCGGGTAATCTCAGTTTTGGAACGCTCGGTTATGGACTGAATCCAGAACCCCGCTACCAAGGCGAGTTCCTGCAAGGGGTTGAGGTGGAATTCCATGGGCATTGCCTGGGCATGGGAAACGCCCTCGCGTCTGGATCTTGTGAGGAGCACCGAAGCTAAGTTCTTGTCAGTGGTCATTCCCTCCTCGTAGCGCTCGTCCCAGAGCAATTGAAAAGGTCAGCGTGGGTCTCCGGCGCTCTATAACTCTTGTACGAGTTTTTTGAGGTGACCTATCTTGGCGGGGGGTTGCCAGAGAGGTACTTGCTTGCAGCTTCGACCAGGAGGGTATGATCGAACTTGGAGGTGGACGCTGACCTCGCAGTTCACAGCGGAGTGCGAGGTCTGGGTGTCGGAACAGCGCCTGGAGATCGGTCTACAAAGTAGCGGGTGACAGAGAACGACGTTCGCCGTCCAGGAGAGCCAGCGAAGGGGGCAGGTCACCAAGACCAAAGTTGGCCCGGATCGATACGTGCCGCTCCCGTGAGTGCCACAACTAATCTGCACGTCAATCACATTGCTTACTTTCGAACGACGTTTGCCCCGGAATGGATTGTACCTCCGAATTTTTGGCCCAAACCTGGAGCATGTTCGGTGTGCCAGACACAACCAGTCCCTGTGAGATTGAGGTTTTAAAGGTCGGGTCGAACGCAGAACAACGAACGTAGATCATCGTCTGTTGGTTGCCAGGCACGAGAGATCCTCGCACCGTTCCCCAGCGGAAGTCTAGATCAAGTTCGCGAATCTCCAGTGGAGTAGACACCCGGTCTGTCTATGGGAATTGGAACTGCTGTGACCGGAAGTCCGGTGGATGCCTTAGTACCACAATCCCCTGTGCCGAGCCCGACTCCCCCGCTCCGGAACTGTGGTCGTTACCCCCACCTCCCTTCTCCGGGGGCCTCGACCTCGCTCAAAGGTGTCACGGTATGAACAGGTGTCATTGGATAAATTCGGAGGCAGGTTCCTGGGTTGATAGTCTACTTGGCCTTGAAATCGAATCGCCCGTCCGTGGGCCATCCGTGTTAACCAGGCGAATAGTTACCGGCCGGGTATGGATACGACCCAACGATGTGTATGGGAGGCGATATTGGTCCAGGAGTGGTCTTGTCAAATCTATGATCTTTTGAGGTGGAGCATGTGGAACGGCGTGGGTGATGCGAAAGTTCGCTCACGCGTCGTAAACAGACTGGCGCAGCGCGTGCAGTGCATCCTATTTGATCTCCTGCGAGTGCTCTCACGATTAATACAGACGGACTTGACAATGGGGCCAAAAAAAAGTTGGAAGAATAGGCGGTTTCTAACACACCATCGAGAGAAAAAGTGTGAACTAGCGGTGCCAACCGGTGATCGTAGACTAGGAGTGAGTAACAAGGAAACCATTCAATCCCTTCGACAATCTGCATCAAACAAGACAGCGAAGGGGCGGGGAGCAGGGCTGGAGTGCCCCAAATGGGACGCCAAATCACTTGGAACCTAACCCCAAGGAACCACCAAAGAACCAATACTGAGAAGTGTACTTGACGGAGATATCTTGCGTCGTCCCACTAACACACTGATGCGATTAAATGGGAAAGGTCGTGTCAACACAACCGTTCACGTGGTCAAAAGCCATACTAGAGACTTACGGAGGATGGGGCAACTCCGCCGACGGTGGTGATTCTGTAGATTTCATCCGAGATGTCGCCGCTAACTTTCCCAAGGTGCAACCATGGGACGTTTTTGGTTGGGTCGGCATCCGGGGTATTCGCCAAAGCCTTGCCGACGAACACGGCGTTGTCGACGCCCTGGAACTTCGGGGTCGCGCGGAAGTCCCATACAGGAGAAATCCCTCCGGCGGCGTTCTTGTTGAAATAATGTTGAGAGAGGATAGTATCCGCGGGGACGACGTCGGGGAAGCCCTCGATCAGTTGCTGGGTTGTGGCACCGTCGGCACGAGGGTCGTTCCAGAGTTTGAACACGTCATTGACGATAGTCGATGAGGCCCCGACGTCGGTACCCACAGTACAAGATATGTCGAAAAGCTCAGCAACGGCGCCAGCAGAACTGTCGCGTCGATTAGTCTTGGTGGAAATTGTGCACACGCAAAACAGGTACGCACACAAACACGTTGTTGGAAGAGCAGGTATAGTTCTGAACACCAACCCCGAGTCCCACAGCAGCGAGGGGAGTAGTGGGAGCTCCAAGGGCAGCCAGCTGGGCGGGTGAAAGCGGAATGGTGACCTTGGAGAGATCGCAGGCTCCTGACGGTTTGGGGGGGATCGCTGAACTGAACAATCCAGCGACAATGGTGACAACGTTGGGGACAGCGACCATTTTTCTACTTTTCCAAATGGGAGGGGTTAAACAAAGGAGTTAAATGAACAGTGCTTAAGGGCGGTTAAGGATAAATGCCGATAGGTCTGGGTGTCAAACCGAAACGTGAAACAGAAGACAGTCAAGTCTACGTCTGAGTGAAAGACAGGGAGGGAAGGAAAGAAGGGGGAGAAGAGTAGGGGACAGGAAGTATGTGGGGAGATGGCAAGGGGACTCACCGCTCGTCTTTATACTACACCCACCCCTCGCCTAGATCTGTGGCGCAGGGTGGGGGGTGACCATGTCTCAGGCGAGAACCGAATAACCGAACGGCCTCGCTAGCCAGATTTATCTGTCACGCCAGGGTATACGCACAGCCAGATAGCTTGATGCGTGATGGGTCGAGTCCGAGCCCGCCGCTTTTCCTTTCGTTGAGTATCAGTGTGCACCATGCTCCAATGACTGATCTTCAGTTTCCCACGATCGCAACGCCAACAAATCACCCACCTGGGTTCGGTTGCCAGGGTAGATGTCAACATCTATGGTATGTAAGAAGTCTGCAGGATCTCGATCGTAATTATTCAGATCTTATCCGCCCTTTCTATCCAGCTGAAACCGTGTATAGAACGGCGAGATGCGTAGAGGGTGACCCCAACAGCATCCCAGCACTCCCTTGCCATCGCCCCTCGTCGGCCCGGAAACCCACGGTCGATATCCCGTGGCTGCCAAGTCGTCACAAAAGCCTTGTCTTCTCTTCCTCCCCTTCCCCACGATCGATCAATGCGCACTTAGCCGGCATCAGATCCCCATACTGAAGAATGACCAGTTCATCTCTTCCCTGGTCGCTCAAGCGCTCGAGCCTCAAGTCCAGTCTTTCGAAAGGACGTGCATACAAGCGCGATACAACACAGGAGTCGAGCAAAGTCGAGGGGTCCAAACCTGGGGGAGCGAGATTACGGATCACCGTATGAGATGATAGGATCGTCCACGGTGATGAGGTAAATCGGTGAGTGAGGCGAACGGGTCGGGCTGGGCAGAGTAACCGGCGCGTGGTCCCCCATACCGTTGCCTCGGCTTGAGCTGTTGGAGCAACTGCTTACGCTTACACGCGAAAATCGAGATCTAGAAATGTTTCCCTCGGAATGACTGAATGACCGACTCAGTCACACAAGTCCGGGTATCGAATGAAGCAGGGGTGACCACGACGCCGGTCGGTTGGGTACGGCGCGTCACTTTAGATGACTCCCGTACCATTTCCGCCACCACACTTGCTCAGCCCGGATCTCTGATCAAGCGACGGCACTTCGAGGAAATCACGACGAATTGCGTTCATCACAGGCAGATCACACAGCGAAGAGTCTGTCTGTTAACTGGACTCAAAAAGTGCAACCGCAACTTCTCCATCGAGCAACCTGGTGGTTATCCCTGTGACCCCGGATCCTTCGCCATATGGAATCAACTGTGCCACGATTCAGTCAACAGAAAACTACGGAGAACCATCAACAATCGCACCACTGATCAATGGAGATAGATCAGAGAGATCCTGTAGTGATCAAGGCTAAATAATTTGACAGAGATCGGCAGGTACTTCGGCTGGGACGTTGGGGAGAACAGTTCGCAGTTGGCTATCCAGGTCAAATCCGACGGTTACTCGCCCACCTTCCAAGGCCGGTTTGGGAGAAGCCTTCCGCGAGTACTATATGACCTGGGAGGTAACCTCGGCCGGGGTACGCCCGGTTGCGTACCGAATCCAGAACCCCACTACCAAGGTAAGCATCTGCAATGCTAAGATACTGCCTGGGAGTGGCGTCGCATCCAGACCTCTGAAAGCGCACTGAAGCCATGCCCTTGTTAGTGATCGTCTCATCACCCCCACATGACAAGAGCCCAGGCCAGTAGGAAAGACCACCAAGGCCTCCGCCGCTCTTTAACTTTTAACGTGGCCTATTCCGACGGGAGTTCGCCAGAGAAGCACCCGCTTGCAACTTCTACTGGATGGAACGATGTAACTGGGAGGTAGAAGCTGAACTCGTAGCTCACAGCAGAATGCGAGGCTGGGTGTTGGAAAGATCTTAAGAGATCGCGGGTGATGGAGGAAGGCAGGTCGCCAAGACCAGAGTTGGCCCGGATCAATACGTGCCGCCCCCGTGAGCGCCACGACATGCCACGACTGATCCGCACGTCTCCCACATTTCGGACGACGCTTGGTTCGGAAAGAATGATACTCCACGAATTTTAAAGCCAACCTTGGAGCGTATTCGATGTGTCGGATCTCACCCCCGATTATCTGGAGCACTGAGGATGGGGTCTTGAGGGTCGGATCGAGCTGAGAACGACACATGTGGGTCGTCGTCCTGCCTGTTGGTTGCCAGGCACGAGCGATCCTCGCGCTGTTCCCCAGCACAAGCCTAGATGAAATTCGCAAACCTCCCGCGGAGCGGATCCCCGTTTTGTTCACGAGAACCGGAACTGCTGCGACCGGAGGTTCGACAGATGAACTTACCCCAATCCCCTGTGCCTAGCACGACCCCTCCCTGTCAACATCGTAACCACCACAACCAATCTCCGGGAGACCCTGACTTCGTTTCAAGGTGTCGCGATACGAGCCGGCTTAATTAAATAAACTCGGGGGCAGGTTTTGGGGTTTGATGGGATTTGACCTTGAGTATGAATCACCCGGAGTGTTTTTTGGTCGCCCATGTCAATCAGATTAATGGTTACCGGCGCAGTATGGATACAAGCAAACGATATGCAAGCGATGAGAGAAAGTCGAAGTGAAATTGGTCCACGAGTGGCATTATTGAAGCCACGCCCTTTAGAGTGTTTGAGTTTGGACACGTGGAACGACATGGGTGATGCGGAAGTCCGTTCAGGTGCCGTAAACCGAAGCTGGCACACAAAGAGCGCGATACACCCTCTTTGATCCTCGACAATGAAAGATCAAGGGTCCTTATTCCTCTTCTAATTCCCCAATTCAATGAGCGAACACGAGTTGCTGCCATGCTGTGCTAGTACCAAACCAACGTGACCCAATAAAGAGATAACGGACCTATGGTGGGGTTCACATTGTAAATCGGACAATAACCCGCAGGTATCGGATCAACCGTTGACCTGGTGTTCAACTCCGCGAGGGAAGAGGAAGGGTTGGGAAGCGAAGAGAATGAGAGCGAGCCCCTGCCAGAGTGCTGGACTGAGATCTGTTGACATCAGAAAACCTGCAAATGAACCGCTGATGGCTTCATAACCAGTAGAAACATCGAAGGCTGTGATAGCCAACGAGTCGGTGAGAACCGCATCGAAAGCCCGCGAAAGCTCGAAAACCATCGGAGCCATTGCAGGTTTCGTGATGCGCCGAAAGACCACTCCAGTCTCATTGGGGGTCTCGCCGGGGCCGTAGCCTGACCAAACCTGCTGGGTCAGGACTAGGACGAGGTTGGAGGGACACGTGCGTACCAATTCAACCAAACGCGGTACCTCTTTCCCCTGGCATGCGACGTTGTACACTTGGCCAGTGAATGCCTGGGAGGATGAAATACCTGACCCTGAGCAACCCTGAGAGTCCCTTGCATTCGGAGAGTCTCAACGCCTGTGGACGAGGGACAGCGTGGAAGATATATATCTCCGGCTGGTACCAATTGCCAGGAGCCGTGAGGACGAGATGATCCCCGGGGGCATGTTCTCGTCGTTCGAATCGCATCCCGTACGGGGCCGAGCAAATCCCGGAGAGGAAAATGGGCCTGGGCTCATGGAGACCGGAGCTGGGTCCGGGATTTGGACGCCTTGGGCAACGTCGTCCTCGCAAACACCGCAGAATGGCGCTGGGAAACGGGGCGGTTGAATGACCGATTCATTCAGAATCTACCGCGTGGGGTTCAGTCTCAGAGGGAATCTGAGAGATGCTTGACTCATGAAATTCGTGATGTGGCTGCGAAGGGTAAGTTAAAGATGAAAGCGGGCGAGAACAAATGGAAGACAAACGAAATCTCGGTAGGCCAACAGCGTCGGCTATATTGCGAGGTTGCGAAGTGCAGGGAAGACCGGGCGTTTGTCCAACATGAACCCGTCCTGGGCGCGGGAAGGAGATCCATCGGAGACTCGGATCTACCTCGTTAAGGGAGGGAGATGAACCAGGAGTTCATACCATGTTCAGAATAGCGCGCGAGCTGACAGAATCCCAACGGGCCGTGATGGCACTCGCGGGTTTCCGTGCAAACGAGCACCTGGGCAGTGTCTAGATCTTCCTCCCACGAAAACCGAGAGGGCGAAACACCGGAGGACATGGAGCACGGAAGCTCAGCGCTCGGGGAATCCACACCTAAAACAAACGAACAAAGAGCCGACGGAAATTCTGGGGGTCCACGCGGTTCACAGGGGTTCAATGCCGCCATCACAGGCCGGATGCTTGCACCTCCAGATGGATCCGGAGCCCCAGATGTGAAGCGAGAAAAAAAAGCGTAGCAAACATGTAGATGGAATTGGGACGCAGAGATCTCGTTTGATGAGTTTGGAACACAGCCAACGCTGCGATCCCAGCGCACCGCAGCGCCCAAGGGGTCAATCCTCACGACTCGAAACGAATCAAGAGTCCTCAGTGATCAAGTACCACGTGTCCGATCCCTCCTTGCCGATAAGTAAGAGTAAGGGTGAATTGGCAAAGCGGGTTGGGAGAAGGGTGGAGTTTGAAGTATGGAGAGGGCGGATCAAGAAGCCTCAACTTGAAGCACCCTTCACGGCATTTGAGGTGACAAAGGTGAGCTCAAGCAGGACGGCGACCCGCCGCCAAACGCACGGATTTTGGATGCTTCACAGGAGCCCGGCCACGAATCAGGAGAGATAAATTCGTCTACAGTTGCTTACTCATGGCAGGAAATCTATTTTTATGGCGATTTGCGCCATTTGGTGGGTGTGTGCGTTTACTTCCGCAGCGGTGGGTGTTTTTGGAATCAGGAGTCGCGATAGGAGTCGTCAAATGAGTGTGGTTCTGGCGACAAGAAAAAATCAAACATTACATACGGTTATTGAAACGACTGAGAGAGGGCAGCTTTATCTGCGGCGTATTTCCAGTGGTTCGACACATGCTTACAATATGTAACACGCAGAGTTTCTCCATTCATCCTCCTCTCTCCTCGTGCTCGGGGTGCCGGCGGTATCAGAGGCACCGCGAACCTCCAATACCTGGCCGAACATCAAAGCCCCTGTGGCACATAACCGATGCGCCTGCGCACACAAGCAAATGGCGGGTTCCTGGGCATCGATCCCAGTAGTCTCTTGTGGATCACGTCAAGCTCGACGGAGTGTTCACGGGGCCCGGAATCAATTCAAAACGGCGCTCTTTGCCGCGCGCATTATCAAGCCGGACGCCGGGTCAGAGATGCCGAAGATGGATCTTTGTGGCAAAGTGAGCACGAGAGGATGGCGAAGAGACAGCGAACATCAGCCAAACATCATCCACCCTTTGACGGTTGGGATGGAAGGTTGGTGGGTTTGAATTCCAACAGACTGGTGGGCTCCCTCCAACCCCGGAGGATATTGGATTACGCAGAACCCCAGAATAAGTGCCAAGGACGGGATAGCAGCTCAAATTGATCCCAACGTAGACCCCGCCACCGCGTGAAGGAGTGAATGAATGAGCGCGAGCCGGGGTGGCACATGGCTTCTGAAGGCTCGCGGTGAGCAAGTCGGCCATATTCGGACAAAGGCCTGAATGGAATCTGTCCAGCGGTGAGCCGAGGTGATAAACCATTCGCGTAAGGAGCCATTCGAAGGCGAATGGGTTGGTAGCCGTAGCCGCCGGGGTGAATGGTCCGCAGGTTGGCAGTAGACGCCTATTGGCGATCAGAAGTCACCGGACCGGACTAACCGTATGGAGAGAGAAGAAGCAAACGGCCCCGGAAGGTAGGGGGTGGGATTCCAGATACCTCGGTGAGACGTTGGCTGAGAATCGTCATACTTAAGTAAAGAGGAGTTCCGAGCGCGCAGTCTCCTGGCACGGGAAGAGGGCATATATGGGGGTGACGGGAAGAAGGGAGGGATGGCGTGGCGTGTATTGCGACGTTGTGGGCTTGGATCGCTCCACGAAGAATGAATTCAAGTGGACATGACCCCAAAACTGGATCTAGAGGGCCATTGATCGCAGACCCTCGCAAGCGCCTTATCTGGGCTCATGGCCCTGTCAGTGTCACGCCTGGTTGATAAGAGCGAGAGGAAGGATACGGGAGCGAGAGAGGTCATGCTCATCGAAAGGAGAGGCGAGTTTCGGCCGTGGCTTCGATTTGTCGCTGTCGACCATTGGCCTAGATTCTCTCCCTGTAAAGCATAATCTTTGTGGATCCCGCGCTAAGTTTGTAATCGCAATCAGATGCGTGACGCAAATGGCGTGTGACGTATGCATGACAACGAAGTCACGCGCCGAATGCGGATTTCGGAGGCAACCGATATTTGGTTATTTCAAGTTTCCGAGTATTTAAGCACCCAGCAATCCCGAACCCTCCTCCTAATCATCCGCTGCCACTCCCCTCGCGCTCTCCTTGTTGAGCAACGACCCCCAGCTCCCTAGAACTCACTGCCTCTCACGACTTTCAACGATGCCTGCCGTAGTCAGCAACGCTACCAGGATTTGGGAAACCGAAATTTACTGGGATCTCTATGCACAATGTGGCATTTGGGATCCGAAGGGAAAAGGTGTAGACATCTGGGAATGTATCCGAGCTCGTGAGTCCCAACCAGTCATCTGCCGCTTTCTCCTGATCCACAACTCTTTGTCTGCCACTACAGATCATTCCACCGCCTCCACTCAGCCACCGAACGGTACCTACTGGAGGTACGTGGCGCGACGATAGACCCTACGCCACCACTGCGTTCTCAAAGGGCCACTCATCGCACCTCCCACTCCAATGGTCGCACCCGCCGCTCATCTCTCGCGATTCGCGAAAACCCGCCACCGGTATCATTCCCTGTGGCCACGCGTATCATCGCTACGGGGCTTCCAGTACGCACATTCGGTGCCGATTCGTCGTCCGACCGGCGCATATTCAATACGGAATACGATAGGGATCGCGTGGCTGGTTATTAGAACCTCGGTTCGTCGAGTGGCATCTGTCTTTGGCTTGTGTTCCTCCTTGCCGCTTTTTCCTCTTTCTCATTTCGGGTTTTGGATTGGTCCATCATTTCTTCCGCTTTCTAACATCACTCTTCCTTACCACCACGTCAGCCACTTCTTACAGTTGTCTTTTGCTTTCCTTGCTACCCCCTATATATTATCATCAGCTCTGCCGCTCCGCACTCATCAATGTCGCTCCGTCGTACACTTACGGTATTTTATCAATTACGGTACAAGCTCGCTATTCTCTATACACGTTTCTAATCTCTCCCTTCATCGCTGAGCGCTGAGCCACCCCACTCCACTGGATGAAGTGTTTTGCGTCATTCGTTTGAATACAGCATACCACTTGCACTTCCCAAGATCGCAATCCGCTCCCGACAGATTGTTCCTCTCGGACGACCGGCTCAAACCAAATAATCAAGGGTAACACACGTTCTTGATCAAGCCGGACATATCGTATGAGCAGCATCGGACTTTATCGATTATATCTGGCACCCAGAACGCCGACGAGGAGGAAAGATGAGGCTGTAACATGATGGAGTACCCGCTTAGGGAAACAGTAACGATGGCGTTCGCAGCAGGGGCGGCTCAGCGCTCAGCCCCTGAGTAGTCTCGGTCGCACGCCCTGACGGCGAATTCTATTTCGAGGCCCCTACTAAGACAGTGCTTCCGAATTTCAGTCGCATTTGTCGCGGCGCGCTATCCTCCCCATTGGTCCCAGACCTAGGGTCTTAGGGTACTACAGGGGTGGGTCGACCCAGCTCTTCCATACCGGATCTAACGATGGCCTTTCATTTACCCCTTCGGCCGGCAGTCGTGCCATACTTTAAGCTATAGCAGCGGGAAATCGATCCCAAATCCGAATCATCTCGTCGTTGGTGATATTGATCACCGGTCCATGGCCTCTTCAGCTTCCTCCTTATCGAAGCGACGACCGAATCGGCGAAAAGTCCGTGGCCTCATCGATCCCCTCTTCGCAATGTGAACGGTAAGGATGTCGACTTGATCCCATGCCCAAACGGTGAACGCGGCAACGGAGGGAGGGGGTGGGGAGGTCCAGACCTCTCGGTCTCAGGCTCTCTCCGTCCGGAGCCCGAAAGTACCGTAAGCAAAGGGGGCAGGCCAGGTAAAGTCACATCCTAGACCCAGCTGGTATTCGCAAATACAAAACAACACCTTAAAATTTGTATTTGCATATATTTTTCCCCTCCCCTCCGATCCCCAGGTCCATTAACGACTTTATTAAACCCACGCCCGCCCGACGCTAAATGGATCGGGGACCACTGCGGACAGGGGACGGAGATCCCCCCTCCAGCCTTGCTTCTGGCCCATCATTCGCCGTCCTTGCCCGCCGAGCCTGCGGTGACCGGGTCACAATTCTATTGCTTGCCTGGGGAACGACAGACCGTGTCGAGATCTCTTTGAAATTCGACCCGATTCATGCCTCCCCTTTCTATTGGAACGCAGGACTTTACACCGTGTGGGCAAGGTTGGGAAAAGATCTGGGAGTCGTTGCTGGAAAGTATTGTTTCCCAGCAGCCACGAACCCATCCAGCAGTTGGGAAAGCTCGCCTCAGGCCCCGAATTACCTTGCTTGCAAGGTTTCTCTGACCCCCCTATATTATAAGCGCGCGTTGTCTGTATATTTGTACATCTTGACAGTAAAAATGTCGCTCAAGGACCCACCTTATCACCGACGCAGGCGCCGTGC
>Ga0307511_10002691_pt1 | contig 18514 bp, 9 predicted proteins | sample 13_EM_MG_FD_200266 | JGI IMG/M metagenome (GOLD analysis project Ga0307511, IMG submission 200266) | Populus trichocarpa ectomycorrhiza microbial communities from riparian zone in the Pacific Northwest, United States - 13_EM | ecosystem: Host-associated > Plants > Roots > Unclassified | place... | reverse complement strand
AGGAAAACAAGAGAAGCAGAAGGTGATAGGGAAGAGGTGAGGATTCCAAAGTGAGCAAGGGGCAGAGTGGTTGTAAACTGCACCTAGCCTTGTTCCAACCTTATTCGTCTGAACGTATGATTTTTTTTTATTATTATTATTTTCATATTTATCCTGTTTTGATAATCTTACTACTATAATACGATGATTTCAGTAAAGAAAATGGAGGGTTACAGCTTTTATATATATATATATATATATAATTAATTAATTAATTTCTTAATGTTTTTATTTAATTTTTTTAATTTTATGCTAATATAAAAAACAAAAATTTAAAAAATATTAATTTAATATATTTTTAAACTAGAAACACCTTCACAGCACTATACTATTTCAAAGGTGGTAGAAGATATGGGAAGGGGAGTTGCTATTGGCTATTAGAGATATTGGATCCATGTTTGAGTGGTGTAGAGATTGCCATTTCGCCTCTTTCCTTTTCTTCTCTGTTTTGTTCTTTTCCTAGTTTTTGTTCTTCGTTGTTTGAGAAATGGGAACTGAGCAAGAAATCGATGGGTCTGCGACAAATCCATTTGTCCCCGCTTCCATAAACTATGTGCTTCACACACGCTCTCTCCCTCCTCCTTGCACTTGCAGATATTTTCTAATTTTAATTTCATTATTATTATTATTTTGGGTTTGGGTTTCTAAATCTAAACTAGTCATACTCCACAAACATTATTTAATCTCAGAAGGTTGAAAATTACATAACTTCATGCTCGATACGACTTAGATAGATTGGTTTAAATAAGTTGAATTTATTTTAATCGAAAGATAAATCCTTTCTTCCCTGAGAAGTTGCTTTGAATCGTTTTTTCACAGCGCAGACTCCTCACTTCTTGATTAGCCACCACCATTGGCCCAAGAGGAAGTATATCCTTATAGCTCCTGCTTCACCTGTTTTCTCCGCGCCAAATTTGCCACTTCACAGCATGAAACTTGTGGGCTTGAAGAGGTTGTTCTCTTCAGGGTTTTGCCAGGCAAGAAGATGAATCCCTGAACATTACATCCAACTAAGGACTCGGCATCTTGTACTTGAAAAGTCCAATTTACACCAGCAATGTAAAAACTCTTCACTGCCAGCGAGCTGGGAATCATAAAATACCTCTATTTACCCCCAACAATCCACCCAATTCATTGTAAAGCTTACAGAAATCTGAGTAAATACGATTCAATTTACACCTGGAAACAGTTGACTCAACCTTGACATGTTGACTCCCAGTTGAATTCTTCCTCTGGCCTTAAGTTTAAACCTCGTTGATAAACTTAATCCTTCACATGCATCAAATGCAATCACGATTGAGATGCATAAAATGAAAACCTGAGAAAGGGGTGTTCGGGGCCACATAATTGTTGGAACCAAGAAACAAAAAAATTGCATGTCAAAAATCTGGGCATGAAAGAAACCACAATGATGAATTATATTTTATGCAAGCATAATGAATGAGCATGTTTCAGATGAGGATTTTCGAAGCAACAGCCCACTAAGTATGTGAACTAATAATGGGGAACAACTTTCTTCCAACACAATAACAAAATCATCACAGTAAGAAATTCAGGTGGCTACGAAACTAGGCAATCCTTTCAAAGTCTTTTCTTCCTCGGGATGGTGGTGGAATGCTATTGAAATTGGCCCTACGCCCTACAAAAGATTTCCAATAGTAGTTAATAAATTTCAATTCATGTGGATCTAACAAACAATTAAGCAAATCAGTCAGAAAGTACCCCATGGCATGCTGTTGTTCAATGAACTACTTCCTGGAGAACGTTGCCCCCCGGAATTGAAGCTGGATGAAGGGGGCTGGACCTTGATATGATTCCATTCACTACCCCGAACAGTGGGCCTTCCATGACTAAACCGCTGAGGGGGTTGCTGTCCTAATCGGCTTGGAGAATTTTGTGAGATATGAGGTGTAAAGTATGAAGGCTTTGACATTGAACGACCATATCCAGCATGAAGATCATGTGCTGAAGGCGGGCTTCCCGCGTCAACATGTGAAAATGCATGAAAAGGCCCATTTCTGACATAATCATAATACAACCACAAAGGAGAGAAGAATAGTAAGAAATATTTAATAGTAAAAACATAACACCCACTGGTCCCTTCTCGACAAATAAGAAGGAAAAAAGAAAAATAAATGGTAGAAAACACGAATTATATATATAATAGAAAACATGAAGCAACAATTTCAGCATTATCTTAATTTACGCTGATCAATTTTCAAACTTTGAAGTTTCATATATACAATCAGTCAATCAACAGTTCTACATTTTCTTCTATGTTGAAATTTCGTTTGCTTGAATAGTGAAAGTTCTTGCTGCCCATTTTGCACAATGTTTGATTTATGTTAGACTCCACCACTTGGGCAATAGTTAAAAAATAATAGTAATAATCATAACTTGAAAAAATTCAGGCAACCATGTAAATTGAGAGAAACTGTATGCTTTTTACTCAACACAAAGCATACCTTTGGTTTAATGAGCTGGAGCTTGCATTTGAGGCTCGGTTGGATCTTCCAACACCTACCACTGGAACACCAGAACCAAGATGCACGCTATTGCTAAACTCAGTGCTTATGGAACTCACATCAGAACCATCCTCTTGAAGAAGAAGTTCATCACTGGAAAATGAATAACAGATGCCACACTAAGAGATTAAACAAACACATGGTAGAAAATACAAGAGCATACTATTTTAAATTGCCCTTGAAATATTCTTTGGAGATGTGGTGACAGGTGCATTGCCACCTATCGCTCCACCAATTAGTGTTCAGAAAAGAGAAGCAGTCAATGAAAAAGTAAAATAGCCAAAACAACTGTTATCTTATGTTTTTTATGCTTTTTAAATGTGCTTATTATTTCTTCATACAAAAATAGCCTTCTACTTTTCATATGTAATATTTATTATGATTTTTACTTTTAGCAAAACTCTCGCCCAAAATCTTTTCTTGCCAAAATTATTTAGAAATAGCCACAAAAATGCCAAAAGTACTGTCAAAACAGATTATAAGCAATGTATTTATTGAAACTTTATTAACTGATCATGAACACTAATACCAAAGCCAAACTGCTTTGAGCTTACATCCCATTTAAACCTTGAATTAAGCAAATACATTAGCATGATGAATACAGCTCCAAATTTAGCACTGGCTTACTCCTAAACTAGTTACATTATGAAATGTGATGTGAATAAACCTGCCAATAAAAGATGAAGTCATACACATGACTGAATCCCAACATACAAGCAGACAGGCACCAACAACCTAAAAATGGTTTAACAGGGGCAGTATGCTACATGGGGCTAATAAGAACCCTAAGGGTGAAGTGCTGGTTTTAGTCATCTAAGGTTAACAGCTAAAGAAAAGCCTGAGGTTCCATTTAATGAAAAGATTAGTTTCTAACAGTAATAACGTTAGGAAAAAAAAAAAGGAAAACCATGAACTGATTTCATCAAAGGCTAGCAATAGAGCAAATAAACACCTTATGCAGTGTGAATATCTCATAAAAACAACAGGGGGAATCACAGTCACATCTAGCTAAATAACAACTTTTATAACATGTCAATACACACAAGTTAAATTTTTTAACATATTTGATTCAATAAATTCTTCTTTTTTACTGAAAAGAAAAAAATAATCCTAAGCAGTGGATGGACAACTCTCTTTTTTATGCTATGTTCAATAAAACCATCAAAATCTGTTCCTTCCAATGTTATTTTGTTTGCAAGTATATGTGAAGGTAATATGCAAGGTATCAATGTAACTCAAAAGAACATATGATAGAAACTAACAATATAAATAACTCTCATTGTTACCTGTAATTGGGATCCCAGTCCCCTGGATCCGGCAGTGAAAGGCTAGCGTCGGGCTTATCATGAATAGGCCCCGCACTTTGAGGACATTTCATATTAGGAGCAGGCTTAAACGAGCCTGGAATACTCTGAATGGTTGAGGGACCTGCTGCACTTCCACTGCCTCCTTGTTGCTGCATCCAGCTTGACTGCCGATGTGAGGGTGAACTACCAAGTACTGAAGGATTTTCCTCAGATTGGTTAGAGCAAGCACCATCAGTGGATTGTCCTTGCCAATTTGAAGATGTACAATCTTGAGATTGATAACTTCCAGAATGCCCCCAACTTTTTCTTCTATTAAATTGTGTAACTGCAGCCATTTTTCCTAGAGGCGATCCATGACTGCAGCTTCTTGCAGGGGAAGTTGGACCATAATGTCCAGGAGAACCAGCTGAAGCTTGACTGTAGGAGCTTGGTGGAGTAAACTGTGAAGGACTGGTTCCAAGGGGAAGTGGTGCAAAATTTCCTGCTGATGGACTCATACCAAGACCATTTCCATGTGAATATTGAATAAACCTCCATCTTGCATCTGGACTACTTCCAAGCAATGCCAGACCAGCCTGTGGATGCATGTTCATGCCAGATGGAGCAACTGGTGAATAGTATGCAAACATATTACTGCCATCTCCATAGCTTCCATAGCTGCTTCCAAGGCCAATGCCATCATTATAGCTACCATGGCTTCCTACACTACCATAACTAGTACCATGACCATATGGAACCGCCTGGAAATGTGGGCTATTATGCAAGGAAACTCTGGCCCTTCCATGATTCTACATAAGAAAGACGAAGTTATGATTATATATTTTCCCCTTCTCTCTTATTCCCCAATTTTTTCATGCGTTTGCAGTGATGTAAGGCATCTTTCTTATTTTGAAGGTAAGTTGTGGAGGAAAAGTGTTCACTCCTGGCTAGTTAAAAAATAATGGGAAAAAAAAAACACGTGAGCTCACATTAGGAGAGAGACCAGCAGCAAACCAATGCCCTCCACCTGGGTGATGGTCCACCTTGATATTTTGGGAAACAGGCTACAACCATAGAGAGAGATGAGTACACTATCAAAAGAATAATAATCATTAAATACACCTAAACTCCCAGAAAACTATTAGTACAACATATGATGCGAATAATAAAACAAGAAGTCTGACCTTTAGAAGGACAAAATAGGTAAAGGTGATAGAAAAACATGCATAGACAGAATAAAATCAACATTTTTTATGGAACATTAATTCTTCTTCCTTCATATGAGTTAAATAATTTCCTAGCTCATTATGCGAGAAAGATGATTGTGAACAAAAACCAACTACTTAAAATAGAGCAGATAGTTCTCTTGAACTTCATAATTATTTAGAAAACAGAAACATATATGAGCTTATTAGTGAAAGTAAGAATCAAACATATGGGCAGGATGGAGCAAACCAGGCAATACATGGATCAGTAAATTAATTATACGAATTAATCCAGAAGAACAATAAGCTGGTTACTCTTTAAGGAAAATATCACAATCTTCCAGTATGATCCCAGATTAAATCTTAGAAAGTCAATGTAACAGCTCATACACTACTCTACTTACCATACGAGGGGTCTCCAAGGGAGGCTTGTATGGGCATGTGAAAGGTTCCCCAGTTACAAAAGGATGTTTTGAAGCCTGCACATGAATGAATTATGCCTCCATGTATCCACAAATACAAAGTTATAATTAATTATGAAAGAAATTGCTCAAAACTAAGAAAAACTTAAATTACCTGAAAAGGGGACCACCGTTTCGCAGGATCAAACTCAACAAGACCCCTCAAGAAATCAATCAAAGCTAATCGTATTTGACTTTCTGTAATGTGTTTAACAACAGCAATTAGCAGCTTCTAGAAATGATAGCAACATATTCAATAAAATGGTTTCATAAAATCAGATTCTTCGGATATAAGAACTACCTTTCTTCATATCTTCCAGTGGCAAATTCTTTCTGTAAGGATAGTTTGTAACAATTGCCTCAAGGTTCATATGATGGAAATACTCCTTCCCAATAGATGGTTTCTTCCGCTCTCTCTGGAAACAAAACCAAAATCATCACAATGAGGATGAGAATAAAATGCAGCAAACAATAGAAAAGAAAGATATACCCTTGTCTATTGATATTAGCTCTTGAGGAAAGAATAAAAGAAAAAAAAATCACATAGGAAGCTCTAACTTGTTCTTCTATTAATTGACTTTCCACTTCCAAACTACAACACGAACACTTACAGATTCATATTCTTCCACTGTTAATGCTTGGTATGCATTTCTTCCTCCCAAAGAAACTTCGCCACTCTCTAGATTCTGGACACTCCCAATGCACTTGAAGAACTTACTAACATTCTTTGCCTCTTTTAGGACATAATCAGGGGGTTGTCCTCTACAAAATGTCAACAAGAAAATAAGCTATTCTTCAAATAAATAATGAACACAAGTAACACAACAAATCAAAGCATTAAATACCACCCCCTAATAGTTCCAGTGCTCTAACAGGCATAGACAAATCACCCGCAAAATAAGATCAATTCCCAATAGCATTGGTTGCACCCCCACTGCTCATGCGTGCTTTTTAACTTTTATAAATTAGCTTACTATAAGTAATAACTTTGGGGAAAAACAAGTACAATTTACTTATATGTGCATGTATGGTTCTTCAGAATAATTTACCCACACACGGCTGTGTTGACTAAGATGGTGACAAAAATGGACAAGATAGTGATCGCATGGGCCCACTAGTTAACTTGCTTAGGGCTTGCTTAGCATAATTACAGGTATTAAACTCTCATAACAGTCAGTTATATCAAACTGCAAATCATAAATCCAACTTCGATAAATGAATTTAAAGAACTCTCAAAGGAGACACAAAAAGCTTCCTCAAAACACGTTAAAACAATAACAAGTAATAGCAAATCATTCCCTTTTCTTTTGTTTTCTCCTCTTTTTTTTGGAAGGATTCTTAGAAAGCAGATTGAACTACAATATCAAATACTCTCCAGAAAAAAAAAGGAATGAAAAGTAAACATAGGGAAACAAAAAAGAGAGATAGGATTTATGTCATTCTTCTGACAGGAGAAGTCCATGGTTCAACAGGAGGCAGCTCACATGAGGGCCAGGGTCTTTAAACAGAGCATAGATGTAAAAGTGTTCAAGGTGCCGTGGACCTTCTTATATGCTGAATCATTGAGAAATTCATGAAATTTATATAAGTTTTCCTTTCTATTATCCTAGTTGAAGTACAAGTAGATGCAGATGATATTCAAGCCCCCCTAATTCACTATTATGTTGAATCATTGAAGTTTTCTTTGGGTTATTCTACAGGCTCCATTATATTTTCCCTTTTGTGGTAGTGCATCTGTTCTGCCTTGTACCACTGAAGAGCCAGCTAATTATATTTCAAAAGCAACTGCACAGAGCCTTGAACTTAATTCAATTGATCTTCTCCAACAATTATAATAGTATAGGTCTTTCAGAAACAATAGTCTATTGGGATCGGTCCAGCAAAGCATTTCATATTTCTTCCATTATATAGAGTCATAAGCATTTCAGGTCTGTGTCAACTAGCATCTAAAAGTAAAGCATGTGCAATAAAGAGATTAACGTATAATTAGCAAATATATCTACAAATCAATCGGACTCCCAATTGAGTGAACATTTATGTAAAGTAGCAAATATATCTACAAATCAATCTGACTCCCAATTGAGGGAACATTTATGTAAAGCTAGCTAACATGAATGCTGGCATTCAGCAACAAGTTTGCTTGGAGAAATTATTTAATACGGAACAGGCTCCAAGCAAATGTGAAAGGACTTTCACAACCACAGCAATCAGACATCTTACGATTTCAGTTTAACTAAGAGTTAGATTAATGCTGTTCTACTGTTGACTTATTTCCTAATCCATGCAAGTTCATGAGAAAAGATTACACCAGCTTATGTGACCCTTCATTTTGGTGCATGAAGACCTAATTCTGTCATTTTGCTATGTGCCATTGCTTCACTGTTAACAATCAAAATTCAATAATTTTTTTCATTCTACAGTTCATAACTTGAAATGATTCTAACTCCAGCTTCAGGAGTCTGATTTAAAAATAAAAAATAAATTCAATGAGTATCAATATACTCATTTCAAGCTATCTCTTCCCGTACATACAAATGATAACTATCATGAAACCAAAAGATTGGCACACCCACTGGAAAGGGTGAAACGAGGTGATGATCTGTTACCCCACACATGGTCCCACTGAAAAGAGTCTTGACAAGGAGATCCTTAAGATAGTCCGAATCCTACCCTTCATTTTTGCATGAAGTGGCTGTTATCAAGAGCCAAACATGCACCCTTCTGGTTGTAAGGTTACCACTGCACCAATCAATGGCCCCTTGCAACACTGAAGAAAAATGAATTTTTCTTTTCATATACAGACAGTTATTTCCACAGTAGATCTATCAATAATCATGTCATTTTTCTTGTTTAATGGTCATTTTGTAATTCAAGAAAACACATACAAAACAGAAAGGACATCAAATTCATATTCTTAGCAACACACTTACGATATTTGCAAATATATTTCACTCCTATACTGCTGATAGAGATGACTTACCCAAGTATTTCAATCATTCTCCTCAAGAGATCAAATTCTGAAGCACCAGGAAAAAGTGGCAATCCTAGAAACAATTCTGCAACTATGCACCCGAAGGACCACATGTCAATAGCCGTAGAATATCTAGAATAGATTAAGGTCCCAGATAACACCCCCATGATTCTAGGATGTGAGCATGAGTGTACACAGATGATATGATATAATATAATAAAAAATTCATGAAGCTATATTTTTACTGAAAGGATACTGACAACCTAGAAGAACTTCAGGAGATCTATAGTAACGGCTCTGCAGAATAAACAGAGATGCCATTACAGGTACTTCACAAGTTGATAGAAATAAAATGAAAAGATGGAGCAGACATAAAGATAACCTGAATGTAGGAGTAAACAGTGCGGTCTTCCATGCATGCTGATCCAAAATCAATTATCTTAATTTCTGCAGGCTTCAAACTGTTTTTTCAAGATAAAAAAATTTCAGTTGAATAGAAATGAAATTTGTAATAGGTTTGAGGCTAAACACATCATGAATAATTAATTACCTTGTGCACAGAAGAATGTTTTCTGGCTTCAGATCACAATGGATTATCCCAGCATCTTTTAACAGAGCCAACCCACGTAAAATCTTTTTAAGAACACATTGAACAAGAAATGAGAACAAATTCAATTCAGATATAATGCAACATGGCAGCAATTTTAAAGTTGCCATACCTGCTTAGAGAATAATTGGACAATGCTCAATGATAACCCCCTAAATTGATTTATCTTGATAAGCTCATACCTGAATAACTTTAAAAGTCAAGTATATGCTGCTAAAAAGAAATTAATAAAAAAAAACAGATAACCAAAGATTCGCAGAAAAGGTAAGTCAGGAAAGCAGCTTTTCCAACAAAATGCAACTGCACACTAAATGTAACTATTCAAATAGCCCTTAACTTACAGATTTGTGTCAAGAAGTTCAAAACAGATGCATAAATGCCGCTGGTATACAAAGTAATCATATATACGAACAATGTGATGGTTATCCTCAGGATCATACTTCTTGTTTAACTGTTATAGGAAAGCATGGAGCAAACATAAAGAGACATCATTACTAATATCACAACAAGTGTGGCACAAAGAGTTGAAGAGCTTTTTAATTACCGTTGTCAAAATAGATACTTCAACCAGAGCTTGCTGATAGTAAGCAGGTTGGTTTTTTATTATCTTCACAGCAACAAAACTGTTGGTTTCTGCGACCCAGCATTTAGCAACCTGCCCAAAAGTCCCATGACCAAGAACATCCTTGACTATGTATCTGCAGATATGATGTGATAAGTGAGTCATTGATCTCATATTTACTACCATGCAATCTAAATTGTGTGCTTCTGTTCTCGTCGCCTACTGAATGGAACTTCTAAAGAAGGAAAGGAAACAAACAGTGAAAGTAAATATAGTATCAATGTTTCAAAGACTGAAGAATATTCATTCATATTGGAGGAAGGAAAACCTAAGAATTTAATGAATGTATTGAATTTAATATTTTCTCTAGATTGTCTTAGAATCTGTTTAGGTTTCTGAACTTCTATCAAACTTCATCTTTCTTTCTTTCGTATATTGAATTTTGCTAACTTCAACTTTTTATTTTGTGGATGACAAAGCATAAGGCTCATAATGATTTAGAAAAGCAAAGTTATAATTGGGAGAAAAAAAACTGTAAATATTGCAGTTCCAATGCACTAGGATATTCTGTTCTCCCAAAACACTCTCTCAATCAGAATAATTTAGTTCAATTGCCGGATTAATTATTATTAGGATTCTCGTTCTTCTAGCTAGTATAAAAGAAAAGGAGGCTTTTTTTCTTTTTCTTTTTTTGAGAATTCAAGAAAAAAAAGAGGTCAGTGATACACGCATGTGCATGAACAAAATCACCTAAAAACTTTGATAAGAAAAACTGAAACATCATGCATCCATAGAGAGAGAGGCTAATACATGAACAAACATTGGACTGCTTGTATCTAGGATTTGCAGAGAATGTTTCATTACAACTACATGGAATTCAGACTAGAATTTGTCTATCATCAAAATCAAAACTCATTAAAAATTGGAATAAGCGCAGCTTATTTTTACAAAGATGTCAAACAGGAATCAAAGATGTAAAGAAAACTAAACATATGGGTCAAGGACTCAAGGTCGTAAGGGACTTTATATGAATTGTTTTTTTACCAATTCACTCAAAATATAATGCATAAACTTTTTTGTTCAAAACCAAGTACAGGAAAAAAAAAAAAAAGGAGTTCCAGAAAAATAAATGCAGAGGAATCAAAATGACAAACATAAACAAACCTTCTCTGTGTGTCTAAATTTACCAAAGCAAAGTTCACAGTCAGAATAAGATCTGAGTTCACATTATCATGGCCGTCGTTGAGGACTCCAGCTGATGGGCTGGTCAAATATCTTTTTGGATTTAATTCTTCGGAATATTTAAATTGTGGATTGCATATCTGATATGTTTCGACTATGTCTTTGGTTAGCCTTGCAACCAACTGCATCATTAAAAGCTTAAGAGTCAGCGCAAAAGTGTACGTCAAATAATTTTAACTCAACAGTACACTACTCAAACAAAATTTGGTTAATAAAACAATAATAATGTTCACTTAGCCAAGCTAGAAAATAAAATGGCAGTTCAAATGGATTCTTGCAAGAAGATCACTGCACGAAAGATGAGAGATGATACAGCAGTAGTCAATTAACCATTCGCATCTATATGCATCCCTATAGGCAATGTTAACCAAAAATAGAATGTATCCTTAACAAGTTCGCACTGAGACTTCAGATGCTAATATGATGTCTGAATAATGTCAAGACATGTGCTCGCATATATGTTATATGTGATCTTTCCAAGAGTGTGACATTTGGAGGATCTTTCACTGCTGCTTTTGCTTTCTAGGACAATTGTTTAGGAAGCTGGCAAGAAAAAAGCTCCTTGACTTAGCTGGCCGAATGAAAGATCATAGGAATTCCGGATCAATGTTAGATAGACACGATAAAGAAAATTCTCAATGTCTACAACTACCAAAAAAGTTACTAACTTTCTTTGTTTCAAATGCATCGAAATTGTAAGAAAAATGGTCCTCAAATGTCGGATGATGGGGCCAAAATGGATGCTCAAATGTCAGAAAGTAAGAAAAAGCATCCGGCTCGCTATACGACTGGACTCTTAAAACTTTCCAGTTTAATTTGAAATTGTTCCCTTTATTGAGTATCCAAGCTAGGGGAGGGTTACATATTACATGTGTCACACATGTAAAAGATAAACCAGTCCTTAAAAAAATAAATCTTTCTAACCCTCTAAATCCATTTATGTCACTCTTCCCTTTCCTTGCTCTATTGTGCATAGACTTCAACCGATCCAAAAAGAAGGTTCTTACAAAGACATATAGGGAACGATCATGAACTTTGGGTCATGGATTGTGGCAAATACTCTTTCGAAGTAAGCAGTTCAGGGTTTATTTATTTATTTATTTTTGTGAAATCAGCAGTTTAGGGATTAAATCAGGATTTTAAGAAAAGTCCTAGATAAACAGTTGTGACAGTTCATTGTGAAGAAAACAGTATCCGCCATGATAATTGATGTCAGCTCCCCTTAACTCTTGAGACCGAAATCCCTATAATTTTCAGGCTTCTAGGGAAATAACATAGTTAGGGTACTCATACTTAAAAGAGTGTGTTATGAAACAAGACTTTTAATAGGATTTTTTTAAAAAAAAAAAAAAAAACCAGCAGTTTAAGGATTAAATATGAATTTTCACAAATTACTGCTATGTAAATAGTTGAAGTCATTGTGAAGTCAAATAGCGTCAGCAATGATAATTGGTGTTATATATACAAAGGATCACAAGAATGGATAACAATAGAAGCTAGGGATTCACATGCAACCAGTATTTAAAGGTTCATAAGAATTTAGATATAGGTTATGAGTTCTTCTCTTCATGGGTTTTGATGCAGAAAGGACTATATTGTATTTATTTTTTGGAGAACATTTGATTTCAGTTTCTCTTTAACTCCTAAGACCAAAATCTCCAAGGAATAAGTATGGTTTGGACACTCGTACTTAAAAGGAGTGTGTTGTGGGACATAGCTATTGATTGGAGATCTAAAGATTCACAGATTGGATAGGGGGAGGGCTAAAGTTGGGGAAGATGATGAGGCTAATCAGAAACCTATTGAGAAAAATATTGTGTTTACAGCTGAATCTTTTTATGAGGCTCTATTACAAAATAGATGTGAAGTGGAAAAACTCAGTTCCCCAGGACAGAGCTACACAGAAGTGTAATCCTCCTAGAATTCTCCTTTTGCATGGAAGGCAGCTTGGGGTATGATTTTAACTATGGATAAAATCCAAATGAAAGAAGTTTTGGTCAATTAGTGTTTTTTGTTCAAAACAGTTGCTACATCTAATCGATCATTTATTTGCATGGACTAGGAGTTCATGGTGGTTGGCAAACAACGCTGTGGGTTTCTCTTGGTCATGGTCACTCCAGGACAAGAGGGTTTAAAATTTTGGGAGAGGGTTTCACTATTATTTTAGGCTATAAAGCACTAGCAATCTTAAAACTTAAAACTGAACAAGTCACGAAGCATGTAAATCTAAGTGGCTCAACATCAGTAACATAAAAATATCAGCAAACATGAGACATGTGAAATATAGAGCTCCAAGAGTTCCAACATAAGAACTCAAAGGCATGAAACCATTGGCTCCATCTTTGATCATCATGGTCAATCTTCTGCTGTTGTAATAAAAAATAAGGGTGGATCAGAGTCTCCCTGTCCTCACAAGAACTAAGAACTTGATAGGAAACATATCGACATGATCATATGGTTTTACATGGTTAAAGTTAAAAGTGCTGCAAGGGATACTCCAATCTGGTAACAGTAGCAAATTTCGCAATGAAATGCTTTAATGATATGTGTCCTAGCCAAATTCAAAAGAAAGGATTTCTTCCCTCCCCCTCAAAGGCAGGATAAGGATCCTCTAAGCTCTCACATCTGCATTGTAACTATCAATCCCAAGTGTACACTTTCCATTATTAATCCAGAAATGCGTGCAACTCATTAGTTTCGCAGTTTAAAGTCCAGAAAATTGTCTTTATTATAACTCCTCTTTGGGGATTATAACATTGTGTTACTCTTCACAATGGAAAATACTACTGCAGAAACAGAATAATGTTGTAGATATTTCTGGAATGTCATATGACATCACAACCTCAAAAAAGCCTACGCCCTTCCGGCCATAAGCATTCCAAGGAAGATATTCTTGTAGTTATATACAGAGCTTTCTTTCTTGTTCATTTTTTCCATAAATTAGCAAGACAAACATCTGCCTTTTAATTAATAATCTCCTAGAAAACACAGACAGATTCCATGAACAGCTACCATTAGGCCTTCATAAATATTTTACTTTGAAATGCAAAAGCTAAGGCAGTTAGATAATCTCAATGGCATACATGTAGACTAGTGCACCCAGTTATCACTCAAGCTATACCACTTAATTTTCAAATCCTAAACTTTTTACTTCAACCTTTGTATTAAACCCAAAACGCTCATATTCAGCATGCAAATTAAAGCCCACATAAACCACCAACAAAATCAATCAAATCAACAACATAATCCAAAATGACAAAAGTAAAGGAATAAAAACACTTACAGGTCTTCTTACAACAACACGCAAAATTTGCTCCTTGTTGGCAGGTTCACTCTCCTGCCTGTACTGTCCAAATGCCAGCTGCCTCGGCCGCCATGGAATTGATGGCTCATCCAATTCATTTGAACCGACTTCATCCATTGATTCCACAACTGTAACTAAAACCCCCTAACGATCAAACTTGAATACCCAATTTCTTCATCTATATAACAAAACAAAAACAACCCAGAATTTGATAGATGATCAGCAATTAAACCAACCCATTTGAGTCTCTTTAGTTGAGAAATCCAAGAATCCACCAGAAGATTCTAATCCCATTATCTCTCATTCACTCAAAAAGAAAGTCAAGAATCAAAAGATGCATCTTTACTTGATCCATTGAAGAGATCAAGAATTCACACAAGATTCAATATTTGATTGGAATTCAAGAGATTTTTGCTATTATTGCTATCGATTCTTGACAAATATATAGATGATGAAAACACGCAAAGCTGTGAGGAAAACAAAAGTAAAAAGGAGAAGAAAAACAGGATTAAAGAAAAGGAACCAAAATAAATATGAAGAAGATAAGTTAGTGTATTTTTTTATTATTTAATAATAAAAACAAAAAGGATTAATTGATGAATAGATACAGGATTGAGGGCAGATAGTTTTTGAGAGAGAGAGAGAGGGAGGGAGGGATTCTGCTGTCTGTTTGTTTGTTTTTATGGAGTAATAGATAGAAAGAAGGAAAGGGGAAATAATTTCGTTCGTTGGTGTTTGCGCTCAAAAATGATGACAGAGTTCTTGTTTTTTTTTTCTTTTTTTAAGATTTATGTTTGGTTATGGACTCTAAGAAAGTAAATTATAAATTAGTTCCTCTATTTCTACATAATTTCTCTGGTCTTAAAAATTAATTAATTAGTTTTAAAACTTAATTTAATATTAATATGTTTTCAAGATTGCCTTATTTTCTCATTAATATTTTTATATTATTTAATTTTTCTTTTTATTTTTTTAACAAAAAAATAAAATATGAAATTGATAAAAAGAAATCAATTAATTAATTTTTAAAATTAAAGGGACTATTTAATTTATTTTTTTAATCTAGAAGGGCTAATTTATAATTTAATTCAAATGTTATACATAAATCTATATGGTGTGAGTTTTTTATTGTAACACTAATAGATTAAAGTAGATTATTACAGTAAAATTATTAATTTGTCTTTTATCAAAAAATTGGATGGTTTTTGTGTTAGGGGTAATTCAGTTGTTTGTTGAGGGGTGTATCTATTTTTTTTTCACTTTTTAAACAAAATAAAGTGATTAATTTATCCTAAGGTTAAAAAAAAATTAAGAATTGTTGATAAATGTATCAGTTTTTTCAATATTTTTTAAAAAAGATAACAAGACATTTTTTCCTTTTGAATCAGAAAACAATAGTTCATTCATCTAAAGGCATTTTTGTTCTTTCAAAGAGGTTTTTTGTTTTTTTTGTTACCTCTAAATTCATGGAGGGTATTTTGATATTTTTTTTCTTTCATTAAATAATTTTTAAATTAAAAAAACTATTAGCATGTGCTCCCCAAACTCGAGCACGAGCACATGAGAGGCACCCAAGCTTTTTGAACGGAGCATGCAACATCTTCTAGTAATCAAGCATGCCCTTTTGTTATATAATTAAAAGCGTCACTGTTTCCTTTTTTTCTTTGAACGACACGTGATGGCGGTGAATAAATGGTTTGTCACTAGTTGTTTTTTTTCTTTTCTCTCTCTTCCTAAAAAAGTTCATATTGGCCCTTTTGTTTTTGATATTTCAATTTCAGTCCTTATTTTTTTTATTTTTAATTTTTGTTCTTAATTCTCTTATAAAAATTTTATTTGTTTTCAATTTTGTTCTTCAATTACAATTTTTCATATATTATTTTTTTTAATTCGGTTCTTATTCTTTTGATTTCTAATTTTTTTCTTTAGCCTTTTTTATAAGTTTTATTGGTTTTTAATTCCACAATAAAAAAATTATGATGTATAATTTTTTTCAATTTTATCTTCTTTTTTTTTCTTTTTGTTAAAGTTATTTTTCTTTTTAGTTTAACCCTCCAATCAACATTTTTTTCGTTGGCCTCTAATTTATTTTTTATTTTGATTTTTACCCTCATTCTTTTAGTTGCAGTTTTTTGTTTTAGACCTTTTTCTGCTATTGATTTTTTTTTTTGATTTCATCCTTTAGTATTTAATTTATTAGGGATTGGGTTTCACAAGTTTGTTCATTTATGATGTTTCAAGTCTAATAACCCGAGTCATGAATGTCATAACCTAATTTTTTACCCTTTTATTTTAATTATTATTATTATTTACTGGAAAAAAAAACTGATGATGAAAAACAAATAAAAATAAATAAATAAAAAATAAATTAAAATTTGGGTTAAGGGCATCATAATTAAAAGTTTTGAGATTTAATTAAACTTTGGATTAGTTTTATTAATCAAATCAAGAGTTTAATTGAAGAATTGACAAGTTTTGAGACTTAATTGGACTTAGATTTAATTTAATTAATGAAATCAGGGACTTAAGTAAAGAAATACCAAAGTTTGGGGTTAATTGGGGGCACAATTGCAACAGATTAAAGTTCAAGGACTAACTTGTAAAAGGCGCCTAAATATAGGGGTCCAATTACATTTTAACTAGTGGCTTAATTACAGAACTTTCAAAACTTCAAAGGCCAAAATGCATATAGCTGTGAATACCAAAACGGCACCGTTTCAGTTACTGTTCATCTTCCTCTCCCGACCGAAACGGACGCCCACCGCCGCACAGCCATTACTTCTGCAATTATCACACTTTATGGTTGGAATAAACGACATTGTTTTCTCTGGCTACAAAAGCCAAAGAACGACTGAGCAGAAAAGAGGGGGCGAAAAAAAACTGGGGAGAGAACCTAGAACACGAAGAGAAGCCAGGGGAACGGGCAAATAGAGGAGGGACTGAGGAAGAAAAACAGAGGAAATTCCAAGAAACAAAGAGGACCTGGGGAGACAGAGGGACTAAAACATACACAGAGAGGAGCGACACAGAGACGAGCATCAGCCCCACCAATCGTCTTCGTCCCTTCATCTCGGAACCGGAGGTGACAGAACGCAAACAAGAGGGTGACCCAAAAAAACAAACCAGAGAAAAACCGGGGAAGACCAAAGAAAGACTGGGAGAGAGCAGACAAAAAAGAAGAAAGAAAACACAGACGCAAGAACAAAGATAATACAGAGAAGACGAGAAAAAAACAGAAGGCCATAGGATAACAAAACATACACAGAACAGGGGACGGGCAGGAAGAAACCAAGCAGAGAAAACCAAAAACAGAGGTGAAGCGAAAGAAAACAAAAGCAGAGGAAGAAAGCAACTAGCCGACCAGTCCTCCATCACGTCTCCGTCTCCCTGCTTCCAGGTGAGTTTCTCCAGCTTTGCAAGATAATTCACCCACACTGTGCACTTACAAATTTAATTACATTGTGTTTGTAGCAAGCGTGCGTGAACAATTCACGCACGCTTGCGGGTAGAAGCCAGCCGGGTCTAGCCCAGCCCCCATGGGCTGAGCTGGACCCAGTCCAAAAATAAAATAAAATAAAAAATAAAAAAATATAATTTAAATTCATTTATTGGTTTATTCAATGACGCTGGAGTCAGAAACACCATAATTCATTTTTGTTTTTGGTTAGGTAATATTTACCAACGCTAGAGTTAGAAGTATCCGTAGTCGAATATTCACTGACGCCAGAGTCAGGAATATTAGAAGCAAACTATCATAGCATACAAACTTTTAGCAATTCAAGATAAAACCAGTAATGCAGCCTGACACATGCATGACGTTTAAGGGGTGATAATATCTTTCTTTTTATGTAATTAGTTCCGTACCATAGAATCTATATTGACTAGTTAGGGCTCCTAGTGACCATAATACTAGGTGGCGACTCCTTAAACCAGACTCTTCCCATCAAAGAATAGGATGCTAGAAATCTGTTCTTTCCATATTGCATTTATTTTTAAGGCCGCCGCGATGTCTGAGTGCGACAATTAATTTGAAATGTTAATGTGGGTCAAAATCCTTTTATTGGAGCATTTTCTTTTTCAATTTTATTATTCAATGTTTTGTTTAGAAAAAAGGATTGGCTTTGTGTTTTTTTCAAAAAAAATTTACTGAGTTATCCAGATCTTATGAAATAAAGTGACCTTTGCCTTTTGATAAATGATCCTGACGTTCTTCAATCCAAATGGAATCACCTTGTAGCATAGAGTTTTCTAAAATGTGACAAATGTAGTTTTTTCTGTCTTCCCCAGCCATTTGAATGAATAAGTGATATTT